>Ga0307446_1000370_pt1 | contig 15233 bp, 11 predicted proteins | sample SalMarSW160320MG_FD_202141 | JGI IMG/M metagenome (GOLD analysis project Ga0307446, IMG submission 202141) | Salt marsh sediment microbial communities from the Plum Island Ecosystem LTER, Massachusetts, United States - SW1603-20 | ecosystem: Environmental > Aquatic > Marine > Intertidal zone >... | reverse complement strand
CCATAACTAACGATGCCTATTTGCTCCATGGTGAACCCAACATGGGGCAAAACAAAAAAGACTACTTAAAAGTGCCGATTGATGTTCGACAATTGACGTAATACTTCCGTTACCCTGAAAGCGTGATTTTTTTTCCGCCTTTTAATGCCTCGACTGATTGTTCTGCTACTTTATCAAGTTTGTCGTTATCCATTAATTCTTTGCGGGCTTTTAGGTTCTGGTTGCGGAGGATTTCTCTGTTTTCCTGAAATAGTTGCATCCGTTCTTTTTTTACTGAGACAATTTTTGACCGCATCTCTAAGGCTTTTTCATGGTTGCCCTGTGCTTCTTCTCGTATCTCAATGTATTTTTTATGTTTTTTATTTGCCTCGCCGATAAGCGTTGCGATTTCGTTTACAAGTTTTTTGTATTCTTCGTGTTTCTGTTGGCTTTCATCGTAATATTTTTGGACTTTTTCGTGTTCTGCATCTGCTTTCTTGAATAATTCAGTAATACTCTTATCTGTATCGGTAAGATCAACTTCGATGAGTTGTTGTTTCTCCATTTGTTTTTTTACTTCATTGTATTCTTTTCGTTTTTGTTTTATCCGATCAATCAGTTTATTTTCTTTTCTGGTGTCTATAATAGTGGTTTCTTGTTCATATTCCATCATTTGAATATCTGCTTTGATTTCTTCAACACGGAGCGGGAGATTTTTAATAACGTCTCCTTTTTTCTTTCGTTTCGTATCAATGAGCTCTTTTGCCTTCTGTTGATATTGATTTCTTTTCTCTTTGTGTTCCTTCATCTTTGTGACTAGTTTTTCTCGTTCTTTTTTGACTTTCTCCATGTCGTTTTTAAGTTCTTTGCGTTTTTCGTTTAGCATGTCTCGTTCTTCGCGGAATTGCTTTGCCACTTGGTTAAGCTCGTTGCGTTTCTCAATGAGACTCTGATATTTCTTCTCTGCATTTTTAAGTTGCTCGAGGTCTTCCTTCTTTGTTGATTCTTTATCAATCACAAGAGACACCCTTTTTCCAATACCGAATTATTCTCCCATTATAAGGTTTACTACTACTCTTTCACTCGTATTCGAAGCTGGTTTTTACCTTTTTCCGCTATCCAGGGTATCTGGATATCTGCAATATTTCCTGCAGGAATTGTGAGTTCAACCATATTTTTTTGTTTTCCATTCAAGTAGAAAAAGACTTTTACGTTTCGCGCGGTGACTGTCCCATTATTCGATAAACTAAAGGAGGTAATAACCTTCTCTCGGGGGTTGAATGTGGTTGGCCAATGAGAGATGTTTTGTAATTGAAGGAGTGTTTTTCCTTCTTTGATCATGGTCAGAAGTGCGATGGATTCTGTTTTCTTTTTCCCTGTTTTTTTCACATTGACTGTTATTTGTGTCCAATCCTTTGATTTTGTCGTTTCTGTTGGTGTGACGACGATCTGGGCTGTTTTTGTTAATCTCCCATCAATTGTGATCGTTTGAGGGTCAGTGGTAATGATCCATTTTTTTGAAGGTGCGGTTTGTTGCATTTCGATTTCATAGGATTGTGTTTTTTTAGTTGGGTTTTTAAGATTCAATTCAAAGATTGCTTTTTCTGTTGATTCTATTTCTTTGATCCGGTCATTGCAGATGATGTGAACAGGTTTTGTGGTAAGCACTAAGGAAAGAATGATGAAGATGAATAAAATGATTACCACGATAATAATCATTAATACGAATGCGCCATCAGACCCAAATATCTCATTCAGACCGAGTGTTTCTGCTGCATCATCAAACATGTTGTAGAAACTTTCCAGGAGGTCTCCTGCCATGACATGGACCGTGACATTAATTGTTGCGGTAGCACTTGGGTCGCCATCTGAAGCGACGACAATCGTAATAATATCGGAGTCAAGAGTCGTGTCTTTTGGTACTTGTATAAAGACTCTGGCGTCGTTCGCGTTGGTGCTTTCTCCGATCCCGAGATTTTTAATGGTGTCTCGTGGGATCAGTGGCCAATTGTTTTTCGAAGACGCGGTAATTGTATAACTATCGACATCATCGATGGCCCCAGTATTATTATTTTTAATAACGAAATAGAAAGTGCGGTTTTCTCCTTTGCTGATGTTGATGTTGTTTGAGTACCCAAGTATCTCAACTTTATATTCAATAGCGTCAACAGATACTTCAGCAGTGACTCCAAATCGAGCGATTCCTGTGTTTCCCCTTACTATAATAATAAGGTCAATGCTGTTATCGTATGCTTCCTTATAATTATTTTTCGATTTGATACCTACCTGAAGAGTGGTGATGCTATTTGATGAAACTGTCGTTGATTCAGGAACGATGATTTCCCAGTCGCCTACCGTTTCTCGTTGAATGGTCTCGATATGGAGGGTATCTGCATTTTTACTTGTAACGTTGAGAGTATATTCGGCGGTTCCTCCAGGTATGATTTTACTGTTTACCGGTGTGCTTGTGACGTCAGCGATTTTGATGTTTTGTGTTTCTTCTACCTCAATTTTAAGTGCTGAGGGAAACTGGATAGAATCATAGAGTAATTTTACGGTTCTTAACCCCAGTTTTGTGCCATTCTTTAACGATACTCCAAGGCGTATACTATGGTCATAGCTGATTTCCGTATCTGATCCATTGAATGTAAACGTAATCGGTGTCGTTGGTTTTAATAGTAAATTAAGAATACGGGTTCTGTCCAGTTTTTTTTCTGATGTGGCAATCGTCGTATTATCATCATAGATGGTCGCGGTGATTGTGATTTTACCCCGTAATACATTAATAATCCGGAATAAATCCCGATGGTCAAGATATAAATCGACGACTGTGTTTCCGACTTTGAGTATTTTATTTCGCTCAAATGCTGGAGAGATCCATAACGTTGGTGTTGAGGTTATTTTTATACTTCCTGATTGATTCCCTGTTTCAGATCGTTTTTCATCCATTGTTTCATCGGTGTGAAGATAATAAATACGGATGTCTTCTTCTGATATTTTTGCAGGAATTGAGACGGAGGCAGGGTGTTGTGCTGAATCGTAAATAAATGATGATGATTGCATTGCGTTCAAAATTGCCGCGAAGTCCGCTGAGGTGACATTCACAAGTGACTCATTTAGAATCGATATGACTTCTTTGAGATTTGTTCCTAGGTCATGTAGTTTTTGGAGATTGCTGCGGTTTTCCCATCGGTTTGCTCGGTTCTCCCATCGTGCAATAAATCTATTGAGATCAATATATTTTGTAATAAGTGTCGGTAAGGTTTTATTGCTCGGGACGATTTCAATACTAAATAACAAACTATCTCCCGGTGTTAGGGTGTAACTAATATCGGGGAGTGTGATTTGTTGGTTGTAGATATCGCTGAAAAGTCCTGGAGTGAGTTCAACAGTATTGTTTTTTATTAATTTCGGGAGAGGAAGAAAAGACTCCATGTTCAATGAATAGAGTTCTACTTTGACTTGGTCTCTAAATTTTTGTCTTGTAATATCTGATTGAAAGTATAAATTATAGATAATATCTCCATTAATAGTCACCGAATCATTACCGTTGTAGGAGTACTCTTCGACGATTCGATACGGATTTGGAATAAGTATTTCAAAGCCATTGAAGAGATCAGAAAAATCTGTTGAATTTAATTCTGGGATGCCTCCTAAAAAATCGAAAATCCAGGTAGACATCCACGTCAACCATTGTTCTGTATTTAGATTATATCGTGGGATTAGTTTAGATGTGTTTTTTATAAATAGGTTAGGTGGGTATTTAGAGTCATTTTGTTTTGTTGGTGCGTTTAGCGATAGGAACCCGGTACCTAATTCAGAGATATTTTCATTGAGTGTATCGGTAAAATAGAGGGTTGTTTGACCGACGGGGGTTTCAGCAAGGGCTGGGCTGGATATTAATGTTGGCAAGAGCGATCCTAGGACAAGAATGAATGTAAGAGATATCGTTGGGAGCGCTTTGTGCGCTGTCATTTCTTCTCAACCTCGGTAGTAACTATCTATCTTATTATTATATAAATCTTTGTTTACAACACTTACCATCTTTTTTTAAATATAATATGAAATATATTTAATAAGATTATGGATGTCTTCTCTCTGTAATAAAGCAGGAAAATATAGAACAAAATTAATTAGAGCAACGGGGTTTTTCGTAACCACTCAAGGTCACTAATATATAAGCTTCGAATATCAGTTAAACCGTATCGGAGCATGGCTAATCTCTCCAGCCCAAGCCCCCATGCAAGAACAGGGGTTTTTACACCAACCGGTTCTGTTACCTCTGGTCGGAAGATGCCACTTCCGCCGAGTTCCATCCATTTCCCGTTCCAGAACACTTCGACTTCCATACTTGGTTCCGTGTATGGGAAGTATCCTGGTCTGAACCTGATTTTTTCGAAACCCATCCTTCGATAGAATTCTTTTAGGATGCCGATGAGTTGTCGGAAGTTCGCGTGCTCTTCATAAATAATTCCTTCTATTTGGTAGAATTCAGGTAAATGGGTTGTGTCGATGTCTTCTTTCCGAAAGACTCTTTCCAGAGAGAAGACTTTGCAGGGTGGTTTAGGGTGGTGATAAAGATATCGGATGGTGTTTACAGTGGTATGGGTTCGTAAGAGTGCTCGTTCTCCTTCTGTTCTTGAGAATGTGTACCCCCAGCCAGAGGATCCAGTCGTTCCCCCGTTTTCATGGACGCGGGCAATTTCCTTTAGTAATTGTTGTTCTTGTATTGGGAGTTTTGAAGGCTTTTTACAATAGAAGGTATCTTGCATTTCTCGTGCTGGGTGGTCTTGTGGGATAAACAAAACATCCATGTTCCAGAAACAGGATTCAACGTAATCTCCTTGGATCTCTTGGAACCCCATTTCGACGAAAATCTGCCGGATTTCTGAAATTAATTTGACTAAAGGATGTGGTTTTCCTCCATAAAGCGCAGGGGCGAACGCGTAGATGTCATACGGTCTGATCGTTTTTTGTTTCCACTCGCTGTTTTTTATGACGGAGCTGGTCACCTGAGAGATCTCCTCTTTGACTTCAAATCCGGTTTCTACGAGTTTTTTCCCGTGTTCTGTTAAGGCAATCAAGCTGGTAATAAGTTCTTTTTCTTTAATCACGTTCTTTCGTGTTAGAAGGGGTTTAATGGTGTTTTTTTCAATTTCTTGTTCAGGGTGTTCATAGAGAAGACGTAACAGTTTTTCTTCGTCTGTTACGTCAGTGAGTGCTTTTTTTCCTTTGTCGGTGATTTCAATGAGAGTGTCTTTCTCTTTTCGTATAGTGGCCCACCCGTTGGTCTTTAACCAACCGATAGCAACCGAAATTTCATCTGGATGAAGAACAGTGGAGAGATCGCGTAACGTGACTGTTCCTTTCTTATCTGATAAAAGTTGTAGTGCACGTTTCTCGGGAAGCCCTTTTTCAACAAATCGCTTTCCTTCTTTACCAAGAGAATAGATGGTCTTAATGGAGTTATCCATAAGGACAAGTCTTTTTGATTGTAACCATGAAGCAGCATTTGAGATTTCAACATCCAGCGAGAATTCCCCCGTGTTAAAAATTTCCTTTAATGAGCCTTTCCCATGGAGTTTCTTTAACGCTAATAATACTTTTTTCTCGTTCTGAGAAAGCTCTTTTAAGGTTTTTTCTACATCCATTGAAACCTGAAATTGTCTTACTACGTATTAAGATGTCGATAGTCGTTTATTGCAAAGAATTATAAAATACTAGCTCTTCCACGTTTATACCTGGAGAGTTAAGTATGATTGGAAAATTACCAGAAAATATTTTACAAGCTGTATTAGAGACCATTCCTATAGAATTTTCAGTTATCGATAAAAACGAAAAAGTCCTTGTATGGAATAAGCACTCCACAAGGATTTTCAAACGACCTGAGGCGGTCGTCGGACGAGATGTTCGGAATTGTCATCCTAAAAAAAGCCTTGGGAAGGTTGAGCAAATTCTTGAGGATATGAAAACAGGGAAACGGGACAAAGCACGGTTCTATATTGATCTTCCCTTAGGACCAAATGCCGAGAAACAAAAAGTCCTAATCGAATATTACGCGTTGCGTGATGAAAAAGGAAGTTACCTTGGCTGCCTTGAAGCATCACAGAATATTTCTGAAATACAGAAACTTGTTGGGGAAAAACGTTTACTTGATTAATAAAAATTGTGACGCTATAATTTTTTATAGGAAAAGCGTGTTATCCCCCTCGAATCCGGGCCCGTAGCTTAGATCGGTTGGAGCAACCGGCTGATAACCGGTAGGTCGAGAGTTCAAATCTCTCCGGGCCCACCTATTTATCCATGTTAAGGGTTTCTTGCTAATTTGTATAGTATTATTATATTGATGAAAAAGGTCATCACAAGATATCTCAACTGTTTTGTCATTTCCGATTTTTTTTGTGGAAATGACGCACTTTTCGTCCCTTTTGATTCTGAATATCTCAATGCAACTGGATAATCAAAATAGTGGGTTTTAAACAGTGATTTTAGAAAATCTAGGACTGTTTCTCCGGGGAACCCTACAATGAAATGACCTTCAAAGTAGGTATGAGGAGATACTTGTTTGATTTTCTTAATAATTTCCACTACCTGTCGAGTGTCGTAAGAACGTTCCATTTTTTTAATAATTTTATTTGACCCGCTTTGGAATGGTATGGTTGTGTAAGGTATGGATATCTGTTGAAAAAGCTCTTGGTACTCATTTTGAAATTTCACAAGCAAATTTGGGCTTACATAACTAATTTGGATAGGTAAATCTGGGAATTTTTGATGAATTGTTTTTAGTAATTGAAAGAGACTAGTTCCGATATCAAGACCATAACTACTGCAATCGTCGGCAACAAGAAATAAAATTTTCGAAGAATCATACATGTATGTGATGTCTGTGATAATTTCATCAATGCTTCTCGACAGCAGCTCTCCTTTTGCCTTTTTAATTACACAATATGAACAATGACCAAGACATCCTTGGCTGATCTGAACAAATATCTTATCATGATGGTTTGATCCAAGTATCATACGATTATAATTTGTTTTCATTTTCCGTGAGAATGGAAGAAAGAATCTTGCGAGAATAAAATTTGGATGATGTGAAATGTTTAAATCTTTTGATGTCCGAACAAGAATATTATGTGTTTTGCTATCGCAATACGGGGTCATTTTCGCATAGTTCATTTTTTGGAAAAAGAGTTTATCCAGAAGAGAATTATCTGTAAAGGATATCGGGATGAGGTCTAAGGATGATACTTTTTCGTTATCAATTTTTACAAGGCATCCATACATTATGATTTTTGAATTTGGTTTTTTTATAGCATGATAGGTTTGATAAAGAGCGACACTTTTATCTCGAAGATCTTGGTGATATCCACAGGAGTTAATAATGATAAAATCTGCTGATTGAGCATTCGTAGTTATCTTATGGCCATTTTGAAGCAGGTATCGATATATCATTGAGGAACTGACTGTATTTAATTCGCATTGTTTATGGGCGCTATCAAGGAAGACAGTATAGCATTTCATTTTGGCACTATATGATGTATTGAATCCTATTTAATAATTTTACGAACCGGTGTCAACGAATCTATTATATTGAAAAAATTTTTCTTGACTTCTGTATTGTGATGGTTTTTGCGACAAGATTCCAAAAAGATCTCTCGTCGGATAATTTGATATATAAATATTCATTCTTTTTAAGAATTGTATTTATCCTGTGAAAATGAGGTTTTAACCTCTCATTATCTATTTGGGGACTTTCCAAACCAGATAGGTTAATTTTGTATGAATCGTTGTTTATGATTGCAATACAAAACGGAATTTCGTATCTCTAGGTATATTTTTCCTATCCTCTCGAAGAGGATTACCACTAGCGTTCATTTATTATTAATCCTTTTATTCTTTACTGTATTAATTGTTAAATTAATACGAATGATTTCAACAGTGGAAATAATACTTGTAATCCTGGTCTGTGATTTCTCCCATGTAATGATGCCATTCTTGTGTTTTTGTATCAATAAACAGTTCAGCACCATCGCGACCAATCGCATCTAGAAGCACCGAATCCTTTCTGAGCTCTTCTAAGGCCTCCATGAGATTTGTTGGTAATCGTTGAATATTATTTTCTTTAATTTCTTCTTCACTCATTTTATAGATGTTTTTTGTAATTGGTTCATAGTTGGTTTTCTTTTTAATACCATCAAGACCTGCTTGAATTAATGCTGCGAAAAGCAGGTATGGGTTAGCCGCAGGATCCGCATTTCGTACTTCGATGTCAACATTTTTCTTTGAAGGAATACGGATGAGACTGCTCCTGTTGTGAGGCGCCCAGGCTAGATAAATAGGAGCTTCGTAATGGGGAATTAATCGTTTGTAGGAATTCAGAGTAGGATTTGCTATAGCTGCGATTCCTCGTGAATGATTAAGAATTCCTCCGATGAAGTACCGTGCGGTTTGATTCAATCCAAATGGGTCGTTTTCATCTACAAACATGTTTCTTCCTTTGTTATGGAGTGCAATATGTGCATGTAAACCGCTTCCTGCTTCATTGGAAAAAGGTTTTGGCATAAAAGTAATATCGAAGTTATGGGCAGTGGCGATATCACGTGCGACATACTTGAAGAAACTACAGAAGTCTGCCGCTGGAATTGCTGCAAGGTCTGATATTTCAATTTCATGTTGTGATTTTCCTGACTCATGGTGATGGTATTTGACCGGGTATCCACAAGCCATAAGGACGTCTGAGAGTTTTTTTCGGTATTCTTTGGCGTTATCAAGTGGTGGTGCAATGAAATAACCCTGGTTTGCATTGATTTCAGTGAATTTATTCTCGTTATGATTAAAGGCATAAAACTCGATTTCTGGGGAAATCATAACGCTATCGAATCCTTGGTTTTTCGCAGTATCAGTTGCTCTTTGGAGAATGTGTCGTGGTCCTGCACGATAGGAATTATAGTCAACATCATACAGATTTGCTCTAATCAGTGCTTCGCCTTCAAGATGGGGCAGTACTAGGAACGTCTCGGGGTCTGGGACCGCCATCATGTCTGAGCGTTCAACTTTCCGGAATCCAACCGATGAGCCGTCAAATCGTGAACCTTTACTGAGGACATCATCTTTTATAAATCGGTCTACCGGGACATGAAAGACCCGTAGTCCTCCCATAAGATCTGTGAAATGAATTTGGATCCATCTGATATGATTCGTATCTATTTCTTTTTTTATCTGTTGCTGGGTCATTAGAACATCGGAAACAGTACGTATTATAAATTTTTTATGGATATAGATATTATATTACAATGAAAAATTTGAAAAATCTTCATGGGAATCTACGATGTTAGAAAGAAACAAAATATATTGTATGGATTGTCTTCAAGGTCTTCCTCAACTTACTCCCTCATCTGTTGACATCATTGTCACTTCTCCACCCTATAACATTGGAAAAAAATATCGTTCATATAATGATGTTCGACCACGAAACGAGTATCTGGATTGGATGGAGCAAGTGGCAAAAATATGTAAGACTGTGTTAAAAGAAAAAGGATCGTTTTTCCTAAACATAGGTGGAAAACCAACGGATCCTTGGATTGCATTAGATTTAGCGGATCGTTTCCATAAATACTATGTATTACAAAACACTATTCATTGGATTAAATCTATTGCAATCCCCAAAGATGATGTCGGGAATAACAAAGCACTCTCTAATGACATCGCCGTTGGACATTACCAACCGGTTAACAGCACACGCTATTTGAGTAACTGCCATGAATATATCTTTCATTTCACAAAATCGGGGAACGTTCCTCTCAATCAACTTGCTATTGGGGTGAAATACCAAGATAAAACGAATATCGGTCGTTGGAAAAAAGCATCAAAAGATTTGAGAGGAAGAGGCAACACTTGGTTCATCCCTTACCTTACGATACAGAAAGCTCGGTCACATCCGACCGTTTTCCCCGTGAAACTTCCTGAGATGTGCATAAAATTACATGGGTTTCATAATAACACCCTTGTTCTTGATCCTTTCATGGGTACTGGATCGACTGCGCATGCTTGTCAAAAACTTGGTGTGAAGTATATTGGATTTGAAATAGATAAAACCTATGTTGCAATCGCGGAAAAAGATCTAGCAAGAAGGTAAATAAGATCTTTCTTAATAATTAACGGTAATCAAAGCTGACGCAACTTTTTATATCATGATGGTATCTTAGGACTTTGACATGAAACACATTACACCTTGGTTTAATGATAGTGAATATATCGCACCTCTTTCCCCGGCCTGTCGCATGTGTGCTAAAGGATCTAAAATGGTTGTGTTTATTACGGGAAAATGTTCGACGAAATGCTATTACTGTCCTTTGAGCTTCGAGAAAGGTGGCACTGATAGAATTTTCGCAGATGAATGGGAGTTAACAGATGAAAATGACACAGACAAGCTTATTCGTGAAGCAGAGTACATCACTGCTTCAGGGGCAGGTATCACTGGTGGTGATCCTCTTATCGTGTGGAAACGAGTACAAACCTATATCAAACTGTTAAAACAAACCTTTGGGGAAAAATTCCATATCCATCTCTACACCTCTGCACTGAAAAATGCAAAACATTTGCCTGACTTAGTGACCGCAGGTCTCGACGAGGTACGGTTTCATCCTCTGCCGAGTACGTGGAATGCGATGAATAATAGTCCTATTAAAAAGACGATAGAAAATATGGTAAGAACATCAGTTGATGTTGCCATTGAAATCCCCGTTATCCCAAAAAAAGAAAAAGAAATCCTTTCGTTAATTTCATGGGCTGATGAACAGGGAGTTCAATGGGTAAATCTAAATGAATTAGAATTCTCTGAGCGTAATTATAACGCATTTCATCGGCGTGGATATGTCATAAAAAATGACATTTCTGCTGCAGTAAAAGGAAGTGATGCAACTGCAAAAAAAATAGTGGCGGTAATTCAAAAAAAGGATTTTACTATAGGTGTTCATTATTGTTCTGTTTCGTTTAAGGATGGTGTTCAACTCAAGAATAGAATTACACGTCGAGCGAAACAAATCGCAAAACCCTATGATGTGATTACCAAAGACGGAACTTTAATTAAAGGGATAATTTACCGTTCTAGTGTCTCATTTGACCAAATCCTTAGACTGCTCAAAGAAACCTATAAGATACCACCTCATCTTTATTTTGTTGATCTTGATAAGAAACGAATCGAGCTTGCTGCATGGTTACTTGAAAAGTTCGCACCAAAATTAGTCAAACAAGGGTGTCGTTGTTTTATTGTTGAGGAATATCCAACAGCTGATAGACTTGAAGTAGAGCGCAATCCTGTACCCGCTCTGTGAAAAAGGTTTTTATATGGGGGCTACATTCCCACCTTACCATTTCCTCAGGAATGGAATCGATGAAAGCTCTGAAAGGAGGCTAAAAAATATGCCGATGTATGTACGATTTCAAGTATCAAAAGAACTGCAAGATTTAGCCTATGAATTAATCGAAAAGGCTCGAGATGGGGGAAAGCTAGGAAAAGGGGCAAATGAAGCAACAAAATACGTTGAACGCGGTCAAGCAAAATTAGTAGTGATGGCTGAAGATGTTACACCAGAAGAAATTCTTGCTCATATGCCGATTCTCTGTGAAGAAAAAAACGTTCCGTATACATATGTTCCAAGTAAAGAAGAACTTGGTAACGCTGCAGGTCTAGGCATTCCCACAAGTGCAATAGCGATTATAAACCCTGGACGAGAAAAAGATCTTGTCGACAATATTATAAAACAACTTGAATCAGTAATAAAGCAGGGTTAAGAGTATGGTTATCGAAGGAACCCCATGTGAAGTGGTTGAGGTTATCGAACGAACAGGGATGGCTGGTGAAGCATCCCAGGTAAAAGTTCGAGTCTTAGACGGGAGAGATAAAGGGAAAATCATCACTCGTAATGTCATGGGGCCGGTTCGATTAGGTGATATTCTTATGTTAAGTGAAACACAACGAGAAGCAAAGAAACTTGGTGGACCGCGATAAGAGGGAGACAAACATGGCCGAAAAGAGAACGTGTTCATTCTGTGGATCTGATATCGAACCTGGGACGGGAAAATTGTTTGTAAAAAAGGATGGTACTGTTCTATATTTTTGTAAAATGAAATGCCAGAAAAACATGCTGAATTTAGGTCGTATCCCAAGGCGGGTACGATGGACAAAAAGCTACAAAAAAAAATCTTAAGCCGATAGAAAAAATTAGTATTGCATTGGGCGAATGCGGAACAATAACTCTTGTTTTTCCTGAAAAAAATCATTTTTTTTAAAATCATTTTTAGTATGAAAACCTATCCATGAGAAAAGGTTAAATATAAGGAAAGGTAACAGGATTGAGAAATCTATTCGTTGGAAAAAATATATAGAAAGTTTTATTAGTAATGACACCCATGTATATTTATTAATTAATGGGGGAAATCCTGTGCGTAAAACAATCAAAATTGGTTTAATTATTGGTATTACCATTGCTTTTTTGACACCAGTATCGTTGGTTATTGCAGATGATACAGAACCACCGGTGATAACATCAATATCTTATGGGCCCCATGCTGGTGTGCGGACTGATCCAGGTTTTTATCTGTATCAATCATGTAATGTTACTGATAATGTAAGTGTTGCAGATGTCAGGATAAATATCATAGGGCCAGTTGGTTTTACCCCGATAAATGATTCAATGGTATTGATGAGTGCCGATCTCTATTACTATGAAGTGGATAACGTATCTGTTTCAGGAACCTACGAGTTTTATATTTGGGCGATTGACACCTCGAATAATAGTATCCAATCGGCTCCATATTATATGCTTGTTTTCGAAAACTATCTCAGCTATATCCACGTTGATGTGAATAACACCGTTGGTCCTTGGAATGGAACCGTAGAATATCCATTACAATACATCAATGATGCACTCGCGGTTCTTGCTCCAAATGGTACAATTTTTATCCATGATGGTGTGTATGCGAATACATCTATTTCCCTTGATAAAAACATGAATTTTATTGGTGAAAATCAAGACATGACTATTCTTGACGGAGGCGGAGTTAATACAAGTGTTATTGTGCAAATAAGTAGTTATTCGTTAATTACTATCTCAAATTTGACATTGCGAAATGCTATGATCGGGATTCAAGCACAAAACGGTAATAATTCAATAGTGTCGCATTGTTCTTTTCTGCAATGCGCTGATTTAGGTATTATTTTATCTGATTATCAGCAACTGATGGTTAGTGATTGTACGTTCGAGAATAATTATAGAGGAATGCAACTTACGAATTGTAGTTACAATCAGTTTTATCATAATAATTTCCAAAATAATTCGATTCAGGTCTCCACCTATTTCAATACCTCTTCTAATATATGGGACGATGGAATTACCGGTAACTACTGGGATGACTATCGAATAAGCTACCCCACTGCGCAGATCATTCCAGGAACCGGGACTTGGGATACTCCTTATATTGTCAATATTTCTGGTAATAATACGGATTATCATCCATGGGTGTACACCAACGGGTATATTGATACCATCCCGCCGGAAGTAACAGTTATCTACCCGAATGGTGGGGAAGTGCTAGCTGGTGAAGTGATGGTTCAATGGTCTGCGTCTGATGATGTGACCATGGATTTGAATGGTACTATTCTTATTGAGTATAGTGCAGATAATGGAAGTAGTTGGAATCAAATTGCTGCACAACAGAATAATACCGGTTTGTATTTGTGGAATACAAGTTTGGTTCCTGATGGTGATTTGTATCTTATACAAGTGAGTGCTACTGATGAATTTCTTAATGTCGGTTCAGATACGTCAAATAGCACGTTCTCCATTAACAACCACCTAAACTATCCTCCCTCCATCCCACAAGTCCATGGGCCATCTTTTGGGGGGAATGAAATCAGCTTCAGTTTTACTGCTAATGCGACTGATCCTGAGGGGGAATTAATTTATTATAAATGGGATTGGGGTGATGGGAACGTCAGTGGATGGCTTGGGCCTTTTAACTCTAGTGGTTCTATTACAATGTCCTACATGTGGATGAACGATGGTAACTATAGTGTACGGGTAAAGGCTAAGGATATTGGCGAGGGTGAAAGCGCTTGGTCAGCAGAGCATCTGATTTCAATTGCACCACAAATTAACTTTTCTAATGTGAAACTCGGATATATTTACATCAAACTCTTTTCCTTTAATAGATCATTTATCTTCTCAGATTTCTTAGCACGGCTTGGTGTGGTCATTATACTGACAAGCCACGACATGAGTTTAGAAGGGGTTGCAACAGATGTTGTAAAATCGGTTACTTTCAGGGCGGAAAACCAAATGCAAGTTGAGACCATGGAAATTATCGATGATAATAGTTCTGATGGATTTTCCTGCAATATGAATGTTTCTCGTGGGATATATACACTTAATATCACTGCGTATGATGGAAATGGATCCTTAGTTGATAGATATAGTCTGGTTACTGTCTTCTTTATTCGCATAGGTCGATATGCTACTGGACCTGGTCAAAGTCATCTCCAACGTCTCCGATCCATCCCCCGGCTTCGTCACTAACCTGCTTATGTCTTTCATCTCCCGATTTCATATGATAAATGATAGGTATTGCCCCAAAATATTTATATGTAAATACATACTAGGTAATATACGAGAAGAAGAAGTTGTAAAAATATTTGGGTTAAACGAAAATCCAAGAGGGATTATATGATGAAAAAATGTATGCTCTATATTGTTTGTATAGGAATGTTGTTGGCGACGATTTCAACGATAGGTATTCCCTATGCTTCTGCAGCTCCCCCTGCAGAACCCAATCAGCCTATTCCTTTTCCTGGTTCAAGTGGAGTCACTGTTTTTATTGATATGCAATGGACTTGTGGTGAAGAGAATCTTACCTATGATGTGTATTTTGGCACAGATAATCCACCCCCGCTTATGGTAGTAAATCAATCAGCAACAATTTATGAACCAGACCGTCTTCTGTTAAATACTACCTACTATTGGCAAATTGTCGCCTGGAACAGCCAACAGGAATTCACTCAAGGTCCGATTTGGAGTTTCATCACAGCAACCAATCAGCCACCATTCAAACCAACAGTTCTTGATGGGCCAACGGCAGCTGGACGAGAGATTCCACTGGACTTTTCGACGGTTGCTGCTGATCCAGAGGGAGATGAAGTGTACTATCAATGGGACTGGGGCGATGGGAACGTCAGTGAGTGGCTTGGTCCCTATGAA
>Ga0307446_1000360_pt1 | contig 15382 bp, 14 predicted proteins | sample SalMarSW160320MG_FD_202141 | JGI IMG/M metagenome (GOLD analysis project Ga0307446, IMG submission 202141) | Salt marsh sediment microbial communities from the Plum Island Ecosystem LTER, Massachusetts, United States - SW1603-20 | ecosystem: Environmental > Aquatic > Marine > Intertidal zone >... | reverse complement strand
ATATCGTATTTAGCGCAAAAAAAACTGGTGCACTTGTTATCGGAGGCGGGATTTCAAAGCATCACGTTATTTGGTGGAACCAATACTGTAACGGACTTTCCCATGCAGTATATATCACCACGGCAGTCGAACATGATGGCAGTCTTTCTGGTGCACAAACAAGGGAAGCAATTTCATGGGGGAAAATAGCAGAAAAAGCAGAAAACATCACCATCGAGGGTGATGCAACGGTCTTGCTTCCACTGATGATTAGTGCGTTACTTGAACGATTATAAAAAAAAGGTAATTACTGATTAAAAGCAGGTTTTTTTTTCTCAAAGACACGATCAAGAATTTCTTTCTCATCTGCATCACGAATAAGCTCTTCTGAGTTGGTTTCTTGATGGTCTGATACATCCATGCGGCCTTGTCTTTGATGTTTTCCTTTAGTAATAACCCCAAAGGCTTCGTTGATGAACTCCAGTTCTTCGTTGGTAGGACACCAGGAAATCGTATTTTTGTTGGTAAAAAAGTTCGGTGCGTTTCGATCAAACTGAATATTTATTACTAACTCTCCAGATGTTACGTCTTTATCAAGTTGGAGAGCTACATAGATATTTTCTTGTTTTTTCATACCGTTCCCATCCTCGTTGTAACATCGATAACATGTATAAGGTTTTATATTTTTCTTTTTAGACCGTTGATAGATTTTTTTTTCAACGATATCCGTTTCTTGTTGTCTTTTCTATGCTTCTTTTTAAAACGTCGTTTTGAAGGATCGATATCTGTTTAATTGAAAAATGAGAATATATGCTTCGATTGAAACGCTTCTTACCTATTGTTGTAGTCGTTTTCTAGCAGAATACTGTTATCTTTCATTTTCTTTGTTTATTAAAAATTACTACTTTTATCTAATGAAATCTAGAAAAGATAAAAAAAAATGGTTAAAATAGTAAGTCGCAACCGATTATTCTTTTTTTGTGACTTCTTTTACTAATTTATTCTTCTGTGCAGAGGTTGCAAGGAATTTTAAAATCAGTTCTTTTTGTTGTTGGTTTAATGTCATTGGCTCACCTTTATATATTAAAATAATCAAGGATTTCGAAAAATTCTCTCTTGATGATATATCCTTGCTCGGTTTTTTTGATTAGATCATGTTTTAGGCAGAACTCTATGACTTCATGTTGTTCGTTGCTTTCATACATCATCTCTCTTTCACCTCATCATGATAGGAGATTTCTTTTTCTCTTATCATGTTACTTGTTGCCAATGAACATATATAAAGCTACCTTGGCAAAATAACAAAATGAAAAAGGACCCTTGTGGTTTCTCCTAGGAGTATCTCTCTGTAAAAACCATTAAAGTTATATGAAAACAATGGTTCCACTCTAAGTGACTATGACTGTAATTCGTGGCGCACACGTGCTTCTCTCGAAAGGAATCTTGTGTGTGAACGTTATCTGTATCCTTCTTGTTTTCAATTTGCTCTCTGACAATTTCGGATTCATCCTTTCATCTGTTTTCCATCTCATAACCATTTATCTGTTGCTTGGAGTCATCTTACTGAATCTTCCGCTACAATATACTATTCGTAATCTTATGGAAAAAAACCCTCACCAGAGACAACTCATACTAGGAATACTACTGTGTATTTCCGGGTTCGTTCTCCTCATTATCACAACAACTCAACTGCTCTGGATTTGCAGTATCCCGATCCTTGTTTCCGGTCTTGACCTCTGTCTTCAGGCAATTGATCGTAAAAGAATCGAACTCCATCTTCTCGCCGTTGCATCCTTTGGGTATGGATTGGTGTTCCTTATCTTACAAACCATCCCGTTTTCATGGTATATCTATCAGCAAAGCTCCCTGATTATCTCTCATGCAATTGGGATGATTACTCGAATTCCGTTCTTGCTTGGTCCCACTGCAAGTGGACTGAATATCCTGCTTGTGTTCCTCACAGTTCTTATCAGTATTTTTTTAATCACATCTAAGAAAACAAGCAAAGAAATTCTTTGGTTCAATCTATCTCTTGGAAGCTTATTTTTCATATGGTTTTTTTACCTAATTTTGCTTAATGTACTATCATATACTTCAAACGATGCAGAAAACCTTCACCCTCTTTTCTTCCTACTCTGCCTAATTCCCATCTTTAGCGTCCTCCTCCGATATCGAACTAAGGAAACACCACCTGGGATAACGATACCTAATAAGAGACAATTGAAACACTACCTGAAAAACGGTGGTGTCTGGGCAGCTGGCTTATTGTTCCTTTCGACGATCATCTTGACTGTGTTTGTAAACGCAGGAGCACCACCTGTTGATACTCAAAAGGTTCTGTTCTACGGTGATCACATGGTAGGTACCTGGGATATCCCAGAATATGGAAAATATGGAAAGGATGCTGTCGGTATGTTTGGTCTTTGGCCTATCTATCTTACGACGTTAGGTTATAAGACAGAAATACTCGTGGAAAATAAGACCCAGTTTCTTTCCATGATGCAAACGCCAAATCAGAATATCACTCTATATATGAATCTCACGGATTATACTACTGTTACTGAAATTCAAAATATCACGAGCGCAGACCTTAACAGAGCTTCTATTTTCGTCGTCGCCAACCTTAATGTCTCCTTTACAAAGCACGAACAAGCCATCATCTGGGAATTTATTCATAAGGGAGGCTCACTTCTTGTCATCGGAGACCATACCAACGTTGGTGGCATTCAAAACCCCTTAAATGAGCTCCTTGCTCCAGTTGGAATTCGTTTCCGGTTCGATGCAGCGCTTCCTTTTGATGAAAAATTTAAATGGCTCACCTGCACGCACCTTCTATATCATCCTATCACCTTCCCTATAACCAGTCTTGATGAACTTCAATATGGAATCGGGGCTTCCCTGGATATCTCTTCTTCCTCATTTCCGATTATCATCGGAACCTCTGCACTCTCAGACGAAGGAAATCAGTCGAATGGCGACATCGCATTTCTCGGTGATTACGAATACAACAAAGGAGAACAACTCGGTGATGTCATTCTTGTTGCCGGTGCGTATTATGGCCAAGGGAAGGTCCTCGTGTTCGGCGACACCTCTTCATTTCAAAACCCTGCGCTCCCGTTTTCGTATCAATTTGTTCAGAGCTCTTTTACTTGGTTGTCAAGTAGGCAAACAGGGACAACAATCACCATTCAAATAGGAATTTCCATGATACTCCTCGTAGGAGCGATCCTTGTCTATTATGTATTCAAGGATAGAACAATTTCCTTTGCATTGTTCCCAGTTCTTCTTTGTATCTCGTTGCTCCTAACAGCATCAATAAATCCGGCGTTGATCAATACCGAAAACAACGATTTAACAGGAAATATCGTCTCCATCGATGCTTCCCATAATGAACGCTTCACCATTGACTCCTTCACAGAGACCTCGCTCAATGGTCTTAATCTTAACCTTCAGCGGAATAACCTACTCCCGATTCTTCTCAGAGAATTTTCTCAAAGAAAAATCATGGCAAGTGACATACTCATTTTTAATGCGCCAACAAAGGCATTTACCCCTGAAGAAGTCACCGTTCTCCAATCATATATGACAACTGGTGGAGTGGTAATCCTTGCAACAGGCTATGATGATAAAGATGCTTCACTACCACTTCTGAAAGCATTCGATGTTGACATCGGATCGACACCCTTGGGCCCTGTCCCCTACGTAGAAAGTAATCTCAGTCTCTATCAAAACGAACCACGATTTGTTGACAGCTGGCCTGTGATGTTTAAAGAAAATCAGACAATCTCATATTACAACTTCACCTGGGGTAATCTCACCTTTCATCTCGTCGTTTTTATCAAACACGGTGATGGTGGGCTCCTTGTTATCAGCGATAGTCAGTATCTGCTTGATAAGAATATTGAATCCATTTACGATTACTGGCCGGGAAACATCCTGTTCTTAAAATATCTCCTCGATGAATTACGCACAACGGAGGAAATGCAATGAAACGATTCCTCTGGCTTGGCATCTTGTTTCTTTCGGCGAGTTGGCTGTTTTTGATCCCTCAGTTCACGATACCAGACCTCGTCATAGGGCTGTTCTGTGTCATTCTTGGGATATTATGTATGATTGGTGGGGTATGGTGCTCCGCACCGAAACAGTTGGATATTAGATATCTCATTCTCCTTATTCCACTTGCCTGCGCACTCATCTTTGTCGCGTTTCCGTATAACCTTGGACTTGCCGTTCTCATCGTTGGACTCCTCGCAGCCCTGCTGTTTTCTCCACGGAAAACCACACAAGCAATCCCCTTAGGCATGACGCTCGCAGGAATCATCCTTCTTATACAAACAGCGGTGTTCCCCTTTTACATGTCCTTCGTCTCACATGGACATCGTATTGACATGCTCTCACCGCTGGTCTCTTTCGTGGCAAACTTCCTTGGATTGCAAACGTCTACAAATAATGGTATATTATTCATCCAGACAATCCAACAAACCTATGCAATTACTCTTACTTGGGAGAAACTTGGTTGCTATCTTTCTCTGAACATGTGTCTTGGAGCTCTTCTTCTTTTTGTGTTATTCTATGAAAAACGAAAAATCCTGATAAACACGGTCATCTTTCTACTCACCAGTGCTCTGTACATCATTGCACGATTTGTTGCAATTCTCATCCTGTATACGACAACCACGGAGCTTTCGGTCTTCTGGGACCCTCTCGCTATGATACTAAGTTTCCTTCCTTTTTCATTTCTACTAATGAAGCTTCTACCACTCAAAGATTCAAATGAGACATTCATATATGTTCCCTCTCTGAGGTTGACCAAGAAACATCTCATTGCGATGCTGATGATGTTTCTCCTTGTTTTTTCTTTTTTAGGTACCTTCCTTTTCCAGGATCCCGGTTCGATAAAAAATGGTCGAGTGCTCATTGATGAGTCTCACAGTCAATGGGAGGATTCAATTAGACCACTGGATACCCAATGGTACGGGCTGCTTTCTACCTATAATTATTATTCATGGGCACAGTGGTTAGGCTATCACTACCATGTCGTAAAAAATATTAATACGACATTGTCGACAGATCTTCTCAACGAGTATGATATCCTCATTCTGAAATGTCCAACAGAAAGCTATACCACACAGGAAATTCAATCTATTGTTCATTTTGTCGAAAATGGCGGAGGACTATATTTGATAGGTGATCACACCAACGTATTTGGTATGAATACTTTTCTTAACCAAATCTCTGAAGAGTTCCGAATTCGATATAAAACCGATGCGACCTACGAACTCGGAACCGGAGATCTTTCTATCTATCTATCAGATCCTTTATGGTCTCATCCGGTGATGCGGCATGTCACGCAGTTCGATTTTATGACCTCCTGTACCTTGGAGCCAACCTCTGTTCTTGCATCTGCACGCATGGAGAACGTCATCATCGGCAACCGGGTTATCAGTGAACCTGGCACCTATGCAACGGAGAATTTCTTTAGGGAATCGATAGCATCACCAGACTCTGAGTACGGCTATCTCCTACAAGCAGCTGCTATAAAGTACGGACAGGGCAGGGTTGTGGCTTTTACGGATAGCACCGTGTTTTCCAGTTTCTGCATGTTCACCGATGGGTACCCTGTATTTACCCTTGGGGTCATGGAATATCTCAATCGAGCGAATTGCTATACCTATCTCAATATGGTTCTCCTTTGTATCTCCATTGCTCTTCTTGTTGTTCTTCTTATTCTCCTGAAACGGATAAAAAAAATCAAAGCTCTCTGGATGTTTCTTTTCGCAGGGTTACTCGCGTTCTCAACGGTTACCCCCTTGTGTTCTTATCTGACCAACATTTCCTATCAGCTTCCTCCGGTTCAGACAGACTATACGCAAGTGTGTTTTGAACAGCAATATTCTTCGGTTAATATTTCCGTCAAACCTACCACCTTACTTGGTAATAATAAAAATAACTTCGGTACTTTCTTTGTATGGACACAACGGGTCGGATGTGTTCCTTCCTTAGAAAGAACACTTAAGGATGCGATAGGACATGGTGATGTCATTGTTATCATTAACCCAGTTCAGCCTTTTACTGAAACGGAAATTCACCTGCTGACAACCTTTGTTGAAAACGGAGGGCGGCTCCTTCTTATGGATAGTGTCACAAACACAGAATCAACCGCCAATGAACTTATCGGTAATTTCGGTATTTGGATTACGACAAACATCGATGATCAATATCTGTTTTTCAATAGAAGTGATAACAGCAGTCAGATGTCGGTTGGGAATATAACTGCTCCATATATCACCATTACCGGGGGAAATCAGATTTTGACGAACAATAAAAATGAAATATATGCAAGCATGACTGAGTTTATTAATGAAACATCTGGGGATGTTGGAAAACTGATCGTCGTTGTAGATTCATACACATTCAGCGATGCTGTCATGGGGGGAACATTTACAGAACCTACGGAACAGCAACGTCAGATCTATACTACTGAGTTTTTCCTTTTTAATGAGGTTCTTACCACATAGGTAGATGCTGTAGTACCTGTTTTCCCTTCATATTATAATATGACAACAATTATATAGAGGAAGCAAGATAAATTCTTTGGGGAAAGAAATATGGAGAAAAAGATCCTCATATTAAGTGTTTCGGCCGCTGTTTTCTTAGTAGTAGCATCGTTTAGCTCTGTTATCGGAATTAATTCAATGCAATCCTCACAAAAAATCGACTCACCATTGTTTACCGTTCGGGCACAACGCTCACTTCATAAAGAAAGTGGGCAAACTGTTCAGTCTTACTATCTTGGGAAAGGGTTGAATTCTCAACTTTTCCTAACCACAAAACCATCGCTGAGTGCGGCGATTGATAAAACGATCGCTTTGTTACATCAAAACCCAGCGTTTTTCGCAAAATTCGTTCAGACGATTAGTTCAAACCCACGAGTTATCGCTCTCCTCCAAGAACAAGGAGTATCACTAGCCCAATTTAAAACCCACTTGAATCGCATGAAAAACGATCCTTCATTATTTATTGAAGAGATCCGAAATGCAGAACCAAAGCTATTAGCAAACCAATTGAACACGCCACTGCCGCTTGGTCTGAATACTTCCAGCGTTATTGGATGTGTCATCACTGCTATCGTCATGATTCCCATCGCGCTGATTATTACGCTCATCGTCGTGGTTTTCACCATTCGGATCTTGCAATGTCTTAACATCAATGAAGTCATGAATCAGATCTTTGATCAAATTATGCAGGAACTGTACCCCGCTGGTTATAACATTTAAACATTTTTCCCTTTTTTTATTTCTTTCACGATATATTTATATAGCGTTATTATCAATTCATACAATAAGGATTATGTTTGAAGTACGGAAAATTAAAATTCTTACGATATTCCTGTTGCTTTTCCTTTTTCTTAGCAGCGCATCTGCTCAAATGCGGATAACCGAACAGGGTTTTGATTCATCTGTTTCGGTGCCTCATGATGATATTGTCCAGGAAGGTATCCAGTCCATACGAATCGAACAGAATAAACAAAAAACGTCTTTTGATCTTCTTAGTGATTTGGAGAGATGGTACAATCTCCATCCGTTAATTGAATACGCAAGCCTTCTTGGAACATCGATTACGGTGAAATTCGTCGATGGATCATATACGGTTGTCATGGACCCTTACCTTGAAAAAGATGATGTCCTTTTAGATTTCATCAATCCATTTCTGAACGAGAGGTATGGAACTGAAAAAAGCAATACAGCAGTCATTCTCAATTCAGCAGAATATATGTATGGTCATTATCAATGTCAGCGCATTATTACCATTTTACTTAAACATGACTATTCAATACAATATCTAGCAAATCAGGCAGTTGATCTAAATTTTATTAAAAACAATCTTTCAGTAGATATTATTTATATGAATACTCACGCTGGATATTTTGATGTCGATGGTGATCATCAAGCAGATGCTGTAGTGATTGCGACAGGTGAATTCTGGACTAATGAAACCGAACAGAAATATGCCTTTGATTATCAAAATAAACTAATTGTCAAAGGAATGGTAGGCGACCAAGCTGTTATAGCGTTCACACCAGCGTTCATCGAACAATATTATGCTCCAGGGGGGTTCCCTGATTCGCTTGTATTCATGGCGACTTGTTATGCTCTGTATGATACGTCCATGGCACAGAAGTTTCTTGACGCAGGTGCAAGTGTCTATATGGGATGGTCTCACGATACCGTGTTTTGGACAAATAGTAAAACATCTGTTAATGCATTTCGTTTATTATCATATGGGTTGACGGTCCAGCAAGTCTGCAGACTCATCCGGTCTGGCGGGTTCTATAATTGGCTCTTTCATTCAAAACTCATCTATTATGGGGATGGGGACTATCGAATCCCATAAAAAAAACCTATTTTAACCAGAACATGGATCGCATAAGCAGCTGAGTTTGCTTGGGAAGCTCTGGTAGTTTTTTTCCCTCTATCATATCAACTGTTGCTTGCGCGAATGTCTCGACGATCGTCCGTAATCACTATCTGCACGAGCTGGACTGCCGACGTATCCTTCGTTTATTCCGATATCCTTAAAGGTTTTACCTAGCACCCGAGGGGAATACAGGTCTCGATAAATACTCTGGAGATCCTTATAGGATGGGTCTACGAGGTAGGGATATTGATAATTCATAAGAGAGGTCTCTCGGAAACATGCGTGAACTTCTTTTTTCGTATCAAATCCGACTTGTGGTTCACGTTTCTCTACTTCTTTGCTATAGAAGTATGGGCCCCATGGTTCGATGATTTTAATATCGTGGGTTTTCATTGCTTTATTCATACCGCTATGGATTCCTTTCAGGTGCCCTAGGTCCATATGAAAGGTACAGATAACAAAGTATTTGAACCGAAATTTCGCAAAGGAGCAACAAATATCGAAAACAATCGTCTTAAGTGTTTTTATCTGTGTTGAGACAGTGCCTGGGAAGTCGGATGCCATCTTAGAATAACCAAGTGGGATTGCTGGAAAAAGAACGTTTTGTAGTTCAGGTTTTTTCTTATAGATGGTTCGAATAGCTTCTTTTGCGGCATCCCGTGCAGTAAGAAAATCAGTGCCGATTGGTAAATGTGGGCCATGTTCTTCTAAGGGACTCAACGGGATGAACACGATGGTTTTATCACGATCAAGCGAATCGAGTTGTTTCCAGCTTAGTTCCTCAAGTTGGATGATTTTAAACCCATTCTTCCCATTGTTCTTGGCTGATTTTATGTAATCACCTCACATCCATCTTCTCTCACAATCACGGTATGTTCTTTCTGTGTTACTATCCCGCCTTTTGCTTCAATGAGTTGCGGGAAGTGTTTCATAACACCTAAAAATGATAGTTTTTTCATCGCGAGATCATCCTTTGGAAATAACTCATGGTACCATCTCTGAGCAAAGGGCAAGGTCCTAAAATGTGTATGTATTTTATTAAACAGGACTTTTGTCTTGTTATCCCGAATAAATTTTGCTTTGATTGAATCTTTGCAAAGGTAGATATTACTGCCTTCTCCAGATATTACATGGCCTGCGCCGTTTGTTGCAAATGGCTCAATGGCTACCACGTCTCCATCGTTTAATTTGGTCTTGCTCCCAAAGACTTCCACGTTGGGAACCGATACTCCGGTGTGGAGTTCATATCGACCTAATCCATGGCCCATAAGATTTTCGATTGGTTTGTACCCGTAGGAGGTGATTGTGTTTTCGACGGTTTTCCCTATCTCTGAAAGTGAGAGATGTGTGGTTAAGCCATCAATTGCTTTTTGTAACGCTTCATCCGATGCCTTGATCATTGTGGTATAGTGGTTTGTTTCAATTTCAACGGTAATTGCAGTATCTGCGATATAACCAGAAATATGCGCACCGACATCGAGTTTTACCACATCTCCTTTCTTAAAGATGAGAGGATCGTCATGTCGAGGGCTATAATGGGCAGCAAGGGTGTTGATTGCAATATTTACAGGAAATGCAAGACCAGCACCATTTTTTATTATTCTTTTTTCAATCAATGTAGCGACTTCTAATAATCGTACCCCTGGTTTAAGCAACGAAACGCCATAATCACGAGCATCAGCTGCTATCTTGCCTGCACGTATGTAATTTTGATATACGAAATCATCCATGCGATATCACATCCAGAAGCCTCTTTTCTGATATAGAACCTTTGCGAACAATCCGTGGTTCTTTAGTTGATAGATCCACAATCGTCGAAGGAACACCCTCTCGTCTACCATCGGTGAGGCAAATAGTGATGGGCGTCTGTAACTGTTGAAGAATATCCTTTATATTATCCTGAGTTTTTTTCTGATGAAGATTCGCACTGGTTACCGTCAATGGACCATACTGCGTGAGTAATTTTACGGCAATGGGATGATTTGGGACACGCACGGCAATTGTATCAAAACCGCTTGTGACAATATCGGGAACTGATAGTTTTTTTTTCAAGATAATCGTTAAGTCTCCTGGTAAAAATTTTTCACTTAGTTTTTGTGCTGTTTCGTTCATAAATGCAACCGTGTCAATTGCTTGAATTGATGGAACTGCAACAGGTAGTGGAACCGAATATGGGCGTTGTTTTATATCAAATACTTTTCGTACCGCTGTTTCATTGAAGATGTCTGCACCAAGTGCATACAGCGTATCTGTTGGATAGATAATCGGTTCTCCATTTCTTAAGGCTATTATTGCTGCTGAGACGTTGTCTTTTTTCATGCGTCTTACTTTTCTGTTTTAATAAAATCACCAAGGGTAAATCCTCCTTGGGTTCGTGTCTGTGGTCCAGTGGGAACATTCTTTACTTCTTCCATTAGTTTGATTCCTAGTTCTTTTTCAAGCTTCGCAATCGTTTGATCCGAGGGTCGAAGGTCACCATTTTCTAGTTTAGCAATCGTCACGGTCCGTTCCCCGATTTTAAATCCAAGTTCTTCCCTGGTTAACCCTTTCTTTTTTCGTGCTTCTTCGATAAGGTTATTCCAGTTTGTCACGAGTTCTTTTTCCATGCCTTTATCTTTGTAGATATCTCGTTCTATTTTTTGTGTTTTTTTCGCAAAAAATCGTGGAGGTTGAGGCGGATTACTCGATCGTACTGGTTCTTGTGGTACTACTCCTTCTGCGTATTTGATGCAATCGGGGCATACAAACATTTTTGCACCATCAATAATCGCTTCTTTACCACCTTTACACTCTCTCCCACAAAGTTCACAAGGCATTTTCACGCTCCCTCCAAGGGTATCATCTAGTTATAACAATCCAGCTTTCTGCAGAATCATCAGGTCCTCTGTGCTGAGTTTCTCTCCCCGTTTGAATCGCTCGTATACGTCATCTGCCTCTTTCTGGGCAGCGGAGACATCTGCCATCTTTTTCTTTTTCTCTTTCTTCTTCTCCGTGCTTGAGATGGTTTTCTCCAGTTCGTGAATATTATTTACATGGTCAATAAACTCTTTATGAAGTTTATCTGCCTCAATCTTTGTAACGACAATATTTTCTTGGATCTCGGTTGTTCGTTTGACAATCTTATCAAGTTGTTTTAATTGTTCCAACATTCCTTGGTGTTCTTCTTGCGCTTTCTTTGCCATTTTTTCAACAAGTTCATGTTGTTTCTCTGCTTTCTGCCGCATTAATTTTTCTTCTTCGATTGCTTTTTTAAGCTTTGGATCCTTGTTTAATTTTTCGTCTGCTTCTTTTATTTTTAAATGAATTCCTTTAATTGTTTCAATTAGTTTTTTTTCTTTCTGAGCTGACATGGGCTGTGTCATCTGTTCATTTTCTAGTTTTCTAAGATATTGTTTTAATTCATTGACATTAACACCAGAGTTTATGGTTCGTTCTCGTTCTAGTTCTCTAATTTTCTTTTTTAATTCGAGATGATGAGTTAAAAATTCATTTCGTTGTTCTTTTGCGTGTTTCACGCGTTCATTAAACTCATCACGTTTCTTTTTATGTTCACTGATTTGGTTTCGTATTTGTCGAACCTTCGCGTTGAGTTCATCACGTTCTTTAGCCATCTTTTTGGACTTGTCGTGCAAATCGTCTCGGCTTCTCTTTAGGCGATTGGCTTTTTCTTGCAATTCATCTTTCTTTTGGGCCATTTCTTCCAGTGATTCGTCGTCCATTTTCTGCCTCTTGCTCAACGCTAAAACATTGAGGTAAAATAGGTGGTGTTTATTAAAAGTTTTCTGATAATTATCTACTTTACCTCCTGTTTTTCTTTATACTCCGAAGGAGAAATGTTTATATAAGATTATCGGTCAATCATTAGCATGGTTCTATAAAAAATCTTTTAGTTTCTGAGTATTGGGGTTGAGGATATGATGTGTTCTTTTAGTATAAAGTACCTGCATGAGATTTACCTTTGTGATAACCCCTGGATACATTTCCATCAACAAATTACTGAATTTTTTTGCGTACTTTAAATTTTTAGTAGTAAAGATTAGAACCCAGTCATATTCACCATGGAGATAATAACTACTCTCGATAGTTATTCCTATTTTTAAATAATCAGCTTCTAATTTATTTGATGCAATGATGTCTGCTGTTTTTTCCTCAAGCTTCTGCATCGATCGTTTTATCAACAGAACGAATTTTTGAAGACCTTGTTTTTGCTCATCAGAAACAGCAGTATATCCCCAAATAAGGTGGTTTTCTTCCAGTTGTTTAATGACTCTCCATACTTTTTGTCTTGAAAAACCACAGCGGTGTGCAATCGAGTTATAACTATTATTTGAGTTTTTCTGAAGCGCTGTAAGGATCTTTACCGCATCTTCATCCATCAGATATGGACTATTTTTTTTGTTATTTTTCATATATAATTACAATTACATAACTTATAAATCTTTAAGAAAGTAACTCTATATCTAAAAATCAGCAAATCATTTAGGTATTATAAAATATTTAGAAACATCATTTTACTATGTCATTTCCAAAAAAGAGCAAACTTAAAAACCATTCAAAGATTTTTTTTCTCAAATCGTTATTTTTTTTAATACAAATAAACAGTCCAATGGTTAGAACCTATATCATAATTTCAAAAGAATCTATCTTTTCTTATGTTGCTATTTTTATATATCGGAACTGGATTTCTATAGTAATCACCGGTGGTATTCCATGAGTGAAGAAACAAGTGATATAAAAAATGAAACAGCAGGTCTCGCATGGAGAGTATCATTATCTATTCTTGTTGGGGTTGGGTGGCTGGTGTTTCTTGTGCTATGGTTGTTCTTCTATGCAGAAAACTATGTTTGGGAGAAAAATGTCGCCATTTTCTTAATGTCACTTCTTTTGTTAACAGGAATCTTAGGAGTTCCATGGGCTTACTGGGCTTTAAAAAAACAAACCTCTGTTGAAAAAGAAATGTGGAAACTAAAGGGATTCCGATGGCGGGTTTGGGTATCAGTACTCGTCATGCTCTTTGTCATTCTCTTTTTGATTTATTGGTTCTGGGCGGTAGCAGAACCCTATGATTTCTATCAAAATCTTGCGATTTTCATAGTCACCTTTTTAATCGCTGGTGGCCTCTTAGCAGCAATGTGGGCTCCTTGGGGTATAAAGCATAGTCCTGAACATTATAACCATTGTGATGAAGAAAATAAGAAATAATCATTTCAAAGGATACGGTGATAAGGAAAATCTTCTAGTTATCTTTTTTTCCTTTTTTCCTGAATAATCAAAAGACCATCGAGAAACACTGCAAGGATTCCTGTAATAAAGACCATATCAAACACACTCGCCCCACCAATGACCGCGTTCCTTGCGGTTTGTACCTCATTTTGCACTAAGCTCATCAAATGAAAACCATCTGCTCCAATAAGGACGCCTAGCGTCCCTATGGTATAGGCAAGAGGTGCGGCTTTACTTTTCTCTTTGCATGCAAACACGATAGATATAAAACTCGCAAAAAAGATAGGTACCATCCAAAAAGGAAACGTTGACACAATGCCTTTTTCTGGGTCAGGATACGTTACAAAAAATGTCACCACAGAAACAATACCTATCCCAAGGAAAACCGTAAATGGTCTTAACTTATTTTTTAAGGATAAATAAACACTAAGAATGATAGGGATTACTGCGCCACCAACATTGATCCCAACGATCCAATAGGTATGATATGAGAACAAGGGGATATTCGAAAAACTGATTCCTGCATATCCGTCGATAATCCCTGATCCAAGTAAAAACGACACAAATACGATAACAATTGCTTCAAGGGATGAAAACCCCATCTCGTGGAATGCCTTTGTTATAATTAAATAAACAATATACAATGCAAGAACAGGGAGAAGGATAACAAAAAGATATCCAACGAGTTGACCCAAAAATGAGGTCACTCCGATTATAAGGTTAATCATTGTATTTTGGATAAATCAATTATTTATAAATCTAATCAAACTAAAAAATTAGCTCTCCTTTTTAACGTATCGTCATCCTGAATATATCACATCAGATTAACAGAAGTAAAATATACCTTAGCAATTCTAAATAAAAAATCGAAACATATATATAATGGCCATTCATATAATCATTATATCCAAAGGGGGTAAAATATGAATAATAAGCGAGATTCTAAAAAATCAAGAATAGAAGCAGTTGTCATAGCTCTTTTATTTATAGGGACTGCCTTAATTGTTCCTGTAAGTACGATAGCTAAGAACGTGCAAAATCAACCAATAACAAACGACGGATCACAAAAAAATTATTATACTGATGATGGTCAAGGTACCTTTATATTAGATCGAAGCTATTATTTACTAGACCCAAACCCTGCATCGACGAGTGCTGCAGATAACGATGATGGGGGGTATAAAAAAGATGCAGGACTTGACCTTCCAAGAGCATTGGCGTTATATCCAGGTGAGCTTGCGGATGAAACACCAGGTCGTGGCAGATCTGGAAAAATCTCTTCTACTGATACAAGTGATTGGTATTTCTTCTCCGTTTGTCAAGGACAACAGATTGTCTTTACTGTGACACCACCTGCTGATTTTGACGTTAATCTTTCCTTATGGACTTCTACAAGTGTGATGGTTACCTCCTCAAACAACTCAGGGAGTAGCTCTGAAACAATCACCTATATAGCAGATTACACAGGAAAATGGTATATCTGGATAAAATATGTGAGCGGCACTGGAGTAGGTCAATACACGTTTACTCCAACCCTTAACGGGCAGAATGATGCGAACAGTGGAAATGATGCTCCGGATGCCCTTCCTGCTGCATTGCTTATCACGTCTGGTACGTACTTTGGGTATGTTGACATGTACGATCCTTATGATTTTTATAAATGTCAAGTCTCAGCTGGGCAAGGTATTAATGTTACGTTGAAAATGAAGGATACTGCGTATCTGACTGATTTTGATCTTCAACTCTATGACCCCAGTGGGAC
>Ga0307446_1000359_pt1 | contig 15385 bp, 16 predicted proteins | sample SalMarSW160320MG_FD_202141 | JGI IMG/M metagenome (GOLD analysis project Ga0307446, IMG submission 202141) | Salt marsh sediment microbial communities from the Plum Island Ecosystem LTER, Massachusetts, United States - SW1603-20 | ecosystem: Environmental > Aquatic > Marine > Intertidal zone >... | reverse complement strand
GGAGGATTACTTATTGTCCTGCCGTGTTTCTTTCTTATTGGACGATGGATCATAGGGGATCAATGGAGTAGTTCTCATGGTACCTATATCAATGTATTAGTCCTTGTCATCGGACTTGTTGCTCTTATCATAACGACAGTATATCTATTCGCATGGGTCTATCGAAAACACGAGGCTATTGCGGTATATAAAAAACCATTAAATCTCTCGATGCTTGCAGGACATCTGATTGATGGGATCACGAGCTATGTGAGTATCTACGATCCCCTGCGTATGGGGTTACCATCCTATGTTGAGAAGCATCCTGCTTCAAATGGTCTTATGGAGCTGTGGCCACCGTTATTTCCTCTTGTCAAATTCCTCTTGATCATTGTGGTTATTTATGTCTTTGATGTCGTCTATAAGAATGAACTTGAGAAGTATTCGCGGTTAGTCAATCTCCTTAAAATCGGCATCTTCATCCTTGGTGTCTCGCCAGGATTACGTGATCTGTTACGGGTCACCATGGGTGTATAAAACTGTCTTTTTGACCGTAAAAGGAAAGACAACAGAATTATAAACACCATTGTTTTTTCTTCAGAGATAATGAGACGACATCCAAATTGGCTGAAAGTACGAATTGCAGGAGGAGAAAATTATTCCAAAGTAAAAAAACTCCTACGCTCTGCCAAGTTACATACCATTTGTGAAGAAGCAAAATGTCCAAATATTGCAGAATGTTTTGGGAGTGGTACCGCTGTTTTTTTAATTTTGGGAGCTATCTGTACTCGAGATTGCAGATATTGTAATGTGAAGCATGGCGTGCCGATTGCCTTAAACTTTGATGAACCGCGAGATATTTCAGAAAGCATAAAAGTCCTTGGTTTGAGGTATGTTGTAGTGACATCGGTCACCAGGGATGATTTGAATGATGGTGGCGCAAGCGTTTTTTATGAGACTATTCATGAGATCAGACGTTTGAATGATGCCTGTAAAATCGAGGTGTTAATCCCAGATTTCAGAGGAAATACGGCGGCGATACAGAAAGTTGTTGATGCGGCTCCGGATGTGATTAACCATAACATTGAAGTGGTTGAAGAGCTATTTCCCATGATCCGACCTCAAGGGGATTATCAGCGAAGTTTGGACGTGTTGAAAACAATAAAAATAATGGAAAGCGGAATTCCAACAAAATCCGGTTTCATGGTTGGGCTAGGGGAAACAACAGAGCAGATTTATAAAACCATGCATGATCTGAAGGCTGCGGATGCTGATTTCTTGACCATTGGGCAGTATTTACAACCGACACGGAACCATGCAGAGGTAGAAAAATATTATACCCCTGAAGAGTTTGAAGGACTGAAAAATGCTGCTCTTCGAGTTGGTTTTATGCATGTAGAGTCAGGGCCGCTTGTTCGAAGTTCCTATCATGCACAGAACGCCTTAGATTAGATGGTTGCTGGCGAGGGAGTTTATAAGAGGATAATGGATTACGCGTGCAGATTATGCGATCTCAATCTACGTATAAGGTGCCCCTGGGCAAGTTGTTGAAAATCTCTTTAGAGTTTGATGAAAAAAATAATGTTATCAGAAACATTCGAATCACAGGGGATTTTTTTGCTTATCCTGAAGAGGCTATTGAACTCATGGAAACAAAACTCAGAAACACCGTGATAGAAAAAGAACTATTACAGGAGAAGATATCTTCTATCATTACTCAATATCATATTCAATTTATTGGTTTAAATGCAGAAGGTTTGACCCAAGGAATCTTGATGTGTAAACCATGAAAGAACAATGGAGATTACTTCAAACAGGTTCTGGTACTGCTTTTTCGAATATGGCGGTGGACCGAGCGGTCTTGGTGGTAAATAGCCAAGGTAAGGTTCCTCCGACCGTACGATTTTACGGGTGGGTTCCCCCTGCTATTTCTATTGGATATTTCCAGAGTTTGGTCGATGAAGTCGATATAGGCGCATGCGAAAGGTTTGGTGTCGATTACGTACGACGAATCACTGGTGGGGGAGCTGTTTTTCATGAGAACGAGTTAACCTATAGTATTGTAATTCCACAATCTCATCCAGAAATTCCAAAAAACATTCTGAAAAGCTATGGAAGAATATGTGGAGCGGTTATGAAAGGATTGCGACAGTTAGGTATTACAAGTGAATATGCTCCTATCAATGATATCATTACCAATGGGCAGAAGATTTCTGGAAATGCTCAGACAAGAAAATTAGAGACAGTGTTGCAGCATGGCACCGTTCTAATGGATGTTGATGTTGATAAAATGTTCTCTTTATTAAAGGTACCAAATGAGAAGATTAAGGATAAACTCATTACTGATGTAAAGCAGCGAGTGACATCGATAAGACATCTTTTAGGAAACGAGATAAGTTTTAAGGAAGTCGCTGAAGCAATGAAAGTGGGCTTTGAGGAAGAGTTTCATGTTGAGTTACTTGAAGGAAAATTGAGTGAAGAAGAGGTGGCATTGGCAAAAAAATTTGAAAAAGAATGCTTCTCTGCAAAGGATTGGAATTATAGAAGATGAGATGCTATGATCGGAAAGGTCATGAAAATCAACGCATTTACAGAATCGCTTCAGGGCGGAAATCCTGCAGGTGTTGTGTTCGATTCACCTGACTTACGTGATGAACAGATGAAACAGATTTCAAAGGAGTTAGTTGTATCTGAGACCGCCTTTGTTTTTCCAAGCACTGTCGCTGATTTCAAGGTTCGATTTTTTTCACCGATAGTTGAAGTTGATCTCTGTGGGCACGTGACAATTGCCACGTTTTTTACAATGGTACTACAAGGAAAGGTATTTCATAATAAAAAAAACGTGATCACTCAGGAAACGAAAGCAGGCATCTTGCCAATTACTGTATTTTATAACGATGATGCAAATGTTGATAGTATCATGATGACTCAGAAGAAACCAATATACAAAAATATACATATTGATATATCTCAAATTGCTGATTCACTCAATATAGACGTAAAAGCTATCGATGATTCATTGCCAAAACAAATCGTATCGACTGGACTTTTTACCCTGCCTATATGTATGAAAACATATGATGATTTAAAAAACATTCAACCTGATTTTGAGAATGTCAAAAAGATTTGCCAGTCGATAGGCGTTGGTAGTTTCCATGTTTTCACCTTTGAAACCATTGAACCAAATTCAATGTATCATGCACGAAATTTCGCTCCAGTATACGGTATAAACGAAGATCCTGTCACTGGTACTGCAAACGGTGCTGTCTCTAGCTATTTGGTAAAACATAAAATAATCAAAGATAAAAGCTTAATATGTGAACAAGGAGATATCATCGGAAGACCTGGGCGGGTGTTTGTAGAGATACACAATGATATTGTTACGGTCGGAGGAAAAGCTAGAATTGCACAAGAAAGAGAAATCGAAGTATAACTGATTCATAGTGTGTGGATTCCTAGGCTCTCTGCATATTCTTCGACCTGTAAGACTTCTTCATGTGATGTGGGTCTTGATATATCGTGATATTCGTACGCCTTGTATTCAGGTCTATATTGAGCCATTATGTTAACAAGTGTATTTGGGAGATTTTCCGCGATATATTTTATGATTGGTTTTGAACAGCACTCTCTGTGGTTCGGTAGAACTAAATGTCGTATGATTACTTCTCCGTGATGATATGCAAAAATATGATTTCGTTTCACAACAGCGGTATATCCATCGACTTTGGAGAGGCGTTTCGCGCAGGAATCATTCCCGTATTTGAAATCTGTCAGATAGACATCTATTACTCCATATAACAATTTCATTGTTTCTTCAGAACAGAACATATTTGAATTCCATACCTGTGCGATGTTGCTGTCCAAGCGCTTTAAAACCCTTAGGATATAGAGGAGGTTTGATGTTGGATCTCCACCCACCCAATTCACGTTTCGCGCGCCTTGTTTTTTTCGTTGCTCAATCGCAGTAGCAAGTCGGTGAGGTTCTATGGTCGTTCCACAAGGAATCTGACTGATATCCCAGTTCTGACAAAACACACATTGTAAAGTACATCCTGAAAAGAAGATCGTATAGGATGGAACAAGCATGGTTTCTTCCCCATAGTGTAAAAATTCAGAGGCGATGTGTGGTTCTTTGACTCTGCATTTCCCAGTTGTTATTCTTCTATCTACCTCGCACCTATGTTCACAGAAACTACACGATTGAAAAAGACGATTTGCAAGTTCAATTTTTAGATCAAGAAGCGATTGTTTCGGTGGGGTGATCTGTTCATTCATCATCTGAAGGGTTTTATCATGGGTGCACCAGAGTTTATTGGTAGATTCAGTTAGCGTAAACGTAACAGGGATTAACTTACAATCAAGATACTGTGCAGATCCTTGTTCATCGAGAATATCATGGTATTTTGGAAGGAGTGCCCGTGTTGTCATTATTTTTTTAATATCGCTGAAGAGAATTAAAACCTATTTTATGTACTGATCAATATCGACTTGCATACCATCTCGAGCAGCGATTACCTTAACTCCTAGTTTTTCCGTAAGTGTGTCTGCTATCACCCATGGTTTTGCTTTCACCATCCCCATACCAAAATGCGTCAGAATCGCAAGACGTGGGTTATTTTCCGTAATGATCTGCTCTACTTCTTGTAAACAGAGGTGCTCAATGATGCTTTTATCCTCCAACATCACGACATTAACGATAAGGATGTCTCCTTTAAAATGCGATGCAAGACCTGTGAAATAATCGGTATCAGTAATCAGAGAAATCGAGATGGTTTTTCCTCTGAAGTTGATGCCATACGTTTCAACTCCATGTTTCAACTGTATCGGTGTCTCAAAAAAAATGTTCCCTACGTGGTACTTACATTTTTCTTTAAGTATCTCAATGTGTTCTACTTGGTTTCGGGCGTATTTTAGAACCACCGGATCATCTTCTAAAGCGTCTCTTGGAGCAAATACGATCCCTTTTTTCTTAAATCCCCCGTTTGTCATGGCTTCTATCATGATGTTGATGTCGTTTGAATGATCAATGTGTCGATGTGTCAGTATAATGCCGTCTAAATCCATTGGGTTGAGCTTTGGTTTACTTGATAAGCAGCGAACGAGTGAACCTGGTCCTGGGTCAATCATAACGTTTGTATCATCAAGTGTCAACCAAATTCCACCCGATGCCCTTAGCTGTTTCATTACAACGAAACGTGCACCAGCAGTTCCTAAGAATTTTATTTTGTTCATCTTCTCCCTGTATTGCAAAGAAAACTATTTGGAGGTAATAGGGTATTCCCAAATATGAATCTTTCCGATTATACGTATTATCTTGTCCGGCAAATACCTGCTGGACGTGTTTCAACATATGGTGCAGTGGCAAAAGCACTTGGAAATAAAAGATACGCAAGGGCTGTTGGTAAATATATGAATAAAAACCCAGATGCCGATACTATGCCCTGTTTTAAGATAGTTAAATCAGATGGAAGCCTCGGTGGATTCGGTCTCGGAATTAATGACAAGATACGAAGATTGAAAAATGATGGCATAGAAGTCAAAGACGGGAAAATCATTAATTTTAAACAGGTATTTTTTAATAATTTTAAAACAGAGTATCCCTTGAAGAAAAAGAAATCATAAATCTGGTAGTTCTTTACTTGAGATTATAGATATTCCTTTCTCCTCGAACCACTTTTTATATTCGGTTACTTGTGATTTTTTAAGGGATTTTTTATGGAGATATACTCCTTTCATTTTAGGTGTTGCGTGTATCGTTTTTTCAAGGATATCATCGTTTATGTTTCCTCCCTCTATCTGATATATTGGTATCATATGGCCAAAGGCAACTTTTTTCTGAAATGCTATGTCTGTGAATCGTGGTGCGTAATGTCCCCCGCCGATCCCAATGAGAACAGGTATATCATTTTGAAACTCTTCTTCATAATGATGTGTCGTGAGTAGTTCAAGTAGTGATGTTGCAAGAATCGCCGCGGGTTCTTTTTGTTTCCATTGAGTTTCTGTGCTACCAACCTCTACAAACATCGTGGGGATCTTTAGGAGTGGTCCATGGTGGGTGACTTCATAGCAGACTTGATATTGGAGATCTGTTGATTGAAGGTTTTTTTTAATAAGCCGAAGAAGGCATGTCATCATTCGTGGGGCTGCAGGTACTAATGTTTTTGGTTGTCCACCGAACTCTGCATTACCGAAATTACCAATAGGATGGACGGTGAGCGACGGTTCTTCCATTTTACTGCGATGTCTCGAAAGAAAGATAGCTATTTTTGGGTCAATGTTGAGTTGTTCTCGAACTTCAGTGTCGATATTTTCATGTCGTATTTTTTTATCCGGGATGGTTACGATAACCACGTTCTTCATCGAAGAGTTTCTGAAGACGGGTTTGTTGTAAAAAGTTTCGCGCTCCTCCCAAGCAGTTTGTTCTAAAAGATTGTTTTTTATATTCGTACTTGCAGTGTCCTCCGTTGAAGATATAATCAGGACTGTCATCTAGTGCGTGGAATACTAAGGATGTTTTTGTAATTTGCGTCATAGACTGTTTTGTTCACTGACGAGGTGTTTTATTCTTTGTACATGAACAATATAGCGGATACGGTTTTCAACGGTGCATATTTTTGCGATGAATTGGATTTCCTGCGCTTCTTCTTCCGTCGATAAAAGCCCAATGACTATCATGCAATAAAGGGGTTGGTTTGCTCCTTATAAAGTCTTGTTGTACAAATGGTATCCATTTATATAATATTTTTATATATAAATATAGTAATACATCAGGTGAACTTTTTTTATATGCTCTTATCTAAACGATTTCCCTAAGTGTGTATCTCATATGGTTTCTGTACATCCTCCTAATGATTCTCGGTAATAAACATTGGTTTTTAATAGGCTATGCTCATTTCGGATGAATGATGGTCACACTTCCACCACTTATCTGCAAGGAGTATTCATTACTTTTTAAAAAAACCCTTATTATGGGAGTCCTTAATGTGACCCCGGATTCGTTCTCAGATGGTGGATTGTTTGTTGATATTGATACAGCGGTCTCATATGGGAAAAAAATGGTTTCAGATGGTGCTGACCTTATTGACGTAGGTGGAGAAAGTTCACGACCAGGTTCCATACCATTATCTGAAAAAGACGAACTAAAACGGGTTCTCCCTGTAGTAAGAAGACTTGTTGATGAGGTTTCTGTCCCTATTTCAATTGATACCTATAAACCACAGGTTGCAGATGCGTGTCTAAAAGCAGGTGCACATCTCATTAATGATATCACAGGGTTATCAAACCCGGAAATGAGAGCGGTCATAGCAAAGTACAATGCCCCTGTTGTGCTGATGCATATGAAAGGAACACCGAAAACCATGCAGAATAACCCGATCTACCACGATGTGGTTGGAGAAATCAAAGGATTCTTTCAAGAGAAAATTATTACGGCACATAAAACAGGAATACAACAGATTATTATTGATCCCGGAATTGGTTTTGGAAAAACAGTAGAGCATAACCTCCAGATATTAAAACACCTTGAGGTGTTCAAGTCACTTGGTTGTCCAATTCTTGTTGCACCTTCGCGGAAATATTTTATCGGTGTGATCACAGGATTACCGGTACACGAACGTCTTGAGGGAACCATAGCAGCAATCTCCATAGCTGTCATGAACGGGGCAAACATGGTACGCGTCCATGATGTAAAAGAATGTAAACGAGCAATACAAATCGTGGATGCGATTCGGAGTGTATAATGCCTATTGTGCTTCTAGGTCTTGGATCAAATATAGGGAACAAAGAAGAGAATATCAGCAAAGCAGTAGACCTTATTTCTGAGGTATGTGAAATAAAAAAAATCTCTCCTCTATACCTCACAGAACCGGTTGGGAATATCAAACAAGAATGGTTTCTGAATTGTGTCGTCGAAGTCAAAACCGATTTTGATCCAGAAAAATTGTTATCTTCCTTTAAATCCATTGAACGAAAACTGGGGAGGACAAAAAGAGTAAAAAATGGGCCAAGAAATATTGACATCGATATCCTGTTTTACGAAGACCAGATAGTAAAAACAAGAAATCTTGTTATTCCTCATCCGTTGATACAAGAACGGCTTTTTGTTCTGAAGCCCTTAATGGACCTCAATCCAAATTTTATCCATCCTGTATTAAAAAAATCAATTGAAGAGCTGTATACAAGCCATCAATGGGCTGAGAAAGTGATTCTCTACAAATAGATGACGTTTATATTCTTCGTCTCCATTCTCAGACTAAAAAAGGAGAATCATCTATGAGGCTCTGTCGAGAATTCTATTTTGATGCTGCACATTATATACCGAATTATAAAGGGAAATGTGAGAACCTGCATGGTCATACCTATAAGCTAGAAATTGTCATTGAAGGCGATGTGAAGAAAGATGGGATGGTCGTAGATTTTGCGAAAATGAAAGAAATCGTAGAATCCTCGGTGATTGAAAAACTAGATCATCAGGGGTTAAATGAGCTTTTTCAGAACCCCACCGCTGAGCATATTCTTGAATGGATTTCTGCACAATTAAAAGAGAAATTACCATTGTCCTCGCTCCGGTTATGGGAAGGACAGGGGAAGTGGGTAGAGATCCTCTTTTGAATAAAGAAGGTAATACAGCGTGAATGAAGGATTTAGAACTGTGCGAGTCGTACGAGAGTACATAAAACTTATTCGACCCTACGGTATCCTTTTTATTGGGTTAACCCCGGTTTTTGGGGCGTTGTGTAACGGGCAGTTTGATGCATTTTATCTTTCTTTGTTGTTGATCATAGGGTTACTTGGGCATATCTTTGTCTTCGTCCAAAATGACTATTATGATATGGAAGTTGATCAGCAATCGAAATACGTGGTTCAACGACCTCTTACAAAGGGTGTTATATCCAGACGGCAAGCACGAATTCTTTTTCTAAGCTCTTTTTTCATATCGATGGTTCTTGCCATCGTCTTTTTCTTTTCCTTTCGATCGTTCGTTGTTTTATTACTAACGTTTTTACTGATGACTCTGTACAACCGATACAGTAAGCGATTTCCTGGCATGGAATACGTGCTAGGAGCAGCGGTCCTTTCATATGGGATGTTCGGAGCGTTAACTGTCTCTGATGAAGTGTCTCTGTTTGCCATAATCATTTCTGCTGTCGCGTTCCTGCAGTGGATATTTAGCGTAGGTGTATCTGCCAATTTAAAGGATGTGGAATTTGACACGAAGCTTGGCATTCGAACGACGCCGGTTCTCTTGGGTGTGCATGTTGGTGGAGACCAATTGATAAAACCAGTACGATTTATTGTGTACACCTACGTAATAAAAGGAGTTCATCTGTTAGTAGCTTTGCTCCCTTTCGTACTAGGATATACCTCAATTTTCCTGTATGGTTATCCCTTTCCTTTGCTTGTTTTTTTCATTCTAGGTTTTGTTTTGCTTTTTACCACACGAGGAATTCTGACAACATCAATAAAGGAACGTGACGTCATGCTTCGGTATGAAGGGGCACATGAAGGGCTTGCACTCCTGTTAATTCCGTTTGTTCTGTTGAGCTATCTCGTGGAGCATATCGGTGTTTTCCCAATCTTTGTAATGACAGTATTTTTAATTCTGTGGCCCCTTCTCTGTTTACGTCTTTTATTTGGAAAAACCCTTATCCCCTTAGAATAGTCCTAAAAACGATAATTTTTTTCGAAATGATTAAATAGTCTTGGGAAGTTCAATTATTCAGAAAAATTATACGGGGAGGTGAAACACGGCAATGAAAGGTGAAGTCATCGAAAAAATTGCAGCATTGATGACCGCTGCTTTTGGTTTAATCGCAGCTCTTGCGTGGAACGAGGCAATCGGCGGTTTATTTAAGGAAGGTGGTGCATTGTATTTCCTTGCCACCTATGGAGTCTGGGCTTACGCGATTTTTGTCACAATCCTGGCAGTCGTTATGATAATCTGGATTGGACGAGTTTCAGCAAAGATGAAATAAAACATTTTTTTTTTTTTCCAAAAGAACACATTTTCCATTTTTCCTTTTGCCTATAAAAAAAAGTTTTTCTTACTATGATATTACACTTGTGATCATTGTAAAAAATAGAATGACGATCTTGTAGATACTAAAAATATTGCCTTATTTTAATGCAATAAAAAAGGTGTTCAGAGTTTGTTCGAAAGACAATAGAAATTTGTTACTTCATGAGTAGTCTTTTATATAAAGAAAGTATTTCGTATTATACCACAATAGTAGATTATATGAGATGGGATGTGATGAAGTAAAAAAACAAAAGACATTGAAAAGTACAGAAATCCAATCTGATAAAAGATTAAGAGCTCTCGATGGTTTTATTTAATTGTGTTTGGAGACGGTTTGATGGCAGTTGATCCTGAAATTGTAAAAATTCTAAGGGAAGAGGAACGATTAGGAAAACTTCAAAATCATACATCAACAGATTATACTACAGAAGGAAGTTCAAATACCCTCGTTCAACAAAAAAAGAGTATACCTGCTAACAGCAAAGAATGCTCTCGTTACGAGCCAAAAAGAACGATTATTGACCTGGTAAGCCCCCAAGAAAAATTTGAAACAATTTTTGAAAATTTTTCGGTTGCTATAACGTTAGCAGACAATGAAGAGCGTATTGTTTCTTGGAATAAATACACTGAGGAACTCTTAAATATGCAGGAGAACGACTTATTCATGAAACCTGTGAGTTCCTTATATCCACCAGATGAATGGCAAAAAATACGTAAAGAAAATATTCGCCAAAAGGGAATCCGCTATCGATTGGAAACAAAAATGCTTCGAAAAAATGTAGGACCATTCGATGTTGATATCTCTCTTTGTATTTTAAAAGGATTTCAAGGAGAAATAGTAGGCTCTGTTGCCATCATTACTGACATCACCGAACTAAAACAGACAGAGAACGAGTTACAAGAATCTGAAAAAAGGTACAGAACGATTTTTGATAACTCCGCTGTCGCTATCACATTGACTGATGAGAATGAGAAAATCATCTCTTGGAATAAATATGCAGAAACATTACTAGGAATGACTAAGGATGATTTATATCTGAAACCGGTCAAGGATTTATATCCAGTTGCCGAGTGGCAAAAAATCAGATCACAAAACATTCGACAAAAAGGAATACAACACCATCTTGAAACAAAAATACAAAAAAAGAATAATGAGCAATTAGACGTCGATATTTCCTTAAGTATACTAAAAAATCATGAAGATAAAGTCGTCGGTTCAATCGGTGTTATTAAAGATATCAGCGATCAAAAACGAACGGAAAAAAACCTGGAAGAATCTGAGAAAAAATTTAAACTCCTCTATGAAAAAGCGCCGGTCCCCTACCATACTTTATCTCCGAGTGGTCTTATCACTGACGTAAATGAGAAATGGTGTCAGACATTTGGGTATACAAAAGAAGAGGTCCTTGGGAAATCCATCTTTGATTTCATTTCCGAGAGCGAAAAAACGCAAGCTCAGAAGTCCTTTACTCAGAAGATCTCTGATGTAAAATCCTATACCGATGGTCATGAGCGGCAGTACCAAACAAAATCTGGGGAGAAGCGGCTCTTTGCCATTCATGATTTCTTCTTATTTAATGAACATGGTAACGTCATTTCGGTCTATACCACAATGGAGGATGTCACTGAGGGTAAAAAATCATCACAAACGTTGAAAGAAAAAATCAACGAACTGGAGCGTTATAAACTTATCACGGTGAATCGTGAGATGAAGATGATGGAATTAAAAAATGAGATTAATGAATTATGCGCACAACTCCATCAGAAACCACGATATTAAAATCATTTGATTAAGCAATCTAAAAGGTTCTACCACCATTTCAAATTCATGATGGTTGATCACCCTCTATTTTTATATAAAAAATAGGTTTTTACTGAGTTTATCGCAATGATATTATATGATATTATTATACTTTAGGATGGGATGAAAAAAATTCCCATATTACCGTATTCGCATTAATATCATGGCACGTTCTTCCGATAAGAACTTCTGGCAGGTATTGGTATCCATCTGGCCAGGTATGACCACCGTTAAAAATCGTATACAGGGCTACTTCGGTGTTATCGGTGCCTTCAGAGTAGATATCTTGTTGAACCCAGGTGTGGTCAGTTGGGTCGATATCAGGCAGTACTGTACTATTAGGCAAGCGGGAGCAATTATTATGCGTCACCCAAAAAAGAGCTGATTCAGGCACCGAGATGACTGTCCCGCGAGGATTTCTTGGAGTCCCAACAATGCCTCCATCCCAAGGAACGAGTGGGTCAAGTGTTCCACTGATAATGCAGACCGAGATTGGTGCATCAGATATGTTATAATCAAGCAGGTCTGTTGGTATCGCACCAGCAACGGGAGCGATGGCTGCGATTTTTTCAGGAATCTCAAAACCAATTCGATAGGACATCATTGCTCCATTTGATATCCCGGTGACAAATATTCGATGGGGATCGATATTGAACTCATTGGTAAGATTGTCAATAAGGTCGGTAAAGAAGCCTACATCATCGATATTTTGTTGATGTGCTTGGTCAGTAAGATTTTTTCTCCCATCATTCCAATTTTTTTCAATGCCATCGGGATAGACTACGATAAAATTATATTGATCTGCTAACGTGTTAAATCCCCCGAGCGTAAGTGTTCTTTCCATTCCATCACCTGTCCCACCGCCACCATGGAGCGCAAAGACAAGTGCGGGGGTGGCATTCTCTGGTAATGATGAAGGGATATGGATACGATATGTCCGTTCTAAACCATTTGAGAGAATCGTCCTAGAAAATGTATTTGGATCCTGTGGGATTTTATACATACATCCTCCAAGGAATATAAGAACGATTAAGAATAAACTGATAAGTACTACGGTTATGGTCTCTTTCTTTTTTATTTTCATAAATACTCACCTTTTCTATCTATTTAATTAAATAAAGTATAGCTATTTAATTTTTTACCCAATTTACTCCCTATTTCATCTAATATACGAAGTTAATCCATAGAACAATGTTCCAACAGATAAACTAATTTATTCGTCTATTTTTGCACAAACAAGCAACATGATATGATAGTTTTACAAAATATTCAAAGGGTTTTGATTCATTAAGATAACCTCGATTCAGTATTGTTTTATGAGTAAAACGAAAAATTTCTCGATAAGAAATGTATAAATATCATAATTGAATTATCTTTCTGGGGAAAAAGTATGAAGACGAAACTTATCGGTTTTTTTGTATTTTTGATAGTATGCACAAGTACTGTACCGCTCACTGCAACTGGTGAAGACAGAGACGAAAGCAAAAAAATTTCTTTAGATTGTAATGCTAGAGAAATAGAAGTATTAAGCGATGATCTCCTTCGTTATATTGAGTGCAATGATTTCAGCCTGTGTCCTTCTGCTGGGCCAGATCCCGGGTATTATGACACAAGTGAATATCTCATCGGGACCGTAGGAGTTGGTTTGATTTTTCTTGAGAGCAACGGAGCAATTGACCCAAGTACCGAAAATTGGAATACGACAGAAACGACCAATGTCCAAAATCAAATTACTCAAGCGATGACGTGGTGGAAAAATCAAAACCTCTATGCTGGTGTCAGCTTTGTATTTGATGTTCACACCGCGGTTCCAACAAGTTATGAACCGATTATTCATCCCTCAGCATTAACTAATCCTACCTATGAGAAGCTCTGGGTAAGTGAAGCCATGGCGTATCTTGGGTATGGGTCCGGTGATTGGATGAAACGAACACGAGATTATGTGAACGCGATGCGAACCGCTAAAGGAACTGATTGGGCGCTTACTGTGTTCCTTGTTGATAGCAGCAATGACATCGGTGGAGATTTCTCTGATGGTTATTTTGCGTATGCATACCTTGGTGGCCCCTATATCGTCCTGACTTATGATAATGATGGATGGGGAATTTCTGCAATGAATCAGGTAATGGCGCACGAGACCGGTCATATCTTCTGGGCGACCGATGAATATGATGGAATCACTGAGTATAGTGGGTATCTGAATGCTGCTGATGTGGAAGGTTCAGGGTGCCTGATGGATACCAACGCCCTTGCCCTCTCATCTGGGACAAGACTTCAAGTCGGTTGGCGAGATACTGATGGTGATAATATTCTCGATATCATTGACACATGCCCTGAGACCGTGTTAAACCCGTATCCTCAAGATCCGACCTCAAATCCGATTCTGACGTACACCGGCAGTGCTACGGAGGTTCCGTACCAAAACAATAATCCCCAGCCAGGCTGTGCTGGAAATGATGTCACTATCAACAATATCATGGTGGTTCTCTATCGATTCGATGGAGGTCCATGGAGTGCAGCGAACCCAAGTGATGGGATATATAATCAACCAATGGAAACCTATACGTTTACCACGATTCCGCTCCCTCATGGTTCTCATCTTATAGAGACCTATGCAATCAACAATGTTGGAAATTTTGATCTCACACCAGCATCAGATACCATAACAATTGATAATCCACCTAACGCACCAACGCTTACTGGATCTGTTCAAGGAGTAATTGGACAACAATACATGTATAATAGTTCTGTAGTTGACATTGACGGCGATCCGGTGTATTTCTGGTTTGACTGGGATGATGGCACAAATTCAGGTTGGATTGGGCCATTCCCACCAGGGTCGATGATACATGTGAATCACTCATGGTCAAAGAAAGGCACCTATACCGTCAAAGTCAAAGCAAAAGACTTCCTTACTATGGAGGGCCCCTGGGCGACCCTTGATGTTACCATGCCAATGAAAACAATATTTGATGGTAACTTCTTTAGGGAATTCCTTCAGATACACCCTCTTATCTCTTTTTTCATTTCTTTACTTTCTGCAAAGATACAGACTCTTATTTATTAACACCGGTGATACTTCTTTGTATAGATAACTGGTAAATGTTAGATTCGAATTCAAATTACTTTATTTTAAAAAAAAATTTCGTGTCGTTTAAAGAAGATGTTGGGGTGGGTGGACATCATTGTTAATTCTACAGTTTCCCACTAAAAAAAAGTTTAAAATTGTGTTTAAAACCCTAAAATAGAAATGTTTATATAATATTATCGGAGAAATATTAGCATGATTTCTTTATTGTTTTTTCTTTTCTTTTTTTGTGATTCCGTTACAATTTTATATACCATTAGTTCATTATTGCCCATTATTTTTTCCTCCTTTAAACTATGATTTTGTAATAATTTCTTCTTTAAAGATATATCTATAGAACCCTTTATTTTTTGGTAATCATTGAACAAACATTATCGGAGAAACACTGAATTTTTTAAAGAAATTATTCATTTCGTAATTTTATTCTTTTTATGGTGGGTAGAATCATGCCACGAAAACCTTCATTGATAAGATACTTAATATCGCTTGTTGACCAAGC
>Ga0307446_1000347_pt1 | contig 15727 bp, 27 predicted proteins | sample SalMarSW160320MG_FD_202141 | JGI IMG/M metagenome (GOLD analysis project Ga0307446, IMG submission 202141) | Salt marsh sediment microbial communities from the Plum Island Ecosystem LTER, Massachusetts, United States - SW1603-20 | ecosystem: Environmental > Aquatic > Marine > Intertidal zone >... | reverse complement strand
CAAAACCAGCACATAAGAGAGGCGGCAGGCCAGATGATAAACAATGGGATTAAAAAAGTAATGAAGTCGCCGGCGCCGGCGACGTCGCCGGCAAGAAATATTCCACCACAAAAAACGATTTCGCCGGATACTCCCCCTGGTGCTCAAATTAAAAAACAGATGAAAAAAACAATGAGACCGGCGAAATGAAGAAAAAAGATGATTTCGATTATACCGAAACGCTTCTTTTCATACAAGAAAGAATCAGAACATTTAGATCCTCATTGGAGGATGACAAATTTATGGATTCACCAGGTGGCGCCCTGGTGAGAATCGCCATAAAAAGCAATTATATATTCAAGCGGGTGCTCGACGATCCGAAGCTGAAAAAGAAAATCATCAGAGATTTATCTGATTTTTTCGGAAAAGATATAATTGATAGAATAATAAAAAACATTGATAAAAACAATTAGTCTTCCCGCCTCCCGGCCACTTTGAATTTCCCTTTCAAGGCCGGGAGAACCGGGAAGCATATGAGGTAAAAAATGATTATTAAAAAGTCTGATATCATCCGGACAATCGATTTGTGCCGGACGATCGGCATGAAAAAAATGCATCCTGCTCTTGTGATACGATCAGAAAAAACCACAGCTGAAGGAGCTGTCATTGTTCACCTGGATGAAAAAATAATATATAACGTCATAGCCGGTTCTAACGATCCGGTTGACTGGGTATATGATGCGAAATTTCACAAAGACACTATCGGGTTTTATGAAGATAAAAAAATCCGTGTCCATTGCGGCTTTAACGAATCCGAATTGAGCATACATGATGCAATGGAAGAAAGATTATTGGATGCATTGAAAAATCATCCTGATTTCACGGTAATTTTCGGAGGACATTCCCTGGGAGGTCCGAGTATCGAACTGTTTTATTATCGTTTTCCCTATGAGATAACGCCTCGTGCGCTTATCTTTACTTTTGGTTCTCCATGTGCCGGGAATGAATTGTTTTGTAAACTCATTGAGGAAAAGCAAAGAAAATTATATCGTATTCCGATAGTGAGATTCTTTCACAGGGATGATTTTGTGGTGAGATTGCTTGAAAATAAATTTAACTATCGCCATTGTGGGATCCCGGTTGAGTTGAAATCAATGAACAGCAATTCACCGGATAATCGGATTGCGGGAGAGTTTAACCATGATCTGTATGACTATCGGTTATCAATTCAATCAGAATTGCCCGAAGAATATGCGATCATGTTTTGAAATAAAAAAAGGATCCCTCCATCGGAGGAATCCCGTGTGCGGGTCGGATCGTGGATCGACATCCGCATCCTGTTATAGGCAATATAACACAACCAAAAGGTCACAGGCAATATAAATTTAACCAAAAGGAAAAATCAAGTTTTGTGTGATATTCGAAGAATTAACAAATTGAAGCTTCAGTCCCAAAAACTGATTACCCGCGTGCGTGATTACAATCCTGTGGGATTTTTCCAAAAATCCTACGTATCCCGTACTGGTCTCACCTGCACCGATTTATCCGAAAAAATAGATAAAATTTCTCAATGTGCATCTATTTTAGAGCTAAGGGAAAATTTTGAACAAACACCAAGCGGGCTTGAACAGGTATTATCAGTTGCAGCGGCAAATTTTTGCAAAAACCCGACAGTATGTTGTGTCTGTGCCGATCGGATGCAGGCCAGGAGAAGAGCCCGTTTCAACGATTCGATCAAACATCAGGCGCGACAGGTTATGGATGGAAATCGCTATGGATATTTCTTTACATATACAATAAAAGACAGTGAAAATCTCGGTGATGCGATCGATCATCTTAAAACAGCAAAAAGATCATTCCGCCGGATGGGACAAAAGCGGGGATCCAAAAGATCCGGAGGAGAAGCAGCAAAAATTACTGCTGCAATATCAACGATCGAAATAAAACGCGGAAAAAATTCCGGATTATGGCATGCTCATAGCCACGACCTGGTATTCACTGATCAAAAAATTGATTACCAGGTATATGATCAATCCAAAAAAAATGAATTAAAATCAAAATATGGGAAAAATATACCCAGGGAAAAATTACGGGAAATTGCAATTTACCAGGCAAATCTAAATAGCATTGAGGTGGCTGCCTCAAAACTATCCATGGAATGGCTACAGGCCACCGGTGGCCAATCGATCGGTATCGATGTGGTTCCGCTAAAGCACGTTCCCGACTCCGCCAAGGGAGCCAAGAAGCGCAAATTTGAGAGAATGTCATTCGAGGATTCCATTGCCTACCAGGCACGAGAGATCCTTAAATATCCGGCAAAAATACCGTACAATCAACCTGCTGATGTATTGACATTGATCCAGGATACCTACAACAAGCGGATGACCGCAACGTATGGAGAGTTTCGCGGTATTCCGGGAGACGAATACAATGACGATGAGGCGAAGGAACGCGGGTCGTTCGTCATGCGCTGGGATCCGGAACAAAACAGATATGCGGATCCGCAGCCTGGTAAAATGCGAGATATTGAAGAAGAAGAGGCACACGCTACCCGGGTAACTGTCGGGCAGCTTCTCGGGCAATATCGGAGGCAGAGGAAATCATTGATTTCTATCCGCGATCGGCTCGGAAATTCGCTCTTCCAGGCACTTGATAACGCAAAATGGAATTTTCGCAGCAAAATAAATGCTCACTGGTCATTGTATCGACAACGCGTAAGTTACTCAAAAAGAACAATTTCCGAGGGGTGTGACAAATATTCTCCGGTTCTCGCCCTTACCGGAATGTGGATCCCGAACAGTACTTCACGGGATATTTATTCCGCAGCATTTTCATAAATTAAAAAACTCTACTACGAGCAGGGAACCAGACCGGCAGCACTTAATGTGGGCACCGGATAGGATCCCTATTTTCAATTGTAAATTTTTGCAGTTTTTCTCTTCAATTTAATCTCACGTTTTTCTTAAAAATCGATCATCAAAACCACAATATATAGTGGGTACCTGTTCCGGATCAGGCCATAGGTTACACTATATATAGTGTTTAATCAAATTTCGAATAAATGAAATTGTTGTAATGGATCAACCCGGGTAAAACGATCGAATTGTTGAAAAAGAGGATTGCACCAGGTACCGGCATACCTAAATCTTGATACTTAGGTCATTATTTGTCACAGGATGAAAAAAAAACTTGATTAATTATGTAACATGATGTAACATTAAGTATAGGACAATTGATGATCAACACACTCAAACAAAGGAGATAGAAGATGAAAAAACTCACTTGGAAAAACGGCCACGAATGTCATTATGGCGATACTACCGTCTGTATTGATAGTGATATTGATCTTGATGTCGACTACGACAACCCTCGAACCCACAAGGCAATCTATTACAGTGGGAGAGTAATACGGGTTATCATCGACCATAATGCAACAGGCACCGCGACAACCGGTACCGGAGACACTGTAGTGAGGTCTGTTCCTCGCGGATGGACGGTCGGTAATAGAGATTTCGCCGAATAAACCTCACCGGCCCCGCTCCGGTCTCTCCATCCAGGAGAGGATCAACGGCCTATCTTCGCCAGAAAAAAAATAACCAGGAGTTGAAATGAACGTAAAATTTGAATGGAATGAAACAATGCTTTCTTCCGAAATTGTATTAACTTCTGAGAATAAGACGGAACGAGAGGTAATAGAAAAATTGTGGAGAGAAAGAAACCGATTGAAAATAATTCAATTCCGGGATGAGGGGGATAGAATTACAGCATCGATTTCATTCATCAGAACATAAAATGAGGGAAGGATCTTATGACGGAATTGAAATTGTCAAAAGAAGAAAAAAAGGCAATTATTGAATTATTAGAAGACCGAAAATACGTAATATCACAATCTCGGTTGGCAGGGGAAGAACAGAAAATGCGCGCAATAATGTTCGTCGAAAATATAATCATGAAAATAGAAAAGGCGGAATAATCGTGAATTTAAATCTGTCAAAAGAAGAAAAAGAAGCGATTATTAAGATTCTCAATGATCGAAATATTATAATACCATTCTCAACGGTAGCCAAAGAAGGGAATAAAATACGTAAAGTGATGTTTATGGAAAACATAATCACAATTGCAATATGTAAAGAACTGCGCATTAAAATAAATCAGTTAACAACAAGAATAGAAAATATTGAATTAAAATTAAAAAATGAGGAGAAATAATGTCAAAAATTCGGAACTTATTCTTTGATTTGCAAATAATCAGGAATAAATTAATGGAAAATGCGACAGATATATACGATATCACTGCCGCATTTATTGCTACGCTTGCAATATGTAAGGAAATGGAAAAGGAAATGGAAAAGGAAATAAACCAATACGAATCAAGAATTAAAAATCTTGAATTAAAATTAAAGAATATGGAGTGAGTATGTTTATCACGGAACAAATAAAATTGGAATTAACTGCATTATGTCTGGCAATGGTATATATGCGCGAGGGAATCGATGCGGATATACAACCGTGTGGATTAATGCCGTCATTTCGATCGTCATTGATGATTTACGGAGGATACGCAAAAATATGGTATAATGTGGGTCGTGATACCAGGATACAATCGGTTAAAATACCGGATGGATTGGAGATAATATGACTGGCATGATCCTGATAGTTTTAGTAGTAGCATTTTTCCTATTCGATTTTCTCGTTGTTGCAGTAGTGATGATTCGAAAGGATATAAAAAAATTCAGGATGACGATAGATGATCTCGAAATGATCACCCTGTTGATTACGATGGAAATTGATAGAGTTAGTACGCATGGACTAAGGACTGACGTTCATCAAAAATATATTATGAACCTCAATGAATTGAGGTTCAAGATTATTGACAAAACATTAGAAATAGTAGGAAAAAAATGAATAAATTCAAAATATCGAAAAAGGACATTAAAGCGGGAATAAAACGTCTTAATTTGTCGTTGACAATTGATGATTACGAATCATTGATATTGGTTGCTGAATACAAAGGAATAGCTATGCCGGGAACCATGGCGCTTTCAATTCTTCTTCCCGAAATACGGAAAATTTCGGCAGTACTCAGAAAAAATGATCTTATTCCCGGACAAACAAAATTGAAATTATCTGAAAGGAAAAGAAAAAAATGATAATGCTTGCGCGGAAAATACGGATTAAATTTATTGGTGATGATAACTATCTTCCCGAGAATATTTCCAGGGATAATTGGATACCGGTAATCGGATGGGAGGTAAGAAGGAGGTCTCATTTTATACCGGCTAACGGAAAAGAAAAAATAATGGAGGATGTATTTTTCCATTGTATCGGGAACAATGGAAAGATGCAGGTAATTGCATCGTTTAATTGCATGGTGCGCATCGATGAAAGCGCGGAAATTAATTTCAAACAGGCAACTGACCTTCTGGCCAATGTCGTCACTATGGGAAAAATTCTCTGTGAAAAACTGGCAGCACAATCTGAAAAAATCAATCCTGAAAATCGCACTGTCCAGGGTTGAATCCGGACCGGATAAATTTTTGAATGTTTTTAATTCGGGAATTATAATTAATATGAAAAAAATGCAGATAGAAATAATAAAAAATCTGCAAAAAATGGAAAAGAAGGGAGGTGATAAGATGCGATAACAGGAAGAAAAAATTGCGTGAATGTGTCTTGAAAAGAATATTTTGAGGAAGAGCCGATCAATCGATTGGCTCTTTTTTTTATGCTCAAAACGGTTTATCAGAGTTAAAAAACATGAATAAATATGAGAAAATGTATTAAACGTTTAATCAGGCTCAAATAAAACAGAAAATGCAAAAATAGAGGGTAAGAAGAAAAAAGAATAATTTTTTGAAATTAGATTGAATTTCCCAAATAACCGGTGTAGATTTCAGACATGCTCAAACGGATGCCGTTAAATAATAAAAATCAAACCGGAAGGGAAATGTACAAAATTTGTGAAGAGTATGCCGATGATCTTTACAAAATTTATGTACGTGCTCCGGGAAAGAAATTGCGGCCATTATCGGATTTTGATCTGGGAGAGTATTACGATTTTGTGCGGATGATCCCGTACAAGATCGATAAAAAACCGGTTGAAATAATAGGTAGGCCGATTCGGTTGGTACAACTCGGAAAACTGGATTGCAAAAAAAAATCGGTGATGATAGGTTGTTATGCCACAATCAAAAACATTCCATTCCGTTTTGTCGCGTCTTCAAACAGGAAGTCTCGGGAAATACATCACGTATTCCCGGAGCTTTACATTTGTGGAGAGTGGATCAGTTATGACGCAACCTATCCGGAATACCATATCGGCATGGAGAAAAAACTCACGAGAAGAGAGGTCCTTTCATGAACGCTGAATTGTGGATCCTATCAGGTGAGGAAATGGAACGATGCAAAAAAAATTGGCACCGCCTGACTACCTACCAGAAAAAAAATTTAGTAGCAGCGAATCCTGAACTCATGGGATTCGCGGCGATAATCGGAGCAGCGGTGAATATCCTGGGCGGTGGTATTGCCGCCATTGTAAAAGCGGTTAAAAAAAAGAAGGCGGCAAAAAAAGCCGCTGCCAACGCGGCAAAGCTGAAGGCGCAACAGGAAGAAGCGGCAAGACAACAGGCTGCAGCCGCGCTTGTCAACAATGCGAATATTCAAAAGAGGAACATGATGATCATGGGCGCAGCGGGACTTGGTGTTGTCGCGATTGTCATGATGAAAAAGAAAAATGCTCCTGCTGCACCGGCAACTATAGCAAAGGCGTGATACCATGGAATTAACTGATTTTTATCAGCGAAAAGGTGGAGGACTCGGGAGAAATACTGATTATCAGGGACCGGGTGAACCTCTCGGTGCGGAGAGTATAAAACGGCGGGCACTGAAACGATTGCAGAGGGCATTTCATCTTCGTCGACGAAAACATCGCCGACGTGCCGGAAATATAATCAGGAGAAAAAAACAGGTTGAAATGATGGGTTTCGATTTCGGATCCATAATAAACAATGTATCCGAGGCGGTTGGATCATTCGCAAAGGGATTTGATTCTCCCGGAACGATGCAGATTACACCGAATGGAATACAGTACATCCAACCTACTCCTCCCCTGCCTCCTCCGGCTCCTCCGAAACCGGATCTTATGAAATATCTGCCGATAGCAATACCGGTGGGATTTATCGTTTACAAGATGATAAGGAGCTGAAAAATGTACGTCGGAAACATGGATAACGCATATGGCGAAGTATACATGAATGGAAAAATCCTTGACAAGCTCAAGAAACGGTGGAACAAGTTCAAGAAAATGTCTCCGAAACAAAAATTCGGACGGATTGTCGGAGGTGCTCTTCTCGGACCGCTTATTGCGCCGGTTGTCGGAGCAACTGCTCTTGCGACGCTTCCGGTAGCGGGCGCAATTGCTCCCATTGTCGGAACGCATAAGGTGCTGAAAAAAGTGGCCGGGAAAAACAAAGCGATGCAGAACGTCTTGAAGATCGGCGCAATGGGATTGATTCCTGGTGTCGGTCCAATCGTCGCGACCGCGACAGCAGCAAAACTCGCGATCGAAGCGAAGAAAAGAGCTGATGCGGCTGCCGCAGCTTCAGCGGAAGCTGCTGAAATAGCGGCTCCCGGTGAATCGTTTACCACACCGGAGCAGGAACAGCAGATCGAATACGAAGAATCACCGGAGGGGCAGCAGGAAGAGGAAGAGGCCGCAAAAAAGGAGAGTAATAAAAAACTACTTATTGGCGCAGCAATTGCCGGTGGAGCCGTTCTTTTACCTATGATTCTATGAGGTTAAAAATGCACTCGGATTATTATTTCGGAATTCTCGGATTCAGTTGGCAGGAAAAGGTACTCGAGAGGATGAGGTTGATTGTATCCGCCGACCTGAAGGCTGATGTTTCGACGAAACTCGTGAATGCTCTGTACGATATATACATTGTCAACGGTGACAAAAATATGTCAAAGGAGGATCTCGCCGATCTATCCGGCGTAGACGTTAAAATGGCTCAGGCTTTTTTAGTCGCATTACAGGATGCGGCGATTAAAGGGGAAATTGCATATAAATATTATGATCCGTCAACAATCAAGGCAGGAGAATCGAAAAAATCGGATCTTCTCACTCCGAAGCCGTTGAAAGATTTGAGAACAGCTGGAATTATTGCTGCTGTTTTGGCGGGAGGATTTTTGTTGGTAAAAATCATGGACATGAATCCATTTAGAAAGGCGTGAAGGGATGAAAACGAAAAAAAGGACCTCGGGTAAGCGTCGAATGAGTGTAAAACAAAAAGCCGCGCTCGCTCGTGGCCGTGCTGCCCTGAAACGGAGACGGACAGTGACGAAGAGCAAACCGAGAAAAGTATCACGGAAAAAAGGTGTTTCGCGGTCAAAACGTGAAACGATGGTTTTCATAAATCAAGAAGGGAGTACGATGAAAAAGTCACGACAAAAATCCTCCCGCGGACGTTCTTCTTCGGGAAGAAAAAAACTCGATATCAAAAATCTGCTCATGGGAACAGTTGTCGGTACGGGTGCGGCGGTCGCGGGAACAATGATTACCGCGAAAATTCCGATCGCAAATCCGAAATTGAAATCGGCATTGCCCCTGCTGATGGGTATCGGACTGAGCTTTGTGGCCGGAAAAAGCAAGCATGGTGACATGATCAGCCAGGCTGCTACGGGTATGCTCATTGCGGGAGGTCTCGCAATGGTCAAGCAGTTCGCACCGAATCTTTCGCTCGCCGGAGAAGACGAATTGTATCAGACGTATCTGGACAGCAATGCAGGACAACAGCTTCTCGGAGTGAACAGTGATCTCATGGGAGTTAACTCCGATTTGATGGGAGTAAATTCCGATCTGATGGGGGATGAAAACGACGTCGACGACATCGAAGACTACGCAATGTAAACCGGAATTACCGGGAAATGAAAAACAATCAATCATCCACTGGCGGGATTAGTCGCCGAGAAGGAGAAATTATGGGGAAACCTCTCATCAGGCGCAATGTTGCGCTTGACAATATGCAGCAGGGAAGTCACGGGCGAAGTGGAGAAGTGATTTCGTATTCAATGTACGACACTTTTACAACGGTATCGACAACGCTCAAATACAAATTTTTCTCGGTGCCCCAGGGACCGACGAAAACAGAGGCCGATACCAACAATCTGCTCGCTGGATACATGCCGTCGGGTCAGCGGTTGACAGCATCGACGCTGAAAATAATGATTGTCGGCATTGCATCGATGACTGCCGCATTGCAGCAGAACCTGTTCAACATGCTGTTTGACACGACCATTGCCGTCAAAATGCCCGGAAAAGACAATCTTGGTATCTGGACGCTCACCGAAATAATGGGAAATGGCCTTCTTCTGTCGAACGTTGCAACTCAGTACGGTCCGGTTCCGACATTCTCAGGAAGATATCGGCTCGGTGTACCGTTAATTTTTGCGGCTCAGACCGCATTTGATTTGACGTTGACACATCACGTCGCACCTGCGGCGGCTATTGACGGAACAAGAATCAAGTTTTCCCTTTCGGGAACCCTGGAAAGATTGTCCTAAATTATCAAAAGTGAATAATGGTGACGGGATATAATCCCGTCACTTTTTCGAAACCGTATATCTGAGGTGAAACATGAAAATCGTTGATCTGATATCCAGTGAAAAATACTCGAACATCAAACGGGCTCAATATCCGGAAAAACTCGTCATAACCGATACGGTCCCTGCAGGACAACAGGTTCGCGCGATCGCGAATATTTCCCACATCGGGAATTTTCTTTGTCTGTGGATTTCAGGGATATATTCAACGCTTGAACTCGCGGCAGGCGGAGGATCAAGCGTTGACAACGGTATATGCAATCTACGTGGCCTTCTCATTGATGGAACCGGTACCCGAAAACTGTTCAATGATTTTATTCCCTTCGATTTGTGGCTTTCTCCTGGAAGGATTAAAACAACCGTCGCGACAAACAGAATATCCGATGTGGGAGCAGTGCTACGGGCGGATCCGTCGCAGCAACTCTTCTATCCCCTGGAATTTCAACACATGTTTGACCGCAACAGCACGATAATTGCGGATGTGAAGAATGATTCGGATGCCGACAATACATTCACTTTGTGCTTTCACGGTATTCGGTTACTGGCTAAATAACGGCCTGAATATCGAAAGGAAGGCAAAAAATGTTTGAACGGGGAATTATAAATCCAAACGATTATCGCCCGAAAATACCGTATTTTCTGTATAATCGTGTTGACTTACGGTTAAACAAGGCCAAATATTCGATACCATTCACCACTGATTTCGGTGGTGATTTTTTCCTCAAAAAAGTTACTCTCCGATGGGATAATTCAGGAGAACTTACCCAGGGCGAAGCAATTGAGGCGGATCCGGAGCCTATTACCCAAGAACAAAAATGGATTGATCTGGATGACGCTTACCAGGGATCCCCGGGCCATGCCGGTACGGAAATCGATCCGTACGATATTGCCGATTGGCAGGCTCTGATAGCAACTCAGAACACGCTGGATCCGGGATTTGATTTTACCATGTTAGGGAAAGCGGATTATTATGACGCAACTGGACTGGCGCCGCTCGCCTGGAACAAGCTCGCGGTACCAAATTATTACCGTGCCGCCGATCCGTGGACGAATGGTCCATGGCGCATTCAAACAAACGTCCCGAATCATATTGATGGTCCCGGTGTAACGATTACCCAGGGAATTATTAATTGTTATGATAAGGTAACCGGCTATGCGGTGGATTTTGATGAAATGACCGCCAGTGCATATTTAATTGACATGTGGATATATGCGGACAGAATTGCACCACAGGGATTACCGTATCCCGATAGCATAGCCATGGCGGGTTGTGTCTTTTCCGGACGCGTTTTCACTAATTCGGGAGCAAATTACCAGGATTCAATAATCGTCGTCGATACCCTCGATGGCGGTGGCGCGATAATGACTAATTGCGCTTTCTTCTATAGTTCCATTGGACCATTCATTGTATCGACTAGTTTCATAAACTGTTTTCGTCCGAATTACAGCCCGGTCATTCCTCCCGGCCTCCCGTCATGGGACGAACCGGATAAAACGAAATTCGACATATTATCAATAGTAAAGGGAAACATTCCCGATTCCGTTTTTATCGGTATCCCTCCCTATGCGGGATATACTGCCGGATTATTCGGGGAGAAACGATTCGGTATCGGCACCGGTTATTTTGTCCAGGATGTTAATACGCTTCCCGGTGAGATACGGGCAACGCTTAGGAAATCATCATCCCATTTCGAATATTTCGAGGAAATTGATCCTCATGTTTTTTCCTCGCCATGCGATAATTTCGATTGTATCGCATCGGCCGCTCTTTCAGCGGTTGATGCAGATATATTGTCACAGGTCACAAAGGGAAGTATCATTTTATCTCAAAAATCATTCAACTGGCTTGTCGAAAGGAAAACAACAATAGTACTCGAAATCACTCGGGAACCATATAATGCCGGATATCCGCAATGGATAGATGTTATCATGGAAGGCTATTATTTCGACGAAAATTTGAAAATTAAGGATTGAAATGAAGCATCTTGAATTTATTCAGCAACACGGTGATACTGCCGTTGAAGAGCCGATGGGTCTGTATTCAGGACATTTTACGGTAGACAATGCTGATCCGTTCGTGTACCTCGAATATGATTACGGAATTGGAGTAAATCCCGATTATGTTTACAAATTGAGTAATGCATCAGCAAAAAACACCATTCAATCATTCGATACTTTTCTTTTGATTTCGGTAGGTTTTATACTGCCTCCTCCGTTCGAATTATTTCAACCTGGTTGCGCTCTGTCTCTTGTTTTCTCGGATACGGAACTGGATCCGGTAGGACTCGACGGTTTTGGTGATGAAACCGGAAAAATCGCGATTCCTTTCGCGAATTATGAGATACCGATCGGTTTGGTATATTCACCGAAAAAACTGATTGACAGTTCAATGTCGATAGGAGGAAAATTGCTGTCATACGATGGTACGGCACTCCAAATATCGATGACCGATATACCTGACTCGCTCAATACAAAAGTTTTTGAGGTTCCGATTTTCGCTAAAATATTACACAATGCACCCTTAATATAGGTTATCATATGTCAGTAATCAGAACGGTACCCAAAGAAAGTCTCTTCAAGGAAGTAAGCGCAAAATTTTACTTCGAATACCAGGTTGCCGGGACATATGCGGGACAATATGTCTGCACGAATCCCGAGATTGAAATTCTGAAAATGAATATCAACACATTTTATCTGGTTGACATCATATCAATTGCGGGATCGATTCCGGAAAATGTTTTCGTCGATAGTTTCAACCCGCTCCTCCCTCTTGACATGAAATTGACACGATCGGTCTCGGGTGAAATACTGACCGCTCAGAAAATGATAATTTCCCAATATCTTCGGGATCATTCGATCTCGACGCACATTGAGTGTAACCGGGGTCATGACGGAATAAAAATCATACTGTCGGGAATACTTGACCAGGTGGCCGATACGATCGGATTAGATACGATTTCCCTCAACATTTCGATTTCTACCTATCAAATCGATGGTGTGGAATACAATCGTTTTTACCGGGGATCTGATCTTGACAAAAGAATGAAGAGGATATAAAAATGTTTCCATTCCAGAAATTTCTGCATGGCGTCGGTTCCTCCGGGAGCCAGGCGAAAAGAGGACCTAAAGGAGATTCGATATTACCGGGAAACATTTATAAATTCTACGATCAACTCGGTCACCTCCTGCTGCAGGGAACATCATATCTGCTGCATTTTGTTGAAACGGATGTCCAGGCGGATTCCGATTTGAACCTTGAAATTACAAGTGACTTCAATCTTAATGTTGACAATGACAAAAATGAAATTATTGCCAACGATTACAATTGTACCGTTACCGGCAATAAAGGTGAAAATATCACCGGTACCGAAAACCGATATCTTACCGGTGATTCAAATACCAACATCGAAACAGGCGATTTAAATGCCACCATTCAGACGGGATCAGCAAATATCACTGCTGAAGGTGGTATATATCTCGAAGCGACCACCGGTGTTTTTTACGTCCGGACTGTGGCCGCATGGGATATCAATTTCGAATCAGGACAGGATTTCAATATTACCGCTGCAATAATTAGGTTACAAACGACAAACGGATTGAAAATAACTAATTTGAAATCGGGTGCAACCCAGGGCGCAGCAGGCGCAGCGGCTAATGAATTATGGATAACAAGCGGCCATGCGTCGTTACCCGATAGAGTGATCATGATCGGTATTTGAAAGGGAAAAAACATGCCACCTCATGCGGTACACACTGTACACACTGCAATAATCGGGAAGAGCCTTCCCGATATCGTCGGAAGATGCATTGACAATAATTATGATGTATGCTCTAAAAATGGAATACCATTTGATATTCATTTTTTAAGACGCGATCATGAATTTTCCTCTCCCGGGATTCAGGTTGAATTTTTTAAAGCCGAATTCATGTCGCGAAAAGAAAACATGAATTCGATATTTATCGATTGGGATGTGAGATTAATTAACATTCCACAAGGATTATTCCAGGATTATATTTATTTCGGACGATGGTACACGAAAGGTTCTAAATTATTTGATTCTTTCGTAATTTTTCCCGGTGAATTTTGCAATAGATTCATGGTTGAATTAAACGAAAGAATGAAAAAGTTTTCGAAAAAAAGATTCGGAAACTTTTTCTATTGTATAAGGGATCTTTATGGAACAGGTGGAGGATTGATTAAACCATTTCCGGATGAATGTTATCAGCATTTTCATACGAATTGTGGAAATAATAGTATAAAAAACACCTACACGGAAATGAGTGAGGAATTTAAGGAAAGTATAAATTCTGGAGTACGGGTACCATGGCTGGAACGTTGACAAAAATTAAAGCTGAAACAATAGGTATGATGATAAATCAGATCTTGGGATTTACTCCGAAAATTGATTATGGAGAAAATTACGCTGAAATATCATTCACACCGGACCAACAGAAGATTGTCCAGGCATATATAGAAAAACAGATCGATACGAAACGTCCACCCGGTGAAATCCGTATTAATCTGCTGCCGATTCTCTGGCCGCTGATCCTGAAAAAATCTATTCCGTTTTTGGCGGGCGCAGCGGGTATAGGTTTCATGATCGGAAAGCGAAAGAAAAAATGAACGTTAATGATCCGAAACTCATTGAAGTAAGCGCCAGTCTGGGCGTTCAACCGCAATGGCTTTATAATCTCATTAGATTTGAAAGCGGATGGAATCCTCTTTCAAAATCAGGAATGCCTTATAACAAAGCAAAGGTTGATAAAGGTCTTGAGAATCCAAAATTTGCCCGGGGATTGATTCAATTTATTGATTCAACGGCGATCGATCTCGGTTATAAATCAGCCGACGATCTAGTGGACAGAAATCCGGATGTTTCATCACAATTGTTCTTTCCTGTAAAGCAATATCTGGAAAAGTATAAGCCGTTTCCCACTGAACAGAGTTTTTATCTTTCAGTTTTCTATCCGGCGGCAAGATCATGGAATCCGAATCAGTTCTTCCCGGATTCTGTCCTGGCTGCAAATCCGGGAATAAATACTCCCGGTGATTATGTACGCAAGGTGCGTGGTAAAATAAACGGTATCGGGATAGCATCGATACTTTTATTCGGTACGCTCGCATTATTGAAATTATTAAATGTAAAGTTTAACAGGATATAAAATAAATAATCCGCATCCTGTTAAAAGGATTCTTCAGCAGAGAGGAAAAAGCATGTCGAAAGGGAAAAAGAAAAAACTTGAAGAGCAGGTAGAACACATTGACGATGAAATCATTGAAAACATCGACGACGATGAAACGAAAAACGTCATTGAGTGCGTTGAGGACCGCATCCGGGCATGGCTCAACAGGGTAAATTTCGAGGCACTCACGCCGACAATGTATGTTTACAAAACAGTAAACGGTGCGAGGGAGCTATGCGGAAAATTCATCGGAGAAGACATTCCGGATGACGATGCGATCGGAATGAGGTTCGGATCCGGGAATTATATGGCATCGCTCAAAATACCTGCCGGAGAATCACAACGTCCTAAACAAACATCATTCGGATTTCGCGTATCGGCGTTTTATGACCAGATGAGAAAAGACGCCATCGCGAATGGTACATTGATGCAACCCATGAATAGCAATTTTCGACCTGTGGTACAATCGAACGATAAATCATTCGAAGCATTTCAGGAAGGGATGCGATTCACTGCTGAAATGATGTCGAAATTTCAGCCACCTCAAAACCACATGGGTAATGATGTATCTAAATTGCTGTTTTCTCAATATTCGTCGTTTGCCGATGCATTAAAAGTAAACCTAATGAACACAAACGATTTTCTTTCAAAAGCCATGAAGGAAATGAAAAATGAGATCAGCAGTAACCCGGGTAACCAGCAATATGAGGAAATACAGGAAGAAGAGAATCCATTGATTAAAATTCTGTCTCAGATTATTCCCCTGGTTGCTCCATTATTATCATCGGCAAATCTAAAACCTGCCGTTCAAGCGGTAGCTCAAAACCAGCACTTGAGAGAGGCGGCAGGCCAGATGATAAACAATGGGATTAAAAAAGTAATGAAGTCGCCGGCGCCGGCGACGTCGCCGGCAAGAAATATTCCACCACAAAAAACGATTTCGCCGGATACTCCCCCTGGT
>Ga0307446_1000342_pt1 | contig 15855 bp, 11 predicted proteins | sample SalMarSW160320MG_FD_202141 | JGI IMG/M metagenome (GOLD analysis project Ga0307446, IMG submission 202141) | Salt marsh sediment microbial communities from the Plum Island Ecosystem LTER, Massachusetts, United States - SW1603-20 | ecosystem: Environmental > Aquatic > Marine > Intertidal zone >... | reverse complement strand
CAGACAATATCGACTAACGGTGCTGGATTAAATGGTAATAAATTATACACAGAGATAGCAACGACTGAGAACAATCCAACCACTATCATTAATAAAAGAATAGTACCCATTACTTCAGATACTGCAGAATTTAATCTAATTAACCTAGGCGATCCCATCCAACCTCTGAAAATTGCATATCTTACAGTTCAATATTTTTTTATAGTTCTCTTTTCATCGTCTTGTTCTTTAGATAATATTTGTAATGCTAAAGAATTACATAAGTAACGTATCATTTACTTGTATAAAATACTAACGTAAAAAAATCACCGATACTTTTTATCGAACCCTTAGGAGAGTACCGGACTTTAGGATTAAAGTATGACTCCGCTTCTTGGTTTTAACTGTATTAGTCACATATAATCGATTAATTTTTCATTTTCTTCTAATATGGTCTCTTCTTTCGCATATTTCTCAAGAAGGAATAATTATATTTCACCTTCATTCATCTCGTGTTTTTTTAATCTCATCAGTATCGATATCAGTTATTTCATATCATCTTTTCAATAAATTGATAGCACAATTAATTACTTGGCGTTATCAGGTCTAATTTATTATTATTTAATACATTAGGGTCAAGAGTAAATGTGCTGATGATTTCAGTTTTAAGTGTAATGGATTGAAAAAGTAATCTAAAGATTAGACTAATGCGTTCTGTGAACATTTGCCAGGTGTCTATTTTACTTACCCAGCCACGTCCTTTTTCAAATGGTGGGGCTATCTGACCTGGTTGCGGCCATACAATACTATGATTTAGCCACGCGATATCTGGGCCACTTCCCACTGCGAAAGCATCAAATTCATCCTGTCCAGAATTCATATGAAGTGTGGTGTTTAGATATGCTAAAGCTTCCTCGGTAGCTGTTTTCCCTATAGATTCATCGGTACGTTGTCCCTTATATGTACCTGAGATCCAATTACAATTTGCTAAACCATCTGTGACCATAAGAGCTATTTGCCTCCTATCACTACGAAAGTTCTTAGAATTATGCAATTGATCCGCCGCAAGTCTAATTCCGCATGCCATTGGCGTATTACCCTTTGATTGAATTAAATTTGTAATTTTATTAGAAATTGTGAGATAATAACCAGATGTACCTATGTCATTATTGATGATTGTTGGTGGGATGACGATCTCTGCACCCCAATAATTATAACCTTGAGGTACACCAAATTGAATGACGGTAAGTTCCACTGATTTATCATGGGGAAAAACGCTATCATTTTCCAATGCTTTGGATAGTCCTGTTCGCATCAGATTCCAGTCGCTTGACGCAATGCTTCCAGAACCATCCATAATCATGGCAAACTGGGTAAATTCTCTGAAACCTTCACCAATGACTTGTAGTCTGATATTAAGAGTTACAGGCTTATCCCCAATTAATCGATCAATAAACCAAATGCCAGTGGTATTATCATAGGTGCCAATTTCAGGGCTGCTGCTTATATATAATAACCCTTGTGGGATGAGTTGTCTTACTTGTATATTAGCTGATCCATTGATATCCCCCCCATAACATGTTAATGCAAGGGTGACATTAATATAATCATATTTATGCGGGTTGGAATTGCTCACTGCCGATGCAATTCCAAGATCAACAACTGGATGTAACTCGACAGACCCTAAAAACTGAATCGAATTACTATCTTTATCAACGGCTATTACATCAATTGTGCTATATTTATCTAAATTATTAAGGTCATACGAAAAAGGGAAAATCATTTTTTCCCCAAGGTTCCATAAACCATTGTGATTCTCATCTATTAATATATCGCCAACTGTGTAATTGTATTTTTTTCCTCCAATTTCAAGTGAAATACTCGTATTTGAATCTAAAGGGTCTCCACCTTGATGCTCCAAAATAAAATTTGTTTGCTCTATTCTGCCTACAAGCTTTACAAATGTTTGTTTATAGGGGCCTTTATCTGTAGAAATCTGGTAAAATACTAATGTCATCACAGAAGTAACTATTGCAAGTAGGATGATTGTTCCAACGAGCTCGGAAACAGCCGTATGTATCCTCTTTTTCTCCATTATTTACCCATCTCCTTCTATAACATTTATTTTTTCTGAAGTGTGATTTTTTTTTTATAGGATTTATGTAAATTCTATTCTATAATTCTCTAAATTTCGTTAGGTCGCAGATATACTCATTCTATCAATCCAAAAGCTAAATCAATAGAGATTTTTATTTCTCTAATAAGAATATTATACTCTCTTCCGGTTTCAGTAAAATCCACTATTATGCCGTTGACTGTCTCAATAATTGTATGATTTATACCTGAATACAATAATGACGCATTAAACACTTGATACCATGCATTAGAGTAGTCCGTCTGAATAGTGATATTTGTCACATTGTGAATCACAGTATATTGTTTGTTATTCTGAATTATTTGAGAGTATATGGGAAATGTACCACGCCCGCTAGCAAAATTATTCGAACCGGTTCCTGCGGTAGTGTTAATAAAAGTTATTGAAAGATTTTCCCCATACTGTGTCGCCAGTATCGACGGTCTTGCTAATAGAACACTTTCTTCTGCTTGATCCAATATCAACGTCCCTGCTTCATAAATATAGGATTGATCAACAAAATTTGTATTATGGGATGTAAACTTAATGGAATCGGTAGTATACGATGAATAAAAACCGGTTTGGTTCGCTATTGAAAGTATGCAACTTTTCGATGGAATCGATAATTCATCAAATGATTGATGTACCCCAAGAAAAGGTATTTCTATCGTACCCATCGTTACTAGAGAACCTATTGCGCTGCTGCCATTGGTAATCGATTGAATATCAAGTGCATATTTTAGTTGAGCAAATTGATTTGATACTTGGTTCATATGCTGGAACTCTGCCTGTTTCATCCACTGTGGAACATACACGGTATTTACTACTGCCACCACCCCTATAATCAACGAAATAATGAGAACTACGGTAAATATGCCTACTACGGCATTATCTGATTTTTTAAATTTTTTAATTTGCATTTCTGTTTTAGTCATTATTGTTTTACCTTTTTTCCGCATTTTAAACTCCTTTTTGTAAGATTATATATTTGAGTAGACCTAGTTTTTTTCATCTCTCAATTCCTGTTTTTAGTAGGATTTTATTATTTCTTTTACTACGTGTAGGTTACATCCACTTGAACCCAGTCATGCGATGTTGTTTTAGAGGGTGAAGATGTTGCTTGGAACACAAGTTTTAGGGAGTTAACTTTAGCAGCTGTGTTGATGAGGCCTGAGAGATATTTGATTACGAGGGCATCTCCAGATTCTAATGTTAAAGGATAATAGGTCCAGGTAGAGCCGTTCCAAACCCCAAGTCTAGCTCCATCGACCTGGACGCCAAATCTAGCCCATTCGAAGTTGAGGGTAACATTTAACACTGTTGCACCAGTAGAAATATCTGGGAAGTTGAACTCTATACGTTTACCAAACGTACTGCCCCATGAGCCAAAGCTCGTGTAGCGGTTATCATCACTAAAATTCAAAGAAGCGAGTTCAAGTGCAGTTAGTTGGTGATTAGATCCGCTTGTGTTATCATAGGCAAGGTTGGGTTTGAGATTTATTATGTTTGTATTTGTCTTCGTGGTAAACGTGTAAATCACAGATGAATTCACATGGCTATCATACGCAGTGACCTTCCACCAGTACTTCGTATTCCACCCACTTGAATAACTTGAATTGATATCCCTCACCGTAGAATTCGCAACAACACTATTGTTCTGCTGCGCCTTCGTCCATGGACCAGAAATAGCGATTGTACTATACCAGAAACAAACTGTCGTTGAATTCCCATCCAAATCACTCACTGTGACATTCGTCGCATGAAACCGATTCACACTCGAAGAACCATTCACAGGAGAAGGACTACTAAACGTAGGCGCCCTATTAGACCAAGCTTGAGAACTTGTAGTAAACGTATACCATCTTCGAGTATAAAGACCACTACCATCTGGATCAGTCGCATTCACCCAGACCTTATACGTCGTTAAATATGCTAACCCAGACAACGACAATGATTTTGTCCCATTCGATGCACCAATCCCACTACTTGTCTGTCCATTGTTGCATTGAATAGTCCAAGAGAAGACATTTCCTTCAGGATCATTGATTGAAATACTCCAGGAAAAACTTAACAGGTTCCCTGTAGAACCATTGGTTGGAGAAGGCGTACCAAACACAGGTGGGCTACCCCCACGTACAATCCCCTCCTGAAGCACTCCCATCATCATGATAGAATTACTATCCCTGTCAACTACGGTAGCCTCGACCTGCAAACCGGTCATATTGCCAGATAAATTGTAATTGTAGACAAGCTGCTCACCTATATCCCATCGAGAATTATTATTCGTATCATTTAAAAAAAATTCAACGGTATCACTAATCCTTGTCCCACCAACGATAAATGAGACGATCGCGTTCTGATCCAGTGAATCTCCACCGCGATGCTCCAATACTATAGACTCGCCTTTTATCGATCCAACAATGTCCACAGAGGGTACTGAGGGTGTAAATGGATACGACATGACAATGAAATACAAAACGGAAAACAATGCGACACCTATCCCTACCATCATGATTGCACCAATGACTTCAGAAACCGCGCCATCCTGTTTTTTCCATTTCCGTTTCATATCCATCAAACACCCTTCAAAATACAAATTTAAAAACAAAAAGTGAGATCACACCAAGGATATAACTGTACCGAAGTCCTGAAGAAAGTTTACCATCCATCATGAAACCCCCGATCATGCCTGCACCAATGCCTTGTGTAAACACAAATGAACTCAACGCATTTTTCAATGCTACGGGGTCGACCTTGTTCATCATGACCCCGGCCATTTCTGATTTTCTCTGCTCTTCAATATTGTTAATTTGGTTGATCTCTTTTGCTGCTATAAAAACCTTTGACGTCATCCCTCCCATTTTCAATCCGATGTTCGAGACAACGATTCTTTTAACAATAGCAGATATCATTCGTTCAGCAAAATTCTCAAACTTCATTTTTTTTATTTCACCTCTCTACGTTTTTTGACATTTTGCATCAGCACTCACGGGTGCGCCTTCAACAGTACCAGCATACATCCCTCTACTGTAAAATTCATAATACACCTTCCCATTCGGAAAATTAAAACTCCAACTCCATGGAGGCGAAGTATCAGGGTTATTCGGATTATTCCAGATTATCCAATTGCTCTGTATCAAAGAATAATTATTTTCCTGCCCCCAAGTTCCATGATGTGGTTCAGGAGAGACGTGTTTGCGGACACGGACATCATCATAATACGAATAACTCCCATAGTGATTCTGTAATGATATTTCTCCTGCGTGTGAATATGCAGAAGAAGGAGGAATCTCACTACATGTTTTTGTCCTCCCATCACGTTGTATTGTAAACGATGAGACGTTCACGGTAATATTGAATGGTTTCCATGATCCCGTTCCTACGGCAATTCCTGTTGCTGAACAACCAGTAAAAAACGCCCAAGCGCTATAAGGTGGTCTGAGGAAAGAAAGACCTTCGTTAGTTCGTGCGTCCATTCTTGATTTATACCCCGTGTTTCCCGTATAATTTCCTCGCCATCCGACTTCTGCAATGGCATTTGATGAGAGATATACTTTTCCTTCAATTATGCCATTGATAAATCCAGTATAGGTCGCATCTGAACCCAGAACAGTGTGGCCATACGACCCACTCGTTGTACCTCCGCCGCAGACAAGATATCCATTTTCAATTCTTGGGTAGACTCCTGAGAGTTTGTGTCTTGTCCATTTACTGAGATCCCCACTAAAGTCATCAAAGAAAATGAACGTATTTGTTCCATTGCTTTTATTTGTAGCAGCACCATTTCCATAATATACCCAAATTGAGCTGCCTGTTGTATTCAAATTATCAGGTATTTTGACCCAAAAGGTAGCATTACTACCTGTGTTTTTCTGTTCTATCCAGTAGTCCAGTTCTGTTGTATTATCAGAATAACTGATAAATCGAATATCGCCAAAGTCGCTTCGTGCTTTGTTATTGATATATATAGTGTCCTTATTATCCGTCCCTGTCCCATTTTTCGCAATAATTTTTACTTGGTAATTTGATCCAGCGCCACTTGCGCTTCCTATGTCATGCTTCTTACGGTAACCCCAAGAGCTGTTCCACCAATTTTCATTCTCACCCCATGAAACATTATCTGTCGAATAACGATACCATAGTGTTACATTCTCCAATCCTGAATCGCCAGTAGCATTGACCGTAAGTGGAGAAGACGTTTGATGGTAGGGACTAATCGGATTAATCGACGTATTTAGTGAAGGAATTACCGGAGGAATAACCGTTATTTCTCCCTTCTGAAGCACTTCCATCATCATGATAGAATTACTATCCCTGTCAACTACGGTAGCCTCGACCTGCAAACCGGTCATATTGCCAGATAAATTGTAATTGTAGACAAGTTGCTCGCCAATGTCCCATCGATGATTTCCATTCGTATCATTTAAAAAAAACCCAACGGCATCACTAATCCTTGTCCCACCAACGATAAATGAAACGGTCGCGTTCTGATCCAGTGAATCTCCACCGCGATGTTCTAGTACTATAGAATCACCTTGTATCGACCCAACAATGCCCACAGAAGGTACTGAGGGTGTAAATGGATACGACATAATAATGAAATACAAGACAGAGAACAGTGCGACACCTATACCTACCATCATGATAGCACCAATGACCTCGGAAACCGCACTATCCGATTTTTTCCACTTAATTTCCATATCCATTATCCAAACCTTCAAAATACAAACTTAAAAACAAACAATGAAATCACACCAAGGACAAAACTGTACCGAAGCCCTGAAGAAAGTTTTCCATCCGTCATGAACCCTCCGATCATACCTGCACCAATACCTTGTGTAAACACAAATGAACTCAACGCGTATTTCAATGCCACGGGATCGACCTTGTTCATCATGACCCCGGCCGTTTCAACGGTGCTACTCTGACTCTTGAAAAACGAGGCGAACAACGTGTTATTTAGAATCATAATTATTCCGAGGAACACAAAAAAACTCATGATAATTACAACGGTATAGGTAGACATTTCCGATTTTCTCTGCTCTTCAATATTATTAATTTGATTGATCTCTTTTGCTGCTGCTATAAAAACCTTTGACGTCATCCCCCCCATGTTTAATCCGGTATTTATCGAGACAACTATTCTTTTGACAATAGCGGATCTCATCCGTTCAGCAAAATTCTCAAACACCTTTGTCACAGGAATACCCCAAGACAGCTCCGATTTCATTTTTTGTATTTCAGGGGTCAGCCGTCCATAACGACCTTTTGATGAAATTTTTATCGCATCAAAGACAGTCATCCCTGAGGAGATACAGTTCCCCATTTCAACGACAAAATCTGGTAACCTCCGCTCAATCTCCCGCTGCTTCTGCGCTTGCTTATAACAATAGAAGGTAATCGGTCCTATGAAAACCAACACCGACAGAAAAAAAACATCAAAAAAGAAGTAGGTAGTAAAATTCATATATTTGTAATAACTCAACACATAAATAATACAGTAAAAAGAAAACAATAAACCTGTTGAAAGAAGCAGAATTAAAATAAATGGTCTGTTTTTTTTATAAAACTCTTTAACAGAAGATCTCTTCTTCGAATGAGGGTTTCTTATTTCTTCTATACTTGTTGATCGTATGAGAGCGTAATATCCACCATATGCAATGGGGAGAACCACGAACGAAAAAATAAACAAAATCTCTATAGTGAACCCTGAGGAACCACCAAAAAACCCCATCACAGAGATAATAATCACAAGAAAAATCGGAAACGCGACAAGCGTGGTGACAAATGTTTCTGCAAGAACGCCAAGGGTATCTAAGTTTTTCTTTCGTGCTAAAAACTCATCAGTCATGTACTGATCTACGATGGTTGACAGGTAAATATGAAGGTCGCTGCCTGATTGAATAGTACCGATTATCCCTTGGAGAAACGATTTGAATTTTTTTGACGGAGTGTTTTCAAGGGCGTGTTTTAACGCAGTGATCGTATCGATTCCCATGACGTCGAGTTCTTTGATGATTTTCTTTGCTTCTTTTTGTACCTCGCCATAGATATCGATTGTTGAAAAGGAACGAAAGATATCTGCGGGGGAAACACCCGCAATTGCCATGGTGCTGATAAAATTCACTGCATAGGGTAAGAACCGATCGATATTCGCAGCTCTTTTTTTGATATGAGAGTGCGGGATGTATTGGCACATCCCCCATATACTAAACGGAATAAGTGCAGGTAAAAGAACCGCAAGCATAAGAGTATTTAATGAAGGGAAAAAAAGATAGATGAGTAAAGATGGGATAATAGTTAGTATAAATCCCAGGAGCATAGTCATCAAAAACATCGAGAAGTACTCCTGGAATAACATGTTGATATCGGCTTGTCTTAATATGATGTTTTTTTCTTGGAACCGTTGTTTTGTTTTTATTGAAAAAAATCTATCAAATTTCCAGAGGCAGAAGTTCGAATATTTTGAGGATTTCATTTAGAACCGCCTTTTGCTTTTTCCACTACAGCCTCTGGCTCTCTGCTATAGTCTGCTACGACCTTTCCGACTTCTTTATAAGAGCGTAGATTATTTTTTATCATCCATTCCAATACAATAATTCTATTTTTGACCTCTTGAAGGAGATGTGCATCGCTCCATCCTTTCTTACTTTGAGTTCTATCAAGCAATATGCTTTTTGCTTCTTTCTTAAAATGGTCATCTGATTCGGAAACCCATGAAAAAGGGATAGAAAAAATGAGTTTGTTCGTACTCGGCTCCATTTTTATTATTTCGATAACGTTGATGATTCTTCGAGCAGGCTTCCCATCTATCACAGTAGATTTTAAGAACACGACAAGATTAAGGGAAATGAGGAGAGCTTTTGGCAAAGAAATGGGAGGGTTCTCCAGTCTTTGGACCAACGTATGAATATCACTTGCATGAATTGTTGAATATGAAATATGACCGGTTGCCATCGCTTGGAAAAGAGCATAGGCTTCTTGGCCACGTATCTCCCCTACGATGACGACCTGTGGCCGCTGACGTAGCGCAGCCCTGGTAAGATCAAACATATCGATATCTTTACTGGTTTTATGCTCCGCAGACTGAGAAAACCCTGTTCTTGTAGTACTCGCTACCCAGTTCTCATGGGGGAGTATCACCTCCCGGGTATCCTCTATGGAAAAAATCTTATACGAGGCAGGTAAAAAAAGTGCAAAAGCATTCAACGTGGATGTCTTCCCAGAAGCGGTACCCCCACAGAACAGGATAGATGCACCATTTTCAATGGCAAGCCAGAAATATGCGGCCATCTCCACTGACATTGTACCGGTATTGATCAAATCAATTGGAGTAAAGGGATCCGTTCGGAATCTCCTGATGGTAAATGTTGAAAATGGCGTCACGGTTTTCGCCAACATTACCGATAGTCGCGATCCATCAGCAAGTTTCCCATCGATAATTGGTTCATAAATTGAGATTTGTTTTCCGCAGATCTGAGCCAATTTCACCGCAAAAGAATCTAATTCGTCAGGATTTTCAAAGACGATGTTGCTTTTTATCGATTCATATGTTTTATGATAAATAAAAATAGGGATATACGGGCCGTCACAGGAGATATCCTCGATACCTTCGTCATGCATCAATATATCGATTTTACCATATCCTGTGAACTCTTGAAAAATATAGTAAAAGATTTTATCCTTGGAATTTTCACTGAGTTTAATATGGCCATCAACAATAATTTTTTGTAATGATTCATCCAGCTTTATTGATTTTTCAGCAGTGTTACTTTCGAAAACATCAATAGTGGAACGTAATTCAAACAACTCAAGGAGTCTGTTTTTTATTTCTTGTTCTGCTTCATCCAGCAAAGGCTCATGTACCTCATAGACGTAGGTCTTACTATTTTCATCAAACTTTCCATCCGAAACCTGTTCGTTCATCGTCTGCCTCCTTGCTGCTTTTTTTCTGTGGCACTTGCTCATCGTTTGATACGAAATCCTCCGACTTATCGAGAGTTTTTCCCCTTCTTGGGATTGGTAATTCATTGGTTTTTTCAGGTAGTTCCATTACTTGCTGTATTTTTTGAGATGACATTGATCCTCTCTGAACCCCTGCCTCATCGTTTTCTTCTATCAACCTCGTATGGAACTCTTGGTCATCGGTCTGGTCCGCATCTGCGTCTTCTGTTTTTATCCTAAGGATATTTTCTAGTTGTCGCTCTACCGCGGCCGTAAACTTAAGATTAGGATTGCCGATGGTAGGACTATCTGAAAAAATACATCCTGATTCAACGGTTTTTTTATTAAAAACATCCTTTGTGCATGCCACAGGTTCAAATTCCTGAGTTTTTTTTTCTATTTTTTCTAGCATTTCCTCTTTTCGAAGTATTTTTATGATCTCAGGTTCGTCCTTCATTGAAACCTCCAAAAAACAACGTTTTGTAATTAGAGAAAACAGAAATCTTCTTGAAAGTATCAACTAATAATACCCTATCCATCTGGTGAATCCCATCCTCTAGGCCCTATTTTTTTATGCAACCATCTGTAATGCTACAACATTACAATTGTAATGAATATCTTACCAATATAAAATATTAACGGATGGAAAACAACGAGTCTATTTTAGGATGAAAGAACTAAAACAGAGACATATCCACCTCAGGAACAATGGTACAACAGAGTGAAATCTACACTATCTACCGCATTATTGGCTTTACCTCAAAATTAATTTGTTGTTACAAGAAGGTTTCAAGAATATTTCCTAATGACCAAAATGATAACAACAATAGCTATCCCTAAAAATGTGAAAATAAGGTAATCAAACAAAGGGGACTTCTGAAGATCTTCACCAGGAGAGGTTGAAATATAGATGGTGAGGTATTCTGTTGCTGTATCACTCACACCATCATTGTCAACCACACTGAGGGATACCTTGTATGTTCCTCCAACAGAATAATTATGCACTGGATTCCGCACACTTGAGGTTGCTTCATCTCCAAAATCCCACCTCCAAGAAACCAATGTCCCATCAGTGTCTATTGATACATCGCTGAACCGTATCGTATCATTAATCTTTGGAAGAAACGGCGAAAAAAACGAAAAACTCGCGGTAGGTCCCACATTTAACACGGATATCTTCCGAGAAACCTGATTTACTGCTTGATCATCATCAACAACACTCAAACTCACAATATACGCTCCATTATCAACATACTGATGTGTCGCTTTCTGCAACGTAGACGTATTTCCATCACCGAAATCCCAAAACCAAGAAACAATAGATCCATCTACATCAGTCGACGTATCATTAAAAGTCACGATTTGTAGATCTGTAGGGCTAAGAGGAGAATAACTAAAATCAGCAACAGGCGGCACAGTAAACGGCTTCATCAACGGATACTGATCACGACTAACATTACCAGCTATATTATAGGGAGTATCACCAAACCCATCCCTATTACCATCCACACCAGTATAATCATCCCAATAGTTTCCACCGTGAAGATAACCTCCGTCCCAGGAGTTTCTCCCCCGATCATACGCATTCTTCGTATTATCCAAGAAATTGTTATTATATATATAGTTGTCAAAAACACTTCCTAAAAAGATACCGTACTCTGCATCTCGGATAGTGTTTTCCGTGATAATACTATCAGATGAATTATATATTCTAATACCACAGGTGCCATTTTTGATTGTACAACCACATATAGTCACATGATCCGCAGAAATATTCACAACATCTTCGGCTCCACGGCCATCAATAATCACCTTACCGTTACCAGAACGATTTACATTGATAGTTTTATTGATAACTATATTCCCGCGATAGATTCCCGCAAAAACATATACAGTACCGTTTTCCGTTACTGCATCAATACCATCCTGAATAAATTGAAATGGATGACCAGATGAACCATCCCAAGGACCCACAGTATTGTCACCATCTACAAAAATAGTAGACCCTGTGGCATGTACCGTATCAAATAAAAAAACAAAGACAAATGAAGACACCATTAAAAAAACTACGAAGCATACCAATTTTTTTTGCATGTTTATCCTTATAACAATAAAATTATAATGTCTTTACATAATTGAATTAAAAATATCGAGCAATATGATTTTTTTTTCATTTTAGGTCTGCAATGAAACTAGTCTAACATGACGGGGGGGATGATTACACTAGGAGGAATAAATCATCTATTAATCTGTTAAACTAGTTTCATTGCCCATCCAGGTGAGATTAGTGCATCCGATATCGCAACAATTAATTTGATGGAAATGGGGGTAGAAATTCCTCTCTTATTTTTCACAAATTTTCTCTGTGCTTTTCTCCTCATCGCCACCTTCAAATTTAAATCACGATAAAATTACAAAAGCATTACGTAATATAAATATTTTTTGGAATTAATTCTGCATAGATTTTTCGTTTTCTTAAAGCAGAATTTGAGAAGAATTAACCCACTTTCAACGTTCGGTCGGGTGTTAAAAAATTCGCTTCTTCATTTTCCAAACCAAACACATCTGCTCCTTTAAAACGCTCCTCGATGTTGATAACAGATTCAACGGGTAAGGTAAAACGAAATGTGCTGCCTTCCCCCGGTTTCCCAGTGCTTTCAACCCAAATACGGCCACCATGAGCAAAAACAATGCCGTAACAAATCGCCAGACCCAGACCAGCTCCACCAAATTTTGTATCTGCGTCAGAATCGACTTGATAGAACGACTGGAAGATTTTCTTATGATGTTCTTTAGGTATACCCCTGCCGAAATCCCGCACCTCAAACACGACATCTTCCTTTTCCTTACTTGCCTTGATATCTATCTTTGAATCATTTGGCGAGAACTTTAAAGCGTTGTTTACAAGATTGACGATAACTTGTGTAATCCTGTCTTTATCGATAATTAATTCAGGGACATCCACTCCTGTTTCTGCGTTAATTTTTATTCCTTTTAAATCTGCTGAAACTTGCATTGTTTCAGCTACTTCGTTTACCATTTTTATGACATCTGTTTTTTTTGTAATAAATTTCATCGTCCCGGATTCCAGTCGTGAAATATCAAGGATGTCCTGGATGAGACGCTCCAGGCGATTTGTATTCCGTACGATGATATCCAAAGCCTTTTTTTGTTCATTACTGATCGTTCCAAGATTTCCTTTTAACATCATTTGTATGTATCCTTTGACCGCTGCCATCGGTGTACGCAGTTCATGAGAGGTGATGTTGAGAAAGTTTGATTTTATTTTATTTAATTTTTGTAGTTGAACATTCTGATCTTTGATAACAAATTGTGATTGTTGGAGTTCTTCAAGTGTTATCTTAAGATCGTCCATGATGTTCAGGGTTGCATGTTCACTCTCCTCAAGTATCGTTACTTTTTGTGTTAATTCATTTTCTAGATTTTTAATGTCGGTTATGTCTCGAAGAACATTGAGGTACATCTCTACTTTTTTATCTTTCATTATCGGTGTCGATGCGTGATAAATCCATTTGGTGTCCCCAGACTTCGTTTTGATACGGTACTGAATATTAAACGAAGAGTTATTTTGAATAGCGTAAGAAAAATTCTTTTCTAGTAATCCGACATCATCCGGGTACGCAATTCTTAGTTTTTCACCGATGAGTTCTTCTGGTTTATACCCAAATATAGATTCACAGGAGGGACTAAGATACGATATGCAACCATCGAAGTTTGTAAGCATAATTACATCATGGGTGTTTTCTACGATTATTCGATATCTGTTTTCTGTTTCTTTTAATGCTTTTTCGGCAGATTCCAATTTACTTTTAATGACAAAGTAAGTTCCGATTCCTTTCGATTCTCCCTCATAACGAGATAAAAGGAAAATAATCACAAGTAGTACGTAACCCATGAAAAAACTAAACAAAGGCGCAATAAGTGAATTATCCGACGGAAAATCCCTAAATTCTCGAGCGGTGATACCGCCTATTGAAAAGGAAATTATAACAAGGATAAAAAGTGCATTGGAAAGATTTTGATCCCGGGTGAAGAGAACTAAAGACAAGGCGATAATGGCAATTGCTCCAATTTCCATTGAGAGTAAGAATATGTCCGGGGTGGCAATCCCACTAACAAGTAATATGAACGATATGATAAAAAAGAATAGAAACCCTCTGAAGAATATCTTAATATCTATTTTCTTGAGAAATATCTGATGAATTAGAATAAAAAAAATATATACGATGATGGGAACGCTTCCCCAATTAATCAAATTATTTATGAATATATCCGGCTTTAAGATGCCCAAAGCATCTAATGCATAGACGGAATACGTGAGTACACCAGGTATGATTCCTAAGGTAAACATGAGTTTACGTATATCATTATCTTTGTGATAGAGATGCAATAATACAAAGCCAAAGAGGAGAACAAAACCTGCAAGGCCACTCCATGCCAGAGCGATACTGTTCATAGGGGGCCTCCATTTTGCTTAGAAGATAGCTCTTTCAGTTTTTTCTTCATGTCAATCATTTTTAATTCTCTGTCGATGGTAGAACGCTTGTAGTGTTCGAGTTCGTTGATTTTTCCCTGCAAGTTTTGTTGTGATTTTTCTAAGATGTCTAATAGGGTGTTTGTTTTTTTTATAAGGGTTGTAAATTCATCGTTTCCATGTAGAGTAATACGGTTTGATAGATCTTTAGTTGTACTAATTTCAAGAATGTCTTTAGTGAATTTTTTTAAAGGTGCGACGATAAATTTTTCTGAGAGAATTATGACTGCTATAAAGATGATGATAATGATGATGATGAGAAAAATGATTAGGTTCCACACGGATATAACACCTTGTTGGTAGATTTCTCGAACCTGTTCGATGCGAATTATACAGGCTGGGTTATTATGTATATCATTAATGAGGCTGTATCCTGCAATTGTCGTATCGTTCAATGGACGGAAGAACATTGTTTTGTTTTCGATAAGGTTCTGACGAGCGATTTCATAATCTTTTGGAATGATGCTATCTAATCGAACGATGGTGAACGTTAATCCAATAAGGTCGCTTATTTCTGCTATCCGGTCTTCATTGAGGAATTGTCCCATAATTAATGTTCCATGAATAGGTCCTTCTTCAATACTGGTGAGAATTGGTCGAGAGGCAATAAGTAAAATATTATTGGGGATAAGAACAATTCCTTGAAAATAGCTGGTTGTGGAGTTGTGATGTAGTATCGTTACATGTTCAGTTTCGGCAAGCTCCAACAGCAAGGCCTGAGGTATCGATGAATCATTTTCGTTTTGTGGGTCGAAGGTTTTCCCAAAAACGAGGTCGGATGAAGTGTTGTAGAACATCATGACGTTTATTCCGATTCCTTGAAAAGCTACATCTTGGAGATTGGCATTAATATACACTTGGTTTCGATCCTCAACAAAGGTATAGGTGTCGTTCCATGCTGACCAATCATAGGACAACTTTCGTAAACTGTCAAATTCATGATAAAACATACTTACTGCACGTTGTATATTACGTTCAACTGATTGGTCCTCCAACTCTTGAAAACTAGTAAGAATGAGCGATTGCGTAACCGTCGTAAGAATAATGAACAGTACGGTGAATACGACAGCGAGCATCATGAGTGTTTTTATTCGAAGTTTCATTGAGTACCTTCTTGTTTAATTCTCTTTTTCGTCTTCATACTTTTTCATATCGTGGTTTTTGGTTCAATTGTCTGCATAAATCATTGATTTCTTTTTTCAATTCAATCATTTTAAGTTCTCGATCAACAGTTACTCTCTTG
>Ga0307446_1000340_pt1 | contig 15866 bp, 18 predicted proteins | sample SalMarSW160320MG_FD_202141 | JGI IMG/M metagenome (GOLD analysis project Ga0307446, IMG submission 202141) | Salt marsh sediment microbial communities from the Plum Island Ecosystem LTER, Massachusetts, United States - SW1603-20 | ecosystem: Environmental > Aquatic > Marine > Intertidal zone >... | reverse complement strand
GTGGTCGGCACGCGCATCGCGGTCCTCGCACCGCTGGCCAACATTGGCCTCGTTGTCGTCGACGAGGAACACGATGCAGCCTATAAATCCGAACGCACGCCGCGCTACCAGGCGCGCGACGTGGCCGTGGTGATTGGCCGGCTGGGGCAGGCGCCCGTCATCCTGGGCAGCGCGACGCCGGACGTGGCCACGCTTGGCCGCGCGCGGTCCGGCAGCTTTGAGCACTACCTGCTTCCCGAACGGGTGGCGGGCGCGCCGGTGCGGATCGAGATCGTCGATCTGCGGGCTGAGCTCGCCGCGGGCAATCGCGGCCTGCTGTCACGGCGCCTGGTTGATGAGCTTGCGGCGCTCGACACCGCCGCTGGCGAGCAGGCGATCCTGCTCATGAATCGGCGCGGCAGCGCGTCGGTCGTCGTGTGCCGTGACTGCGGCTACGTCCAGATCTGCCCGGAGTGCCAGCGGCCGCTGGTCTTCCACGCGGCATCGGTGGCGCTGCGCTGCCACCACTGCGGTGCCACAGCACCGGTTGCGCGGCGCTGCCCGGCGTGCGCTTCACCGCGCATCCGCTACCTCGGCGGAGGCACCGAGCGGGTCGAGCGCGAGGTCGCGGTTCGCTTCCCGCAGCTGCGTGTCGGACGGCTGGATCGCGATGTCGTCGAGCGCCATGGTGGCGCCACGCGAGTGGTCGATGATTTCACCGCCGGCCGGCTGGACGTGCTGGTCGGAACTGCTCTCGTGGCCAAGAGCCTGGACGTACCCACGGTGACGCTGGTTGGCGTGGTGTCGGCTGACGTCGCGCTCAACCTGCCCGACGAACGGGCCGCCGAGCGCACCTACCAGCTGCTTGCCCAGGCGGTCGGCCGCGCCGGGCGGGGTGAGCGGCCCGGGCTGGCGCTCATCCAGACCTACCTGCCCGAGCACCCGGTGGTGCGTGCCATCGCCGACGGCAAACCGGCCGAGTTCTACCAGGACGAGCTCGCGGCGCGGAGGCGCTTCCACTCGCCACCGTTCGGGCAGCTCATCAGGCTCACGGTCGCGCTCGACGATCGCGCCGCGGCGCTCAGCCGAGCCAGCGCCATGGCCGCGGAACTGCGCCAACGTGCCGCGGCGCTGGCCGCCGAAGTGGAGATACTCGGTCCGGTCCCCGCGTATGTCGCGCGGCGCGCCGGCCGCTGGCGCTTCCACGTGGTCCTGCGCGGCGACCGGCCGGCAGAAGTGCTGGGTGGGGATCCCGGTGCGCCGTGGTCGGTCGACGTCGACCCGGAGAGCCTGCTCTAGACGGCCATCACGGCCGCCTTTGCCTATACTCGGCCCGATGACCATCCAGCCGATCATTACCTTGGGAGACCCGCGCCTGCGCCTGAAGGGCCAGCCGGTCGACAGCTTCGGAAGATACCTGCACGAGCTACTCGACGACCTGGCCCAGACGATGCGTGCGGCACCGGGTGTGGGCCTTGCCGCGCCGCAGCTGGGAGTGGCCCTGCAGGCCTGTGTGGTGGAGGTCGAGGGCAAGCTGCACGAACTGGTCAACCCGCACATCGTGCGTGCCAGCGGCGACGACCGCGATCTCGAGGGGTGTCTATCGATCCCGGGCTACGTGGCCTACGTGACGCGCCGCGAGCGAGTCTGGGTCGTTGCCCAGAACCGCCATGGCCGCAAGATCAAGCTGACCGGCGAGGGACTACTATCACGCGCCATGCAGCACGAGCTGGACCATCTCCAGGGCAAGCTGTACATCGACTATCTGGAATCGATGGACGAGCTCATCCCGGTCGCCCAGCGCGATGAGGAAGCGTCCGAAGAGGACGCGGAGATGGCGCCCCTGGCATGAGCGCGGGCGCCACGGGGGGCGCCGCGCGGACGCTCTTCTTTGGGAGCGGCAAGTTTGCGCTGCCCATCGTGCGCGCGCTCGAGCGCCATCCCGCCGCCAGGCTGCTCGGCGTGGTCACCGCCCCGGCGCGCGACGACCCCAACACGGAGCCACCCGTCGCTGTCTGGACGCGCGAACGCGGGCTGCCGATGCTGCGCCCGGCACGACTGCGCGACCCGCAGACGATCGACGCCATCCGGCGCGCGACGCCCGAGCTGCTGGTGCTCGCCGACTACGGTCAGATCGTGCCTGCCGAGGTGCTCGGCATGCCTCGTTTCGGCGCGCTCAATCTGCATCCCTCGGTGCTGCCGCGGCACCGCGGAGCGGCCCCGATTCAGGCCGCGATCCTGGAGGGGGACACGCAGTCGGGCGTCACGATCATCAATATGGACGAGGGCCTCGACACAGGGCCCATCGTTGCTCAGAGCACCGTGACACTCACCGGCGACGAGTCCGCACCTGAACTGGAGGCGCGCCTGTCGGCGATTGCCGCCGATCTTCTGGGCGACACCCTGGGGCCCTGGCTGGCCGGTCAGATCACACCCGCACCGCAGAGCGCGGACGGGGCAACGATGACCCACTCACTGCGCCGCGAAGACGGCCGCCTCGACCCCGGACTCGGCGTCAGCTACCTGTACCGGCAGGTGCGCGCCTATCAGCCCTGGCCGGGAACGTTCATCGAGACCAATGCCGGGCGAGTCATCGTGTGGGACGCCCGCCCACTTGGCGGCGGCGCGACACGCCGCTCGGGCACGCTACTGGCGCTGCCCGCCAACCGTGCGGCGCTGGCCACCCCCGACGGGCTGCTCGAGCTGGTCGAGGTCCAACCGGCGGGTGGTCGGCGAATGACCGGAGCCGAGCTGCTGCGCGGGCGTCAGGCCCTCGTCGGCTCAGTCGTGGCATCGTCGTCGGCGGCCGATGAGGAGACTTGAGGTTAGGATGCGTTGATGGGCTCCGAACCTGCGCCGGAGCCGCGGGTGCAACCAGCGAGACAACCCATGCACGCGCTGCCTGACCGGCGACCCGGCCTGGCGGGTGTCGCTCCGGCAGAACTGGCAAGCTGGCTGACGGCCCGCGGTCAGCCGTCCTTCCGTGCTCGCCAGCTTGCCGACCATGTCTGGTCGGCGTCGGCGCAATCGGTCGCTGAGCTGCACACCGTGCCGCTCGCGCTGCGCGACGAACTCGAGGCCGAGTTCCGGATCAACACGCTTACCGAGACTGACCTGAGCGCAGCCGATCAGGAGCTGACGCAGAAGGCGCTCCACCGGCTTGGCGACGGCTCGCTGATCGAATCGGTACTCATGCGCTATCCGGCCCGCGGCTGGCGACGGGCGCGTGCGACCGTGTGCATCTCCAGCCAGGCGGGATGTGCGGTCGGCTGCCCGTTCTGCGCCACCGGCGAGCTCGGCTTCGGGCGTGACCTCGAGGTGGCCGAGATCGTCGACCAGGCCCGCTTCTGGCGCCACTGGCTGGCCGGCGTCGGGCAACGCCTGACCAATGTGGTCTTCATGGGCATGGGTGAGCCGCTGCTCAACACGGAGCGGGTGCTGGCGGCGGCCGCGGCGATCACCGACCGCGCCAGATTTGGCCTGGGTGCGCGCCACGTCACGATCAGCACCAGCGGCGTGGTGCCGGGTATTCGGCGATTGACCGAGCTACGGCCACAGTGGACGCTGGCGGTCTCGCTGCACGCCGCCCGACCGCAGCTGCGCGACGTACTGGTGCCGCTCAACCGGCGCTATCCGTTGGACGAGGTGCTGGACGCCGCGGCCGGATACGCCGCCGCGACCGGACGCCGGGTAACGTACGAGTACGTGATGATCGACGCGGTCAACGACACGCGCGAGGACGCGGCGGCACTGGCCCAGGCGTTGGCCAACCAGCTGGCGCACGTCAATCTCATCCCCATGAACCCGGTGGCCCACACGCCGTGGCAGCCCAGCTCGATCGAGCGGACGGAGGCGTTCGCGGCGATCGTTCGTGCCGCGGGCATCTCCACCACTGTTCGCCGCAACCGGGGCGTCGACATCGGCGCCGCGTGCGGCCAGCTCGCGGCGGACCGGGCCGGCGCGCCGCCGCCGGAGGCCGTCGCCCGCCGGCGTCAGCTGCTGGTGATGCAGAGTGCGGCCGCACTCGCCGACCACGAAAATGGTTGAGCTCGTCGAGCGCCCGGCCGCGGTCGAGGTGGCCGCGAGCATTCTGACCGCCGACTTCGGGAACCTTTACCGCGTCGTGCGCAAGCTCGAGAAAGCCGGTGTCGACCGCTTTCACCTCGATGTGATGGACGGCCACTTCGTGCCCAACATCACTTTCGGGCCGGACATCGTGGCTGCCGTCCGGCGCCTGACGGCGCTGCCCATCGATGTCCACCTGATGATCTCGGAGCCGTCGCGCTACGTGCCGCGCTTCCTTGATGCGGGCTCGGACAGCGTCACGTTCCACGTCGAGGTCCACGAACCGCCCGACGTCAAGCACGAAACGCTCCAGCGCATCCGCGCCGCCCGCCGCCTGGCCGGTCTCGCGGTCAGCCCGATGACCGCCACCGACGCCGTGGTCCCGTACCTCGAAGACCTGTCGATCATCATGGTCATGACGGTTGAACCTGGCTGGGGCGGCCAGCATTTCATGGCCGAGCATGCGCACAAGATTGCCGAGGCACGCCAACTGCTGCGCGGCCGCCCGGACGGGCGGGTTCATGCCGACGGCGGCGTCAGTGGCGAGACCGCCGGCATCGTTGGCGCCTACGGTGTGGACGTGTGTGCCGTGGGTTCCGCGCTCTTCCAGCGCGGTCGGGACACGGCGATGGAGGTCGAGGCGGTCAAGCACGCGGCAACGGGCGCCACGACGCTCGTCCCGGGCGAGTAGTCCCGTGCGCCTGCTCATCCAACGTGTGACTCGCGCCGAGGTGCGCGTCGAGCGCAAGCTGGTCGGGGCGATCGATCAGGGATTGATGGTGCTCGTGGGCGTGGGTGAGAACGACACCGAGGCGGAGGCCGACGCGCTGGCGGATCGGGCGGTCAAGCTGCGCATTTTCCGTGACGAGGACGGATTGACCAACCTGTCGCTGGTCGACGTCGGTGGCGAGATGCTCGTCGTCAGCCAGTTCACGCTGTACGCCGACACCAGCCGCGGCCGTCGCCCGTCATTCATTCACGCTGCGCCGCCGGCGCTCGGCGAGGCTCTCTACGAGCGCTTCGTGGCAGCCGTGGAGACGCGCGGCGTCAAGGTCGCGCGAGGTGTCTTCGGGGCCGAGATGCAGGTCGAATTGGTCAACGACGGACCCATGACGATCTGGCTCGACTCGGGCACCGGCCGCTGAGGCCGCGCCCCAGGGGAATCGGTGCTCAGCCGGCCTTCTGGAGAGTCCGCCGGCAGCGCGTGCAGACCAGCAGCCGGCGCGCGACTCCGTTCTGCTCGAGGCGCATGGGCTGGAGATTGGGCTGGTAGCGGCGGTGGGCACGAACGCGGTTCATGCCGGTCGACTGGGGGTTGAAGCCGCCCATCGAAACCTTGCCGCAGATGGCGCAGGCACGGGCCATGGTCTGACGATGTCTCCGAGTAGGGTGGAAAGCTGCGGGCGTCCAGAAACGGCGTCCCGGCTGGCTACTATAGCACGGTGGCCAGCGTGACTGACCCGTCCGGGAGCCCGGCCGGGGGAGGGGAAGTAGACCGCGAAACGTTGGCACGCAGCGTGCGCAGCGCCGCCGCGGAGTGCTACGGCGTGACCGCGGTTGCGCCTGCCAGCTGGCTTCAGCGGCTGGCCGGCTGGCTGCGCCCGAGCCGTGCCAGCGGCGTCGCGGTGGCCCTCAACGGCACCCTGCGCGTCAGGCTCGACCTGCACGTCGCAGCCCATGTTCCGGGCGCCCAGGTGGCGGATAACGTCAGTAAGGCCGTTCGCTACCGTGTAACGCGCGATTTCGGCCGCGCCATTGACGAGTTGATCATCCGCATTAACGGCAGACCGGTGCAGGTCGCACCCGGGCCGAGCGAGCCGCCCGCGGAGCGCGACAGTTGAGGGAGCAGGACTGGGATGGCCCGGCATTCCTGGCCGCGCTGCGCCACGCCACCGCGACTCTGCATGCCGAGGTCGACGAGGTCAATGCGCTCAACGTCTTTCCCGTCCCCGACGGGGACACCGGCTCGAACATGCTCGCGACGATGCAGGCTGCCATTCGCGAGGCAGAGGCGGTAACCGAGTCCGGTCGCACCGTAGCGGCGGTGGCCGCGGCACTCAGCTTTGGGGCCCTGATGGGCGCTCGCGGCAACAGCGGCGTCATCCTGTCGCAGCTCTTCCGCGGCATCGGCGAGTCGGTTGCCAACGTTGAGCGGATCGACGGCGCCGAGCTGGCGGCAGCCATCGACGCCGGCCGTGTGGCGGCGTTCGGCGCTGTTACCAAGCCGGTCGAGGGGACGATCCTGACCGTTGCGCGCGCCGCCGCGACCGCGGCCGTGGCGGCCGCCCAGCAAGGTGACTCGCTCGACGAGGTGCTCGCCGCCGCCGCATCGGCCGCGTCAGAATCGGTGGCCCAGACTCCCGACCTGTTGCCCGTCCTGCGCCGCGCGGGTGTGGTCGATGCGGGAGGCCGTGGTCTCGAGTTGCTGCTCAAGGGCACACTGGCGGCGGTGCGCGGCGAACAGCCGCCGCCGGCGGGCCGCCTGGCGCACGACATCCCGCTGCCACTGTACGAGGCGCTCGAGGCCGAAGGGTATGGCTACGAGACCGTCTTCCTGTTGACGCCCGCCGACGGACGGCGCGTCGAGATCGCTGCAGTCCGGCGGCAGCTTGATCGCCTTGGCCAGTCGGTCCTCGTGGTTGGCGACGAGCAGCTGATGAAGGTGCACGTGCACACGGAACGACCCGACCAGGTGATCGGCTACGGCCTGACGCTGGGCACGCTCACACATATCAGCGTGGAGAACCTCGACCGCCAGGCGGGTGATGTACTCCAGCGCGTTGCGGTCAGCGAACATCCGCCACTCGTGGCCGCGCCGCCGCCGGCGGCGGGCGGGAAGGCCCGTGAGGCGGAGATGCCCGACGAGCCGGATGCCGGACTGGCGGCCGCGGTCGAGGCCGACCAGCCACAGGTGGTCAGCGTTGCCGCCGGAGATGGACTGGCGCGGTTGTTCATGTCGCTGGGCGCGGCGGCCGTGATCGACGGCGGCAACCCGTCGGCCGGCGAGCTGGCGCAGGCTATTGGCCGGCTGCCCGCTAGCAACGTGATCGTACTGCCCAACAATCCCAACGTCCGCCTGGCGGCGCGCCAGGCCGGCCAGTTATCGCCCGAGGTGCGCGTCGAAGTAGTCCCCACGCGCAATCCGGCCGAGGGAGTGGCGGCCATGCTCGCGCTGGACGCGTCGCTGCCCGTGCGCGAGGCCGCACGGCGCATGGCCCAGGCGGCCCGTCGAGTACAGACCTTCCAGGTCACGGTGGCCGTTCGCGATGCGCGCATGGGCCGCCACCGGGTGCGCCACGGCGAGTACATCGTCCTCGGACCGAATGACGGCCTGCTGGCCAGCGATCGTGACCGCACCGCGGCGGTCCGCGCGGCGCTGCGCAAGCTCAAGCCCGGCTGCGAGCTGTTGACCATCTACCGCGGCCGGGACGTCGACGATGAGGCCGCCGAAGAGCTCCGGGCAACCCTGGCCGGCGAGCTCGAGAACGTCGAGGTCGAACTCGTAGAGGGCGGGCAACCGCATTACGACTTCCTGTTCGCGGCCGAGTAGTGGCGGTGGGCGCACGATCGCCGACCGCCACCGTGGATCTGCTCGACCGCGACCTGCGGCAGGCCGGGCTTGCGCCGCCAGCGGCCGCGCGCCGGCTGTCGCGGCTTGGCCTGCACACTGTCCGCGACCTGCTCTTTGACCTGCCGCGCCAGTACCACGACTTCAGCCATCCACTGACGCTGCGCGAGCTACGCGAGCGGCCACCCGAGGGTCCCGCCAGCGCCACCGTCGAGATAGTGGACCTGCGCGTCGAGGCGGGCTTCCGGCGGCGCGTCCAGCGCACGGTCGCGCGCCTGCGCGACGAAACCGGCGAGGGCGAGGCGATCTGGTTCGGGCGGCGGTTCATCGAGCGTCGCCTGGCCGCAGGGCAGGTGGTTGCTCTCTCGGGCAAGGTCGAGGTGCGCGGCTGGCTGCCGCGCTTCCAGAACCCTGAGTTCGGGCCACCCGGCGAGGAGGCACTGCATGCCGGCCGCATCGTGCCCGTCTACCGATTGACTGCCGGCGTCACCGGGCCCTATCTGCGCACGCGCATTCGCGCCACGCTCGACGCCGCGCTGCCACTCGACGAGTACCTGCCCAACGTGCTGCGAGAGCAGGCCGACAGCAACCTGGTGGACATCACCGACGCGGTCGAGTGGGTGCACTTCCCGCCCGACTTCGAGCATCGCGACCGCGCTCTGAGACGGCTGGCCTTCGATGAGTTGCTGGCCCTCCAGCTGGGCATGATCGGGCGCCGGCGACAGCGAGTGGTCGAACGCGCTGCGCCGATCACGGTCACCGAGCGGCGGTTCGCCGAAGCGGTGGCGCTGGTCGAGCGTGTCATCGGTCGTGAGGTGGCGGAACGCCGTGGGCGGGCCGGCGGCCAGCCGGAATCGCTGGCCGATGTCGTGCTGACGGACGATCAGCGCAATGCGCTTCACGCGGTCCGCGCCGACCTCGCGCTTGAGCAGCCGATGATGCGCCTGCTGCAGGGCGATGTCGGCTCCGGCAAGACGGCCGTCGCGGCCCTGGCCCTGGCCTTCGTGGCGGACGGCGGCGGGCAGGGCGCCATGCTGGCGCCGACCGACCTGCTGGCCCGCCAGCACGCGGCGACTTTGAGCCGCCTGCTCGAGCCGCTGGGCCATGACGTAACCCTGTTGACCGGCTCGCTCGCGCCTGCGCAGCGGCGCGAGGCGCTCGAACTGCTGGCGGCGCCAATGGGCAGCAGCGTCGCTGGCCGCACGCGTGGCCACGTTGCGGTGGGAACCCACGCCCTGGTGCAGGAGGCGGTTGATTTCGCGGACCTGCGCATGGTGGTGGTCGACGAACAGCATCGCTTCGGCGTTGCCGAGCGTGAGGCGCTGGCGCGCAAAGGCCGCGCGCCACACGTGCTGCTGATGACCGCCACGCCCATTCCGCGCACGCTCGGCCAGATCGTGCACGCGGATCTGGACGTGTCCGACCTGCGCACGCCACCCGCGGGACGGCAGAAGATCAGAACCGGAGTGCGCTCGAGCGACGAGCTGGTGCGCCGGGCCGACGGTGGCGCCGGTGCGCTCGCGCTCATCGCGGGTGAAGTGGCGGCCGGGCTGCGCGCCTTCGTGGTCGTGCCACTCGTCGACGAGGATCCCGACTCGGACGTGCGTTCGGTGGAGGCCGGCGTGCAGCTGCTCACCGACAACTGGGCGGCCGCGACGGAAGTGGCCGGACTGACATTGCCCTTGCCGCGCATCGACATCGTGCACGGCCAGATGAAGGCGGCCGAGCGCGACGAGCGCATGGCGAGCTTCCGGCGCGGCGAGACCATGATCCTGGTCGGCACGACAGTGCTCGAGGTTGGCGTCGACGTTCCCGAGGCGACGGTCATGCTCATCCTCGACGCCGATCGCTTTGGCCTGGCTCAGCTGCACCAGCTGCGCGGCCGCGTCGGGCGGGGCGAGGCGGCCTCCTATTGCATCCTCGTGAGCGATCGCTACCCACGTGGCGTGCCGGCCAGCGACGAGGAGGCCACGGTCAAGGCGCGCCTCGACGCCCTGGTGAAGACGACCGATGGCTTCGTACTTGCCGAACTCGACCTGGAACAGCGGCGGGAGGGTGAGCTGCTGGGCCTCAACCAGAGCGGCCTGCCGCCGCTGCGCGTGGCCAGCCTCATGCGCCCCGAGCATCGCGAGCTGTCCGTCGCCGCGCGCCGGCTGGCCGAGGAATTGCTGGACGAGCATGGTCACGTCGCGCCGCGCCACGCCGCGCTCGAGCACGAGGTGACCGCCGGCTGGCTGCGTCGCGTGGGTGCCGGCGAGGTGGTGGCAGCAGATGCCGAAAGCTGAGGCCGGCGGCCGGGTCATCGCAGGTGCCGCGCGTGGCGTTCGCCTGGCTGCGCCGTCGGCCGGGACGCGGCCGCTGACCGACCGCGTCAAACAGGCCCTTTTCGCCTCGCTGGAAGCCGACGGCGCCCTGGGCGGGCCATTTCTCGATCTGTTTGCCGGCAGCGGGGCGGCCGGCATCGAGGCGCTCAGCAGGGGCGCGCCGAGAGCGACCTTCGTGGAGCACGACGCACGTGCCTGCGCGCTCGTCAGCCAGAACCTCCAGCGCAGTGGCCTCACCGGTGGCAATGTCGTGCGTGGCGACGTCCTCAGGTTTCTGGGCGCCGGTCTGCCCGCTGGTGTTTCGGCCTTCCGTTGCTGCCTGGCCGACCCGCCCTACGACCAGCCGCTGCTCGAGCCGGCCCTGGCGCTGCTGGGTGACCGCTCGCTGGGCTGGCTGACCGCGACCGCGCTCGTCGTGGGCAAGCACTTCTGGCGGTCGGGCCCGCCGCCTGTGCTCGGGGCGCTTAAGCTTGCTCGCCAGCGGCGATTCGGCGAAACGATGCTCAGCTACTACGTGCGCCAGGAGGGCATATGACGACAGCGGTTTACCCGGGCTCGTTCGACCCGATCACCTTCGGCCACATCGACGTCATCGGGCGCGCGGCGGGCATCTTCGATCGGCTGGTGGTGGGCGTGCTGGTCAACCCCCGCAAGTCGCCGCTGCTGCCGCTCGAGGAGCGCATGGCCGCCATCCGCGAGGCGGTGACCGATGAGCTCGGTCCGGCCGCCGGCCGCATCGGTGTGGAAAGCTTCGACGGCCTGACGGTCGACTTTGCGCGGCGCCAGGAGGCGCAGTTCATCGTGCGTGGCCTGCGCGCGGTGAGCGACTTCGAGAGTGAGCTGCAGATGGCCCATACCAACCGCAAGCTGGCGCCCCAGGTGGACACCGTCTTCTTCATGACGGCGCTGCAATATGCGTACCTGAGTTCCAGCCTGGTCAAGGAGATCGCCGGATTCGGCGGCGATATCAGCGGCATGGTGCCCGCTGCTGCCGCGCGCCACCTCATTCGCTGATCGCCCTGACAGGACGTACAATCGGCCGTTGACGGCGGACCCTGAGCCGGTGGGTTTGCCGGTGGGGGCACGGAGGCGATTCCCATCGACATCATCTTTCTCATAGAACAACTGGAGCGCGTGGTCGCCAGCGGTCGGAGTATGCCGTTGACGAGCAACGTCATCATCGATCAGGCGCGCGCGCTCGATCTTCTCGATCAGCTGCGCGCTGCGGTCCCCGAGGAGGTTCGCGCCGCGAAGCGAATCAACGAGGAGACCGAGCGCATCGTCGAGCGCGCCCGGGAGGAGGCCGAGCGCATCCTCGCGCGAGCCCAGGAGCAGGCCGCTTTCCTGATCGAGGAACGCGAGCTGACCCGGGCGGCGGAGATCAAGTCGCAGGAGATCATCGCCGCAGGCGAGCGCGAGGCGGACGAGATCCGCCGCGGCGCCGACGAGTACGCGCAGAGCGTGCTCGTCAAGCTCGAGGGCGAGTGCGTGCGCGCGCTGCAAAGCATCAAGCGCGGTCTGGCGCTGCTCGATGACCGGCAGGTACCGGACGAGGGGTACCAGCCCGATACGGGGCAGCCGGAAATCAACGGCGACGGCACGCCCGTTGCCCGCCAGCGCGAGAAGACAGGTGCTCAGCTATAACGTCGCGGCGCTGCTGCGTGCGGCGCCGGGCACCGAACGTCGCTATGCGGTGAGCGATGTCAATCTCGACATTGCTCCCGACGTCGCGCTGGCCTCACCCATTGCCGGCGAGGTGCGCCTGTCGAAGACGGACCGCAGCATCCTTGCCCGCGCACATCTCACGACCGCTATCAGCGGATACTGCAGTCGTTGCCTGGCACCGGTAACATCGCCAGTCGCAGTCGATATCGAGGAAGAGGCGTTACCGTCAATCGACATCGATACCGGCTTGCCGGTCAATAGCGCCTCGGAACCAGATGCGCTACGGCTCGACGATCACCACGAACTGGACCTCGACGAGCCGGTGCGCGAGGCGATATCACTCGCCGAGCCCGTGACCCAGCTGTGCCGGCCCGATTGCCGGGGCCTGTGTGCTGAGTGCGGCGTAGACCTGAATACCGTCACCGATCACGTCCACCGCGAGGAGGCGATCGACCCACGCCTGGCCTCTCTGGCCGAGTGGCACGAGCGCCAGGAGCCGCACTAGCGGCGCCCCATCGACAGCAGTAACCGGGAGAGACAGACATGGGAGTTCCGAAGCGACGCGTGTCGCACGCGCGCCAGGGCGAGCGCCGCTCGCACCACGCGCTGAGCCTGCCGCCGCTCGAGGAGTGTCCGCACTGCCACGAGCAGAAGCGGGCGCACCACGCCTGCCAGAACTGCGGCTGGTACGCCGGTCGCGAGGCCGTGCGCATCAAGCAGCGCACCAAGAACGAGGGCACGGCGCCAGCCTGAACCTGATCGGGACAGGCTATGGATCTTGACGTCCTGCGTGCCGGCGCCGAAGCGTCGGCGACACGCATTCGCGTTGCCGTCGACGCGATGGGCGGCGACCACGCGCCTCAGGAAATCGTTATCGGAGCGCTCGACTGGGCGCGCGTGCATGCCGATACCGAGTTGCTCCTGGTGGGTTCGGAAACCGCGATGCGGCCCTATCTCACCGAGCCATTACCCGCCAACGTGAGCCTGGTCGAGGCGAGCGAGTCGGTGGCCATGGACGAGCATCCCGCGACGGCCGTACGGCGCAAGCGCGACGCGAGCATCAACGTGTGCATGCGCCTGGTCAAAGAGGGCAACGCGCATGCGGTCGTCACGGCCGGCCACACGGGCGCCGGTGTGGCCGCGTCGATCCTCAACCTGGGCCGGCTGCGCGGTGTCGATCGGCCGGCGCTCGCCGTGCAGCTCGTGACGGACAGGGGACCGATGGTGCTGCTGGATATCGGCGCCACGACTGATTCGACTGGCCAGAACCTCTACCAGTACGCGCACATGGGCAAGATCTTCGCCGAGCGCGTGCTGGGCGTGGCCAATCCCTCGGTGGCGCTCCTGTCGATCGGCGAGGAGGGCGGCAAGGGCGAGCAGCGCGTCCAGGAGGCAACCGAGCTGCTGGCGGCCAGCGAGCTGCGTTTCGTGGGCAACGCCGAAGGCAAGGACCTGCCCCATCATCCAGCCGACGTGGTGGTGTGCGATGCGTCCGTGGGCAATGTGACCATCAAGTTCTTCGAAGGTCTCTCGAGCTTCATATTCGACACTCTGCGCGGCGAGTTTCAGCGCTGGCCACTGGGGCCCATCGGTTACCTGTTCATGCGTCCGGGCATCAACCGCATCCGGCGTCGCTTCGACTATGAACGGCTCGGTGGCGCACCGCTGCTGGGCGTCAAGGGCACCGTCCTGATTACCCACGGCCGCGCGCGCCGGCGGATGATCGGTTTCGCGGTCGAGGTGGGCGCCACGGCCGCCCGCGCGCGCATTCCCGAACGGATCGCCGATGCCCTCGCATGAGCAACAGCGCGAAGCACGGCGCCTGGCGCTGGGAACGGTCTTCGAGGCCGACTTCGGCCAGAACACCGCGCCACGCATTCTCGAGAGGCGGCTGGCGGAGGAGGGCGGCTCGCCCGTGACGGCTGAGCTGGCACGCGAGATAGTGGCCGCCGTGGTTGCCCAGCGCGACGTCATCGATGAACGCATCGAGGCCGCCGCGCCACGCTATCCGATGGTCGCGCTGGCGCGCATCGACCGCGCTTTGTTGCGTTCGGCCATGGCCGAACTGCTACACTCCCGCACGACTCCGGCCCGGGTGGCCATCGCGGAATGGGTGGAATTGGCACGCACGTACAGCGGCGAGCCAGCTCGCCGTCTGGTGAATGGTGTGCTCGGGCGAGTCGCCAGAGAGGCGGCGGACCGCGGGCGGGAGATCGGGGCCTTCGACAATAGCAGCGAGGGCGGAGGAGACCGCCACGCAGGAGGGAGAATCGGTGACAGCGTCGACGTATGAGCGGTTGAAGAAGATCGTCGTCGAGCAACTTGGCGTCGACGAGGATCAGGTCACGCCGGAAGCCTCGTTTGTAGACGACCTGAATGCCGACTCGCTCGACCTCGTCGAGCTGATCATGAGTCTCGAGGAAGAGTTCGGCGCGGAGATTTCCGACGAGGATGCCGAGAAGATCCGCACCGTGCAGGACGCGGTCGACTACGTCGAGGAGCACTCGAACCAGTAGCCGGCAGTCATCTCGCTCGATGACGCCGGCAGCTGCGCTGGCCGAACGTCTCGGGCTCTCCTTCGGCGACCTGGCACTGCTGCACGAGGCGCTCGTTCACAGCAGTTACCTGCACGAACAGCCGGCCACCGGCCAGTCGAATCAGCGACTCGAGTTTCTGGGTGACGCGGTCATCTCACTGATCGTGTCGGAAGAGCTGTGGCGCCGGCATCCCGATGAAGACGAGGGATCGCTGACCACGCGCCGGGCGGCCGTCGTTTCTGCACGCGGTCTGGCACGCATCGCCCAGCGTCTCGAGCTGGGCTCGTTCGTGTTGCTCGGGCAGGGGGCCGATGCGGCCGGAGAGCGAACTCGCAAGTCGGTCCTGGCGGCAACCTTCGAGGCCGTCGTGGGCGCCGTGTACCTCGAGTTCGGGTTCGACCGCGCGCGCGACTGGCTGCTCGCGGTAGCCGAGCCGGAGCTCGCCCAGCGGCCAGATCCGGCAGCCCTCAAGCCGGCCAAGAGCGTGCTCCAGGAGACCAGCTACGCACGTACCGGTCATGCTCCCGTCTATCGACTGCTGAGTGAGGATGGGCCACCGCATGCGCGCCACTACACGGTCGAGGTGTTGGTCGGCGGCGAAGCGCTTGGCCGTGGCCAGGGGCGCAACCGACGCGAGGCCGAGACCGAGGCTGCCGGCGTAGCCATCGTCGAACTTGACCGGCGCCGCCAGGAAGGCACTGCCGATCACACCATGCCAGCGGAACCGGCCGAGTGAGCGACGGCAACGGCAACGGCAACGGCGCGCGTGGCCGTCTGGCGGCTCTTCGACTGGTCGGCTTCAAGTCGTTCGCCGACCGCACGCTGATCGAGTTCGGCCCCGGCATCAGCGCCGTCATCGGACCGAACGGCAGCGGCAAGAGCAATCTCGCGGACGCTCTGCGCTGGACGCTCGGCGAGCAGGGCCGGCTGCTGCGCACGCGGCGCGCAGAAGACGTTATCTTCGCCGGCTCCTCGTCACGCCGCGCCATCGGCATGGCCGATGTAACCCTGGTCATCGACAACTCCGATCGGCTGCTGCCCGTCGACTATGGCGAGGTGGAGCTGGGCAGGCGCCTCTACCGCTCGGGCGAAAACGAGTATCTGCTCAACCGCCAGCGAGTGCGCCTGCGCGACCTGGTCGAGCTGCTCGATGCGGGCAACCTCGCCGACAACGCATTCCTGTTCATCGGCCAGGGAATGGTCGATCAGGCGCTGGCGCTACGCCCCGAGGAACGACGGCCACTGTTCGAGGAGGCTGCCGGCGTGCGCCGCCACGATCGCCGGCGGCGCCAGGCAGAGAACGAACTGGCCGAGGCCGAGACGAACCTCGAGCGCCTGCGCGACGTGTTGACCGAGCTGCGCCCGCAGGCGCGCCGGCTGGCGGCGCAGGCCGAGCAACTGGAGGCCCGCCGATCGGCCGGCGCCGAGCTCGCCGAGGCAGTGCTGGCGGCGGCGCGCGCCCGCCTGACGTCCACCTCGGCGGCCGCGCAACGCGAGCAGCTGGAGCTCGATCACGCGCGCGCCACCGCCGACGCGGCGCTGCGTGAACTGCACATCGCGGAAACGGAGGCGGCGACCGTGGCGGCGGCGATCAGCCGGCAGGCGGAGGTGGAACGCGAACGGCGGGTAGCGCTCGACGCGGCGCGCGCGCGCCTGGCCGAGCTGCGCATCGAGGGCGCCCGTTTCGAATCGGAGGAATCGGGGCTGGCTCGCCAGCGTGCCCGGGTG
>Ga0307446_1000337_pt1 | contig 15912 bp, 18 predicted proteins | sample SalMarSW160320MG_FD_202141 | JGI IMG/M metagenome (GOLD analysis project Ga0307446, IMG submission 202141) | Salt marsh sediment microbial communities from the Plum Island Ecosystem LTER, Massachusetts, United States - SW1603-20 | ecosystem: Environmental > Aquatic > Marine > Intertidal zone >... | reverse complement strand
GGCCTGAGGCGTCAGGCGTCCCAGCCGTCGACTTCGTCGAGCTCCTCGAGCCGGTCGATCAGCGCCTCGATCCCGGCGTCGTCGCACATGAGCTCGCTCGCGACCGGAGTCTCGCCACCGAACAGGTCCCGCAACACCGGGTCGAAGAACAGCATCGCGGGAGCCCCGAGCGGACGATACGGCCGGCTGGCCTCGAGAAAATGGACGGCTGGTCCGGTGAGGCCGCGCAGGCGGATCTCGCGCGCGACCGCCTCGACGAGGGCCTCACGACGCTCGTCGAACGGCTCCAGCGGCAGGCTCACCGGCGTGCCTCGTCGGGCCTTCTGGGGGAGACAGGCAAGAGCGCTCTTGCCGAGTCGGCGTCGGGCAACGCAGCGTCGGCCGTGGACAGGGCCTCGGCGAACGCCTCGTACGCGGCGGCACCGCGCAGCGCGAACACGACGTGCTCGATCGTCGACGGGGTCCGAAGCTCGTCGCGCACCGCGTGGACCGCCACCCGCGCCGCGTCGGCCATCGGGAAGCCCCCGATCCCCGTCCCGAGCGCCGGGAAGGCGATGCTCGCAAGACCCAGCTCGCGGGCCCGCGCCATCGCGCTTCGGGCCGCCCCGTCGATGGCCGATTCACTGGTCCGGCGATCGCGTTCGAGCGAGACCGCGTGGATCAGGTAGCGGGCAGCGAGCTTGCCGGCGGGCGTCACCACGGCGGTGCCCACCGTCGCCGGTGCCTGGCGGATCGCAGCGAACTCGATCTCATCGCCGCCGGCGCGCTTGAGCTCGCCGGCCACGCCTGTCGACATCCACAGCGACGTCGCGGCGGGACTTACGATCGCGTCGACCTCGAGGTCGCAGATATCGCCATTCCAGAGCTCGATGCGCGCCATTCGGACCTCCCGCCCGCAAGGACCCGGACCTCCACGGGCGAACCCGCGGCATGGTACACCCGGGGCAGTCGGCGAGACATCCCGGTCACGATCTCGTACGAGATCGTCTCGCACGTCGCCGCCAGCTCAAGAGCCGTGATCCGCCGGCTCCCCTGGACCCCCAGCAGCACGACCTCGTCGTCCTCGGTGACGGGCGGCCCCGGAACGTCGGTGACGTCTGCCATGACCGCATCCATGGACACCCGCCCGACGAGCGGCACGCGATACCCGCGGACGAGCGCCCCGGCACGATCCGAAAGCGCACGCCGCCAGCCGTCGCCGTACCCGACCGGGAGGGTCGCGATCCGCGTCGGCCGCGCCGTCACGAACGACGGCCCGTAGCCCACACCGTGCCCGGCCGGCAGCTGTGCCACGCGGACCGGTCGTGCGATGAGGCTCATCGCCGGTCGCAGGCGGGCTGCGGCCTCCGAGGTCTCCGGCGGCGGGACCAGCGCGTCAGGGACCAGGCCGTAGACGGCCAGCCCGACGCGCGCGGCGTCCCAGCATCGAACGTCAGCCGCCAGCACCACGCCGCTCGCGGCGAGGTGGCGCCAGGCGCCGCTGCCACCCAGCCGAACGTCGTGGGGAAGGCTCTCGAGCGCCGCCCCGAACCGCGCATCCTGGAGGCGTGTGGCCACCAGGTCATCAGCCGCGGCCATGTGTGTCCAGATCCCACCCAGGCGGACGCCCGCCGAGCGCCGGATGGCCGCCAGCGACGCGACCGCGTCGCCCGGCAGAATGCCACCACGCCCGAGACCCGTCTCGAGCTCGAGGTGGACGTCGAGCATGCCCCCGGGGTGGTCGACGATCGCGCTGGCCGCCGCTTCGAGCACGTGTCCGGCGGGCGCGCCGCCACCGAGCGCGACCGCGATGTTCCGGGCGACGGCCGTGACGACCTGCCCCGGCGGCACCGGGTACAGGACGAGGATCGGCAGCGTCACGCCGGCGTCGCGCAGCTCCACGGCCTCGTCGATGGTGGCGACCGCGAGCCCGTCGGCCCCGGCCGCCTCGAGCGTACGAGCGACGGGGACAGCGCCGTGACCATAGGCGTCTGCCTTGACGACCGGCTCCAGGCGAACGTCGGGCCCGACGACCTCGCGGAGTACACCGAGGTTGGTGCGCAGCGCATCGAGGTCGACCTCGAGCCAGGCGGTGCGTGGCAGCTGAGGCAGGCCCGCGGCCGCCAGCCGAGCCTCGATCGGTGGGCGCGCCTCGAGGGCAGGCCGGGACGGACCGATCTCGTTCAGCGCGTCCTCCGGCCTCGCCGGCCAGAGGACGCATCGGCCGTGCCCGACCCACCGGACCGCGCCTGCCGGGCGCCATCGGCGTCGTCGGCCGGCCCCGGTTCGCCGCCGTCAACCGGGTCGCGGTCGTCGCCGCCTGCCCGGTGCCGCATGCTGCCCGGGTCGGCACCGGCCGCGTCGGCGTCGTCCCGCGCGCCGAACCCGAGGCGACGCCCGCCCCGCTGACGCTCCGCGATTCGGGCCAGACGGCGGCGACCGATCGGCAGCGCGTCGGGCAGGTCGCCGGCCAGCAGTCCCGCATCGCCGACGCGCTCGCGCACCGCATCGCCCGCCAGCCCATGGAGGTAGACACCGAGCTTTGCAGCGTCGAACGGCGCCAATCCCTGTGCGAGCAGCGCCCCGATCGTCCCCGACAGCACGTCGCCGGTGCCACCGGATGCCATCGCCGGGTTCTCGAACGGGGCGACGGCCAGCTCGCCGGCGGGCGCGGCAATCACCGTCCGGGCGCCCTTGAGCACCACCACCTGGCCCCATTCGGCGGCCGCGGAGGCGGCGGCTCGAGCGCGGGCGTCGTCGTCGCCGTTGAGATCGCCGTCCTCGCCGGGGTCGTGCCCGCTGCCCGCCCGCAGTCGCGCGAACTCGCCGCTGTGCGGCGTGAGCACGCAGGGGCGACCCACCCGCGTCCACCACGCGTCCGCCGCGGCCAGCGTCCGCAGCGCCTCGGCGTCCAGCACCACCGGCGTGCCGTCGGCGGAGCGAGGCGGCAAGCCCTCGGGCCAGGCGTCCGCGGACTCCTCGCCGCCCGTCAGCAGCAACCGGAGCAACTCGGCGGTCGCCAGCGACGGCCGAAGCCCCGGCCCGATGACCAGCGCGTCGTGATCGTGATCGAGCACCTTGGCCAGCGCGGGCTCCGGATCGACCTCCTCGACGTCGTCCTCGGGCATCGCCATGGTAGTGGCCTCGACCACCTTCGCTGCGAACAACGGCTGGAGCGACTCAGGTACCGCAAGGGTCACCAGGCCGGCGCCGGCGCGGCCGGCCGCGCGGCACACCAGCAGCGCCGCGCCCGCGTAGTCCAGCGAGCCGGCGATCACCAGCAGCTTACCGAAGCTGCCCTTGTGGCCGCGCTTGCTGCGCTGCGGGACGAGGCGCGCCATCGCGTCATCGTCCAGCGTCGGGGGGCCGGTGGTGATGCCCACCTCGCTGCGCTCGGCCACGACTTCTGGCGCGGGACTGCCAAAACCCACCGGCCGTCGATCAGCCACGCCGGGCCCCGTCACGGAGCTCGTCCGCATGATCGGCCGCATCGACCTCGGCCGCCATCGTGCGCGTTGCCGCGTGAAGCTCGCGCATCCGCTCGAACCGCGCCAGCAGGGCACGCTCGCGGCCGTCGAGCCGCTCCTCGATGTCGGGCGGGAACACATATCGTCCACCTGCAGTCCGGATCCCGAACGCGATCGCGACCGCGTACTCCGCCTCGTGGGTGATCGAGACGGCGATCCGCCCCATCCCGAGCTGCTCCACGCGGTTGGCCGCCCGCCCGTGAAGCTCGATCGACGGCTGCCCGGTCGGCAGCCGCACCACCTCGATGTCCCGCCAGCCGATGCCCCGGACGCCCAGGCCCAGCACCTTCGACACAGCCTCCTTGGCCGCCCACCGCCCGGCGAACGTCTCGGCCCGGTCGCGCACGTAGTGCCGCTCCGCATCCGTCAGCACCCGGCGCGAGAAGCGATCGCCGAACCGGGCCATCGCCGCCCTGATTCGGTCTACCTTGACGATGTCGATGCCCAGCTCGGTCGTGCCGTCAGGCCCCGTCCCGACGGGCGGCATCGCCTCCGAGGCCCGACCCGGGCGCGCCATCGCTACTCCACCGTGACCGACTTCGCCAGGTTCCGAGGCTGGTCCACGTCCGTGCCCCGAGCGACCGCCGTGTGGTAGGCAAACAGCTGGAGCGGGATCGCGGCCAGCACCGGCGACAGCGCCTCATGCGTCGGCGGAACCCAGAACACGTCATCGGCGAAGCGCTCGATCTGGACGTCGCCCTCGGTGGCGACCGCGAGCACGCGTGCGTCGCGGGCACGACCCTCCATGACGTTGCTGATCAGCTTCTCGTAGCTCCGCGACCGGGTAGCGATCGCCACCAGCGGGCACTCCGCGTCGAGCAGCGAGATCGGGCCGTGCTTGAGCTCGCCCGCCGCGTAGCCCTCGGCGTGGATGTAGCTGATCTCCTTGAGCTTGAGCGCTCCCTCGAGCGCCACCGGCAGGGTGTAGCCGCGACCGATGAACATGAACCCGCGCGAGCTGACGTAGCGGCGCGCGACGGTGGCGATGTCGGCGCTCAGCTCGAGCACCCGCGCAGCAGCGCCGGGCAGCGCTCGCAGCGCTTGACCCAGCTCGACCTCGTCCGCCTCCCCCAGCCGGCCGCGGGTCCGTGCGATGGCGGCGGCCAGGATCACGAGCGTCGTGACCTGGGTGACGAACGTCTTGGACGCCGCAACAGCGATCTCGGGACCGGCCTGGAGGAACATCACCGCGTCCGCCTCTCGGGTGATGGCGGAGCCCACGGTGTTCGTGACGGCCACGATCGGACACCCGCGCTGGCGGGCGAGGCGGGTGGGGGCGATCGTGTCGGCGGTCTCACCCGACTGGGTCACCGCGATCACCAGCGTGTCCGGATCGAGCGGCGGCGGCGAGTACCGGAACTCCGAGCCCACGGTCACCCTCGCAGGCAGCCCCGCCCAGTCCTCGAGCGCGGCGGCCCCCACCAGGCTCGCGTACGAGGCGGTCCCGCAGGCCACGAGCTCCACCCGCGTCACGCGCCGGAACACGTCTTCCAGGGCCGCCACCTCCGGGACGTCGATCCGGCCGTCGGCGGTGACCCGGCCCGCGAGGGACTGGCGCAGGGCGGACGGCTGCTCGTGGATCTCCTTGAGCATGAAATGGTCGTAGCCGCCGCGCTCGGCGGCCTCGGGCGACCAGTCGATCGTGGAAGTGACCCGCTCCCGGGGCAGCCCGTCGACCCCGGTGATCGTGGCGCCCCAGGGCCGCAGATCCACCACGTCACCCTCCTCGAGGAAGATCACGCGGTTGGTGTGGGCGAGGATGGCCGCGACGTCCGATGCCAGGAACGATTCGCCCTCGGCGATCCCGACCACGAGCGGGACGTCCTGGCGCGCGCCGACCAGCCGATCGCTCTCGTCCTGGTGCATCACGGCGATCGCATACGCACCGTCGACTCGGCGGAGCGCGACACGGACGGCCTCGGCCAGGTCGCCGTCATAGGCCTCCTCGATCAGGTGGGCGAGCGCCTCCGTGTCGGTCTCGGACGCCAGGCGATGGCCGCGCGCCTCGAGGCCGTCGAGCAGCTCCCGGAAGTTCTCGATGATCCCGTTGTGGACCACCGTGATCCGGCCCGTGCAGTCCTGGTGCGGATGCGCGTTGATATCGTTGGGCCGGCCGTGGGTTGCCCAGCGCGTGTGCGCCAGCCCGATCGCTGCGTGCGGCGTCCGATCCGCGATCGCCGTCCGGAGGTTCGACAGCTTGCCCGCCTTCTTCTCGACGAACAGGTCGCCGCGCTCGTCGACGAGCGCGATCCCCGCGGAGTCATAGCCGCGGTACTCGAGCCGGCGAAGTCCCTCCATGAGGATGGGGCCAGCCTCGCGGGGCCCCGTGTAGCCGACGATTCCGCACATGGGCTTCGAAAGTCTCCCGGGTCACGATCCGCGGCCCCCGCCGCGGGCGGCTAGTGTAGACGCTCGGCTGCGAGCGCCGCGATCCCGTCGGCCAGGCTCATCACGATCTCCGGATCGCTGCCCTCGACCATCACCCGCAGGACGGGCTCGGTACCCGACGGCCGGACCAGCACCCGCCCGTGGGGCTCGAGCCGTCGCCCGGCATCCTCGATCGCCCGCTGGAGCATGTCGTCGTTCTCCCACTGGTCGCGATGCCGGACCCGGATCGAGCGCTGAGCCTGGGGCAGCAGCTGGATCGCGCCGGCGAGCTCTCCCAGGCCCGAGCGCGCGGCCGTCATCACCCGGAGCAGCTCGATGGCGGTGACGATCCCGTCGCCGGACAGCGTGTGCTCGCGGACGATGACGTGACCGCTCTTCTCGCCGCCGAGCCCCGCGCCCGACACCAGCATCGCCGCCAGGATGTGCTTGTCGCCCACGGGCGTGCGGACGATCCGGCCACCGGCGGCCTCGATCGCGGCCTGCAGGCCACCGTTGGACAGCACCGAGACGACCAGGCTGGCGTGGTCCAGGGCCCCACGCGCGAGACGCTCGAGGGCCAGGATGCCCAGGACCTGATCGCCATCGACGAGCTCGCCCGTAGCGTCGACGGCCACGCACCGATCCGCATCACCGTCGAGGGCGAACCCGACGTCGGCGCCACTTGCCCGGACCACCTCGGCCAGCGACGTGGGATCGGTAGCGCCACAGTTACGGTTGATGTTGTCGCCGTTGGGGTCGTCGTTGATGACGGTCACGTGCGCGCCGGTTGCGCGCAGGATGGCGGGGGCCACCTCGAAGGCGGCGCCGTTGGCGGTATCGAGCACGACATGCAGGCCGTCAGCCGCCACCCCGGCCGCCAGTCCCGTCCGGTGAGCCACGTAACGCTGCAGGAGGGGCGTTGCGTCGACGGCCCGCCCGACCTCGGCCGCAGGCACCGAGGGCAGCTCGTCGGCGCCCAGGATGGCGTTCTCGAGATCATCCTCCGTGTCGTCGGCCAGCTTGAGCCCGCGTGGATCGAGGACCTTCAGGCCGTTGTCCTCCGCGGGGTTGTGCGACGCGGACACCATGATCCCGGCCGCGAAGTCCCCCCAGTCGGCGAGGAACGCGAGCGCGGGTGTCGGTACTACACCCACCACGTGGACATCGACGCCCATGCTCGTCGCACCGGCGGTGATCGCGGCCACGAACATGTCGCCGGAGCGCCGCGTGTCCTGTCCCACGACCAGCGACCCACCCGACCCCACGATCTCGTGGGCGGTCGCTCGTCCGAGCGCGAAGGCGAGCGAGGGACGCAGGTCGACGTTGGCGACGCCGCGGATGCCATCCGTGCCGAACAGGCGGGTCATGACGGTCCTCGTAGCTGGGGTGAAAGATCGTGGGGCGGAGTGGGGTCCTGGGCCGGCGATCAGGGCGCCGCGGATGGCGTCTGGCCCGGCGTGCCGGCCGGCGGCTCGCTGAGCGTTGCCCCGGGCGTCGCGGTCGGCGACGGCGATGGAGGTGCGGTGATCGTAACGGTGACCGAGCGCGGCGACAGGGATGCGACCGTGACGCCCGAGGGGAGCGACGGCACGACCGGGACGTCATGCTTGCCGGGCGCCAACCCTGCGACGTTGAGCCCGACCACGAGTGGCGCGGACGACAGCCTGTCGAGATCGGCGACCGACCCGTACAGGGTCATCAGCACCTGGTTATCCGAGACAGCGTAGGTGAGGCCCGAATCCGAACCGTCGAGTCGGAGGCCGGCCATGTAGGTGCGGGTCTCGGTCACCGCTTCCACGCGGACGGTGACGGTCACCGTCCCCGTGCCGGTCGCGCTGACCCCGGTCGGAAGCGCATAGGCGACGATCTCCGTGACGTCGCTGGTCGCCCCGAACAGGGCGATCGGGGCGGTGTCCGCCTGGGTCAGCGTCGCCAACCGGTCCCCGTTTCCCTCGACCGTGACCACCTGGGGGTCGACGGTGATCGAGGCGATCCGGAAGCCGGGGGCCGGATCCCCTGTGACCACCGGGTTGACCGGCAGGGTCCGCGACCCGCGGTTCGTGTACAGCGGGATGGTGACGTGCACGGTCCGCGGCTCGAGGTTCACACCCGTCACCACGTCGCCTGCGTCGTTGATCGGGAGGGCATCGATCTCGGAGTCCACGTTGAGGTTGCCCCGGTCGAGCGAGACGTCAACTCGCGCGGCCACGACCTGGCTCACGACCATCGACGGACCGGTCACGTCGACCTCGGTCGGGTCCTTGGTCACCTCCCCGACCTGGATCCCCGACGGCGCCGGACCCGGCTCCACGCGCACCGGGACGGTCTTGGACGCCAGCTCGTCGAGAACGACCTGGACATTCTGCGGCCGGACCTCCACGATCGTGACTCGCGGATCGAGCGGGGTCACCTGGACACGGACCGTGGCCGGCTGGCCGTCGGGCTGGACATTGCTCAGGTCGACCGTCACCTGGAAGTCCGCGGTCCGCTGACGGGGCACGCCGGACGGCGCGATGTACCGGATCTGGTCCACGTCGCGAATCTGGTTGGTCACCACGGTGTTCGCCGGTCGGTTGTCGATGGTGATCGTGATCGGGCCCTGGAGCGTGTTGCTGTCCTGGGAGGCGACCAGGCCCACGTACAGCAACGAGGCAAGCACGATGGCCGCAACCTTGAGCGGCCAGTTGTGGAGGACGACGCCGACCGCGCGCCGGATTGCCCCGCGCGCGTTCACCTCCGGGCAACCGCAGCGGCCGTGCCGCTACCCTCCTCATCGTCGCCGCCGGGCTCAGCCCTCGGCTGGGTGTCGGCCTTGGGATTCCGGCGAGCGAGCCGGAGGCGCGCCGTCGTCCGGCGCCCAAGACCCGGCCACAGTCCGAGGCCGGTCGGCACGGACGGCGTCTCGAGCAGGGAGCCGAGCGCCCGCGCGAGCTGGGCCTCGGTCGGCACGCGAACGATCCGCGCCCGCTCCACGACGCTCATCTGACCGCTCTCCTCGGACACCACGACCGCGATCGCATCGGTGTCCTCGGTGATCCCGAGCGCTGCCCGGTGCCGGGTGCCGTAGCGCTGCGAGAGCTCCATGTCGGTCAGCGGCAGGAGGGCCGCGGCAGCGACGATCCGGTCCTCGCGGATGATCACGGCACCATCGTGGAGCTCCGTCTTGGGGGCGAAGATCGTGCACAGCAGATTGCTCGACAGGTCCGAGTGGAGCATCACGCCGGTCTCGGCGATCTCCTCGAGGCCGGTCTCCCGCTCGAGCACGATCAGCGCGCCGTGGCGACGGCGCGACAGGATACCGGCGGCGCCCGCGACCTCGGCGGCCACGTGCTCGATCTGATGCTGTGTGGTGGGGGCGACCAGCCAGCGGAACGTGCCGACCCGGCCGATGCGCTCCAGGGCCCGGCGAAGCTCGGGCTGGAACACGACGACCAGCGCGAACACGCCGACGACGGCGCCGGTCTGGAGCAGCTGGGTGAACAGCCGCAGCTCGAGGAACTGGGCAAGCGCGTAGATGCCGAGCAGGATCGTCACGCCGATGACGAGGGTGACCGCTCGGGTGCCCCGGATCAGGCTGAACAGCGCGTAGATCGCGAGCGCGGTGATCGCGATGTCGAGCAGCGTCGTCAGCGTGACCTGCCGGACGAGCGACTCGATGAACGGGAGCATCCTCGGGCGAGTGTAGCACCGGGTCTGCCGGTGACCGGGGTGCTCGAAGGCACCACGCGGCGTTGCGGCCGGACGCCGCCCGACCCTCGATCCCCGGCGGTCAGACCCTCGCCGCGCGAGCGGCCGCGACCTCCGCAATGGCCGCCTCATCGCCGTCGAGCGCGACCAGGCGCTCAAGCAGCGACAGCTTGTCGATCGCCAGCGAGCGCCAGCCGCGCTCGTCGTACAGCTCGACCAGCGCCAGGTGCAGAGCGGCATGATCGGGGACGAAGGACAGCGCGAGGTAGCAGGCGTCGAATGCCGCGTCGCGGCAGCCGTCCCGAAGCTGGGCTGCGGCCAGGTCCAGCAGTCGCTCGGTCGCCTCGTCGCGCTGGTCGGCGTCGATCGCTCCCTCCGCCGCCCGTTCGAGCGCAGCCATGTCCATCCCGGCCGGCAGCTCCCGGTCGAGGATTGCGCGACGCCCGGCGATCGCGGTCCCGGGCGCCCCGGTGTCGGCGCCGACGACAGCGTCGCCGGCGGCACGCGTCGTCGCCGCCCATTCCAGGAAGCTGCCGGCTGCGGGCCCGTCGAGCACTCGCAAGGCCCGATCCAGCGCGTCCCGTCCGGGCTCGGCCGGCTCGGCCTCGCGGAGTTGGGCCACCAGCCTCTCGAGCGTTCGGCGCCGCTCGCGCCCCTCCGCCAGCTCCAGCCCGCGTCGGGCAGCGTCCACGGCGGCCGCCAGCTTGCCCGCGCCGGCACGCACGTCCGCGAGGGCATCGAACGTGTCGGCGGCCTCCCGCCGACGGTCGAGCGCGGTCAGGGTCTCGGCGCGACCGAGCAGCGCTACCTCCTCCTGAGGCGCCAGCCGCAGGGCGACGGCGTACTGGTCAAGCGCGTCGGCCGGTCGCTTCGCACGGAGCAGCGCCGCGCCGGCGCTCGTGTGCGGCGTCGCTCGTTCGGGGGCGATCGTCGCCGCCTCCCCATAAGCGGTGAGCGCATCCCCGAGGCGACCCTGCAGCGAGGCAACATGACCGCGCCGGAGTGCGTCCTTGTAGCGCTCGTAGAGCGCCTCACCGGCCATGCGTGCGCCTCCTGCTCGAGATCTCGCTAGCCCAGCAGCTCGACGAGCAGCGCCTTCTGGGCGTGCAGCCGATTCGCGGACTGCGCGAAGATGATGCTCCTCGGCCCATCCATCACGTCGGACGTAATCTCCTCGCCGCGATGGGCGGGCAGGCAGTGCATCACCAACGCGTCCGGCGCGAGCGCCAGCAGCTGCTGGTTCACCTGGTAGGGGGCGAACGCGTCCCGCCGCTCCTCCGCCTCGGCCTCCTGGCCCATCGAGGTCCAGGCGTCGGTGTAGACGACGGCGGCCCCGTTCACGACCTCTCGCGGGTCATTGCCGAGCGTCAGGCGACCGCCGCTCGTCGCGGCCAGCTCCCGCGCACGCTCGACGATGCGCTCGCTCGGTCCGTAGCCGGGCGGATGGGCGATCCGAACGTCCATGCCCATCGTGGCACCCATCAGCGCGAGCGAGTGACAGACGTTGTTGCCGTCCCCCACGAATGCCAGGGGCAACCCGCGAAGACTGTCGAACTGCTCGTGGAGCGTGAACAGGTCTGCCAGGGCCTGGCATGGGTGCTCGCGGATCGTGAGGCCGTTGATGACCGGGATCGATGCCTGCGCCGCCAGTTCGACCACCACCTCGTGCGGTCCGGTGCGGGCCATGATCGCGTCGACGAACGCCTGGAGGTTGCGCGCCACGTCGCCGACCGTCTCCCGGCCACCGAGCACGATACCCTCGGTCAGGTAGATCGCGTGTCCACCGAGCTGGGTCATGCCGGCCTCGAACGTGACCCGCGTCCGGAGGCTCGGTCGCTGGAACAGCATCGCCAGCGTGCGGCGCTCCAGTGGCGGAGCGGCATGCCGGCGATCGGCCACGAACTCCGCCTTCAGCGCGGCCGCCCGCGCGAACAGCAGCCTGATCTCGTCAGCCGACAGATCGGCAGCGGAGATCAGGTCACGGCCACGGAGCGACGATCCTTCGCTCATCCGCTCAGCGTACTGGACCGAGCCGCGTCGCCGGCTGGCGTTCGAGGCGAAGGCGGTCGTGAGCACGCGAACGCCCGCTCTTGGCGGTACGTGAGCGAGCGAGCGCAGCGGCCAACGCCCGCATCGGGGGCCAGCCGGCGGCGCCGCTAGCGCTTTGTGTACTGGGGAGCCTTGCGGGCCCGCTTCAACCCGTACTTCTTGCGCTCCTTCATGCGCGGGTCGCGAGTCAGCAGGCCGGCCTGCCGGAGCGGCAGGCGGTTCGCGTCGGGATCCACCTGGAGCAGCGCCCGGGCGATGCCGTGGCGGATCGCGCCGGCCTGGCCGGTGATGCCGCCGCCCTCGACCTTGATCATCGCGTTGAACCGACCCTCCGTCCCGGTGATCCGGAACGGGAGGAACAGCTCCGATTCGGCGAGCACGCCGCCGAAGTGCTCCTCGGGGGAGCGGCCGTTCACGACCATCTCGCCCTCCCCGGGGATGAGACGAACACGGGCCACCGCCGTCTTGCGGCGGCCGGTGCCCCAGTAGAACGCTGGCGTCGACATCAGGGCTCCTCGTTCAGGCGAGCGGCTCGGGCTTCTGGGCCTGGTGCGGGTGATCGGCGCCCGCATAGACCTTCAGCTTGCGCAGCATCTGGGTTCCCAGGCGGTTGTGGGGCAGCATCCCCTTGACGGCCCGGCGGATGACCTCCTCGGGCCGGCGAGCCAGGAGGTGCCCGAGCGTCTCCTCCTTGAGCCCCCTCGGGTAGCCGCTGTGGCGGACGTACACCTTGGATGTGAGCTTGTCACGTGTGACGTGGATGCGGGCCGCGTTGAGCACGATGACGTGGTCGCCAGTGTCCAGGTGGGCCGCGTAGCCGGGCTTGTTCTTGCCCTCGAGCACGCGCGCGATCCTCGTCGCCAGGCGGCCGAGCGTCTCGTCCGTCGCGTCGACGACGTACCAGCGTCGCTCGATCTCGCTCTCTCGAGGCGTGTAGGTCTTCGCGCTCATTCCTCGTCTTCCTTGTCGTCCGCCGTGCGCCGTCCGAGGACGACGCGCCGGAGGCACAGCCCCTTTGCCGGGGCGGCCGCCCCGTTCAGCGCCGGCTCCCGGGCGGCCAACGCCGCCCGAAGACCCGCAGCATCCATCTTGCCCAGACCCACCTCCAGCAGGGCAGCGACCATGCGCCGCACCTGGCCCCGCAGGAAGGCGTTCGCCCGGACGTCGATCGTCACCAGGCGACCCTCCTGCCGGATCCGGACCGCATGCACGGTCCGGACAGGAAACCGGTCCTCACCACTGAAGGCCGAGAAGTCGTGCCGGCCCTCGAGGACCGACGCGGCACTCGCCATCGCGGCGACGTTGAGCGGGGTCCGCACCCCGAGCGCCTGGCGCTCGCGGAGCGGACTGCGCGGCCCGTTCCAGACGGTGTAGCGGTATTCCCGGTACCGCGCCGCGTAGCGAGGATGGAACCCGATCGGGACCCGTCGTACGTCGCGAACCGCGACGTCCGGTGGCAGTTGGGCGTTGACCGCCCGCTGGACCTCCGTCGCGGTCAGCCGGCCGCGGTAGGTGAATGCGATCACCTGGCCCGCGGCGTGGACTCCCGCGTCGGTGCGTCCTGCCCCGTCGACCACCACTCGATCGCCGCCGGAGAGGCGGCGCAGCGCGGTCTCGAGCTCTCCCTGGACCGTTCGAGCGTTCGGCTGGAGTTGAAACCCGCCAAACTCGGTCCCGTCGTATTCACACCGTGCGCGACAGCGCACGGCGCGCTCTCTCGAGCGCTGCATCCGGTCGTTCGGATCGCCGCTCAGCGACAGCCCTCAGACCAGCTCGATCTGAACGATCTCTGCCGCGTCCCCGCGACGTTGACCGATGTGGACGAGTCGCGTGAACCCAGACTGCCGGTCGGCGTACTTGGGGGCGATCACGTCGAACAGCTTGCTGACCACGAGCGGCTCGTTGGGCAGCTCCGACACGACGCTGCGCCGGGCCGCGAGATCGCCGCGCTTGGCGAGCGTGATCATGCGCTCGACCTGACCGCGGATCTCCTTGGCCTTGGCTTCGGTCGTCCGGACCCGCTCGTAGCGGAGCACCGAGACCGTCAGGTTCCGGTAGAGCGCCATGCGGGGCCCGTGCTTGCGCGACAGCTTGCGGCCGTCGATCCGGTGGGCCACGCTCAGGCCTCCTCCTCGCCCTCGAACGGCTCGTCGCCGTCGAGCGTCTCGTCGAGCGTCTCGTCGAGCTCCGAGTCGGGAAGGATGAACCCGCGCATGCGCAGCCGCTCCTTCATCTCGTCCAGCGACTTCTTGCCGAAGTTGCGCATCCGGAGCAGGTCGTCGTCCTTGAGCTGCAGCAGCTGGCCGACCTTGACGATGTTGTTGCGCTTCAGCGAGTTGTAGGCCCGCATCGGGAGATCGAGCTCCTCGATCGGCATGTCCAGCATGTTGGGCGGCAGCTGGGGCACGCCGGTCGCCGCCCGATCGGGGGCTGCCACCGGGACGCCGACGGTCACGAACGGCTGGAACTGGCGGACCAGGATATCCGCCGAGCGCGACAGCGCTTCCTCGGGCGTGATCGTGCCGTCCGTCTCGATCTCGATCGTGAGCTTGTCGAAGTTGGTCATCTGACCTACCCGCATGCTCTCGACCCAGTAGTTGACCTTGCGAACCGGCGTGAAGATCGCATCGACGGCGATGACGCCGATCGGGAGCGCCTCGCTGCGTTCGGCGGCGAGGTAGCCCACGCCGCGCTCCACGGTGAGGTCCATCTCGATCGTCACGTCGTCCGAGTCGATCGTCATCAGGACCAGCTCGGGGTTGACGATCTCGACATCGGCGGACTCCGCGATGTCCGCGGCGATCAGCGGGCCGGCGCCGCTCTTGATCAGGCGCAGCTGGACCGGGTGGCTCGCGAAGCTCTTCAGCCGCAGCTTCTTGACGTTGAGGACGATCTGGGTGACGTCTTCCTTGACACCCGGGATCGTCGAGAACTCCTGGTACACGTCGCGGACCTGGATCGACGTCACCGCGGCGCCCTCGAGGGACGACAGCAGAACGCGCCGCAGCGCGTTGCCCAGCGTGACGCCGTAACCTGCCTGCAGCGGACCGGCCTCGTACTTCGCGTACGTGCCGGCCTCGGCGACGGGCTCGATCTGGGGGGTCTCGAGTTCGATCATGGAGGGCGGCTACCTCGAGTAGTACTCGACCACGAGCTGCTCATTGAAGTCGAGCGGCATCTGGTCGCGGCGCGGCAGGGCGATGACGGACCCGGCGAGGTTCGCCGGGTCGAGGCTCAGCCAGTCCGGAGCCTGGTGCGATCCCAGGGTCTCGCGAACGGTCTTGAACAGCTCCCGACCGCGGTGTGACTCCCGGACCTCGATCTTGTCACCAACCTTGAGCCGATAGGAGGGGATGTTGGTGGGCACGCCGTTGACCGCAACGTGGCCGTGGGCCACCTGCTGGCGGGCGGCCGCCCGCGACGGGGCGAAGCCGAGCCGGAACACCGCGTTGTCGAGGCGCAGCTCCAGCGTCCGAAGCAGGTATTCGCCGGTGACGCCCGAATGGCGCGAGGCCTCGCGGTAGTAGTTGCGGAACTGCCTCTCGAGCACGCCGTAGACCCGGCGAACCTTCTGCTTCTCACGCAGCTGGAGGCCGTAGTCACCGACCTTGCGGCGGCGCACGCCGTGCTGTCCGGGCGGCGACGGGCGCCGCTCGAACGAGCATTTCTTGGTGTAGCAGCGGCTGCCCTTGAGGAAGAGCTTCAGCCCTTCCCGGCGGCACAGCCGGCAGACGGCATCGGTGTAGCGGGCCATGGCCTCTCGGTGCTCAGACGCGGCGCCGCTTGGGCGCGCGGCAGCCGTTGTGCGGGATGGGGGTGACGTCGGTGATCGCGCTGACCTCGAGCCCGGCCGCCTGGAGCGACCGGATCGCCTGCTCGCGGCCGGCACCGGGTCCCTTGACGTAGACCTCGACCTGGCGCATGCCGTGCTCCATCGCGCGCTTGGCGGCGCCGTCTGCGGCCAGCGCGGCCGCATACGGTGTGCTCTTCCGGGAGCCCTTGAAGCCGGCGACGCCTGCGGAACCCCACGCGACGACGTTCCCGGTCTGGTCCGTGATCGTCACGATCGTGTTGTTGAAGCTCGCCTGGATGTGGACGTGCCCCTGGGGGACGTTCTTCCGCTCCCGGCGCCGCTGTTTGACGGCGCGTTTCCGATCGGCCATGCGCTAGGGGTCCCTCGTTACTTCTTCCTGCGAGCGCCGACCGTCTTCTTCGGTCCTCGGCGCTGTCGGGCATTGGTCTTGGTGCGCTGACCGCGAACCGGGAGGTTACGGCGGTGGCGGAGGCCGCGGTAGGAGCCGAT
>Ga0307446_1000333_pt1 | contig 15985 bp, 14 predicted proteins | sample SalMarSW160320MG_FD_202141 | JGI IMG/M metagenome (GOLD analysis project Ga0307446, IMG submission 202141) | Salt marsh sediment microbial communities from the Plum Island Ecosystem LTER, Massachusetts, United States - SW1603-20 | ecosystem: Environmental > Aquatic > Marine > Intertidal zone >... | reverse complement strand
CTTTTGGTTCAAAAGTCATTATCACTGCCTCCTTTTGCTAATTTAAAAAGTATTTCCCTAAGGAGTAAACAAAAAAAAGATTCCTCCGCTCACCTCCTCCCTGGACAAAATCCATTTTCCTTCTTATTCCGATTCGCATTCAAACGCTACCGGCGTTGGCTGCGTCGCCCACTCCTTTCCGCCTTGTTATCATCTTGAATGCAAAATGGAATTAGTCTTTTCAGTCTGCCTACCCGGGTCCCGAAACATCTCAGCCACTATTTCGAATACGCAGAGCGACTCCCGTCCCGTCCACACACGATCCAACGATTCTTGAATGGCATCGCTAACCATCAATCAGTTAGCAATGAGCTCAATCCGCTGTTTACAATCGCTTTTGCTGAAACACACAAACCAAGTGTTTTGTGAAACCATCCTGAAAGCCCTCTTTCAGGATGGCCAGTAACTATTTGTGAATATTATAATTAGTTTATTTTTCAAATAGTTAACGTTTAACTTATAATCAATAGCCCGGCACATTGTCAATAAAAAAAATGGGATCCGGATTGGGTAAATTTCAGAGGCCATTCATCATGGATTTCCATGAAAAGCTGAGAAAGGGTGCTACCTTATAGAGACGATGTGAAGACGCGGGGTGCATGGGGTGCAATATGAAAAACACCATGTTTTTTGGTCATTTAAGATGACAGCGAGGACAGAGTCTGATAAAGGTCTTTTGCATAGATCAGTGGAAGGATTTCAGCAATGACTTCGATTACTCAGCCCAGGATCGTCCTGGCGGCTCTCAAAGGAGGCTCAGGGAAGACGATTCTCACTCTCGGCCTCATGGCGGCCTGGCGAGTGATGGGATACGAAATAGCACCATTCAAAAAGGGACCTGATTTCATCGACGCGGGATGGTTGAGCTTCGCGGCAGGTCGAACCTGCCACAACCTGGATTCATTCCTGATGAATGAAGACCAGATCGTCAATTCGTTCATCTCTCATTCCCGCAAAGCGGATATTTCCATCATGGAAGGGAACCGCGGCCTCTTCGACGGCCTCGATATTGAGGGGCGGTGCAGCACAGCGGAATTAGCCAAGCTCCTCAAGGCCCCTGTGATCCTGATCGTGGACGTCTCCATGTCCACGAGAACCGTAGCGGCCGTCATCAAGGGATGCCAGGTGTTTGATCCCGAACTCCATATTGCCGGGGTCATACTCAATCGCGCTGCCGGCCCCAGACAGATCGCATTGATCACGAAGGCCGTTGAAAAATACTGTTCTATTCCGGTGGTGGGTGTGGTGCCCAGATTGCAGGGAAACATTTTTCCTGAGCGTCACATGGGGCTCGTACCCTTTCAGGAAAGAGACCATTCCGAAAAAGCCATCCGATGGGCCAGGGACGCTGTGCAGAAAAACCTGCAACTGGACCGCATCCTTCGGCTGGCCCGGGAATCAGACCCGCTGGAGAGGCCTCCCGCCCCGCCTTCTCGCCCTGATAGTCCACGGATCACAAGTCAACACCCCAGAATAGGCTACATCCTGGACCGCTCCTTCTGGTTTTACTATCCTGAAAACCTGGAACAACTGGAACAGATGGGGGCCAGAATGGTGAAGGTTGATGCCCTTTCCGACCCTTCCCTACCCGAGCTTGATGCCCTCCTCATTGGCGGGGGATTTCCAGAAACCCAGGCACAATCCCTTGCCGATAACCGGGCCTTCAGGGGCTCTCTGAAAAATGCCATTGATGGAGGGCTCCCGGTCTATGCCGAATGCGGCGGGTTCATGTATCTTGGTGAATCTCTGGTTCTTGGAGGGAATGCGTACCCAATGGTGGGTGCCCTGCCCGTCAATTTTTTCCTGGAGAAAAAACCCCAGGGGCATGGCTATACGATTATGAAGGTTCAAGAAACCAACCCTTACTACCCCATCGGAACACGTATCATGGGCCATGAGTTCCATTATTCTCGGGCCGTGTTGACTGTCCCTTCGGAACAAGTACGTTTTGCTTTCAGGGTCAAGCGGGGACACGGGGTGGACGGCGAAAAAGACGGACTGGTGTGGAAAAATCTCCTGGCTACATATACCCACATCCACGCAGGCGGAAACGATACCTGGGCCCGGGCCTTTTTTGAAATGGCCTTGAAACGAAAATGATGAAATCGCAAAAAACCCGGTCCTCAGGACTTTTTGCTGACGTCCATAGGCATGATGATGACTTCCCACGAACTCATTTGATTAATTGAGTTCGTTACTCATAGGATGCCTCGAAGTGGCATAAACCAGCTTCCAACGAAGTCGCGACCTGCTCCTCATAGCGAGTCATTTTATTTGCTGCACCAGGAGGAGGGCCTGAAAAAGAGTGTCAGGTTCTCCTCCACTTCGTTCCCGATAGGCTGCCGAACATGGCATAAACCAGCTTTCTACAAAGTCATCATCATGCAGAAATTTCTAAATCACTCAAAACAACAATTGACATCTATTTTTTTTTGTCCTATACATTAACTCCTGAATAAGGATAAAATCCATATACGGTTTTATGATCGCTAAAAAAGGAGGGAAAAGGGTATGCCAACAGTGGAGTATGAAGGGAAATCCTTCAATGTCGATGAAGACGGTTTCATTGATGATTTCAATAATTGGACTGAAGATTGGGTCATGTATGTCAAGGGCACAGAGGGCATCGGAGATCTGACCGATGAACACTGGAAGGTCATCAATGTGCTTCAGGAATACTACAAGAAAAACGGGATCGCCCCCATGGTGCGGATTCTTTCCAAGGTCACCGGTTACAAACTGAAATACATCTATGAGCTGTTCCCCAGCGGACCGGGCAAAGGCGCCTGTAAAATGGCCGGCTTGCCGAAACCAACCGGTTGCGTGTAGCCAAACGAACGAAAGGCTGGAAATGAAAAAAGGCGCGAAAAACCGTAAAACGGTCGACGCGCCTTTTTTGTGACAACAACGCTTCCCAAAAACGCTCAGGAAATCAGGAGCTTTTCTTAGAGTTGATTAAGGAATGTTCCTTTCAACCCTAAGAGGCCTTCGGAATTGTGCCTCAGTTACTCTTGCTCCTGAGGGACTTGCCTGCCAGGGGATTATAGAGTTTTGTAATTGCAAACTTCATTACATCAGTCGTTTTTAAATCAATAATAATATCAAGCAATTGATCTCTCGATTCATCCGGCAATTCACACGCATCATCTGAATCGAACGTCAGGTCGGAAATGCCCTTCTGCAATTTTTTCAGGTCCTTCTTACTCATGCCGACCTTGACCCCTTTTCTCCCTCCTATGTCTTGAACCTGGTCCCCCATTCCCAATTCTTCAATTTTCTTCTGTTCTTCTTCATTCAAGAAGATATTTACGCAATACTCGGCCATCTTCACACCTCCTGAGATATAGAATTGATTTCTTATAGTACAGGATTCTTTTTGATGTCAAGCGGGTTTGTAAAGGGATGGCCTTCTGTGGGGGATAAAATACGCCATGTGATTTTCCCGGACCTTGCGAAGCACATCAGATCGTAGTGTAGTTACGAGGGCACTTTCTTCGTCTCCGGTGTAGGAGGTCTCGAAGCGTCCAAAGGGATCCATGACCACGGCAACTCCCGGGAAATAAAACCCGGCTGACGTTTTCCCCACCTGGTTGCATGCCACTACAAAAACGCCATTGTCAAAGGCCCTGGCAGGAAGATGCCTCAACCAGCTTTCCAGCTTTTCCTCCCCGGTGCCCCGGGGTGACGCGTGAGGGCAAAAGAGGACCTCGGCCCCGCAAAGGGCCATGGAGGTGCTGATCTCGGGGAAGTGGGTTTCGTAACAGAGCTGAATGCCACAGGTCATTCCACAAAATGAAAAGGTATCGATGGCCTCGCCCGCCTGGTAAAGATCTTTCTCATGAGGCGATAGATGGGTCTTCCGGTGGTGCCCGATGAGGCCTTCAGGCCCCACCACCACATGGGTTATGAAGGGTCCGGCGTCACCGGACGATTCACAGAAGCCCGCCATCAGGGTCACGTGGGAACCCGCGGACAGGGGCCTCAGAAGCGCAACAGCCTCCTGGAGATCCATCGAGGAGATGGCTCCAGGTTCACGACCCAGGGAATACCCCGTCAGGCTCAGTTCCGGGAAACAGACAAGTTCGGCGCCCCTATTTGCCCCTTCCCGCACAAATCCTGCCATGCGTGCCAGGTTTTCATCAATTCTTCCCGGTTCTGAATGCATGCACACGGCGGCTATGGTTATGTCTTCCATGCTTCAGAATTTACCCCGGAATGGCCTCTGCTGCCAGGTCCCCGACCTCGCCGGTGGAATACCCCATCCTGCCTGACATCTTGTTTCTATTTCCACGAGAAACAGTATAACCTTTTCAATTCTCATCCCGAAACCGGGATGGATTAATAAAGATTTAGCCTACCTTCCTCTTCTTTCCGGCCTCAGGCCGCGCACTGCCGCTCCTGCCTTCCACATTTCCGAATTCCTCATGGTTTCCAGTTCCTTATCAAGCCCTGTCCTGTAGTCGGGGGCACTGTTGGCCTCGAGCACGACCCTCGTCTCTTCCCCGGAAACCACACTTTGATAGAGGTCCTTGAATACGGGCTCTACGGCCTGTTTGAACCTCCCCTTCCAGTCCAATGCGCCCCTTTGGGCCGTGGTACTGCAGTTGCCGAACATCCAGTCCATCCCGTTTTCGGCCACCAGCTTGATCAGGCTCTGGGTCAACTCCTCCACCGTCTCGTTAAAGGCCTCGCTCGGGCTGTGCCCGTGCCTGCGAAGGATGTCGTACTGTGCCTCCATCACCCCGGCCAGGCACCCCATCAACACACCGCGCTCCCCGGTCAGATCGCTGTGCACCTCTTTTTCAAAGGTGGTGGGGAAAAGGTATCCGGATCCGATGGCGATTCCAAGCGCCATGGTCCTTTCCGTGGCCTGTCCCGTGGCGTCCTGGAAAACGGCGTAGCTGGAATTGATCCCGCTTCCCTCCAGAAAATTGGATCGAACGGTTCGTCCGGAACCCTTGGGCGCCACCAGGATTACATCCACTTCAGCAGGGGGAATGATGCCCGTCTGATCCTTATATACGATGGAAAACCCGTGTGAAAAATAGAGAGCATTGCCTTTCTCGAGGCGGGATTTTACGGCGGGCCAGGTCGCTACCTGCCCTGCGTCAGATACCAGGTATTGGATGACGGTGCCCCTTTCCGCCGCCTCTTCCAAGGGGAACAGGGTCTGGCCGGGGACAAAGCCGTCCTCTACCGCATGCTCCCACGAACGCCCCCCCTCACGCTGCCCGACAATTACCCTGATGCCGTTGTCCCGCAGGTTCAAGGCCTGACCCGGTCCCTGGACACCGTAGCCCAGTACGGCAACAGTCTCATCCTTCAACACCGCCTGCGCTTTTTCAAGGGGAAATTCTTCAAGGGTCACCACGTCCTCCATCACGCCACCAAAATCGATCTTTGCCATAATATCTCCTTTTTTCTCGGGTTTTTGAGGTTTCTGCTTCAATGTTTACAGTTTACGGTTGAACCGGCCACACAAATCACATTTGCCCACCATTTTTTTCTCGGGCCAGGGCCAATGCCCCGGTCCTTGCAATTTCCTTAATACCCATGGGCTTGAGCAGGCTCAGGAAAGCACTGATCTTTCCTTCATCACCGGTCATTTCCACGGTGTAACACTCTGTGCCAACGTCCACGATCCGGCACCTGAAAATGTCCACCATACGCAGAATCTCGGCGCGGTTTTCCGGTCGCGCCCGCACCTTGATGAGGGCCATTTCCCTTTGCACAAAACCCGCCCCGGCAAAATCAATGACCTTCAGGACATTCACCAGCTTGTTGAGCTGTTTCTTTATCTGTTCCAACACGCCCATGTCTCCATCTGTCATCAGGGTCATCCTGGAAACCAGGGGATCGGTGGTCTCGGCCACGCAGAGGCTCTCAATGTTGAAACCCCTTCCGCTGAAGAGCCCGGCCACCCTCGCCAGGACCCCGGGCTGGTTTTCGACAAGAATGGACAGTATATGCCTTTCGCTTTTTGTTTCAATCATCTCTTTTACCTATTTCCTTAATGGGATTGTAAAATCTGGACTTTACACAAGCAACATCTCTGTGATGGGGGCCCCGGCCGGCACCATGGGGTAAACGTTTTCCTCAGGCTCCACATGAAAGTCCATCAACACCGGGCCATCCAGGGCAAGTCCCTTTTCAAGTACCCGTTCGACTTCATCCGGTTTCGTGGCCCGCAGCCCCACTGCTCCATATGCCTCAGCCAGCTTCACGAAATCCGGGGCATAGTCCATATGGGTACAGGCATAACACCGGTCATAAAACAACTCCTGCCACTGCCTCACCATGCCCAGATACCGGTTGTTCAGGATCACCACTTTGACAGGGAGTTTGTACTGTACCGCGGTGGCCATCTCCTGGATATTCATCTGTATGCTCCCGTCTCCGGCGATATCCACGACCAGGCTGTCGGGTCTGGCAATCTGGGCCCCAATGGCCGCGGGGAGGCCGAAACCCATGCATCCGAGCCCTCCCGAGGTAATAAAGGCGTTAGGTCTGTCCACATGGTAATACTGGGCCGCCCACATCTGATTCTGGCCCACCTCCGTCGCCACGATCGCCCGTCCCCCGGTCAGCCTGTAGAGGGTTTCAATGACGTGTTGCGGCTTTATCTTTTCCCCCTGCTCATAGGCCAGGGGTTTGGTGTTCTTCCACCCCTCGATCTTGTCCAGCCACGGCTCTCTCAGCTTCCGGATACCATTCAGGTCTTCCTTTTCCAGGAGCTCATTGAGAATCCCGAGAGTCAATCCGCAGTCCCCGACCACGGGGATGGTGACCGGAACATTTTTTCTTATGGATGTGGGATCGATATCGATGTGGACTATCTTTGCCTGGGAGGCAAAGGCATCGGTCTTTCCCGTCACCCTGTCGTCAAAACGGACGCCGATGGCGATGAGAAGATCACATGCGCCGGTGGACATGTTGGCCCGATACGTGCCGTGCATGCCTATCATGCCCAGCCACAAATGATCCTCCGGGGGAAAGCATCCGAGACCCATGAGCGTTGCGGTGACGGGAGCAACGATCTTTTTGGCAAATTTTCTCAGTTCCCCGGAGGCCTTTGAAAGGATCACCCCGCCCCCTGCCATGATCATGGGCCTTTTGGCCCCCTTGATGAGAGTGACTACCTTGGCCAGTTGTTTAAGATGGGGATTATAGGTTGGCTGATAAGAGCGCAACTTGATATCTTTTCCCGGGTCATATCTGCCCTTCATGCTCATGATATCTTTTGGAAGATCAACAAGTACCGGTCCCGGTCTTCCGGACTTCGCCAGGTGGAAGGCCTCTTTGATAACCCGGGTCAAATCCGCGATGTCCATCACCAGATAGTTGTGCTTGGTGCAGGGCCGAGTAATTCCCACGATGTCCACTTCCTGGAAGGCATCGTTCCCGATGAGCGTTCTGGGAACCTGCCCGGTGAACACGACGATGGGGATGGAGTCTGCATAGGCCGTTGCAATTCCAGTCACCGTATTGGTGGCGCCCGGGCCGGACGTCACCAGGCAAACGCCCACCTTTCCCGAGGCCCGTGCATATCCGTCGGCCGCATGCACAGCCCCCTGCTCGTGCCGGGTCAGAATGTGTTTGATATCCGTTTTTACGAGCCGGTCGTAGATATCGATCACAGCGGCCCCGGGATATCCGAAAATCGTGTCTACACCCTCCTGCTTCAAGGTCTCAAGAAGGATCTCAGATCCTGTTAGTTCTCTCATCTTTATCTCCTGTTCAGTCATTCACTTTCCGGCACAATTATTCTGCGTTTTAGCCTTACGCCTTAAGCCCTTGGCCCTGCGCCTTTTTTACATATGCCACCAGGCCGCCCGCTTCTATGATGGAACGCATGAACTGGGGCACCGGTCTTGCCAGGAAACGCTTTTCCCCATGACGTTCCATGATTTCTCCCGTTTCAAAATCCAGCTGCAACGCATCCCCTTCAACAATCTGCTGAGACGCCTCCTCAGATTCAAGTATGGGAAGCCCTATGTTGAAGGCGCTTCTGTAAAAAATCCTTGCAAAGCTTTTCGCCACAACGGCACCTACCCCCGCCGCCTTAATGGCCCAGGGCGCATGTTCTCTCGAAGACCCACAGCCGAAATTTACACCGGCGACCAGGATGTCCCCCTGCCTGACCCCTAGAGCGAAATCCGGCCTCAGATCCTCAAAACAGTGTCCGGCCAGTGTTTTCTTGTCAGACACGTTCAGATATCTTGCGGGGATAATCAAGTCGGTATCCACATGATCCCCAAATTTCCAGGCTCTTCCTTCCACTATCATTTTCTTCTCCTCCTATGGGGGTAACGCTATATTTCCGCGGGCGACCCAATCCTGCCGAGAACTGCCGAAGCGGCCGCAACAGAAGGATTCGCCAGGTACACCTCACTCTCAGAATGTCCCATTCTGCCCTTGAAATTCCTGTTGCTCGTGGAAAGGGCCTTTTCCCCGGATGCCAAAATACCCATGTGTCCTCCCAGGCAAGGCCCGCAGCAGGGAGGGCCGATAACGGCGCCTGCTTCCATGAACGTCTCCAGGATACCTTCCTTCATGGCCTTACGGTAAATGGCGGGTGATCCCGGAATGACGATGAACCTTGTCCCCTTTGCCACCTTTTGCCCCTTGATGACGCTCGCCGCCTCTCGAAGATCGTCCAGGCGGCCGTTGGTGCAGGATCCCAGAAAGACCTGGTCCAGTCTGATGGGTTTCACAGCGGAAAGAGGCCTCACATTGTCCGGGGAATGGGGAAATGCCACCTGCGGCTCGAGGCTATCCAGTTGGATCGGGATAACGCGCTCGTAAGACGCATCCGGATCACTTCGATAAAAAGATCCCGGCCTCTCGCATCGACCCTCCACGTAGCGGCGGGTAATATCATCCGGTTCGAAAATGCCGTTCTTGGCGCCCGCTTCTACCGCCATGTTGGCCATGGTGAAGCGATGGGCCATGGACAGTTGGGCAATGCCCTCACCGGCAAATTCCAGCGACTGGTACACCGCTCCCGAAACCCCCAGGATGCCCAGCGTATGGAGGATGAGATCCTTTCCCCCCACCCATCGGGGAAGTTTGCCTTCAAAGACAACTCTTATGGAACCGGGTACCTTCAGCCAGGTCTTTCCGGTAGCCATGATAACCCCGAGGTCTGTACTCCCAACGCCTGTTGAAAAGGCCCCCATAGCACCATAGGTACAGGTATGGCTGTCCGCACCGATCACCAGATCGCCCGGTGAAATAAGCCCTCTTTCAGGCAGGATCACGTGTTCAATCCCTGTCTCACCAAGCTCGAAAAAATGCCTGATCCCGTGTTCCAGGACAAAGGTCCTCATTATCTTGACCTGTTCCGCCGACTGGATATCCTTATTGGGGACGAAGTGGTCCTGGATCATGGCAATCTTCTCACGGTCAAACACATCCTCAGTCCCCAGGTCTTCAAACACCTCGATAGCCATGGGGGCCGTTATATCGTTGGCCAGGGCCAGATCCACATCCACCTGGATCAGATCTCCCGGATTGACGGAATCCACGTCGGCGTGTTCCGCCAGGATTTTCTCCGTTATGGTCATGGGCATGGTTTACAAACCTCCATTATTGTCTGTCTTACACTGTCATGGGATAAACGCATCAGCTCAATTTTAGGGAAAGAGAGCAGTTCCGAGGCCAACGGCTAATGGCGCTAAACGTTGACGATTAACTCCTTTGCCTTACGCCTCAAAACGCATTCTCATTTGGAGAGAGCGCTGGATTTTTCTTCATATATTCAAGACGGTTCAAACCGTTGATATAGGCCTTTGCACTGGCCGTGATGATATCAGGGTCCGTCCCCTTGCCGAGGGCCAGAAGACCGTTTTCCTGCAGCCGAACCGTTACTTCCCCCTGGGCATCCATGCCGCCGGTAATGGCGTTGACCGAAAAACGCATCAGTTTCGATCTGCTCCCGGCCATTTTTGCGATGGTATTGAAGGCGGCGTCAATGGGACCTATGCCGAACCCGGCCCCCTGGGCCTCCTGTCCATTTACTTTCAGTTTCACCGTGGCCGTGGGTACGGCAACCGTGCCGCTGACCACGTTCAGGTAAAGCAGTTCGTAGATATCCGGAACTCTCAGGATCTCTTCCGCCACGAGGGCGTCAATATCCTCATCCAGGATCTCCTTGCGCTTGTCCGCCAGTCCTTTGAATTTCTGGAAGAATTTGGCCAGCTCTTCCTGGGACAAATCATAACCCAGGTCTTCAAGTTTCTTGCGGATGGCGTGTTTTCCCGAGTGCTTGCCAAGGACAAGCCGGTTTCTGGAAAGACCGATGGTCTCGGGGTCCATGATTTCATAGGTCATTCTGTTTTTTAATACACCATCCTGGTGTATACCGGCCTCGTGTGCGAAGGCGTTGGCCCCCACTACGGCCTTGTTCGGCTGCACCACGATACCCGTCACCATGCTCACCAGCCGGCTCGTGGGCTGGATTTCCCTGGTGTTAATACCGGTCTCCAGGTTCAGCTGGTCTTTGCGGGTATAAAGGCTCATGACCACTTCCTCGAGAGACGTATTGCCAGCCCTCTCACCGATGCCGTTCACGGTCACTTCCGCCTGGCGCGCACCGGCCCTCAAACCCGCCAGGGTGTTTGCCGTGGCAAGGCCCAAATCATTGTGGCAATGGATGCTCAGGATGGCCTTTTCAATATTCCGTGTGTTGTTGCGGACATGGCTGATGAGGCTGAAAAACTCATCCGGCAGGGCATACCCCACCGTATCCGGCAGGTTGACAATGGATGCCCCTGCCTCGATGACGGCCTCAAAGACGCGACAAAGAAAATCCGGATCGCTCCTCGAACCGTCTTCTGCTGAAAATTCCACATTCTCCGTATAGCTCCTCGCGCGACGCACGGCACTCACAGCCCTGTCGATTACCTGCTCACGCGTCATTTTGAGTTTGTATTCAAGGTGTATGTCCGAGGTGGCTATAAAGGTGTGAATCCTGGGATGCGTGGCCTCTCTGATGGCCTCCCAGGCCCGGTCTATATCCGCCGTTGTAGTGCGGGCGAGGGCCGTGACCTGTGGACCGCGAACCTTTTCAGCAATCTTCTTCACCGCCTCGAAATCGCCTGTGGAAGCGGCCGGGAAACCCGCCTCAATGGCATCCACCCCCAGTTTTTCCAACTGGCCGGCAAGACGCATTTTCTCTGCCACATTCATGCTTGCACCCGGTGACTGTTCGCCGTCTCGAAGGGTTGTATCAAATATGATAACTCTCTCACTCATGGGATTATCTCCTGTAGTCTCGTCAAGTGGTCAAATGATTGAATCGTCGATCGGTAAACCTGTTTCGCCATCAGCTCGCCGATCAACAAACCGCTATGCCTCGAGGAATCAGCAGCTATCCCATAAGCGTTCGCCGCAGACTTACCATTCTCTGGAAATCTGCGGCATAAAACCCCTCATTTTTCTTTGACTGTTTCATGGTTTTCTTTCACCCGAATTTTTCATTAGCCTTGATGAACTCAAATTTCCTTAGCCCTAAACCCCGAACTCTGAGCCCCTGAACCTGTCAACTCTTTTTGTCAGAGGTAATTTCCCTTGAAAGTTTGTACTGCACACTGTCCACAAGTGCCTGCCAGCTGGCTTCAATAACGTTCTCGGAAACACCGATTGTCGACCAGATCTCCCGGGAATCCCTTGACTCGATCTGCACCCTCACCTTGGCAGCGGTGCCTCCACCCCCGTCGATGACACGTACCTTGAAGTCCACCAGGCCCATTTCCTCGATCTCAGGAAAGAACTTGGTCAGGGCCTTTCTAAGGGCATTGTCGAGGGCATTCACGGGTCCGTCTCCTTCCGCGGCCGTGATCTCCTCTTCCTCACCTACGGATATCTTGATGGTGGCCTGGGAGCTACTTTCACCCAAACGGTTTTTCTCGATGGTCACCCTGAAGGATTCCAGGTTGAATGGATCTTCAAACTGCCCCGTAACCCGCTTGATGAGCAGTTCAAGGGATCCTTCGGCCGCGTCAAACTGGTACCCCTGGTTTTCCAGCCGCTTGATCTCGTCCACAATCTTCTGACTGTCATAGCCATTACCCCCCAGCTCTTGTACTTGATATTGCTCTTGCCCGAGAGGTCCGACACCAGAACGCGCCTGCGGTTTCCAACCCCCATAGGATCCATGTGCTCGTAGGCCTTCGGGTTCTTCATGATGGCACTGACGTGGACCCCCCCTTTGTGGGCGAAGGCGCTCTTTCCCACAAAGGGACTTTGATTCAAAGGCGGGACATTGGCCACTTCGCTGACAAAGCGCGAAAGTTCGGTCAGCTGGCCCAGTTTTTTCTCCTCGATGCATGGGTATCCCATCTTGAGTTGCAGGTTCCCGATAACGGCAATCAGGTCCACATTCCCGCATCTTTCGCCATATCCGTTGATCGTTCCCTGAACGATGGTAGCGCCCGACTGTACCGCCGTCAGAGTATTGGCCAGGGCTAGTCCGCAGTCGTTGTGCGCGTGGATACCGATGCGGGGTTTGAGGTCCGGCAGGACCTTCCCGAGGATTTCTCCGATCTCACCGGGCATACTGCCGCCGTTGGTATCACAGAGGACAATGGCATCCGCGCCGGCCCGTCCAGCGGCCTCCAGCGTCTCCGTGGCATAGGAAGGGTTTCGCTTGTACCCGTCAAAAAAGTGTTCCGCATCATAGATCACTTCGCGACCCTGTTCCTTCAAATAGGCTACTGTTTCTTCGATCATGGCCAGGTTTTCCGTCAACTCCACCCGCAGGATCTCAGTGGCATGCAGGTCCCAGCTCTTACCGAAAACAGTCACGGTTTTCGTATCCGTCCTCAGGAGCCCCTTGATATTTTCATCCTTCTCAGGGGATGTCCCCGGCCGTCTGGTGCTCCCGAAGGCCGTGAGCCTGGTGTTCTCGAGGTTCAAGGTCTTCGCCATTTCGAAAAACCTGGCGTCCTTGGGATTGGAACCGGGCCAGCCACCCTCCACATAGGGGATGCCGAAGGCGTCCAGCTTTTTCACGATCCTGAGCTTGTCATCGGCTGAAAGGCTCACATGTTCTCCTTGGGTTCCGTCCCGCAATGTGGTGTCATAAAGGATGATCTTTTCCTGCATCGCGCCTCTCCCCTCACTTTTTGCCAAAAAAAATCCGTTACCAGGTCTGGCCTGATAACGGATTTTGAAGAACTTACTGGGAAACTAGGTCATTATCAGGCCGGGACGTTTCAGTCTCACGACGACGAGAAGCAGCAAGGATAGGAGTACCCCCGCCGCGCTGATAATGCCGATAACGTTGTTCACCAGGTTATGAGTCATGGTCTTCGTGCCCTTTTTGTACTTTACTAACTTTACTATTAATCACGATCTACTAATCAAGAGGGTCTGTCAAGTCTTTTTTTTCTCACTTTTTTTTCTCACCCAAATCCAGATGCTGCTCTCCTAAGAAGCAAGGTTTATGCCGCGAGCGGCAGCCTATGAGGTACGAAGAGGAGCCGAACCTGACACTCCTTTTCAGACGCTTTCTAAACACTTCGGAGGGGATGGACGGCTATTTGGGGTTTAGCATAAATTCATAGAAGCGCGTGGGGTTTGGGAGGCATAAACCCCAAATAGCCGTCCATGTCGGTGTGTGGTGCCAAGTGCACTATGAGAAAGGGTCTGAAAAAGAGTCTCACGCCCTGCTCCTTGACTCCGGCGGATGAGACGACTTCGTTGGAAGTCTTTGAGCAAATCTCATGTCGACTGGGGTTCAGCTTTCAACTCTTCAGGTTCAATTCCTCGCGAAAAAGGGCGATTTCCCGCCTGAGGCGATTTCCCTCGTTGGGGGCAAGGGGAATGTGTGTCACCACTCGCTCATCCATCTCCAGGGTCTTCAGAAGGCCTTTGACCCGGTGCACCATATCGACGGCCCTCACGGTCCCGTCACCGGACCGGCAATTGTCTCTGTGACACGAAACCACTACCACACCGTCCGCTCCTTGCCTTCTGCCGAGGAGTTCAAGAAGGTACTGGGTCCTCAACGTCCCTGCGCACGGGACCTCCACCCAGTTCACACCACCCAGGACACTGTCATTTTCATGACCATTCCGGCGCACCAGATCGGCGGATCTCTGACACACAAATCCTGTAATACGGGGAGATTCTCCTTTCCCGTTCTCTTCCGGAAAAATCCGGCTCTGGTACAGGAATTTTTCTGCACCGGAGAGTTCGATGGCCTCCCCGGGACACAGGCTGGTGCAGATCCCGCATCTCTGGCAGGCAAGGGGGAAAAAATGGGGTTTATCGGTAAAATGGATGGCCCCGTGCGGGCAGACCCGGAAGCAGGTCAGGCATGTGGCGCAAAGATCCCTGTCATAAAGGATCTGCTCGACCGGGCCCTGGTCAACGATCCACTTGGAAAGACCTGAAATTTCCTCCACCACGGCTGAGATACTCTGGGAACTTTCCCAGGCGTTCATCCCACATGCGCTGCCGTTGGCCACAAGAACTCCCCGCCGGTTGGTGAGACAGGTTGATCTCAGAAGGTTATCCGACTGGAGGTAACCCCCAGGGCCTGTTTCAAGTCCGAACGCGGTGCCGAGCTGCTGCAGGACCGGGGCCGGCCGCTCAGATTCTCCGACCACCAACAGATCCGCTGACGTGTTCAGGTCCTCATCCAGGACCACATCATCAAATCGAACTTTCACCGCTCCTGGTTCCAGTCCCACGGCCAGCAGGTCGGTCCTGGCAACGAAACATCCGCCGTCCCTCACACGCCCATAAAGCATCTCGAGCCCCATGGATGCCACCTTGACCTGGCAGGTAATGAGGCAGCATGCGATTTCGTACTCCTCCTGGAGGTGTGCGATAAGGCTCAGGAGACGTTCGCTCCCTGCGGTTGTGTTCAGGCCGTCCAGCCTGTCCAGTAGGATGACGCGCTTCACCCCGGGGGGAGGGCCTGTTTCCTCGATTGCCGCTTCCGCCCTGGAAAGGGTCCAGACGCGTTCATGACCCGGTTCGCCCAGGATATCGTATACGGGTTCACGGACGGATTCATAGGCGATCACCGCGAAGCCGATAGAGCGTTCAATCCTTTCATCTTCCAGATCAAGGGCAAGGGTGAAATCACCGACCTGGCCCGTCATGGAAACAACCCTCGCCCCTCTGAGACATTCAGGCCCTTCAGGTATCTTCACATTCGCCCTTGTCTCTGTAAAAAGCAGGAGGACGGGAAAGCCTTCCTTTACCAATCGCTCGCTCAATTGACAGGCGGTTTCCCCGTCGCCCAGGACCACTACACATTTTTGAGGAGGCAGACCCTTCATACCCGTTCCTCCAGGTAATCCGTCACTTGACTCACGGTCGCCTTCGTATGGGCAATGGTGTGGGGGATAGTCATCGGGCCGCTGGCGCTACCGGCCAGGAAAATACCGCCTTCTCCGGGGGAGACCAGGAAACCCTCCTGGCCCCTGCGGAGGTCCAGCCATTCTTCAAACGCCCTTTCGTTATCTGAAGGTCCCATTCCAACGGACAGGACCATGAGGTCAAATGCCAAATCCTCGATTTCCCCTTCATCCTCCACAGTGACACCCACGCGCTCTCCTTCAGCCTGGTAGAAATCCCCCGGGATTTCCCTGATCCAGTAGATGTCGTCTCTGAGTTCGAAAAAAAGCCTTGGGAAATCCCGCCCGAAGGTCTGAATGTCCATATAAAAAAAGGTGATGCGTGTGGCCGGGTGATTGGCCTTGATCTGCTTGGCCATGCGCAGGGCATACCCGCAGCAGACCTGGGAACAGTAGCCGCGCCCCAGGGAAGGGTTTCTGCTGCCTACACACTGCACGAAGGCCAGGTCACGGGGAGATTTCCCATCAGAGGGCCTGACCGGTCCGCCCTTCTCCTTCAGCATCTCTTCGAGTTCCTGGCCTGTCACCAGGTTCGAGATCCGGCCGTAACCCAGGTTGGATTTCTGTCTCGG
>Ga0307446_1000325_pt1 | contig 16187 bp, 13 predicted proteins | sample SalMarSW160320MG_FD_202141 | JGI IMG/M metagenome (GOLD analysis project Ga0307446, IMG submission 202141) | Salt marsh sediment microbial communities from the Plum Island Ecosystem LTER, Massachusetts, United States - SW1603-20 | ecosystem: Environmental > Aquatic > Marine > Intertidal zone >... | reverse complement strand
CTGGTTGAAGCACCCACAAGGAGTGTTTCAAAGGGAGGAGGCAGGCCTGTATCCCGAAAAGGGAAACCAATCAGCCGGACCAAGAAACTGAAACCGGCCAAACGGGTGGGAAGTCTGGTGAGGAAAGAAAAGGCGGTGGTCCTCGCGAAGCGGGTGGTGAAGAAAAAACACGCAACGCGGATAGAGCCCAGGCGATCCCCTACGAGGCTTATTGATCAAGCCATTTCAAAGATCGAAAGAAAGGTGAAGACCAGGGAAAAGGATACCCTGCAACAGGCTATCTCCCGGATCGAGAGCAAGGTAAAACAAGGGGCCGCGCCTTCCGGCTCTCAGGCGGGAGCCCAGTCTGGAATCGCGATCCAGCTTTACAAGGTGGAAGTGGAGAACCGGATAAAGGAGAACTGGGGATACCCGGCCGCTTTTATGGATCCTGAAAAAAACAAGAATCTCGAGGCATTGGTTGTTGTAAAGGTGAGCAGGGACGGAACCATCCTGAAGTCCTGGTTTGAAAAGGCATCGGGCAATGCCGGCTTTGATGAATCCGTGCAGAAGGCCATAGAACGATCCAACCCTCTCCCGCCTTTTCCGGAAGGGTATCTGAAGACGTATGAGGAGATTGAGATTAATTTCAACCTGAAGGAACTTGAAGAAAGCTGATGAGAAGAAGTTACGGTTGATGTGAAAGAGGCGAAAAGTGATTTATAAGCGACTGAGAAAGGCGAATGTTGACAAAGGTTGGCCCGCCACTTTTGTGGGGTTATTGTTTTTGTGTCTTCTTTTAGCCCCTGGAGTGAGTTTCGGCCGGATATACATAGATATCAATGCCCCTTCCATCCGGAAATTCAAGATCGCAATTCCTGATTTCAGGAAGTTCAAGGGCGGCGAGGAATGTGATCAGCTTTCCACAAAGCTCTCTGCGGTTATCGCCAATGACCTGGATTTGAGCGGATTTTTCAGCCCCATGGATAAGGCCGCGTTCATTGACGAGATCTCGCCTCTGACCCGGGAAGATATCCGGTTCAAGAATTGGTCGGTCATCGGCGCTGAGCTTCTCTTGACCGGCGGCTATACCTGTATCGGAAGCAGCGTGGAAGTGGAGATCAGATTGTTTGACGTGTTCCTCGGGAAACAGATCCTCGGGAAAAGGGTGCTGGGGGAAATGAAAGACTATCGAGGCCTTATGCATCGCCTAGGGAATGAGGTGATACGGATCCTCACGGGACACGAGGGGATGTTTCTCACCAAGCTGGCCTTTGTGGGAAACGGCACCGGACACAAGGAAATTTACGTCTGCGATTTTGATGGACACAATGTGCGGCGGATCACGTCGGACAGGAGTATCGATTTGATGCCACGGTGGTCTCCTGACGGGAGCGGGCTTCTCTATAATTCCTATAAGGATGGCGGGCCCATGCTCTATTTCAAGAATTTCCGGAATGGTTCCGTGAAAAAAATTTCAGGGAGGAAGGGACTGAACATCGGAGCAGCATGGAGCCCTAAAGGAAAGCGCATGGCTTTGACCCTCAGCTACCGGGGGAACCCTGATATCTTTATTATTAACCTGCAGGGGAAAATCCTCAAGAGACTCACCCACCATTGGGGGATTGATGTCTCTCCTGCTTTTTCCCCCGATGGAGAAAAAGTGGCGTTTGTTTCAAACAGATCCGGATCACCCCAGATCTACATCATGGATCTGGTCAAAGGAACCAAGGAACGGTTGACTTTCGAGGGAAAGTACAATACTTCTCCCACCTGGTCTTCCCTCAATAGAATCGCTTTTACTTCCCTCAACCATGGTCACTACAATATTGTCACCATGGACCCTGCAGGCGGACAGGCCAGACAACTCACTGATGATCAGGGCAATAACGAAGACCCCTGCTGGTCTCCGGACGGGCATTATCTGGCCTTCAGCTCGAACAGGGAGGGAAGATACCATGTGTATATTATGACCGCGAATGGGCAAAATCAGAGAAAGGTAACTTCTCTGAAGGGAGATCAGACCGCTCCGTCCTGGTCTCGGTGATCTCGTTTATCTCATTGTGAGAGCCCCTTCTTCTATGCAAAACATCATATCTTTCCTGTGTCATCCGGAACACTGCTTATGTTTTTCTGCACCGCCTGGAATCCCTCGTTATTATTAGAAGTGACTCTTGCGCTGTGCAATTTGTGATAAAAAGGTCCTGCTTTCTCTCTCAAGATTCTTGAAAACTTGCTGATATAACAAAGTTATCTTCTCAACCGGGTGTTGTATTGCACGCAGACTCACGGAACAGGTCCTGCAACGGACCTGTGAAGAGCGATACATGGCACTTCCCTTGCATCTTCATCCGGGTTAGAACTGAAAATCCTCCAGCCTTTCCTTCACTCCCGCCGTGCCTGGAACATACAGCACGGAAAATTTTGTGAATGATCCATATGCGTTGCCTGGTTTGGCACTTGGTGGTTGAAATTGTTTCCAGAATATGTTAACAGAATAACAGTTTCATTTTTTCTTGCATAACAAGGCTTTTTGGGATTTAATTAATTTGAAGTTCATTATTTCGTTTTCAATGGAAGGTTTCGCGAGTAGAACAACGGATAAAACTTAATTCAGGAGGTAAGGGCATATGCGGAAAAAGATGATGGCTGTTGTGCTTGCATTGGCATTTGTGGCGTCTTCACTGTTCTTTATGTCGGCTTGTGCAAAGAAAGAGATGCAGGTGACAGAGGGCGTCCAGCCCACAGCCCAGGAGACTAAGGCGGTTGAGCAACCGGCAACAATGGCTACGACGGAACAGGCCAAACAAGTGCAAACCGGTGAAACGGAAGAGTCTAAGAAGGCAGAGGCCGAGCGTCTGGCGAAGTTGAAAGCGATTGAGCAGGCCCAGAAAGAGGCGAATGAAAAGAAGGCCTTTGAAAATGAAAAGATCTATTTTGACTTTGACAAATCAGATCTGAAACCGGAATCCCAGACCGTCCTGAAGAAAAAGGCCGACTGGCTCCGCGAACATCCAGCCTATTCTCTCAGAATCGAAGGAAATTGTGATGAGAGGGGGACCAATGAATACAATCTGGCGCTGGGTGAGCGGAGAGCGAATTCCGCCAAGAAATTCCTCTTGGCCCTCGGGATAGCAGAAGAACGTATTTCCACCATCAGCTATGGTGAAGAAAGGCCTGCCGACCCCAGGCATAATGAGGAAGCCTGGGCCAAGAACAGGCGTGATGAATTCAAGCTTATGAAGTAGCCCCTGCCAAACAATGAAGACCCTTCAGGGGTTATGAAATGAACAGGCCGGCCTCTTGAGGGGCCGGCTTTGCTCACCGGTGCCCATTTATGAATGGCTATTTTGCTCGATATCGTCGTTATGTCTAAATTTTAATCATCGAAATACCCTGAATGTATTCCTGCGATTAAAATTTTCGCATGCCGTGATCTCGAACAAACTATCTCATTTATGGATAAACATCCACTGGGAGGGTACGAGAGAAATGAAAAGATTTTGGGCTGTCTATAAGACACTCTTCTGCGTTATTGGTCTGCTGCTCTGTACAGGATCTGTTTTGTCTTCGTGCGTCACGGTTGCCACTGACCAGGATATTATGTCTTTGAACGATCAGGTAGTACTCCTGAACAATCGTTTGAATGCCCTGCAGGACTCCATGACGAAACGAGAGACGTCATTGAGTAAGGAGCTGTCGGGAGATGTGGATGTTCGATTAAAGGCCATCCGCGGGAACCTGGCTGAAGTAGGGGCGGAGACAGACAGGATCAAGGAAGACTTGAGCGCCCTTTCCGGCAGGGTAGAGGAAAATACTCACCTGGCCAAACATGTGATCGAAAGAGATACGACCCAGGAGGACACGCTGAACGCGGGGATCGCTGACCTGAGGACCAGGGTCGACGAACTGGAAAAAAGCATCAAGGATGTAAAAGCTTACCTTGGCCTCGTGCCGGGTTTTGAACACAAAGGTGCCGCGACTGGGGAAGAAAAAACCGTTCAACCACCGGTCTCTCCTGAGAGGGCAAGATATGAGCACGCCCTAGCCGTTTACAAAGAGGGAAAACTGGAAGAGGCGATCGGCAATTTCAATGAATTGATCAAAACCTTCCCGAAATCCGACCTGGCGGATAATGCGCAGTTCTGGATTGGCGAATGCTACATGGCGTTGAAGCGGTATGAACAGGCCATCCTCGCTTATCAGCAGGTCATCAAGCAGTATCCCAAAGGGAACAAGGTTCCGGACGCGATGCTTCGACAGGCCCTCGCATTTCAGGCCATCAATGATAACACGAGCGCGAAACTTCTGCTGAAAAAGGTCATCAAGAACTACCCCAATTCGAATGCGGCGAATTTAGCGAAGACAAGGCTCAACAGTATGAAGTAAGGAATTATACTCCTCCCTGCCCTACCACGGCGTGCCCGATCGCAGCCATGATATCCCTGCGGCTAATCACTCCCAACAGTTTTTTTGGACCACCCGGATCCACTACGGGCAACATGGCGAAGTCTCCCAAAGTAATCTTGCTCAGGGCGGAAAAGAGATTCTCGTTTTCTGCCACGGTCACCATTGATTTAGTGGCGATGTCGGACGCATCTTGAGAAAGTGGCCCCTTTTTCAGGGCTGCCTGAACGTCTGAGAGAGATATGACGCCGCACAGTTCGCCCGTTTCGTTGAGGACGGGGAATGTTCTGAGTTTTCTCTCCGTGATCGTTTGCTGAATTTCCTTGAGCGGCATGTGGGCAGGAATGGTTTCAGGATGGGTGATCATAGCCTCCTTGACGGAAGTAAGCATCAGCCGGCTGGTTGCCAAACCCGCTGGTTTTTCCTCCACCCTCTTGCCGGACTTCATTTCCTGGATTCGTTGATTGTAGAACTGTATTACTTCCCGTCTGTCCAACATACCCAGCAGGAAAGAATGGTCCTCATCCTTTACCACCGGGATTCTGTGAAGATTGCGGATGGTAAATTTCTTCAAAACCTCGTTCAGGTCCTCCGAAGGGGTGGTGAAGATAATGTCGGTAGTTGCGACTTCTTTCATCCTGATGAGTTCACCGATCTCCTGGTCAAAGAGGATCCCGCGTATGTCATTGATTGAAAAAATGCCTGTCAGCTTTTTTTCTTCATTCACCACGGGAAAATAGTGGAGCTGGGTTGATTTGAATACCTCGCGGAATTGGGTGAATGTCATGTTTTCAGGGATCAACTGGGCCTTTCGAAGGGATGGCATGAGCTCTTTCACCCGAATGGCAGCCAGGACATCAACGAAGAAATCGCCACGGTGGGCATTGGAATCAAGCTTTCCCTTGACCTGCTTGATGTAGATAGTCCATCTGCGTGAGAGCAGAAAAGCAACGGTACAAACCAGCATGCTGGGCAACAGGAGGTGGTAGGAGTTCGTCATCTCGCTGACGAAGATGATCGTGGATATAGGTGCATTTGACACGGAGGCAAAAAAGCCCGCCATGCCGACAACCACAAAAGCACCCGCGTGTGGGACGACCGATGGAATGATCGCGTGGAAGATTCTGCCTACCGCTCCCCCGAGTGCTCCTCCAATGACCACGGAGGGTCCGAAAACCCCGCCGCTCCCGCCGGAGCCGATGGAAAAGGAAGTGGTCAATATCTTGCCCAGGGCTAGTCCCAGGAGGAAAAGTGTGGGCAATTGATTGTCAAGTGCCATCTGGGCGAATCCGTACCCGAACGCAAGGGTTTGCGGGAGAAAAAATCCGATTGCGCCGGTGCAGAGACCTCCAATAGCAGGCTTGATGTGGTTGGGAACGCGAATTTTCTTAAACAGGTCGTGAATCCCATAGAAGCTTTTCACATAGAGAAATCCGCCGGCGACGAGCACCAGCGCCAGAACAGTGTATGGGCCGAGTTCGAGAGGATTCTGAAATACAAAATCCGGTGATTCGAAAAGAGATCCCCAGCCGAAAACAAGGCAGAAGACGCAGTAGGCGACGACGGACGAGATCCCTGCTGGAATGATTACTTCAGATTCGAATTCCGGGTCACGGTAGAGAACCTCAGCCGCAAACAGGGCCCCGGCAAGGGGCGCGCGAAAAATGCTGCCGATGCCGGCACCCATTCCCGCAGCGAGCATGATTCTGCGTTCACGATCGGGCAAACGGAGTTTTGTGGCGAGGAAAGAGCCGAACCCGGCGCCAATCTGGGCGATAGGACCTTCGCGGCCTCCCGACCCGCCGGTGGTTATGGTGAGCGCCGAGGCAATGGTTTTGATGAAGGGGATGCGTCCACGAACAAAGCCGCCTTTATCGTGATAGGCTTCTATGGCAGCATCCGTCCCGTGGCCCTCTGCCTCAGGGGCGAATGTATAGACCAGCCATCCACTTACAATGCCGCCCATCGCCGGCAGAAAGAGGAGTATCCAGCGATTAAAAGGTGTGCCGAGGGGCGGAAACAGGTGAGGTTCACCGGCAGGGGCGGGGGGACGGTATCCTGCCAGCTGGTCTATGAAAAAATGGAGTCCCAGGCCGCAGAGGTAGTGAAAGATGATAGATCCAAGGCCGGCTATAAGGCCGATGAGGACATAGTAAAAGGCCCATTTCCCGGCTGAGGCAATGCGGCTGGAGGTTATTCGATTGCTGACAAGGTTTGAAAGGATGGTCGGCGTCTCCTTGATGAATTTCTTAACGGCAGGTGCTGCCGATTGCCCATCTTTATAAAGGCACACAGGGGTTCAGTCAAGGGAAACCCCTCTTCCCCTTGTCCGAAGCCCGCGGTAGCCGGATGAACCATCTTTGTTGAGTTATTGCAATCAAGCAATGAAGAGTGTAATAATTGTCAACCATGAACATTTTACATTCTTTTTTCTACTATAACGGATTTTTTATTGACTATAAAGATTCTAGGTATTAATATTATAAACGATATTTCGTCATACATCATTTCAATAAAATTCGAGGTGGTTCGCGAACCATTCCGCTCATATGCTTCGTTTTCTGGCCGCGGCAACCGACTCAAATCATTAAGGAAATGGTGTATGGGGAGATTATGCGAGTAGTAAAGAATAAATATATGAAGGAGATTATTATGCCCGAAATCATGACAACAAAAGAGCTCGCCAAGTATTTGAAATTACATGAAATAACTATTTGCAAATACGCTGCTGAAGGAAAGATTCCAGCAATCCGGATCGGCAGGGTCTGGCGGTTTGACAAAGAAGCGATTGACCGGTGGATTAGTGGAGGCGAAAAAAAGTAAACAATGACGAACTCAGATGATGAACGGGATGTTAATCCCGCTCTGAACGAAAGGACAAACGCTCTCCTCATGCTCAACAAGGAGGAGCGAAAGGTCATAAAGGAACTGCTTATCATGACCATCTATTCCGAGAGTGTCCGGGGATACATCGAGAAACGTCTCGGAGAAGAATATGTCCGAGTCGCTGAAAAACTCCTAGAAACCATGGGAGGAGTGTAACAGGCTCACCCACTGGAACGGCCGCTTCAGGGGTACAAGAGAAAGGGCCTTCTCCAGTTGGAGAAGGCCCTTATTTCTTTTTCCCACCAGCCTTTCAATTGAACTATTGGCTTCCCTTTTTCCAGCTCTCGCCAGAGGGTATCATTCCCCAAGATAAGTTCTATCGGTTTCCTGTGATACTCATATTCGTATGGGGGTTCTTTCCATCGGAAATCCTTTCGGTGAGTAGTCAGCACTGCGCGAAGGAGCGCCGCGGACAGGAAGAATGGGCGAAATAGGGAGAGGTCAGTGATGTGAAGGTGAAAACCATGGCAGAGTTCCCCGTCCCACTTATGGAAGGTGGGACGAAATGAGCACTCCTGGAGCTGGCATCCGGTGATGGCTTTTTTGTCAAGGCTATCCAATACCTTTCCCGTATCAAGATACGGAGCTCCGAAGACCTCAAAGGGCCTGCAGGTGCCCCTTCCCTCTGAAAGATTTGTCCCTTCCCAGATTACTTGGCCCGGGTAGACATAGGCTGTTTCGGGTTGAGGCATATTGGGAGAAGGCATGATCCAGGGCAATCCGGTGTCTTTCCAGAACATGGGGCGGTCCCAGCCGGTCATGGGCATGACTTCCAGGTCGCAATTGAGATGAAAAACATGATTAAAGGCCTTGGCCAGTTCTCCCATTGTCAGGCCGTGACGCATGGGTACACTGCATGGCCCCACGAAGGAAAAAAAATCCGGTTCCAGGAGAGGCCCCTCAAGAATGTCACCACCGAGCGGGTTTGGTCGGTCAAGAATCAGGGCGGCCTTCTTATTTCTCGCAGCAGCTTTGAGACAATGGAGCATGGTCGACGCAAAGGTATACACCCTTGTTCCCACATCCTGCAGGTCTATGACGAGCACATCCAGATTCTCCAGCATGGTATCGCTTGGCTCCCGCTTGTCGGCGTATAAACTGAAGACGGGAATCCCCAGAATTTTGTCAAAACTGTGAGCGGTTTCCACCATGTTGTCCTGGTCCTCACCCCCAAAGCCGTGTTGCGGGCCGAAGAGCGCCTTTAATTGGCCCGGAAGAAGGTGTTCGATAATGTCCCGAGCGGAAGTAAAATCTCGGTCAAGAGATGCCTGGTTCGAGAGGAGTCCAAGGCGGTATCCCTTCAGCTGTTTCCATTCGCCCAGCCGGAGCCTGTCGAGGCCGGTGAGTACCTGATCCATGATCATTCTCTTCTTTTGGAGCGGGTTAGAGGAATTTCGTCTGCCATTGTATGAGATCTCCTTGTGCGTTACAAGCCCATTTATTTCGCCTCCATACGATATGGCACTCAGAAGGGCCACAGCAATCTTCTTGCGAGCACGATGGGCATTTCACTCTTGCGTTGGAAATAGCAGCTGAGCAAGGCGGCCGGGGATCTCACCAATTCCTCGTACCATCGGAATACATGGCAGCGTCTTTGCGATTTGGCCGGCACGCCCTGGCGCTGGTGGCTCGCGAAGGCCCGGCAAAGAAGAGATATCATGCCCGCAAAAAGACCCCCGTGCCCCTTTTTTGCCGTATACCGGGTTCGATCTGAACAAACAAAGTGATTTTAGTGCAACCAAGGATAAAATGTGCACAAGGAACCCCCTGATTCTCCCTGATCAATCTGTTCGACAGGGGGTTTGATGCACTTTTTTGCATTGAGTTGCGGTCAGGATACTATGAAGTGTTGCCTTCCGGGAGATGCTTTGATATGAAGCAGGGAACAGGTGTCATCCTGGTACTACCTGGCAATGAAAAAGGAGAAAGACCATGGCGTACCCATATTTATTTACACCCATTGATATCAATGGAATGGAACTCAAAAACCGCATTGTCATGACGGCGATGCACCTCGGATACACCCCGGAGGGCAAAGTGACCGATCGGTTGATTGATTTTTATGCCCTGCGGGCGAAAGGCGGTGTAGGGCTGATCATCGTGGGAGGGTGCGTTATTGATGAGTACGGGGGCATGTCCAGCATGATTAGTATCCACGATGAGCAGTATGTCCCGGGGCTCAAGAAGCTGGTAGACGCGGTGAAGGGGAACGGGGCAAAGATCGCTGCCCAGCTTTACCAGGCCGGCCGGTATACCCACTCTGCCATGATCGGGGGAAGAAAGCCTTTTTCCGCTTCTGCGGTCCGTTCCAGGCTGACCGGAGAAACTCCAAGGGCCTTGGACATTGAAGAAATTCCTGGAGTCCAGGATCGATTCGTCGAGGCAGCAGATCGAGCAAAAAGAGCAGGATTTGACGCGGTCGAGGTTCTGGGAAGCGCGGGGTATCTCATCAGCCAGTTCCTTTCTCCCGTGACGAACAAGCGTGAGGACCGGTACGGGGGGCTCCTTGAGAACCGCATGCGTTTTGGGGTGGAGGTCATGGAAAAGGTGAGAAATGCGGTAGGCCCTGACTATCCCATCATCGTACGGCTGGCAGGGAATGATTTCATGGAGGGGGGATGCACAAACGTGGAGGCGGGGATTTTTGCCGAAGCCCTTGAGAAGGCGGGGGTGGACCTTTTCAATATCACGGGTGGCTGGCATGAGACCCGGGTTCCCCAGTTGACCATGAACGTGCCTCGGGGAGCGTATGTCTACCTGGCACAGGGGATTAAGGCAAGGGTCAAGAAGCCCGTTCTTGCCAGTAACCGGATCAATGATCCTGAAATGGCGGAAGAGATCCTCCGCAGTGGAGAGGCTGACATGGTTACCATTGCAAGGGGACTGTTGACCGACCCCGGGCTTCCCCGGAAGGCCCAGGAAGGGAGCGGTCATCTCATTTATCACTGCATTGCCTGTAACCAGGGGTGTTTTGACGAAATCTTCAGCCTCAGACCCGCCACGTGCCTAGTTAATCCCATGGCAGGCAGGGAGGGAGAGGTATCCGTTGCACCCGCGAAAAAGGCAAAAAAGGTCCTTGTGATCGGTGGCGGTGTAGCCGGTATGAAGGCGGCCTGCGTTGGGGCGGAACGGGGGCACAACGTTTCTCTGGTGGAACAGACGGACCGTTTAGGCGGACAGATTCTCTTAAACAGGCTGGTACCCGGCAGGGAGGAAATGGCAACCACCGCCGGCGATCTTGCCCGAAACCTGGAAAATCTCGGTGTGAAAATCATGCTCAACAAAAGGGCTGACGCAGCGTTTGTGAAGGAGATGGAACCTGATGCGATCGTCGTTGCCACAGGGGCCCGTCCGGTGAGGCCGGAAATGTCCGGTGTTGAGATGGATCACGTTGTCCAGGCATGGGATGTGCTGGATGGAAAACGGGGTGTCGGACGGAGGGTAGTCGTTGTCGGAGGGAACGCGGTGGGCCTGGAAACCGCCTTGTACCTGGCCCGCATTGGTACGCTTTCTCCGGAGATACTGCATTTCCTGGTCACCAATCATGCGGAATCAATGGAGACGGTCTCGGAATTATTGAGCAGGGGAAGCAAGGAAGTGACGGTGATCGAGATGATACGAAAGGCGGGGAAGGATATCGGCCTTTCAACCAGGTGGACCATCATGGCTGAATTGCGGCGCCTCAGCGTTACCATTATGACCGGCACCACGGCCGTTGCCATAACAAAAGAGGGGCTGGAGATAGAAAAGGAGGACGGAAAAGGTTTCCTGCCCGCCGATTCTGTCGTGCTGGCCGTGGGGTCAAGTGCTGAAAACGCCCTGCTGAATGAGCTGGAAGGCCTCGCGCCGGAAATTTATGCTATTGGAGACGCCAAATCCCCCCGGAAGGCCATGGAGGCCATCCGCGAAGGATTTGAGGTGGGAATAACGATATAGGAAGAAAAGTATTGGCGGAACGAAAAGGGGCACGGGGATCTTTTTGCAGACACGATATCTTTTCTTTGCTGGGAAGAAGCATGCCTCCGGCGCCTGGGCGTGCCGGCGAAATTGCACACACTTGACCATGCATTCCAATGGGTCAGGGAATTGATGAGGCCCCCGGACGCCTTACTCAGCAACTCTTCCCACCGCACACGTGATGCACCCATCGTGCTCGCAAAAAGATTGCGGTGACCCTTCACCACGCATATTCACAGCACCGTTTGCAAGCGCATCTGAGGTTGAGGGAGGGCCACAGGGATCTTATTGCTGGGTTAGCCGGCCTCCAGCTCGCATTTCGTGAAGTCTATTTCCTGCCCGCATCCTGGACAGATGTGTTTCTTTTCGAATTCGTCCGAAAAAATCTCTTTTTCCTTGCCGCAGTTCGGGCATTTGCAAACAAAGGATTTCAGGTTCCTAAAACTCTCAAATCCCGGGCAGTGCTGTGGCGTGGTCATGGCCATTTCCCTCCTTTTCTGAAAACATGGGGTTGCTGGAGCATTGGAAAGACGACAATGTCTGTGTAGGTTCTTCCCGTTTTGGGCGAACGAAACTCAATGCCTTCTCAACAGCTGTTTTTTTATTATACAATAATATTCAACCGAAAGACCATGAAAATATGAAAATCGGGAATAAAGAGCGGCCTTTCGCACCTCTTTCCGTGAGAATTGCGATCTCCCTTCTAACCGGCCGGATTCAGACGGTTCATTCATGGCAGTTCGATAATCATTGCCATGCCAAGGCCGCCTCCCCCGCAGAGGGTAGCCAGGCCAAACTGGACGCTGCGCCGTCTCATTTCGTAAAGCAGGGTGGTCAACATACGGCACCCGGTTGCTCCCACGGGGTGCCCAAGGGAGATGCCGCTGCCGTTCACGTTAATGACGGAACGGTTGAAACAGGCTCTCAATACATTTGGACCCATCTTCACCCAGCTTTTCGGGCAGACCGAAGCGCCCATGATGATAAGCGTTCTTTCCAGGGAAGAACATATAATCGATGACCCCGAAAGAGAGATGCGGATTTTCAGCTCTGCGGGCAGGCCCACCTTTCACGCAGAGATCAAGCTCCTCGATGAAGAGGGCCAGGAGGTGAAGCGGGGAGAGGCTGGAGAAGTAGTGGTGCGCTGTGCAAATATTATGCACGGCTATTTCAAGAACCCTGCGGCCACGGCCGAGACTATCCAGGACGGATGGCTCCACACGGGGGACATCGCAAAGCAGGATAAGGAGGGGTTCCTTTACATTGTGGACCGGAAAAAGGACATGATTGTGAGCGGGGGGTTCAACATCTTTCCCCGGGAGATCGAAGATACTCTCTTTGAGCACCCTGCGGTCAAAGGAGCTGCGGTCATCGGGATTCCCCACGAGAAGTGGGGAGAAGAGGTGAAGGCCATTGTGACCCTTCATGAGGGTCAAACCGCCACAGACAAGGAGTTGATCCTCTTTGTCAAGAAACGAAAAGGAAGCCTGATGGCGCCAAAGACCGTGGAGTTTTGGGAAGAGATACCACTGACAAATCTAGGAAAGGTGGACAAAAAGGCCATGCGGGCCAAGTTCTGGGAGGGCAAAGAACGGATGGTATCCTGACCGATCAAACCATTCAAGTCAATAGGGGCATCTATATGAATTAACTGAATTAAGAGATGCCCCGATTTTCTATCACATCCAATCAACATCCTACCAATAGAAGGCCAAGAACAGATATTCCAAGAGGACACCCGCAAACCTTTCCTTCTACATTTCTCTAAGGCTTTCGTGCTGAGTCTTTGAGGTTGCAAAGCCGATATGACTTGGATAAGATAAAATGGCATATTTTATGAAACCATCGTCTTTGCAGGTGCGAATGACGCCGCTGGCGTTACTCTACCGGTCGGGGGTGCCAATTAGCGGGCGCATTGGTTTGAGTTGGCTAACTTCTTCGCCGGTGTGTCCCTGAGGAACCAGGGAAGGCAGGAGAATGGAGAGAGAGGGCAGCAAAGAGGAGGAAGCAATGCCCGAAGAAGATCAAGGCTGGATCAGGACTCATTGCGCCCGGATGGACCACGGTGGGTGCTCGCTCCTGGTGCAGGTGAAAAATAATGGTATCGTAAAGATCAAGGGAGATCCCGATGGGTTTCTCAATCGAGGATATTGCTGTGTCAAGGGAAGAACGTCCGCGGAAAAGCTGTCGCATCCCAAAAGACTCCGCTATCCCCTCAGGAGGAAGGGAGATCGAGGGGAAGGCAAATGGGAAAGGATATCGTGGAGCGAGGCTATTGGCGAAATCAGCCACCGATTCAAGAAGATCAAGGAAGAGGAAGGGGCGAGATCGGTCGCCTTCTGTCAGGGGATGCCCAAGGGGCTTGAACATTTTGTCCTGATCAGACTCGCCAATATTTTCGGCTCTCCCAATGTGGTAGCCACGCAGGATGTCTGCCACGCCCCGCGGGAGATAAGCGGTATCCATACGTGCGGTTTTTACCCGGTCGTGGATTTCCATCAGAAAAGTGAACTGATAGTCCTCTGGGCGAGTAATGTGACCGAGACCAATGAAGAAGGGGAGATCGGGGCCCTGGCCATGGACCAGGTGAAAAAGGGGACCGACCTCATGGTCGTGGATTCAAGGAAAACTCCGCTTGCCCGGAAGGCGGAATACTGGCTCCAGCCCTGTCCGGGGAGTGATCATGCCCTGGCCCTGGGAATGCTGCATGTCATTTTTGAAGAGAAGCTGTACGATGCCGGGTTCGTGGAAGAGTGGACTTCCGGCTTTGGCGAACTGGCCCAACATGTCAAGCAGTATACCCCTGAACGGATAGCTGAGGTCACCTGGGTTCCCGCCTCCCTGATCAGGAAGGCGGCGCAGCGTTATGCTGCTGCACACCCCGCGGCCATCCAATGGGGAAACCCCCTGGAACAGACTACGAACAACTTCCATACGGCCAGGGCACTTGTTTCGCTGATGGCCGTATGCGGTAATTTGGACATTGCCGGTGGAAATGTCAGCGCAAATGAGCCCCCCCTTTTGGGGCTTGGGAAGTTCGTGCGGGCAGATCTCATCCCCGACAAACGCAAAGAGATGATCCATGCACATCATCACACGATCCCGAGGCTCATGACTGTTCCACCGGCCTATTTCAGGAAGGCGGTGCTGGAAGGAGTGCCCTACCCGATCAAGGGTGCGTACATGCAGTGCACCAACCCCCTTATTACCTATGCGGACAGCCAAAAGACGTATGAAACACTCAGGAAACTGGACTTTCTGGCGGTATCGGATATCTTTATGACTCCGACCGCCGCCCTGGCGGACGTGGTCCTTCCAGCCGCGACCCAGTTTGAATTCAACGACATCGGCCACTATGGCCTGGGTCATGGATATATTCTGGCGCGGCCGAAAGTGGTTGACCCCACCGGGGAGTGCTGGCCTGACATAAAGATCCTCAATGAGCTGGGGAAGGAGATGACTCCTCCCGAATACTGGCACGAGGACCATGAGAAGTTTCTGGAAGACGTGTTGGCTCCGTCGGGGATAACCTACAATCAATTTGTTGAGAAGGGGTATCTGAAAGGTGAAGATCGGTACAGGAAATACCTTGAAAAGGGATTCAGGACCCCCACGGGGAAGGTAGAATTGGCGCTGAGCACGGCCGAAAAATTCGGACTGCCTCCGTTGCCGGTGGCTGAGTTCTTGCATGAAAAAGATGAAGAATTCCCGCTGGTCCTGACCAGTGCCAAGAGCCCCTTGTATCTCCATTCCTCGTATCGCTGGGTAGATGGGCTCCGAAAGCGGGAGCACGGTCCGGTGGCGCAAATACACCCGGATACGGCAGCCGAATACGGTATCAGCGAAGGAGACAGGGTGGAGATCGAAACGGAAAACGGCAGCATTACCCAGGAGGCACATATTACTGAAGAGATTCATCCCCGGATGATCTGCGCCGCTTACGGGTGGTGGTTTCCTGAAGAGGAGGAACAGGGACTCTTTGGGTGGAAAACAGCCAATTTCAATATGCTGACTACCACCAAGGTCTTGGGAAAGGAATTTGGAACGCCCGATCTCAAGGGCATCTCCTGCAGGATTCGCTCGGTACCATCCGGCTGCGATGAATAAGAGGGAAAAAGAATATGGAATCATTGTTTGGATCATACAGACGCACACGATTAACCTGTATACTCATTTTTCTGGGGGCCATGCTTTTTATGGCCTCCACCATTGCTGTTGCCGAACGTCCTTTCCCGAAGCCGCGGGGCCTGGTGAATGATTTCGCAGGGGTAATCCCGCCGGACTACGAACAAAAGATCAACGCCTTGTGTCGCGAAGTTCTCCAGAAGACGGGAGCGGCTATCGTGGTGGTGACCATGACGGACATTGGCGGGGCCGAATATAATGATTATGCCAATCGACTTTACAGCGCCTGGGGCATTGGGAAAAAAGGCGAGGACAAAGGAGTCCTGATTTTTATTACCGTCAAAGAGAGAAAGATGCGTATTGAGACGGGCTATGGGGTAGAGGGAATCCTTCCCGACGGGCTTGTGGGAGAGATCCGTGACCAATACATGATTCCCTATCTTCGAAAAAACAGGTTTGGGGAGGGCATCCTGAACGGTACCCTGGCGGTTGCTCAGGTGATCGCAAAGGACGCGGGTATCCGATTGACGGGTACAAGTGCTGTTCCCCGTCGAGTAAAAAAGAGGAGGTCCGGTTTTTCGTTCCTGCCGCTCCTTCTATTTATTGTTATATTCATTTTTTTGCCGAAACGCCGGGGCGGGTCCTGGCTCTTTTTTCTTCCTTTTCTTCTCGGCGGCGGCCGGGGATACGGGGGCGGCGGCGGTATGGGAGACAGCTTCGGAGGCTTTGGTGGAGGCTTCGGGGGCTTTGGCGGCGGAATGAGCGGCGGCGGCGGTGCCGGGGGAGGATTTTAGAATGGCAAAGACACCAAAGGATCCAAAAGAGATTTTCGA
>Ga0307446_1000323_pt1 | contig 16286 bp, 17 predicted proteins | sample SalMarSW160320MG_FD_202141 | JGI IMG/M metagenome (GOLD analysis project Ga0307446, IMG submission 202141) | Salt marsh sediment microbial communities from the Plum Island Ecosystem LTER, Massachusetts, United States - SW1603-20 | ecosystem: Environmental > Aquatic > Marine > Intertidal zone >... | reverse complement strand
AAGTAACATCAACTTGTAAAGCACCGGTGCCCGAATCGTAGGAAGTTATATCACCTTCCATTTTATGGCTTTCATCATAAGCTATTATAACTGTTTGTCCTACAGACAGCGACAACCCTGTTTCAACCGTAAAGTTTTTAGTGCCAGTTCCAATATCTACGCTACTATTAGATGTTGTCGTATATTTATCGCCTGATAATCCTGAAGTACCCGAACTTCCTGATGTTCCAGAAGTTCCATCAATCCCAGAAGTGCCAGAACTACCTGAAGTACCGTCTATACCAGAAGTTCCACTTGATCCTGAAGAGCCAGAAGTACCATCAGCCCCAGATGAACCACTGGAACCAGAAGTTCCTGAAGTTCCACTAATTACATTTCCAGTTCGCCATACTAATTTATAATTTGCAGAATCAGTATAGCCAGATAAAATAACATCGAAACCACCAATCGTTATATTATCAATTGTATAAGAAAATATTTGAACAGGATCATCAACTGTGTTTACAACCGATACAAGAGGAACATAATCAGTGCCTATCATAGATTCAGAAAAAGATACTGAAACAACATTTACTCCTGAAGCTATAGTCTTTGTTCCCATATATCCAGTAATAGCTGTTCCACTAACAGTACTTCCAGAAATAGTTACTAAATTAGCTGCATCATTATATATTACTGATACTGTTCCCGCACCAATAAGTGAATTTCCAATAATATCTTGTATGGCTTCTGCGGTGGGGGTTATTCCACTAGTCCCCGAACTTCCTGATGTTCCAGAAGTACCATCTACCCCAGAAGTTCCGCTAGAGCCTGAAGTACCATCAATTCCACTTGTTCCAGATGATCCCGATGTACCACTTGAGCCTGAACTACCAGATAACCCAGAGCTTCCGCTCGAACCCGAAGTACCACTATCTCCTGATATTCCAGAAGTTCCTGAGCTGCCTGAAGTTCCACTGGTTCCATCGATTCCCGAAGTTCCACTAGTTCCAGCGGTGATTTTAGCATTAAGAGTTCCACTGATCGTATCTACGTATTCTTCGGTAGCATAATCTCCGGCGGGTTGAAATCCAGTATGACCTGCGTGAGCATAATCTAAATGTGTCAATAAAGCGTGATCAGTAGTTCCACTTCCAGAACTAGTAGTTCCAGATATAGTCAATGTGTTATTACCATCATCATAAATTACTGAAACATTACCAGCGCCTTTTGTCATGGCACCAACTATGTCTTGTACTTCTTCTGGACTAGCCCCGCCTATTCCACTAGTACCTGAACTTCCACTAGTACCAGAAGTACCACCACTACCAGAAGTACCACTAGTCCCAGCATTCCCAGTATCGCCTTTAGCTCCGCTAGTTCCTGATGTTCCATCTATTCCACTGGTGCCGCTTGAACCACTTGAGCCTGAAGTGCCATCCGCACCATCAACCCCTGAAGTGCCTGAACTACCACTAGATCCACTAGTCCCATCGACACCTGATGCCCCCGAGGTTCCGCTAGAACCACTAGTTCCTGAATCACCGCTTGTACCAGTTAGCCCAGAAGTACCAGAAGTACCAGAACTTCCACTAGTCCCACCTAAACCAGAAGTACCAGAAGTTCCGTCAGCTCCGCTAGTACCAGAAGTTCCACTAGTACCAGCAGAAATTTTGGCATCTAAAGTACCTGATATTGTATCAACTTGTTCTTGGGTATAAAAGTCGGTAGGAATTTGATCTACTATGTCGCCAGACGTAGTAGTTAGTTGGTAAGCAGTTACATAGGTTCCTGAAGTGCCTGAAGCAGGTGCGTAGACTAACCTATTATGAGCCTCATCATATTGTATAAATAACCCGTCAGATATATCAGATTCAGTAATAGTTTTAGTACCTAATACATAAGGTGAATGCGCTAAATCTACAGCATTTTTTATTTCCGACGCGGTAGAAGAATAATGTCCATCACTTACACTTTCAGCCACTGAAACACGCCCATCATCGTTTGAGTCATAGACAGACTTAAGCATGTAAATGCCTGATGAAAGTGTACCACTGTATGTTCCAACTGCTTCTGATCTCTTGGAAGGGGTATTGGGCTGCTGAACAATTATTCCGCCATCTTTATCACTAACACTGAAAGTTAATAGTGGAGCACCATTATTATCGTCGTAAAGAATCCAGTTATTTGTATTACCATCAAGAAGTTCTAATTTATTAGTCCAAATTTTTCTTAAAAGGTCTGTGCGTATATCTACTATACCTGCTGTAGATTCAATGTTATTTAAAACATCATTATATTCACCACTAGAAGCATAAGTATACCGCTCCGTACCGGATAGAGTCACACTATCGCAAATTACAGCATAGTCGTTCTGGGGATTATAAGCACTAAAATCATACCCATAAAAACCGTCGCCGAGTTCCGTCATAGATTCGTCATCTACGGCTAGAGGGACACCACTTGCACTTGGTACATATCGTACACGTACTAATGGCGATAACTCGGTCGCTGGTTCCCCGTTGTGTGTGAAATAGGCCAGTATCCACATATATTTAGGGTTACTCCATAGCTATATATTTTATTAATCGATCAATACGCCGCCTTGTCCAAGCAAGCCATTCCTTATACACTCTGTAACTAGAGCGTCTAATTGCTTTCTAAGACGATTTATAAGATTATTTCTTTCTCTAAGACCGGGGGATGGGTCATAAGCCGTCATATCATCCCTAATAGCGGCCCCATCATCTACCATATCTTCAGCAGCCATACTCTCTAACAAATCTATAGCGGCTTGCAATATTAAATGATCCTGACTTACACAATCGGGGGGGACTAATGGAGGGATCATAGCATCACCATATGCTTCATAAACTTCTCTATCTGAAAACTTGAAAGTTTGATACCATATATTTATAACATCATTGACCACACCACTGTTAAGTGTACCACTAAATGTAAGGTACCTATAACCCTGTACAATAGGATCATCTAGAGACGTGTATTCAACGTTATCTATTGAAATATATACAGGCCAACCTTTTTCACCTAAATCTATGGTTTTACTATCGCCTAAAATAGACGTACAAAACTCAGTACCATCGGCGTAAAGATTTGATAATTGCTTGACATCACCAATAGCACGCCTAATTCTTCTTATAATAATTTCTTCATCTGCGTTAAAATTGTATTCTTGTGGATAACTAACTGTATGAAATAACGAAGGGGCCGTACCGTGAGCGGCATTGGACAGCGCGCTTTCAACAAGTGTAGTGCTGTGGTAATACGAAGACTTGTACCATACATCTGGAGTACCAGCTATATCTAAATAAGTATAAGTAGATACCCCCACTAATAATGGTAGAGAATTTAAATAGGTGTAAGTCCCATCCGCTGTATCAGAGGTATAAAGCCTAATCTGATTATACGTCAGCAGAACAGTAGCTATATCAGTAACTTCTATAGTTAAATTTATCATACCATCCTCTTATTATGAAATAGTGGTTTCTTCCCAAGCACTGTAAGTAATTGAGTAATTATAGGTTGGCCATTGACCACTATAGGTAGTTCCAGATATAGTTTGTGAATGCTTTACTCCACGCCAAACTTCCTCTATACGCAATAAATTATCGGCGCCATCATAGTACATAGTTATTTCAGGATTATACCCGCTACCCCCTATAGCAGTACTATAGAATTTAGCATCTTGATTATTCCTATCATACGTTTTAGGTACTAAAGGCATTTATCTTACCTCCTAGTAATCTCCAATTCTTGTACGCGTTTTCTGATCATTCTTACTAAACTATCTTTATGTGCTAATTGATTGGCTTCTTGTAACGCATATTTAAGAAGTTTAATATCAGTTATTTTTTTAAGTTCAACTCTAGCTGTTCTAACTGACATTTTAACTACATCTGATATCTCTAATCCCTTCTTAACTAATGGAACAACCATCTCATTAGCTTGTCTTTGTTTTGTCTCTTTCTCAGCCTGCGCATCAGCCGCAACATTTTCATTATATACAATTTCCCAAACACTAGCATCAACAAGTTTAATATTTCTAAGCCATTCAACAAATGGCCTGCCTTCATCTAATCCGTGCTTTACACCATATTGTTCAAACAGTTCATCCAAAGGAATTTGATGCCCTGGGCCAACTGATCTTTTCATGGCGTGACACCATGACATGCTTTTATTTTTTACGTATCCGTTCATTTACCTTGTCCTCCCATTTTTAGTCGTTTTCCTTGTCCAAACCTATATGGTTTGAATCAATTCTATCTATTAAACAATGTAAAACGTTCGACAGCCTATGAAAAATTATGACTATACAAACCCACATTAAAACTAAAGGGAGCAAATTATTTATATATAAATATAACACCACAATACATGGCACACTAACCCATACAGATAAACAGTAAGGGCAATCAACCAGTAAGTGCATAAACCTAAATAATTTATTTTCTCCCTTATTAAATAAAAACTCCCTCATTGGTTTAAATAAATCTGATTTACTAACAATATTTGTTATAGCTTCAATTAAAATTATAGTGGATATAATTGGTATACCTAAATACACATCTTACCCCTCTTTTTTCATTTCATAAAGATAAGTTATATGCCCCGTATCCCAAATTCTATCATACCCTTGAGCCTGCCTAAGTTCCCACTCAGTTAAACTCGTTAAACGTTCTTCCGACGTTTTTCTTAATCCCTGATTTCGATATCTTACACCGCTTCTAATATAATGGGGCGTATATTTAGTGTAACTAGTCTTTTTAAAGCCTAATACTTCATAAACAGAACTAAAAGGATTAGAGTAACGAGTATCGCAATAAGATTTAATGTGTGTAAAGCCTTCATCTAAAGCATATTTTTTCGCGCGGCTAAAAAGTTTACCGGCACCACCAACAACATTTACCCCAGATAAAGAAGCAAGTCTTTTTAGCTCTAAAAGATGCGCACTAGGTTTATACTTCAATTTACCAGCGTGCATTCTTGAAATAGAACCCACAGTCAAAACCTGTATTAATTTATCTTCATAGAATAAGCCCCAACTTTTTTTCGCTCCACTCTTACCTTGTAAATGATGTTTATCTAAAAATTTATTAGCTAGTTTGTTATCAATCTCTCTCACTTCACATTTTCTAGCGTATATTCTATTAGATATTAAGTTTAAACTTTGTAATATTCTAGAAACCACTATATCAAATTTATCTCGTATCTCGTCCTCAAATACAGTTATCAACCTAATACCATTCTCAAAACATTTCATCATTTTATCATAATGATAAGATCTATTTTTACCACCGGAAATTTCACTGTGCCAATATAATCCACAAACTTCGACAGCTATTTTATATTCTGGAAAATACAGATCTAATTCAAACGGGGCTATTTGCCTTCTATCATTATGTATTAATTTTATACCCGGATAATTTTCTATAAAATAATCTAACAATTTCTGCTCAGGTCGAGAAGTATAACTATTCTCTAAATAACATTGAAAGCATCTAGATACATTATCTTTAAAATTATGAAAATTGGTTTTCCATTCATGGCCTTCTGGGCATAATAATTTTATTTTAGATTTATTATCCTTATATTTTTTAGATAATAACTTATACCCATACTGTTCCACATAGGATCTAACATGTTCTATATCATGTTTAAAAAATCCTCTTGGTACAAAATCAGAAGCATCTGGATGTGATTCTCTATATTTTTCAGCTTTTCTTAATCTACATAATTCTTTATTATTAGAGTAATATTTTCTATATTTAATTCTAAGATCTTCTTTATCTCTACGTATATGGATTTTAGCATTTTTCTTTCTAACTCTTTCTTTTTCGCACTCTTCAGCCCCACAAAATCTTTTTTTACTATAATAAGTAGTAAATTCCTTTCCACATGCTTCGCAATTCCTTATATATTCTTTATAACCATGTTCTTCTCGGCTTTTATTTCTATCCCTAATCCTAGTAGTAATCCTCCTACCTTCCTTTTTACATAAATCACAATATTTTTGATTAGGGGAAATAGGAATAAATAATTTACCGCAAACATTACAATATTTTTTTTGATATAGCTTCATAGCAACTCCTTATTATTTTATTCTAGATATATTATAGAATATTTTTAAGAAATTGCTAGGTAAAATAATCCAAAAAATCCTACTTTTTATTTAAAAATAATCCAAAAAACCTTGTTTTTGTTATACCCATCTAAAAATAGATGGGTATAACTATTTGAATATTATAAACTTCTATCAATAATTCCCATACCAAGCATACGTGGGTCCAAACACGCAAATCCAATCTCTTCCCATCCAAAAAACCCGGCTTTTTGGCTTCTAAGAAGGGTAGGATCATCATATGCTTCGTATTCTTTGCGAATAGGCATAACCAACGAGTCATTGACGCTAAGATCAAAACCAAGTATTTGAGTTTCTCCCAAAGTAGATACAGTACCATCAGCCGCAGTAACATTAGGATTATCCAAAGTATAAGAATTATATGCTTCAGTACCTGTATCAGCTAAGAATTTACCATAAGCTGATGTACTTCCATTAATGTTATATAGACCGGTAGCGCCTAAATGCTGTACTTCATGCAGTGCTACATTCCAAATATTACCCATACCACCTGCCTGAAAAATTTCTCTTCTGGTAACTGGATCAATATCGGTATCCGTCCATTCACGGATATCAGCAGCATCTTCGGGTGAAACATAAAGATCGGTAAGCGTTCTACCAATTCGTTTGAAACCAACAATCATTTTGTTAATAAGCTCTTTTGAAAGATATCCAGCACCAGTAGATGCGGGATTAATTTCATAAATAGGGGCAGGGCGTGAGCCAAGCAAACCCTTTCCAAAAAATCTTGAGGTAGCAGCAGGAAGAATAACTCTCCAACCGCATTCCTCTTCATAATCTGCCATACTTTTAGCAGCCTTCTCAGCAGCTCTCGCTGCAATATCTATTCTCGAATCCCTAGCATAAGTGAGTTTCCAGTCGCCAGCTGCATCAATAGTAAATGTAGGAATATACACCTCTTCCCCAATACCTTCGATGAAGTTCTGAGCAACATAACCAAGTCCCGGTAGTAACCATACAGGAATTTCAAAGTCTTCGGCGACAGGATAACTTGCCTGCGCCCCCGGTCCTAGTCTTTCAACAGCAAATAACTGTCTCATAATAGAATCTCTATCTATAGCCTGAAGGATCGGAGTTGTTAGAGCAGCCGCAAAAGCTTTATATGCCATCAATCCTTCCGGAGTATTGATAGCCGCAGTAGCTTTAAACAGATCTTGCATTTCTTTTCTATCCATAACCTAACATTCCTCCCTCAAGTAGTTTTGGATGCACTAAACGCGCTTTAATCCATAAGTCATTTCCTTGATTTTTGATTTTAAACCAAAAGTTTAACCCTAATAGGGTAAAGCGTAGTGTTGTTATTATTAGCAGTAACCTGTGCAGCGCTTGCTCCCTTCATGACATACGCAAGAACACCTGTAAGTGCTGTGTTAGTCTGAGTATTCTCGGTCGCACCAGCATCACAGAGTTCAGATAAACTACTTTGACGCACAAACATAGCAGTACCAGCAGTTAAAGCAGCACTACCATAATAGTGAATAGTGTCCCAAATACCCAAGTGAGCAACGCCCACAGGAGCAAGTTTAGAACCATTAATTTGGCCATTAGCATCATAACTAGGCTGCGCAATAACATCAGAAGATCCAAGATCTCCTGGCATCATAAATCCAGCGGGATGAACTGCATAATAACCATTTTTCACTTTCTGCATCAAGAAACCGAAACACTGCGCGTTTTCATTAGCAGCATAAATTTTTACCACCGAATCATTCTGGCTGGTATCAAGATAACAAGCTGAACCTGCATAAGCTAAAACGTCACCAGTTCCACCTGAACTTGTGGTTGTGGCAAACTGACAAAATTGATTTTCTACAACAGGATGTCTAGGAATAAACATAATTACCTTCCCTCCTTAACTATATTTTACAACGATTACTCACTTCGAGCTGCTTTCTCATATTTCTTGGCCATTGCTTTACCTAGCTCTCTATATTTACTAACGACATCTGCACTAGGAGTAACTTCCATATTGAGTGAAGCAAACACAGATTTCATCGGGTCTATTGTATTCTCAGAACCAGCAGCAGCTGATTCCTCTTCCTCTAGCGCAGCTTTAGCTTCAGCTTCTTTAGCAGCTTTTTCTTCTTCAGATAATTCTTCTTCGGAAGTGCCAGCTTCTTCAGCAGCTTTTTCTTCGGCTGTTTTTTCTTTATGAGACGATGCTTCCAGCTCGGCAACAACAGATTTACGTAATTCTACACGCTCTGTTTTATACGATTCAAAAGCTTCGTCTTCCATTTCACGAATCTTGGCAACCTGATCTTTTATAGCTTCTTCATCAGTAGCGGATACGCCCTCAGACTTGAGCGCTTCAAACCTAGCTTGTGCAAGCTGGGTTTTCTTCATATCATCAAGTTCATTCTCGGCTTCTTCCGCTCTTTTTGTTAATTCACCCTTCTCAGCTTCAAAATCAGAGGTCGCTCTCTCAAGAGTCTTTTCAAGATCTTTATTAGCAACAGAAAGCTCAGAAACAGTTTCCTCCAGCTCTTTCAGCTTTGAGTCAAACGTACTTAGTTCTTCATCTTTTGCCTCCAAAGATGCGACAAGTTCATTTATTTTATCAGCTGATTTGTTTAGAGCTTCTTCTGTCTGTTTCCTCATAGCAACTTCTTCTTTTTGCTTAAAGATGTTGTCTACTTCATCACGAATATCCTGAGTAAGTTTATCAGACATAAACTAAACCTCCCTATAATAATTTTTCACCATCTAAAATTTAATTACCAACCTCGCTTAGTAATTACAGTTTACCATTTCCTTGGCCTAATTTAAATATATGATTTAACTACGATATTATCTTTTCCAAAGTTGATTTGAATGGGTGCTTAGAAAATCATATCCGGTACCCAACATAAGTATAACATCAAAATCACAATCCGCCCCCGGAGCGTTAGATGTCAATGTAATAACGTTATTAGTTGTGTCTTTGGATACATAATAATTCAAAGACGCACCACTAGCTGATAACGGAGTTACTTGAATAACCGCTTCAGAAACATCATGATTACTAAATGAAACACCGCTAGACACTACAATTTCTGTAGCACCAGATGCCAATGTAACAGTGGTACCCCACATAAAGGGCAGTCTGCGTCCGTTACCTAAATTTCTATACAGTATAGCTTCGCCGTCAGCAGCGTTAACCCTAACTAGTTTAGGTATACTTTTTCTTGAGCCTGTTTGTGCTTGTGGCATGAGCGAGTTCCTCCTATTTCAAATTTTTAAGTCCCTAACAAGCTTTTCAATTGAGCTAAAAGATTGCCTCTTCTATCTTCAGCTTTCATATCTTCTAACTTGTGTTGGGCATAGTTCTGCGTAACTTCTATTACTTTGTGTCTAATACACTCTGGATTATCTGCCCCCCGAGAGGGAGAAGTACATCCAGTGTCATAAAGAGTACACCAATCGTTGTGCAAAACTTTAGTATTCGGGCCTTCAAAAGTAGCATCTATAACGCGCCTTTTATAACTTACACAAATTCCAACACTAGTTTGACTGCGTATATCTACAACATCAACATCAGCCTCTTCCTTATTTTTAAGAACAGTTTTTGGGTCTAGTTCAATCACCATCTCGCCCTCCTCCAGTTCTTTTTTCTTAGCCGTTTCCAAAATAACAGACCTAGGATTAGCAGGATTTTTCACTAATCCACACCCAGAAAATAATAAATTTCTTAATACTCTGGCAACCTCTCCCTTTGCTATTTCCTTCCCCTTTTGTAAAACTTTAGCGACACGCCCTAATACACTATCTGATGCCAATCCTAAAGCTTCGGCTTCTTTTTTAGACAATATAAGGTCTCCTATTTTCACATCATAATCTTGAAAATAAGTTTCCATAGATAATTTCCATTTATTCTCTTTTACTTCTCTAGCAAGTTCTGGAAATCTACTTTTATATATAATGCCCGCAATCATAACGTCTACGTCAAGTTTTTCAAGTTCGTCTTGCTTCATGTCTTGCAGGCTAGCAATCTCAAGTTTATTTCCAGCGTGGTCTACAAAAGCACTTGAATATATATGCCCAACAATTTGAGTATCGTCATGCTCAATATCCAATGCTTTATTATTAATAGTATTATGTGATTTGACAAGTTCGGAGGGTAGAAAAAATGCTTTATTTAAATTTTCCCCAGAAGATACAAAAATACCAGAAAAGAATAACATGTCTGGCGTTTTATTGGCTGGGAAAGGCACTACTGAAGCAACTTCCTGTTTAAGCTCCTCCGTACCTTCAAAAAGTTCTATTTCCGCTTCAAGCGTAACCGGGTCATATTTATGTTCCACACCAAGTCCTCCCAGAGTAAAAAATAAAAAATATAAGTTCCTATTATAATGTAGTTAGTTAAATATGTGCCACTACTAAGAATTGGCATTTCTTAATTCATTCAAAAATCCGTCCAAAAATGATTTAAATTGCTCTTCGGTCATAATTTCTGCAGCATTAGATATCACTGTTTTTATACTTATATCAGCAGCTTGCGTAGTTGCAGCAGGTTGATTACTTGGAGATTGGTTGGGCACCTTAGTCTTTTTAGTAACATTAGTACTAGGTTGTTTTTTCTTTGGCACCTGCCCTTTGGGCCTGCCAGCAGAAGGCGTACCAGTTGGCGAATTTTGTACGGGCTGCTGCCCACCCACGCCGCCGCCTTTTTGCTGAAACGGGCTGCCCAAAATGCCTAAAACACCATCTAAAACTGATGGCAGTTCTTTGTCCATGTTATTGAACTCATTACTATAATCAAATCCAAGTTGCTCAAGGGCAGTTTCATATGAAAGCATGCGTCTATCAACTAGTTGTGATATGGTGCTCATGTACAATATGATGTCGCGTAACACCGTGTTATCCCATCTAACTTTAGGAAATCTATCAAAACCCATAGCTTCGGCTACATACCCATATTCTGTATAAATCCACTGTTCTACTTGCCGTCTAGCGTAACTTACTTCTTCTATTACAGATTTAGTAATAAGCCCAGCTTCGGAAGTGTTAACATTAGTAGTACCATCGACTAACGCTCTAGTAAACGCAAGTCCGCCACTAATATCTTCGTTGACCTGCTTATATTTATCTTGCCCTAAAACAGCCTCTATTTCTGGCGACACTATTTTTTCAACCACCAAAGTGTGGTTATAAACAACGTCAAATGACTTAGAAGTCGTATTAAATATTTGGGCTACGGCTTCCAATTGGGTGGCATCAGTTACTGGGTATGTATCATTTCCAACTGTTATTTTCAAAATATAGTTAGTAATACCATCTAGTGTACTAAGATCAGCTTCACGTAAAGAATTCTTATATTCTAACGAATCAAAAACTTTTACACCGCGTGGTTTTGGGTAACGCTCGTACGGCTGTTTTCTATAATCCACCGCCCCAACAAACATTGGATCAAGAACTATGCCAGCACCAGACGTGATACCGCTTTTAAACTCAGAGGGTAATAATTTCAAAATTAGTTTTTCGTCATCAGTGAGTTCACTACCAGATTTTTTAAGCAGCTTTTTAAGCTCGTCCGAAGGCTTCAACGTAACTTTAGTCTTATCGAACAACAAGCTGCCTTCTATCTCTACCAATAAAGGATTTAGAACTGTATAAGCTATAGGCACAAATCCTTTAGACCAAACTCTTTTTTTAGCAGCTAATTCTTCCTTTAGGGCTCGTTCATCTTTTTTACGACCATCAAGCTTACCTAGCTGTTCATCAAGTTTCTGCACACGTTTCTTATGTATGCGAGCGGCTCTTTCAGCCATTTCTATAAGATCGCCCTTAGCTTTCTTCATGCCAGGAATTGGAGATAGGTAACTAACCCCAGGTTCATATTTACCTATAATTTTATAAGTTCTCACCATACCTACGCGAAAAAAATCAAAAAATATCCAATCAATTACTTGCTTAAAATTTACATCAAAATTCCAAGTGTCGTAAAAAGCTTTTATTTTGTCATCATCTATGTCATTTTCAAATCCTTTAGACGCAAAATTAGTTAAAATATCTATGTGAGAGCCATAATAATTAGCTTCAAAATAATATTTCATAGCCCTTTGAAATATGGTGTGCGGGTCTTCTTCTGAAACTGATTTCTTGATTAAGTCTAACACTGACCTATCAATAACATCACGTCTTAAAGTAGAAGCAAATTCAGCAGCACCATGGAGTGTTATAGCTTTGTCCTGTGGTAATGTTGCTAAAACTTTATTAGTGGGGTTTACAAAAAAAGTAGATTTACCAGTTACTTCATCCACCTCTATTTTTCGTATACCTATATCAGGATATTGTTGCTGTATACTAGCTGTAACTTTTTGTAATTTTACAGAATCCATATAAGTACTCCATTGATTTTATATTATACTCTATCACGCTCCGCGCCCTCTGACTTGTTAAAACTTCGCACTACTTTGTAACCCTCCCTAATACCAAGGATTGTTGTGATTACTGTTGCGATAGTGGTAGAAATTACTATATTCTTTACTACAAATATTAACAGAACTATTAATAGTAATACTTTTACTGATATTAACATATCCATAAATCTTTGCGCCCAAGCTGTTAAAAATTCTTTCCAAGGCATGTTGATAAGCCCTCCTTTTAAAAGTAGCCTCTACTACACATAGTTAGATTATTTTTTTTTAATTAAAACAGCGGCTTTTAAATAATCCCTCCCATCAGTGGCTAAAGTAATGTTTTTAAATTGAGCACCAGTGGCGTGGGGCCTTACTAAACCCTGAGCCGTCAAAACTAATTCCTCTTCTAGTGAGTCTCTGTATATTTCTCTAACCCCCCAAGCTGCCAAAACCAGAGCTGAATATAAATCTTTATTTTGGTTTTTCCTAGGAGTATCAAAATGTCTTACCCCGCGAGCAGTTTGAGTAACAATAATATTTAACAACTGTGATTTTAATATTCGTACCTCTTCGTATAATTTTTCAGCTATGGGGTCTGAAGATAGTGGAAGTGCTGGAAATCTAAGATCTTTGTGCTCCAACAGAGCTAATGTATCAAAGTTAGCATCATTTATCCAAGCTGGAGTAGGATTAACCAGCTGCAAAATACGTTTACCTGCTTTACTTTTAGTAACTTCATCATCCACATCCAATATGGGCTCGTGACCATTATATCCATCTTGCAATAAATCTCTGATTGGTTTTCCACCTCCCTGAGAATCCATAAATACGCGAAGAATATTAAACGTATCTATAAGTCTCTGAAATTCCATAACCATATCTTGAGTGGTCTTTTTCTTCAATTCTTTAACATATACTACTTTATTAGGATCACCCATCTCTATGATAATAACGCCACAAGAAGCAGCCCCACCTTGATTTGGGTCTATACCCATAATATATTTTTTAGATTTTTCTCCTATCAAACGTACACTAAAAGTGCTGCCCACAGTACATGCTTCTAACATGGAAGCTTTAAAAAATCCATCACTATCAGAAACCATCGCAGCTTCATACTCCATAATAAATTCAATGCGTGACATTGTACGTTTAGCTTCCTTGATATTTTCCTCGTCCAAAAAAGCTTTAGGTAATAATTGATATGGTACCTGATGCACAGCGTACCTAGTTTTTTCGCCTTCTTCTTTTATAGCTCTCCAATATGACCTCATTCTATTCCACATATGATTAAATTTAAAATAACCTGACGAAGTCATAATCATCTTATTAGCAGCCGCATCTGCAAAATCATCTTTAGTAGCTAAACCACGTGATATCAATTCTTGCTGTCGTTGGTACTCTCTAACGCGCTGCATAGGCTCAAGAGATACAGCTGCCATAGGGCGCACTACTAAATCAATTATGTCTGTTGGCATTTGCGCCAACTCATCTATTTGTACCAAATAAAAACGAGACCCACGAATTTTAGCCCCGTCCACACCCACAGGCAGAGCTTCTATAAAACTACCATTAGAATAATCAGTCCCTCTAAATTTCAAATAACAAGTATCAGATCCTCTAACAGGTCTTTTTTCACACGCTTCTCTCAATATAGAAGATCTTTGATAAATCTTTTCTACTTCTGAAAATATCATTTTGGACTGCCTAAACGATGGTGCAATTAGACCCACCCTATACCCAGGATATAAAAGTGCGTGCAGTACAGCATTTAACCCTAGTAAAAAAGTTTTGCCAAATCCTCTTGCGCATACTGAAATAGAAAAACTTTTAAACCACATATCACGTAAAACAATTCTTTGTATAGGAGCTAAGTCCACGTTTAATAAATCATAAGCTGCCATTACCGGATCAGTTCTATAGTATTCTATCATAGAAGACCCTTGATCCATAATGAGCTCTATATTCTCATAAAAATCTAAATTAGCCAATTTAGTCCTCTTCTACCACGGTGGCATCTTCATCATTACTATTACCTATAAGAAGTTCTGACCTGCTAACGTCTTCTTCTCCAGATAACATTCGTGAAGCTCTTTCCATGACCTCTCGTTTTTTATCCATATCGAAAGACACTGCCATATCAACTATTGAAAAACCACTAAATTTTTTAGGGTCTATACGATCTTTTCGTCTAGCAGCTAAATTATCTTTCATTTTTTCTGTTTGCTTTCTAAGCCGTTCTATAGCAGTAGAAGCATCTATCTGCCTACTAGGATCGCCTTTACTAGATTTTAGTAGTCTTATTTCAAGTACCCTGTTCATAGATATAGACATGATATCATCAACATCATTAGCAGTCAGTTGCGATTCATCAAAATCTTTCAGATATATGCCTACTAATGCTTCATAAGTAGTCAACTCATCTGGCTCAAATATGTCTGCGGCAGGAATAGTTTCACGCAACAAATCTTTAAATTTGGGTATTTTTTTTGGGCGCCCTCTTTTACGTTTTACCATATCATTTTTTCTTTAAAGTAAAGAACACATTTCTTTAGCCACGTCTTTACCATAAAGTTCAATTATATCTTCCTTTAACATTAGTAATAATTCGGGTGTTAAATTATGCCCGAAAAGATATTCTATGTCATTGCCTAAGCATAATTCCATTTGTTTTAAGTAAGAAAGCTTTTTTTCTGTGATTACGTATTCACTATCATCAATAGCCGCCTTATGACTATGAATCCATTCAGTGGCTTCTTCAGATATATAACTATACTCATGCTCTAAGCTGTCCGCCAGAGAATCTCTTCTTAAAAAATATTCCGACAAAGATCTAGATATTTTGTCTTTGGTTGCTTGAGAGTGGTGAGTACCAAATCTCTTATTTCGTATCTTGTCTTTGGTTTTTTCACTCAACCTGTGCCCAAAAGGTCTACCTCTTTTTCTATAAACCTCAATCTCATGGTCCATTTATCCTACCTTTCCAAATCAATATCATTGATTGAACATTTTATAAGCCTGTCTGATCCAAATAATTCCACCGCTACAACTAGTTTATCTTTTTCAATGTTTACTACTCTGCAAACCATGCCTTTAAATGGGGTTCCTATTAGTTTATAATCATGTCCTTTACACACAGTACTCTCAGGAACCAAATCTTCATATTTCTTTTTAGACAAAACTAAAACACCATCCATTTCTTTCTGAGAGCATTTACCTAAACATTCTTTTATCCATGGATTACTTATTATACTTCTATATAATTCATCGGTATAACTATATTTAATAAACATATAATTACTAAACAGTGGTATGTCTCTAGTTTTTCTACCATGTTTAGTGCTATATTCTTTTATTACTGTTGGGTAGAAATACTCGCTAATCCCTTCTAGAGTGTCCAAAAATTCAGATACTCTTTTATGCCTTTGCTGAACTATAGTCCATACATACCAGTACGCCATAATTATTCCTTAATCCTTTCCACCTTTGTAGCCTTACTACAACATGAACAAACACACATTATTGTATTTGTAGGCGCTGAAATTATTGTGCCACATTCTACACATTCAAACAAATCATGTTTTTTATTTTTTGTTGGTTTTGAAAATGTAAATGGAAGATCCTTATGATCATCAGCAAATTTACTTTCGCGATGAATTTTCTCGCGCAATTTTTTTTCGCCGCCTTCAGGAACCCAGCGACGTTTAGTAGATCCAGGACTTCGTTCTCCCATTTTAAATATCCTTCCTCTTATGATCCACATGAACAAATCTCTTGCTACTTATATAGTCCGCAATATATACGCATTG
>Ga0307446_1000322_pt1 | contig 16292 bp, 20 predicted proteins | sample SalMarSW160320MG_FD_202141 | JGI IMG/M metagenome (GOLD analysis project Ga0307446, IMG submission 202141) | Salt marsh sediment microbial communities from the Plum Island Ecosystem LTER, Massachusetts, United States - SW1603-20 | ecosystem: Environmental > Aquatic > Marine > Intertidal zone >... | reverse complement strand
CCTTCCAACAGGCACTTTCGAAACTTGGTATTAACTCTGTCGTCAGCACAGAAGGATGGCCCCAGTACCTCAACCGAATGTATAACACTATCGAATGGGATTTTATGTTCTTAGGTTGGATGCCGGATTACAACGACCCTGACGACTACATCGCACCATTTGTCGGATCTTCAGCAATCGGTGGGGACACCTTCAACACCGGATGGGCAAATGCCACCGTTGATGAACAGATCCTCCGAGGAAAATACAACGTCGATCCGCAAATCCGAAGCGATGCGTACGCAACAGCCTTTAACATTTACATCGCTGACCCTTCACTAATCTACATTGGGCAGAACACTTATACAAGAGGGTTACGCACCTGGCTTCAAGGCTACTCATACAACCCCGTGTTGGAGTACTACTATTACAATTACTACAAGGCGTATCCATAAAACCCCTCTTTCCTTTTTTTCTTTTCACGTATGAAGATATGGGAATATATAGTTCGCAGACTTGTGCTTCTAATTCCTGTTCTCATTGGAGTTACCATCATTACCTTCACTGTGTCCCATGTCATCCCAGCGGACCCTGCCAGAGCATTTGCTGGGGGGCCGAAGGCACAACCTGAAACCATCGCAAGAATACAAGCGGAACTTCATTTAGATAAACCCATCTGGGAGCAATACTTCTATTATATTAATGATCTTCTTCACTTCAATCTTGGGAAATCATACCTCGAAAATAGACCGGTGACTGATGCACTTGCGCAGTACTTCCCAGCGACGTTTGAACTTACGATTTTTGCGATGCTCTTCGCGGTGCCGCTAGGTATCGCAGGAGGAATCATATCAGCGATACGACAAAATAAACTCTCTGATCATGCGACACGGATTATTGCTATTGTTGGATATTCATTACCAATTTTTTGGCTTGCGTTAATGCTTCAATACGCCTTTGCATATATTATCCCTATTTTTCCGTTAGAAGGACGTCTCTCTGTGGGAATGACGCCTCCACAGTCCATAACTGGGTTATTCGTTATAGATAGTATCCTTACGGGGAATATCCCCACCCTTGTCTCGTCGTTTGAGCACCTCATCCTCCCTGCGTTTACACTAGGGTTTGCAACACTCGCAATTATTCTGCGTATGACCCGATCAAGTATGCTTGAAGTGATGGGAACTGATTACATTCGTACAGCGCGAGCAAAGGGGTTGACGGAACGGCGGGTTATCTACCACCATGGGCTTCGCAATGCACTTATCCCAACAATCACAGTGACCGGATTGCAATTCGGTGCGCTATTAGGAGGAGCGGTCCTTACCGAGACCATCTTCAACTGGCCAGGGATGGGACGATTTGCCGCAAATGCGGTTCTCGGGTTAGATTTTAACTCAGTGATGGGATTTACCTTAGTTGTTGCGATCATTTATGTGATTGCAAATCTTATAGTTGATCTGCTTTACGCGTTTGTCGATCCCCGGGTGAAACTAGGAGGCGGGTAGGATAGCACGGTTTAAACAACTGGATGATTTTCTTAAGAAGAACGAGTCACGGATAAAAGACATCCGATTCATGCTGCACCTCTTTCGACGCAGCCTCCTTTCCATGATTGGGTTAACCTTGATTATCATCCTGCTCCTCGTCGCTTTGTTCGCACCATTCCTCGCGAGTCAGCACCCCTCCTACGTCGAGGTGGCCACCGAGCAGGGGACAACCCGCGTTGAGGAACGATGGCAGATCCATTTCGACGAGAAATTACTGCCTCCAAGCCCGCAACATCTCTTCGGCACTGATGATTACGGACGAGATATTTTCAGCATGGTGGTGTACGGCGCACAGACCTCACTGAGGATCTGCTTAATGGTCGTGTTCATTTCGACTCTTATAGGCGTGATACTTGGGGGTCTCGCAGGGTACTTTGGTGGAGCGCTCGATGAAATTTTGATGAGAATTACTGATGTATTCCTGTCTATTCCCTATCTCATCCTTGCGTTGGCAATCGCCGCGGCACTAGGACGCAGCATCGATCATATCATGGAAGCTATGATTATCACCTGGTGGCCGACGTACGCTCGTCTGCTCCGTGGCCAGGTACTCGCTATTCGAGAGCAGCAATATGTTGAAGCAGCACGAAGCATTGGGGCGAGTAACACCCGTATCTTATTTCGCCATATCATCCCGAATTCATTCGCGCCGTTGCTCGTAGAAATAACCCTTGATTTAGGTGCGGTCCTCCTCGTCGCTGCTGGGTTGAGTTTTATTGGCCTTGGGGCGTCACCAGGCACTGCAGAATGGGGACTGATGATCTCGTCGGGGAGATCCTTGATGTTCCATGCATGGTGGTACGTCACCTTCCCTGGGTTAGCAATACTCTTTACCGTCTTAGGTTTTAACTTACTTGGTGATGGTCTCAGAGACGTGACCGACCCGAAATTGAGAAGGTGAGAAAACGGAAGACAAACCTTTATTGAACATTCGCAACCTTAAAACATATTTCTACACCTACGAGGGAGTCGTCAAAGCATTAGAGGAAACTAGCTTCCAAATCTGGGATGGTGAGACATTTGGACTGATTGGAGAGACGGGTTGTGGAAAAAGTGTTACTGCACTCTCCGTGATGGGTCTAATCCCGCAGCCTCCAGGAAAAATCATGAAAGGAAGCATTTTTTTCAAAGGTGAGGATCTTCTTAAAAAAACAGAGAAAGACATGCAACATATTCGAGGAAATGAAATCTCAATGATTTTCCAAGAACCGATGACAGCCTTGAATCCCGTCTATAGTATAGGACAACAAATCGCTGAAGTTATTTTACTGCATGAAACATTCCCGGAAATGAACCAAAAAGTACCGCCATATAATCTATGGAAAAAACGACAATTAAAAAAGATTATACAAAAGAAAGCATTTGAAAAAGCAATCAACGCGCTGAATCTTGTGAAGATCTCTGATCCGAAAAAAGTCGCAAAACAATATCCCCACGAGCTGAGTGGAGGTATGCGCCAGCGGGCGATGATTGCGATGATGCTTGCATGTAATCCGGATTTATTGATTGCGGATGAACCAACCACCGCGCTAGATGTCACCGTTCAAGCACAAATCCTTGATCTTATGAAAGAGTTACAGCAACGTGTCGGTACCGCAATCTGGCTGATAACCCATAATCTAGGAATCATCGCAGAGATGTGCAATCGAGTTGGAGTCATGTATGCTGGGTACATCGTTGAGATAGGGACGACAGAGAAAATATTTGATAACCCTGATCATCCCTATACGAGAGGCTTGATGCGGGCGATTCCAAAAATTACCCAAGAACAAAAACAATTAGATATTATCCCAGGGATAGTCCCAAATCTTATTGAGCCACCATCAGGATGTCGATTCCATCCACGATGTCGATATCGAACTAATATCTGTAAAGAATGCGATCCGCCGCTCAGAGATGTAGAAAAAGACCATCAGGTTGCTTGTCATCACTATGAAACCGTGAAATATTCGGTTACTTCGAGGGAAGAAGATGGAAGAGACTATTGTACACGCGACTAATCTGAAAAAATATTTTCCGATTAAAGAAGGATTGTTCTCATCCACCAAAGAAAACGTCAAAGCAGTTGACAATGTTGACATTGAGATCCGAAAGGGGGAAACATTTGGTCTTGTGGGTGAATCCGGGTGTGGGAAAACAACCCTTGGTCGTGTTCTTATTCATCTGATTCCACCCACCGCTGGTACTTTAGTGTTTATGGGTTCTGATCTAACCACAATCTCCAAATCAGAGCTTCGAGAGTTACGGCCACATATGCAGATTGTTTTTCAGGACCCCTCCTCTTCGTTGAACCCTCGGATGACCGTGAAGACAATTATTGGCGAGCCGTTAAAAATTAACAAGAGATTCAAGGGAGAAGCATTGAATAAAAAAGTACTTGAGTTGTTAAAAATAGTTGGGCTTGACGAGCAACATATGTATCGATATCCGCATGAGTTCAGTGGCGGGCAGAAACAACGTATTGGTGTTGCACGTGCCCTTGCGTTAAACCCTGATTTCATTGTGCTCGATGAACCAACCTCATCACTTGATGTCTCCGTTCAGGCTCAAATCCTTAATCTCTTCAAGGATCTACAAGAAAAATTCCAGCTCACGTATTTGTTTATCACCCATGATTTAAGTGTCATTAAATATATAAGTGATCGCGTGGCGGTCATGTACGCAGGGAAGATCGTGGAATACGCACCGACCAAGGATCTTTTCTGGGAGCAGCTTCATCCCTATACGAAAGCATTGCTTTCTGCAATCCCTGTTGCTGATCCTCGGTTGAAAAAAAAACATATTCATCTGAAAGGAGAAGTCCCTAGCCTTATTTCACCACCATCAGGGTGTCGATTTCACCCTCGATGTCCTAAAGCTATGCCGATATGTTCAGAAACAGAACCAGTGCTAAAGGAGTTTCATAAGGATCATTTTGTCGCCTGTCACCTGTATTGAGTTTTTCTATCACCGTTGTCTAAATCGATATACGTTAGGGGATTGTTGTGAATGGTAAAAAGAAAGAGCCGAATGGACATTCATGTAGAAAAAACAGAAAACCTGGTACGGTATCTCCTCCGAAAAAAAAGCGATAGTATACAGAATAGTTTGGTGCGGCCGATCTACCAGGAAGCTTTGAAAAGCCTTTTTCTTGTTTGCGTGTTGCTTGTCGACACGTTAATTCCCCTGGAGGTATTTCGAATTCTCCCTGCTCCCTTTAATAGTATACTATCCCTGGTCATCCTTGGTATCTTTTTATATATAGAAATCGTCATGTACAATTCACTCTGGGGAAAAAAGGGTCGTTGGTCAATCGATAAATATAAAAAATCAATTGAAAAGAGCCTTGAAGAAAAAAAGACGTAAATGTCTTATATCTTTTCTCGCATCCAGTTGTAGTGTCTCATCTTACTGGTTTGCCCAAACCCACAGAAGGCACATCGTCTTTTCTGTACATGGAAGGAATGTCTACCGCATCGTCGACATGCAATATGAGTGGTTTTTCCACCAGCTCGGCACGTTGTTCCTTTCGTCATAGTAGGTACCCCCTATTCTAAGGTGATATATAAATGATATTGTCCCCTCTGACGATGACTTTCTCATGTTTTGTTTTCTTATCAGAATGGACAATCTCATCTGCGTTTTTTAATACAAGATTCATATGGGGAACATCATAGCCATCCAGGATGCCTTGGTATTCAACACCGCTCCGTAGTTCGACAATGACTCGAGCGTTCAAGCTTGCATGTAGGAGTTTTAATGGTTTTTCCATAGCTGTTACCTAGGAGAGACGAAATGGAGATAGCATTTATAACAGTTTGGGCTTTGGATCTCCAGGATAACTATTAAAACGATTATAGGAATATCAAGTGTATGGCTGTGAAAATAAAGAATCGACATCGTCTGAAAGAACGGGACGTCAAGGAGCTGATCGCTGATTTAAAGACCAGGTTTCAGGGTGACTTTTTTGACGAAAAGAGTGCTGTCGAGATTGGAACTGTCGAGGAATTTACCGTTATAGTCGTAAACGATAGTATTGATTTCATAATGTATAATAACAAGGTTGTTTTTACACTGCAGGGGCTGATGAAGTATCAGCCGAAAACCAATTTCGTCGTCGTCGATATGGGTGCGGTTGTTTTTATTATAAAAGGAGCAGATGTTATGGCCCCAGGGATCACCGATGTGGACCTGATGATTCAAAAAGACGATCTTGTGTGGATCTGTGATGAGAAACATCGGAAGCCGTTGGCTGTTGGGGTTGCGTTGATGAGTGGGGAGGAGATGAAAACAAAAAAACCAGGAAAAGCGGTAAAAACACTCCATTATGTAGGTGATCGGTTGTGGACGCTTACCCACTAGGCAGATATGTAGTTATTTTTATAACAGCTTGGTGATGATGCTAGGGAGTTTCTGTAGGTTTCTTGAGAATCGATGATCATCATTGTATAACTGTATCGTTGCATTCTGTGCTTCTGCAAAGCGTAGAATCCATTCATCAGGAACAACATCGTCTAAGGTTCCACGTAGAATGGTAATAGTCGCATGAATTTTCTCTCGAAATAGTCGTGGATTGCTCATTTCCTGCAAGATTCTAAAAGGGATTCCTTCGATAGTATGGAGATCAATATCAGGTGGGATGATCGCAGGGTTAAGAAGGATGAGTTTTCGAACGTTCGTGTTGGTTAGAGCAGTAGCTGCAGCCAGAAATCCTCCAAGAGAAGATCCAATCAACACAATATCGTAATCATTTTGTATGACATTGGAAATACGGTTTAGACATCTCGAAATGATAAGATCCTCAGGAGAACCAGCTCGATAGGTGATTGGTATAGCTTGTAATGTTTCTTTGAATACTATTGCTTTTTCCCCATCAGGGCTTGATTGATAACCATGAAGATAATACAGCATAGACGTCCCTTTCCTTCTGATGATGGTACATAGATGATGATATAATAAAAATTTATGAAAGAGTATTCTTTAGATGATCAAGATAGTTACGGTTGTGTTGATAGATGTACTTCTTCTTGTAGGATTTCTTCTTGTGTTGCTTCTATTTTTTCAGCTGCTATGATTTCAGCTTTAACCTCATCTAAGATAGTTAACATATCATTAAGTTTAATGCGTGGTTCTTTGATAAATCGTTGCCGCACCATCCATTCCCATTTGCCGGCATCAAACATTTTGATTTTTATGGTGATTCGTTCAACTAACTTTTGTTTCTCGCTCAACCTCACACCCAAACCGGTATCCGTGGTTATCGTTTATAACGTTTTTCTTTTTCACAGATGATATGAAAGATAGACGATGGCATTATAATCGAACCTAAATAGGTAATTATTGGACTTTACAAATGTTTATAAAGTGAATTATATTTTAGAATACTGGCGAAAATTAGGAGTAGTGTGTCAGAATGGGAATAACAAGTAAGATTTTTGGTGAGAAAAAAACATCAGCAACAGAGGGATATATCGATCTTGAGAAATATGCAGATGCACAAGTCGGAGGAGCGTCTGGTGCACGGATGCATGTTGCCATTGGTGAGATTCAACGGTATGAGGATTTAAAGGAGTTAACAGATTATGTCTATGGTGGAAATGTACTCATCCTTGATTTCACTACGATTTCCGATCAAGAGGTATTGCTTAAAAGAGTCACGAGTGAGTTAAAACGGATCACGGATGACATCGGTGGTGATGTCGCAGGTATCGGCAACAACCTCATGGTAGTTTCCCCAAATGGCGTTAAAGTTGAACGCCGGAAATTACATGGAAAGTTCTAATTCTTGTTTTTTTCTTCTTTTTTATTTTTATGTTGTGATGTGAGTAGCACGACCAGTGAGTCTGCTTTTTCCATGATCTGTTCGTATCCAATCTGTGCAGCAAGTTTTTGCCCAAAATTTTTGATTTGTTCATGGGTTGGCATATTGGAGAAGTGAAGTCGGTTCCGTGATGAGCCAACAAAAACATATCCTTTCGGTTCGATAAATGTTGGTGAAGCCTTGGTATCGAGTTTTGCGTATGCTTCGATGTGTTTCTCATCCATGTTCCATCCATGGACTAGGGTGTGACGAATCACGGTTCGCGTATTAAGAGACGGGAGGAGTTCGAGTGTTTGCTGAATCTTATCCCATCCGTTTGGAATAAGTGGGGCACAGAGTTTCTTGTAAAGTTCCTGTGTCGGGGCGACAATCGACACAAAGAGCTGTGTGGGTAACGTATCGAGTTTTTCTAAGGCTTCAGGTGTCGTTCCATTGGTAACGAGAAACGTGGTAATACCCTTCTGGTGGCAGAGCTTAAAAAATTCTCCAAGTTTCGGGTAGAGCGTAGGCTCTCCAGAAAGAGAACAGGCAAGCATGTTTGGCTCGTTTGCCTCCTTCCATTTTTTCTGATCACAGCGAGGGTCTCCTTTGAACCCGGTGATAAGTTTTTGTTGTGCCTCAATCGAGTGTTCCAGGATGTACTCAGGATCGTCGATGTCCTGTAGTTGTTTTTCTGTAAAATTTTGGAACCGCCAGCAGAACAGACACATCTGTGTACAATGGGTTATTGCAGGGGTCATCTGGAGGCATCGATGGGAGGAAATACCGTAAAAGGTTTGTTTATAACATTGTCTACCGAAAAGAAGACTTTGTTTTAGCCAATGACAGAGTTTCACCCCGGAATGTTTGCCGATGATTGCGTAATGCTGTCGTTTGAGGATTTTCTGTAATTCAGGATTCATAGGCTGCAGGATAGGCGATAACGTTTTATTTTATAACAATTATGCTTCACAGAGTGTTTTCTCCCTAAAAAAAGTTCTATGAGGCGCAATCATCAACATCGGGGAAGGTATCTTCATTGAAAATAATTGACATCTTACAAAGATGACAGAGACCTTCCTCATCGGCAGGTAGAAGATTTGTGCCGCAGAGTGAACAATGCTGGTTCATGTAAAAAACTCCAATGTAGTTATCCCTTGCGTAAGTAATAGAAACCGTATGATATAAAGTATTTGCTTTTTCGTAAACCTTATATGATAATTATTTTTTTTCTTCCGGTTATTATCTATCCTATAACTATAACGGTAAGTTTTTGTAAGGAAACCTGATTTGGAGATAGAACACCTATGAAGATAGACCCATGGAGCTCAACAACATATCAGGATTATGCGCGATTGCGTGATGAATTCGGGATTCAGGAATTCTCTGAGGACCTTTGGAAAGACCTCCCGCATCCACATCGACTGCTGCGACGAGGCGTCGTATTCGGTCATCGTGGTTTCGAGATGATCCACGAGGCGATTGCGAAGAAGAAACCATGGGCGATACTCACAGGGCTTATGCCATCGGGACGGATGCATCTGGGTCATAAGATGGTTATCGATGAGGTCCTCTACTATCAGAGTCTTGGTGCAGATATTTTCATCGCGGTTGCTGACATTGAGGCGTATGCGACCAGAGGGTTTACCTTAGAAGAAACAAAAGAGCTTGCGGTTAACGAATACATAGCAAATTACGTCGCACTGGGGCTGGACCCAAAACAGTGTCATCTTTATTTCCAATCAAAACATCAGGATGTGAAAGACCTTGCGTTTCTCCTTGGGAAAAAAGTGAACTGGTCTCAGATGGTTGCGACCTATGGATTTGAAGGGTCAACGAACATGGCTCATATCTTCTCACCCTTGGTTCAGACAGGGGATATCCTTCATGTCCAGCTGGAGAAATTCGGCGGTATTCGACCAACCCTTGTCCCTGTTGGGGTCGACCAGGACCCACATATAAGACTTAGCAGGGATATTGCACAGGCACATCGTCTCTATAATGTGACCATGACGAAAGATAATAAAATTGGTGTGTTCGTTAAGGTTGATACCAACATTAAGGAACTGTTGGATGCCGCTGAGAAAATCCTAAAAAAACTCCAGTTTACTGATTTAAAACGAATCACAGACTATAAAGCAATTTATATTAACACCGCAAAAGAAGAAGATATCCCTCGTATTGATGAGGCACTCGCCCGTATAGAACCATCCTTCCATGGATATGGGTTCCTTCAGCCATCGTCAACCTATCATCGGTTTATTACGGGTTTAACGGGGGAGAAGATGTCATCATCCAAACCAGAAAGCGCGATTTTCCTGACGGATACACCTCAAGAAGCGAAAAAGAAGATTATGAATGCGAAAACCGGTGGTGCCGCGACCCTTGAGGAACAGAAAAAATCCGGGGGAAAGCCAGATGAATGCATGATTTATGAGTTATTCTTGTATCATTTAATTGAGGATGACAACGAGCTGAAAAGCATCTTTGAGTCATGCAAGAAAGGGGAACTGATGTGCGGAGTATGCAAGAAACGCGCAGCAGAACTAATGGAGATATTCCTCATGGATTTACAAGAAAAGCGAAAAAGAACTCAAGGACAAATACAAGAGTTCCTGAAATGATGTTACTCATAGGATGTATAAAGTCCATCGTCTGAAACCATTTTTTCAAAGCAGTTCTCAAGTTTTTTTTGTTGAGGGGAAAACGTTTGTTTTAGGCAATGGAATGTGTCTTTTGAGGTAGATGCATGTCCGCGTACAGGGATAGTGATCCCAAGGTTTCCTCCGTTCACCGCACTAGTAAGGATTTGTTCGGGAGGTATTCCTCTGTTGATGTTGGTAATGATCTTTTGGATATCTCCGTGGATGATACCAAAGTTACCTGGTTTTTTCATCATTTGTTCTTCGATGTCTTCGTCAATGTTTCGAGCGAGTTTTGATCCCACGCCTTTGGTTTCGAACGGGTTCTTGTTGTATTCTTTTAACAGGTAGATCCCTATGTTGGGGTGGAAGATGTAGCAGTCATGTGAGAGTAGGGTATCGTCTTTGCCAAATGCTGCGTTCCATCCTTTTGGGTGTTTCTTTCCGTCTTTGATGATATCTTTTAGAATGTCGTTTCTTGTTTTGATTTTCACGGAAACCCTATATGGATTGGTAAGATAAGAATATAACGGAGAGGCTTAATACGTCCCTATCATTCATAGCAAAAAATGGTGTGGACGGATGCTTGTAAAAGAGATCATGACAAAAGATGTAATCACTATTGATGTAGACGCGTCTGTGTTTGATGCTTGTACAAAATACAAGGAGGAAAAAGTCGGCTGTTTGGTGGTAACCTCGGATGAAACCTGTGTTGGTATTGTCACGGAGCGAGATTTAATCGAACGTACGATTTGTCAATATCGGAATGCTGAGAAAACCAAGGTTCGTGAGATTATGTCTAAGAACATCAAAGTGGTGTACGCATTGGATACAGTAGATAAAGCACTTGAAATGATGACGCAGTATAAAATTAAGAAGTTACCAGTGATTTCCTCTGAAAAAGTCGTTGGGATTATTACCATCACCGACATTGCGGAAGCTCGACCTGATCTTTCAAGACGCTTTATAGAGACTTGGATGAAAGCACAATGGAGAGACTAAGAAAAGTTTTTTAGAGATACGTAAATGGCTCTGTACGTCCATCTAAGTTTTTTGCACCAATGTGTACAAATAGTATCTCAAGTTGGTTCAGTTGTTTAGCGGTAAGTCCGGTATATTTAAGAATGATTTCGTCTCGTTTATTTAAAACAAGAAAAGTACGGTCCGATGGATTATACACTGCTTTGTACAATTCATTGTCTTGAAGCCATATCCAGATGCGCTCGTTTGTATTTTTCATTGATATCAACTCGTTTTATTTTTTGAGTGTGCGCGCTAGTTCCTTCATTTTGTTTGCAACAATGAAGTTTCTTGTGATCAGTTCAATTTCGTTTGCTTCATCAGCACTTGATACTTGGCCAACAATCATCATAGGTGTTTACTCCTCAATGTACTCTTTTGGAGGATTTCTTTAAAACATATTGTTGTACAAACGATACCTGGTATGTGTACAATTGTTACCGAAACGAAAAAAAGCTTTTTGTTTCATCTCATGAACATTAGTCGATTCTGTACAAAAGATTTAAATTAGCCTCGCCGGATTCAGAGTACAGAAGAGGGTGAAGGATGAAAGCCATCAACCGAGTTGTGATCCCTGTTGATACGACCGATGTATCGAAGGTAGCTGCAGAACAAGGAGCGTTTTTTGCGAAACTTCTCAATGTCGAAGTGTCAATTATTTCAGTAAATGATTCAAGTCAGTATATGCTATCAAAAATGCTTGAAGAAAAGATAGAAAAACAAAAACTTTCAGCAATAGATGAAGTGAAAAAAATCACAGAAGAGCAAGGAGTTGTAACGACAACGAAACTTGCAGCAGGCGCACCTGCCGCAGAAATTGTAAAATTCGTCAAGGATGATGATCTCATCATAATGTCAAGTAAAGGACGGAAAGGGTTTAACAAGTTCTTCCTGGGGAGTGTTTCTGAAGAAGTATTAAAAACAGCCCCTTGTACCGTTATGGTCATTAAAGAAAAAACAAAGAAATGGACCGTTGATGATCTTACTTCACTAATTAAAGAAGAATAAAGGAGTTATATTATTCAGTGTCCTCATTTTTCTTTTTCTTTTTTTCTCCTTTGACCTTATAATCAGCGTTGATCGTTGAGTCATCATCGGAGGGTTGTCCTTGCCAAGAATCCCCCTGTGTGGTATCTTGTCCTGGTTGTTGCTGTTGTTGTTGAGCCGCTTGTTGGTAAATCGTAGTGGATGCTTTTTGGAAGGCCTGGGTGAGTGCATCGGTTTTTTCCTTGATTTTATCGGTATCATCACCAGTCAGTGCTTCTTGGAGTTCCTTTAATGCTTTTTCAAGATTCTCTTTATCCTCGCTGCTGAATTTATCTTTTAACTCCTGTAATGCTTTTTCAGTGCTATTAACCAAGGAATCAGCGATGTTTCGTATCTCAATTTTTTCTTTGCGTTTCTTGTCTTCTTCCTCATGTTCCTTCGCTTCTTTTTTCATCCGATCGATTTCAGCGTCTGAAAGTTTTGTTGAGCCGGTAATCCGAATCGATTGCTCTTTGCCAGTGCCTAGGTCTTTTGCTGATACGTTCATAATGCCGTTCACGTCGATGTCAAATGCAACCTCTATTTGGGGTAGACCTCTAGGTGCAGGAAGGATCCCGTCAAGATGGAATCGCCCGAGGGTTTTATTATCTGAAGCCATGGGTCGTTCTCCTTGTAATACGTTGATTTCGACGCTGGTCTGATTATCCGCCGCGGTTGAAAACACCTTGCTTTTCTTGGTTGGTACTGTGGTGTTGCGCTCAATCAATGGTGTTGCGACACCACCGAGCGTCTCAATACTTAACGTTAACGGAGTGACATCAAGCAGTACGATATCCTTTTCAATATCACCAGAGAGTACACCAGCTTGAATCGCAGCACCGATAGCAACACATTCCATCGGGTCGACCTCCCGTTTCGGTTTCTGTTTGAAAATCGCCTCGACTTTCTTTTGTACCATCTGCATTCGGGTGACTCCGCCAACAAGTACGACGTGATCAATATCTTCTGGTTTCAGCTTCGCATCTTGTAATGCTTGGCGACAAGGTTTTTCACTACGCTGAACAATCGGAGAGATAATTTCTTCAAGTTTGGCTCGAGTGAGTTTTATTTCAAGATGTTTTGGTTCTCCAGTAACAACATAGATGTAAGGGAGGTTGATATCGGTTTGAAGCGTCGAAGATAATTCTATTTTTGCTGTTTCTGCTGCCTCTAAAACTCGTTGTAACGTTTTCGGTTCTTTACGGAGATCAACACCATGTTTTTTCTTGAATTCTTCAGCGATGTAATCGACTAGTGCTCTATCCATGTCAGAACCGCCAAGTTGCGTATCACCACTCGTGGATAAGACTTCAAAGACGCCCCCTCCAACTTCCATGATCGTAACATCAAGGGTTCCCCCACCGAAATCATACACCGCGATTTTCTGATCGCCCTCCTTATCTAACCCGTAGGCGAGAGCGGCAGCGGTCGGTTCATTGATGATTCGTTTTACATTGAATCCCGCAATAGCACCAGCATCTTTGGTTGCCTGTCGTTGATCATCATTAAAGTATGCAGGAACTGTAATCACTGCATCGGGAATCTTTTCTCCAAGGAAATCCTCAGCATCTTTCTTTATTTTCTGAAGGATAAATGCGGATATCTGTTGTGGTGTATAGGTTTTTCCGCGTAAAGTGACTTTCTCATTTGTCCCCATTTTTCGTTTTATTCGTTGGACAGTCCCTTCGGTGTTGGTGACTGCTTGTCGTTTCGCTGCTTCACCAACCAGCATTTCCCCGGTTTTTGTAAACGCGACAACTGAGGGAAAATATGGTTGTCCTTCAACGCTCTTTATGACGATTGATTTTCCTGCTTCGATATACGCTGCCTCAGAATTTGTAGTTCCGAGGTCAATTCCTATAATCTTACTCATTTCATACACCTCCAAGGTGATTTTATTATGGTTTCTTTTTTGCGACAATAACATGCGCGGGTCGGAGGAGTTTTTCTCCTACCATATATCCTTTTTTTATTTCATCAATGATTGTTCCATCAACGCATTCAGATTGTTCTATAGCTGAGACTGCGTTATGGAACTGATAGTTGAAAGGTTTTCCTTTACAATCAATGTACGTTATTCCCTCTTTTTCAAGGAATTTATCAAGGTTTTCTAGTAAAAGTTTTAATCCGGATTTTGGGTCGGAATCCTCATATGCTTTTTTTAAAAGTTCGGTTAGGTCTAGGAGCTCAAGTAAGTATTTTTTCCTTATTTCTTCTTTTTGAGCTTGTAGTTCTTTTTCGATGCGTTTCTGGTAGTTCTGAAAATCAGCAAGCGTTCGTAGATATTTGTCGTTTTTATCCATGATCTCTTGATGAAGTTGTATGTTTTCTTCTTCTATTTTTTTTATTTTACTCTGCGGTGTTTCTTGGGTTGGTTTTTTTGAATCGCTAGATTTTTTTGTTGGCATAGGTACCAAAAAAATAAAAAAAAAGAAAGAAAGGGAGTGGTTGTTTAGTAATCGTCCATCCCGCCGCCTGGCATTCCACCGGGCATTCCACCGGGGCCACCTGGGGGCATTCCGCCGCCACCGCCGCCTTTTGAGGCGATGATGTCGTCGATTCGAAGAATCATGGTTGCTGCTTCGGTTGAGACTTGTACTTCTTGGACACTGACGCGAAGTGGTTCGATGACATTGATTTTAAACATGTCACTGACTTTTCCGTTTAGCACGTCAACACCTGCGTACTTACCGCCTTTCTTATGGCTTCTGCGTACCTCAAGCATCATATCGATAGGGTCTAAGCCTGCGTTCTCAGCAAGGGTCTTAGGGATGATTTCTACTGCGTTTGCGTAGGCTTCAATCGCCATTTGCTCTCGTCCACCGACCGTAGTAGCGTATTCTCGTAACGCCATAGCAATCCATGTAGCAGCTGCGCCTCCACCAGCGGTCATTTTACCGTCTTCCAGAGCGACTTTTACGACGAATAATGCATCGTGCATACCACGATCGAGTTCGTCGACCACATGCTCTGTGCTACCGCGAATAAGAATGGAGACTGCCTTTGGATTCTTACAATCGGTGACAAACGTCATCTTGTCATCGCCGATCTTCTGCTCCTCGACATTTCCTGCGAATCCGAGGTCCTTTGTTGAGAGTTCATCTAGGTTTGCAACAACGACAGCACCAGTTGCTTTTGCGAGTTTGTCCATGTCGCTTTTCTTCGCGCGTCGGACTGCGTAAATACCTTCTTTTGAGAGGAAGTGCTGTGCAAGGTCATCGATGCCTTTCTGGCAGATTAGGACGTTCGCTCCGCTTTTCTTGACTTTCTCAACCATTTTTTTCAGCATGGATTCCTCTTCATCAAGGAATGCTTGCAGTTGGGTTGGGTCTTGAATTTGGATTCGAGCATCAACTTCTGTTTTCTTTATTTCCAATGCTGCGTTTACTAAAGCGATTTTTGCGTTCTTTAGATGTCGGGGCATACCCTCATGGACGCGTTCTTTGTCTAGGATGATTCCTTTTATGATTTTGGTATCCTGGATGCTGCCACCATGTTTTTTCTGGATCTGGATGTTGTCCATATCGACGATGGTTCGGTCACCGATGCGTTCTGCGATACTGGTGACTGCGTCGACGACGACGTCCGCAAGAAGTTCTTTTGCTTGGCTTGCGCCTTTGCTTGCCATCGATGTCATCGCGATGTTTTTCAGTGTTTTCTTATCCCCGGTTTTAATCGGAATCGACATCTTGTTGAGTTCATCAATCGCTTTGGTTGCTGCGAGCTTGTATCCGCTGCAGATAACGGTTGGGTGGATGTTCTGTTCGATGAGCTCACCTGCGTATTTTAGCAGTTCACCGGTGAGAATGACTGCAGAAGTTGTTCCATCACCGCATTCTTCATCTTGTGATTTAGCGACTTCAACAATCATTTTTGCCGCTGGGTGTTCCACATCGATTTCCTTAAGAATGGTTGCTCCATCGTTGGTGATGACGACATCACCCATGGAGTCGACTAACATCTTATCCATTCCCTTTGGACCTAGGGTTGATTTCACTGCATCAGAGATTGCTCGTGCTGCCATGATGTTGTTTAATTGTGCGCCTTTTCCTTTTTCTCGCTTCGTTCCTTCTTTAAGGATAATAATTGGTTGCTGTCCTCCAGCCATCATAATATTTGCCTCCTTTTAATTGTATTAAAAGTAAAAACAGCATGTAAACACTTCTATATAAATGTTACGGTATAGGCGGCCTTGGTTCATAATTCGCCTCTTGTGACAGCTAGTCGTATTGTTCTATGGATCAATTGTCGTATGTTGTACCCTATGGTTTTAAGCCATATTTCATTGGTTTGACA
>Ga0307446_1000319_pt1 | contig 16314 bp, 16 predicted proteins | sample SalMarSW160320MG_FD_202141 | JGI IMG/M metagenome (GOLD analysis project Ga0307446, IMG submission 202141) | Salt marsh sediment microbial communities from the Plum Island Ecosystem LTER, Massachusetts, United States - SW1603-20 | ecosystem: Environmental > Aquatic > Marine > Intertidal zone >... | reverse complement strand
CGTGTTGCCGGCCCACCGGCTGTTTTATGGAAACCAATGGAACGAGGTTGGCCTGGAAAAACGGGTGGACGAGTTGGTGGAACACCATATCCAGAGATGCAGCGCTGTCCTGGACATCGTCCGGCAGAAGCCAAAGACGGCCAGAGAGATCTCACTGGAACACTTCGAAGAGCGGCAGCTGAAAGGGTACGGCATCCTGATGGCTGAAAACGAGATTGTCAGCCACTGCGAGCTATTGGAAGCATGCGGGGATATGCGTCGCGCGGGAGATCATTACCTGGCCACGGGAACCGCGAATTTTGAGACCTTCATCCGGTCATTGTAACTTCAAATAGATACTGGGCACTGGCGAGTACCCAATTCAGAAATGAGATGTTTCTTGCAAGATCAAGTCGAAGATCCCGGACTTTGAGCGGGAGAAATCAAGGGATTACGCGGAGGGAGAAAGACCCAGGTTACGGCTAATAATCAGTTTCATGATTTCACTTGTCCCCGCAAAAATTGACAAGGAACGAACGTCACGATAGATGCGACAGATCCGGTACTCTTCCATATATCCGTACCCTCCATGGATTTGCACGGCCTGATAAGCGATTCGATTTACCATTTCGCCCAGCCAGTATTTTGCCATAGACACCTTCTGAACTATCTGTTTGCCCCGAATGTGATCCACGATGAGGCTGTCAAGAAAAGTGCGACCGAGCTCCACTTCTGTTGCCATGTCGGCCAGACGGAACGCATTAAACTGAAAATTCCCGATTGGTTTCCCGAACGCCTCGCGGGTTTTGGCGTAACTCAGTGCCTCTTTCAAAGCCTCCTCCGCGTTCACCTGGCACTTTATACTCACATCCAGCCTTTCTTGCTGGAGTTTCTCCATCATGTACTTGAAACCCTTGTTTTCTTCACCCAAGAGATTGGATGCGGGCACACGGCAATCCTCGAAAAAAAGCTCAGCCGTGTCTTGCATATGATAGCCCATCTTTTCCAGCTTGCGCCCCCTGGAAAACCCCGGTGCATCCTTGTCCACCAGGATTAAACTGATACCTCGGTGGCCGGCCTCGGGATCCGTCTTAACAGCCATTACAATCACATCTCCAAAGTAACCATTGGTAATAAACGTCTTCTGACCATTAATGACATAGGAGTCCCCATCCTTGACCGCTCTGGTCCGGATTGCGGCCAAGTCGGATCCTGTATTGGGTTCGGTCAGTCCAATAGCAGTGATCACATCACCGGTTACGCACTCCGGCAGCCAGCGTTTTTTTATATCAGGCACACCATAGGAGTGAATATAGGGAGTGGCAACATCACTGTGCAGAGGAACCCCCACACCAAAACCATCCCCCCTGATCAACTCCTCGTTAATAATAACCGAATACTCGAAACCAACATCCAACCCTCCGTATTCCTCCGGCAGCCAGGGACACAAGAACCCTTGCTTCCCCATTTTAAGCCACAACTCCCGGGGAACAGCCCGTTCAGCTTCCCATTGAGGCACATTGGGAGTGATCTCATTAGCTACAAATTTCTTGAATGCATCACGAAAAATCTGGTGTTCTTCGGTGTAGATTCTTTCATTCATCACTTCGACTCCCGGTTCACTCTAATCTTTTCTGATCCCCCTCCAGTTACAACACCAAGGCACCCGGATTCTCTTATGCCCTGCGTTTCTTCCAAACTGCACCCTCTTTTGATCCGTACATATATTATACTATTGTGCCCCCTTTTCCCACTGCTTTTTTGAAAACCTCTTGGGTTGTGACCGTATCTGACAAAACCATCCTGTATGATGAAAAGAAATGGGTCCAAAAGTCTGCGTGAGTCCGTGTGGGCCTGTGGCTGAAGCCAGGGAAATCATTTGACAGATTCCCTATAGGGGGTTACTAAAAACTCAGTGCGTGCCTATTGCAACCGGACAAACCACGAGAGGTGAGGCCTTTTGATGAAAAAGCCGGGACTGATCGAGACAGCAGTCCGCCCTTTTCCCGAAAAGGAATTTGACGCCGCCACGACTCAAATCACCATTAAGTGCCATGTCATCGGTCGCATGCTCAAAAAGGGCCTGGATCCATACCGGTCCTGTATCGAAACCTGGGGAAAAGCACTCGAGAATGGAAAAAAGTCGACGGTATTTCAATTGGAGTCTCAATAGTTTTCTATTCTGCCGGGTTGAGTTTCTTATTTAATTGTGGGCCCAATTCCACAAGGCCGGATAGAATTCGTGATGGAACAAATACTTCCCAACTTATACAAGATCGAAGTTCCGCTTCCCGAAAGTCCCTTGAAAGCGACGAATGCTTATCTTATCAAGGGTCCTGACCGGGCCCTGATCGTCGACACCGGCATGAACCGGGAGAAGTGCCTTACAGCGCTCCTTTCCGCTCTTGGAAAGCTCCAGGTGGACTTGGACAGGACGGATTTTTTCATCACCCACCTGCACGCGGACCATCTCGGCCTGGTGGGGAGGCTGGCGCGAGAAACGTCGAAGATTTTCATCAGCGAAGTGGAATCCGCCATCGTGACGACCATCGCTCGGAAGGGGGCGTTTCGGGTGGATGCTCTCCGGGGGTTCTATATGGCGAATGGTTTTCCCGAAGAAGAACTCCGAAAGGCTGAGGAGAGGCATCCGGGCTTTCGATACGGGCCCGGGCGAAAGATAGACTTCTCTCCTATGAAAGAAGGGGACATGATAGAAGTGGGGGACTATTCGTTCAGAGGTATTTCCACACCGGGGCACTCTCCGGGGCATATGTGCCTCTACGATGCTGAAAAAAAGATACTCCTTGCCGGAGACCACCTGCTTTGCGACATCACCCCCAACATCACCCGCTGGCCGGAGCTTGAAAATGCCCTGGGGGCCTACCTGGAAAGTCTTCAGAAAACGTATCTTCTGGACGTCGAGCTTGTCCTGCCCGGGCACCGGAGCCTGTTTACCGATCACAGGGGAAGGATCACGAGGTTACAGGAACACCACCAGGGGAGGCTGGCCGAGGTCCTCTGCGCTTTGGAGGACCGCCCGGGGACGGCCTGGGATGTGGCCCCTCACGTAACCTGGGACATCGAATTCAAATCATGGAAATCGTTCCCCACTGTTCAGAAATGGTTTGCGATCGGAGAAGTAATCGCACACCTGGACTACCTGGAAGCGCAAGGAAAGCTGGAACGGCGGGAGGAGAACGGAAAAATGGTTTACAAGCGGTGTTAGCCCGTGCCATTCTCTCCTGAGCCCGTATCAGGTTCCGGGTGGATTAAGTTGGGGGGGCATTTGGTATATGGATGTTCCCAGCCCAATAAGTTGCTTTGGAACCTACGTCCCCGTCTCTGTCAAAGGGGTCGGTAGATTTCGTCATTCCGACACCGTCCTCGTGACCGAAGACGGATGTATTTCTTTGACGCGGTTTCCCGACTCGCTCAAGGATCCGGTGCTGCCCATGGGATAATTGCCGCACTGACCCGTGAGCAGACCGGATGAGAGCAGGCCCGCCTGGCGGGCATCCAATACAATGAATAAGCCTTTCACGGCTACTGTGAGGTGGATCACATGAAGAGTAAGGTATATTTCGTACCGGTTGAGGATGCTGAGGACATCAATAGCGTCAACGGCAAATTGAAGGTGCTCCTGGAGGAAAGCAGGGTGCTGGGTTTTCCCGACGAAGTCAGGAGAGTGGGAGTGAAGCTGCACTTCGGGGAGGAGGGCACCGACGCTTTCGTCAGGCCCGACCACCTGCGGCTCGTTTGTGATGAGATAGCCGAGAAGGGCGCTGTCCCCTTTTTGTCGGACGCCAATACGCTTTACCGCGGCAAACGGCTCAATTCCACGGATCATCTCGAGATAGCCGCGGCGCATGGCTTCACGAGGGAGGCTGTGGGCGCGGACATCTTCATCCCTGACGACAAGAAAAAGGAAGATGTCACGGAGGTACAGATCGATCAGAATTTCATCAAAACGGCCAAGGTCGGCCGCTGCTACGTGGATGCAGACGCCTTCGTTGCCGTGACTCATTTCAAGGGTCATGGCCTGACGGGTTTCGGCGGGACCTTGAAGAACATCGGTATGGGGTGTGCAACGAGGGAAGGCAAGCTGGCTCAGCACTGTGATGCGGCACCCACTTTCTACGAAGACAAATGTGTCGGCTGCGGTGAGTGCGAAAAAGTCTGCCCCGTAAATGCCATCCATATGGAAGACGACAAATCGGTGCTGAACAAGGACAAGTGCATCGGGTGCGCAAGTTGCGTGGCGGCCTGTCCCAACATGGCGCTTTTTATCGATTTCGGGGCAGGTGACGAGGTCCAGAAGAAGATGGTTGAGTACACCTATGCCATTCTGAAGGACAAGAAAGGCAAAGCCGGTTTCCTGAATTTTGCGCTGCGGATAAATAAGGAATGTGATTGCTGGCGTTATGGAACCCGGCGGATTGCACCTGATGTGGGGATTTTCGCTTCGGCCGATCCCGTGGCCGTCGATAAGGCGAGCCTCGACCTCGTGAATGCCTCCTGCGGGAAAGAGATTTTCAAAGAGGTGCACCCCAAGCAACACCATCTCCTGCAACTGGAATACGGTCAAAAGATTGGTCTGGGAAGGGTCGACTACGACCTCATAAAGGTCTGATGGGGTCCAGATTATGGGTGAAGCAGGTAACGTAAAACCTTTGAGCATCGAACAGTGGGATGACTCGCTAAAACCAATTGTTGATGATATGAAAGGACGCCCTATTAATGTCCACCGCCTGATGGCCAATCACCCTGATCTGCTAAAGGCCTGGTGGAGTTTTCGCAATTACTCCGTTGCCGGTGGGGCGCTGGGAAGGCGCCGGGGTGAGCTGGTTATTTTGCGAGTCGCTGTTCACATGAAAGCCTGGTACGAGTGGGGTTCGCATGTGGAGCGAGGCTTGGCCTGCGGTTTAAGTCTGGAAGAAATTGAGCGGGTTAAAGAAGGGGGCGATGCAGTGGGTTGGAAAGCGGAGGACGCTTTACTGCTCAGGGCTGTCGATGAATTAATAACCGGCCACAGCCTGAGCAAGGGTCTTCAGGCCGAACTCGCCGGGTTTTTCTCTACTAAACAAATCATGGATCTCATCGCCATCCACGGCATGTATGTCATTCTTGGCTGCATGATTAACAGCTGGGGGCTGGAATTGGACGAGCATGTGGCGGCCAAACTGCCCGATGCTGTGACGCAGGAACAATTTGAACAGCAGTTTCCGAGCGAGGAAAAGTGACGTGAGAGAGATCAGGAATGTCGCTGTCATTGGCGGCGGTCTTATCGGTATGAGTTGGGCCAGCCTGTTCCTGGCTCGGGGTATGAAGGTGACGGTGGTTGACCCCAGGCAGGAGGCCGTAAATCAGCTGGGTGAATTTGTTAAAAATGCCTGGCCGCTGTTATCGGATCTCGGATTGACACTGTCGGAACAGGTTCAGGAAGCAAATTTTCTCACTGATACAGCCCTGCTTAGTGATATTGATTTTGTTCAGGAATGCGGTCCGGATCGCATTGAAGTTAAACGTCAAATAGTGGCATCGCTGGAATCGGTGCTTGCTGCTGATGTGGTTATTTCTTCCAGCACCTCGTCATTAAAAGCCTCAGACATTCAATGTGACGCTCGACATCCTGAGCGTATCCTGGTCGGCCATCCCATGAACCCGCCGCATTTGGTGCCGATGGTAGAACTGGTGGCGGGAAAACAGACTTCCGAGCAAACGATGACAACAGCGGATGCGTTTTATCGGGCCATGGAGCGGGTGACCATTCGAGTCAAAAAAGAAGTGGTGGGCCACCTCGCTAATCGCCTGACGTCTGCCCTGTATCGCGAAGCGGTTTATCTTGCTGCCGAAGGTATTGCGGATGTTGAAGACATCGACCGTGCCATCAGCTACGGTCCGGGTATGCGCTGGGCCCTGATGGGTCCGCATCTCACCTACCACCTTGGCGGTGGTGCAGGCGGCTACAGACATTATCTGGATCATCTTGGCCCCACTCAGGAAGCACGCTGGAAAGAACACGGTACAGCCGAACTGACTTGGGCGCTCAAAGAAAAACTGGTCGCAGGCGTGGAAAAGGAACTGCAAAGCCAGGATAAAGACACGCTGGTGCAACGACGGGATCAGGCTCTGGTAGAAATATTTGTGTTAAAGAAAAACTATGGATTCTAAGGCCGTTCAGTTGATGCGCCACTTGCGGCGAATACTCTCCACTCAGTGAAGAATTGAAAAGAAGAATCGAAGCTATGGAAAGTAAATACGATGAGCAATTCAGCGTCGTGTTCGAAGCCATAAAGCGGTTAATAGACGCTAAAGACAAGCCCAAGAGGAAGATAGGATTTGAAGTCAAGGAGGCGGCCGCGGCCTATTCCAAAAGATCAAGAAAGAAAAAAGGCTAATCAAATGACCTTCGAAAAATTTCCAAACATGGCCGTGCCTTCCCAGGTGGAAGGCGGCGGCTCAGGGAGGGATATAAATGTCATATTTTCTCAGCCCAAAGGTGCTCTTCGGCAAAGGTGCATTGGAAAAGTTAGGACCCGAGATTGAAGGCAAGGGCGATAAGGCAGTGCTGATTACGGATACTACGATGGCAAGGTCCTGCGGAACGATTGTGAAAACCTTCAATGATGCCGGATATGAAGTGAAGGTCTGGGATGGAGCAGAGCAGGAGCCGTCTATTGATGCAGCGCTTGCCGGGAGCAAAGTTCTTCTCGATTTTAAGCCTCAATGGATTATCGGTTTTGGCGGGGGATCTGCCATCGACACGGCAAAGGCGGCATGGGTCCTGTATGAAAGACCGGACATGGCCGGCAAACCTGTTCTTCCGAAGCTCAAATTAAACCTGCGGCAAAAGGCCAAGTTCCTATCCGTGCCTACCACAAGCGGCACGGGTGCGGATGTCACATGGGTGGCAGTACTCACAGACAAGGCAAAGCACCAAAAAAGGATATTTGCCCACAATGACATCGTCCCTGATATATCGGTCCTGGTCCCGGAGCTTACAGCCGGGATGCCGGCGGGGTTGACCGCAAGCACCGGGATTGATGTCATAGGCCATTCCGTGGATGGCTATACATCCAGGCAGCAGACGGACTTCAGCGACGGCCTGTGCCTCCAGGCCATGAAGATAGCCTTTGAGTGGCTTCCCAAGGCGTACCGGGACGGAAGCGATGTCCTGGCCAGGGAGAAAATGCAGAATGCAGCCACCATAGCCGGATTAGGATTCGGCAACAGTAACACAGGGCTTTCTCATGCCATGGCCCATTCGGTGGGAGCCGTATTTCATATCCCCCACGGACGGGCGGTGGGAATAGCCCTGCCTTATTCTTTGGCGTATATTTCTTCAAATCCTGCTCTTCCTGATGCTCCTGATCCGGTTGAGAGACTCGACACTGCTGCCAGGTTTGTAGGAATTAATGCGAATTCTGCTCAGGAGAGGATACAGGAATTTATTCTGAAAATAAGGGATCTTGAAAGAGAAATTGGAGAACCCCTGAGCCTGAAGGAAGCCGGCATCACAGAGAATCAGATGAAGGAAGAGATAGACACCTTGGTGAGTGTGGCGAGCCAGGACCCGAACATGTATACCACGCCATGCAGGTGCAAAGAGGAGAATCTCAGACAACTTTTTCAGGATATGTGGGCGGGAAGCTTCGCCGTTTGAAATTTAATTTGCAGATGAAACTGCCGAAAAGAAACCACGAAGGCTTGATGACCCCGATTTCCGAAATGCGGAAATAGCAATGGTAAAGTTCATCCATGCGGCTGATATCCACCTGGACAGCCCTTTGATCAGGCTTTCCTACCATGAAGGCGCACCGGTGGACGAACTGCGCCAGGCCACCCGTCAGGCATTGAACAACCTGGTTGCACTTGCCATCACTGAAAAGGTCGATTTTGTTCTCATCTCCGGAGATCTGTATGACGGAGACTGGAAAGATTACAACACGGGTCTCTATTTTGTCTCGCAAATGAGTAAATTGCGGGAGGCGCATATTCCGGTTTACCTCATTTCGGGGAACCATGATGCAGCCAGCAAAATCACCAGGACCATCCGCTTTCCCGAGGGCACACATGTTTTTCCGAAAAATGAGCCTTCCACCCTTATCGTAAAAAACCTGGACGTCGCGATCCATGGTCAGAGCTTCGCATCTCCGGCAGTGACGCAAAACCTTTCACTCAACTACCCCGCCCCCATCCCGGGGAACTTCAATATCGGTATGCTCCATACCTGTGCAACAGGCAGGGAAGGGCACGAACCATATGCCCCCTGCACGGTGGAAGACCTTCAACTCAAAGGATATGACTACTGGGCACTCGGACACGTCCATCAACGTGAGATCCTCTCGCATGACCCATTGATCGTGTTCCCCGGGAATACCCAGGGACGCAATATCCGGGAAACCGGAGCCAAAGGGTGCATGCTGGTCACTGTCGATGAAAAGGGCCGGCCTTCGGCTGATTTCAAATCCCTCGACGTGATTCGCTGGATACGGCTTCCTGTTGATGCCTCCGGGGCCGGGAGCGGCAATGACGTCGTGGATCTGGTCTCAGAGAACATGGAAAGGATCCTCGGGGAGAACAGCGGCATGCCCCTGATAGCACGCGTCGAAATCGCGGGTTCTTCACCGGCCCATACTGATCTGGCGGCATACCGGGAACGATGGATAAACGATATAAAGTCAGTGGCGGTGGATATCAGCGGGGACAGGATATGGATCGAGAAGGTGAAATTCCGGACCACCTCTCCAAAAGATATAGAAACGGGAGCTCATGCAGAAGGACCGATCGGCGAACTCTGGCGATACCTGGATACGCTGCGCTCCGACTCGGATCAACTGATAGAGATCGGGGAGACACTCAAAGAAATCACCAGGAAACTGCCAAGGGAAGTGATGGAGGACAGAGAAGTCATCTCACCCGAAGACCCGCAATGGCTGGCTGAGCAACTCGACCAGGTAGGTCCCATGCTTGTCCGGCGTCTCATGAGAAAGGAGGATCTGTCATGAAAATCCTCCAAATGAACCTGATTGCTTTCGGTCCCTTTCAAGACACACTCCTTGAACTGGGTGATGGTGACGAAGGGCTTCACATCATATACGGTCCGAACGAGGCAGGCAAAAGCTCCGCCCTCCGGGCATTGAGACAGATGCTCTTCGGAATCCCCGAGCGCTCCCTGGACGATTTTATCCACCCTTACGCAAAACTACGCATCGGCGCCGTGATCGAGCAGAGCGACGGCACCCGGCTGGAGTTTATCCGCAGAAAAGGCAGGGCCAATACGCTCCGGGGCCCCGATGACAGCACCGTTCTGGATGAAGCCGCACTGCGTCCGTTCCTGGGCGGCATGACTGCCGACCTTTTCTCCACTATGTTCGGTATCGGCCACGGGGACCTGGTTCGCGGCGGTACCGAGATCATTCAGGGCGGGGGCAGTCTCGGCCAGATGCTTTTTGCCGCGGGATCAGGGATAGCAGATCTCCGCAGGGTGCAGGAGGAACTCCAATCGGAGGCGGATACCCTTTTCAGGCCTTCGGGGCAGAAGCCGCTGATCAATGAGGCCCTTTCAAGGCTCAAGAAGACCCGAAAAGAACTCCGCGATGCCCAGCTTCCCGGGCAGGAATGGGAAAGGCACGATCAAGCGCTGCGTGATGCAAAACGGCAGCGGGCCGATCTCGACCTTCAACTGGCAGAAAAGCAGAAAACGCAACACCGTCTTCTCAGAATCAGGGATGCGCTTCCCTTGATCGGCCGGAGAAAAGAACTCCTGGAAGAGGGAGAGTCGTATAGGGATGCCGTGCTTCTTCCGGAGGAGTTTGGAGAAAGGAGAGCCGGTCTTCTCACCGATCTGCGAATCGCGGAAAATAAAAAGAATGAGGCTTTGAAAAGCGAAAAAGAAATCCGTGAAGCCATTGCCCAGCTTGATGTTTCTGAAGAGATCCTGGAAAAAGCGGACCTTATTGAGCAAGTCTATAAGGACCTGGGGAGTTATCAGAAGGCAAAAAAGGACCGCATTCAACTTGAGACAAGAAGGAATGTCCTCTGGAGTGAGGCCAAAGAGATCCTCTCCGGGCTCCGAGACGACATTCAATTGGATGACGCCGACAAACTCCGCCTGAAAAGGCCGGAAACCGTCAAGATACGAGAACTCGGGAGCAGATACGAACGATTGGCAACCCTTCTTGAAACCATCTGGGATGAGATCACGAAATTTACCCGGCAAGTCAATGACATTGACCAGGAATTAGCCATTCTCGAATCTCCCCTTGAGGTTGATGACTTGGCAAATGCCATAGAAAGCGCTGCCAAGTATGCTGCTCTTGAAGATCATGCCTTTTCTGAAGAGGCGGAGATAAAAAGTTCTCTTGAGTCATTGCAGATAGCCCTTCAAAAACAGACCCTCTGGTCAGGGAATTTTGAAGACCTCGAAAGGCTGCCTTTACCTTCTATCGAGACGATCGATTCCTTTGATCATCGCTTTGATGAAACACAAAAAAACCAAAGTCGCATTCAATCTGAATTCAAGACCCTTGAAGATGCACTGCTCAAGACTGACGGACAAATCAAGGAACTCAGGCTTGAACAGGCAGTTCCAACCGAGGATGATCTCGAAAACGCGCGCCTTCAAAGGGAAGAGGGCTGGAAACTTGTCCGGCAATTAGTCGAGAAGGAAACCGGGCCCGGCAAGGATCAAGAGGATTTCATAAGCCTTTTCAAGCCGGCCCAGACCCTCGTCGACGCCTATGAACTCAGTGTCGAAAAGGCTGATCAGGTTTCAGACCGGTTGCGGCGCGAGGCAAACCGGGTTACGCAAATGGCCAGGCTCATTTCAGAGAAAGAGACCGGAGATATCCAACTGCAAGGCCTGCAAAACCAGCTTGAACAATCTGATAGTGAACTTGCTGCTCTCAATAAGGAATGGTTCAACGTCTGGGAACCTGCCGGTATATCACCCCAATCCGCGAGGGAGATGCGGGCGTGGGTCCTGGACCAACAGGCAATTATCAAGGAACTGCGTGAGATCAGCATACGAAGGATGAAGGCGGATGATTTGAAGGGACGAATTGAAAAACACAGAAACGAAGTAGATCGATGTCTCTCAGATATTTCCCAGGTCTCCGCAAAACCGGAAGAAACCCTCTCGGATCTCATCCTCCGGAGCAAAAAAATCATCAAAAAACAGGAAAACCTCCGCGCCGAACTCGACAAACTCGTAGCTGACAAGAAAGAGAGGGAGAATGCCTTGAAAGAGGTCAGCCGGCGTCGTGACCATATTGAAGGAGAGATCTCCCTGTGGCAGGGCGAATGGGAGCAGGCAATCCGGCCCCTGGGCCTCGATGCCGGTGCTTCGCCGGGGCAGGCCAACGCTGTCATGGACGATCTGAAAAGCCTTTTTGATAAACTCAAGGAAGCGGATATCCTCCACAAACGTATCAAAGGAATTAACAGGGATGCAGAAGCGTTTTCTCAAAGGGTGACAGCCTTGGCAGAACACGTTGCTGAGGAGCTAAAAGGATCCCCTATCGAACAGGCTGCTGCTGATCTGAATGGCCGCCTCACTCGGACACGGGAAGTCAGGACCGAACTGAAAGGCCTTGAGAAGCAGAAGGAGCAGGAGGAAAAACACGTTCGAGAGGCTGAAAAAGGGATATCAGAGGCACGCCTAAAACTCGACCGCATGTGCGAGGAAGCACATTGTTCGGAATATGAGGATCTTTCCGAGGCGGAAAAACGGTCATCCAAACGCCGTCAAATAGATGCCGGCCTGGAAGGCCTGGAAGAACAATTGCTCAAACTGGCCGCCGGGCTGACCGTAGAGGATTTCGTCCAGGATGCGCAGAGGGTTGATCCGGACGAGGTGGAAAGCCGGATCGAGCGTCTTGAGGAAGAGGTGGCTTCTCTTGAGGAGGGAAAGACCAGGCTTGACCGGACCATAGGAGAGGAAGGGAACGAGCTGAAGAAAATGGACGGCAGCGGCAAGGCAGCGGGCCTTGCCGAGGATGCGGAGATGATCCTGGGAGGTATGGAGGCAAACATCGAACAATATGCACAACTGCGTATTGCCTCGGCGGTCTTGAGCCGTGCCATTGAACGATACCGCGAAAAGAACGAGGGGCCTGTCCTCAAACGGACAAATGAGCTTTTCGCTGCCATGACCATGGGTTCATTTGCCGGTGTACGAGCGGAATTTGATGAGCACGGCAACCCCACCCTCGTGGGTGTCCGCCCGGGAGACAAAGGGACTGTAAATGTAGAAGGCATGAGTGACGGTACCGCGGACCAGCTATACCTTTCTCTGCGGCTTGCAAGCCTCGAAAAATACCTCGAAGGCAGTGAACCGCTTCCTTTTATCGTGGATGATATCCTCATCAGGTTTGACGATGAACGGTCCGTTGCAGCCTTGCAGGTGCTGGCACAGTCGGCAAACCATACTCAGGTCATATTCTTCACGCACCACCGGCATCTTGTGGACCTGGCCGAAGCAAACATCGATTCCTCAATTTTGTTTGAGCATGCCCTGCAGGCTTGAAAGCGGAAAAAGGAGGTACCTGCTTTATCATCGCCTTGAAGCGGCTTTCAAATCCGTGAGCGCCATGCTCGGGAAGGGTTTGACATAAAGCCCCCAAAACGCCACACCTGGTTGGCTTGATGGCAAAGAAACCCGATAAAACCAGCACCCAAGGCAAAGGCGAAATCGTCCTCTACCAGTCTCCGGACGGAAAGACCTCGTTAGAAGTGCGTTTGGATGGCGATACGCTTTGGCTCAGCCAGAAACAGCTTTCGGATTTATTCCAAACTGAGCGTAGCGTCATCACCAAACATTTGGGAAATATCTTTCGTTCCGGCGAGTTGGAAAGGAATTCAGTCTGTGCAAAATTTGCACATACTGCTGAGGATGGTAAAATTTACCAGACTGCTTTTTACAATCTTGACGCCATCATCTCTGTCGGCTACAGGGTCAACTCCAAGCGCGGGAAGCCCCTTAAACAAAATCGATTTTTTGATCCATAAGACGGGAGACAAAAAATGCAACATATTGTTCCAATGGAAAGGATCACGAGTAAGATTTACGTGATCCGAGATACAAGGGTTATGCTTGATAGAGACCTTGCTGAGCTTTATGGCGTCGAGACAAAAGTGTTAAAGCAGGCTGTAAGACGAAATATCAAACGTTTTCCTGAAGATTTCATGTTTGAGCTTGCAAAAGAAGAATTTGAAAATTGGAGGTCACAATTTGTGACCTCCAATCGTGACAAAATGGGTCTAAGATACAGGCCTATGGCCTTCACAGAGCAAGGTGTCGCCATGTTATCCAGTGTTCTAAACAGCGACAGAGCCATCCAGGTGAATATCCTGATCACAAGGGCATTTACCCAATTGCGGCGAATGCTCTCCACTCATGAAGAATTGAAAAGAAAAATCGAATCAATGGAGAAGAAATACGATCGCCAATTCAGGGTCGTGTTCGAAGCCATAAAGCAGCTAATAGACGCCAAAGATAAGCCCAAGAGGAAGATAGGATTTGAAGTCAAGGAGGCGGCCGCAGCCTATTCCAGGCGATCGAAAAAGAAATCCGCCTGACTGTTACTTCAGCTTCCAACCGCTCCGTCACTCCTGCACCGGTCCGTCACTTCCGCGAAAGCGGGAGTCCAGCTTCCATCCCATCCATTTCGTCATTCTGGAAAGTCCGCAGGGCTTATCCGGAATCCATGTCCCCTCTCCCTCCTCATCCTGGACAACCAGGTCCTCCATGTGTCATTATCTGCTGGAGAAAATGGCAGTGGAGTTGAGACGACCAGGAAGGATAACCTTGCACGTGGGAAGGGAGCAGATGTTCAAAACACCCGAGGGTGGCTTCAATTACATAGATTGGGGCGGTTCCGGGCCTGCAGCACATTTAGCCCATGCAACGGGATTCTGCGCGGACGTTTACACGCCTCTTGCGGAGAGGCTGAACGCACGAATAAGCGTAGTGGGCATGGATGACAGGGGACACGGTAGATCGCAGGTCCCGGCGGATCCCAGCAAGTTGAAAGGCTGGGACGTGTTCGTAGGGGACCAGGAGAAGTTTTTCGAGCACCTGGGTGGGCCTGTTATTGCCATGGGGCACTCAAGGGGAGGAGTGGCGAGCCTCCTTCTTGCAATCAAGCGGCCCGATCTCATCCGCGCCCTGATCCTGCTGGATCCCACCATTCTGCCCCTTTCCTGGATGTGGTGGTGGTTCCTGGCGAAAAAGACGGGGCTCGCCGGGTTTGTCCCCATCGCCCGTCGCGCCGCGCGCAGGCAGAAAGAGTGGCCGGATCGGGAGACCATCCTCCAGGTTTACAAATCAAAGCACTCATTCAGATCCTGGAAAGAAGGCTTCCTCGAGGGCTACATAAAAGGCGGAACCAGAGATACGGGACACGGCACCATCCAACTCTGCTGCGACCCGGCCTGGGAGTCCCGCTGTTTTGCCGTGTGCCCGTACATTATCTGGCGATATGTGCCTCGGATAGCGGTTCCCACCCTTGTACTCTACGGGGCCGATTCGGACACCTTTCGGGAGCCCGCCGTAAGGCGCTTCAAATTCCTGCTGCCTGCCGCGACCGTCAAAGGGTTCGAGGACACCGGGCACTTCGTGCCCATGGAGAGACCGGATGAATGCGCGGGTGAAATCCTCTCCTTTCTGGAAGCGCACAACATAATCTGATCCCGTCTCCCTGAATCCTCACCCGCGAAGCTCTCTTTTCCCTTTCCGCCGTTTCAGCTACCTCCTCTGCCCTACACCCGGTCACTTTAATTCCGGATGCTCGAAGAGAATTGGACTGATAAATAGGGTGACTCTTTTCCCACTTGCAAATACAGGGACAAAGGCATAGGATCTTACCAGTAAGAAAATAATTAAGAGGAGGAGAGTCATGGCTGGTGTCGCTACAACAAAATTGTCTTCCAAAGGACAAGTGGTAATACCCGAAAACATACGGAAGAAACTACAGTTAAAAGCGGGCGCTCAATTTGTCGTCGTTGGCGACAAGGATGTTGTGATATTAAAAAACATCACAACACCATCGATGGACGAATTTGACGGGCTTATCGCAACAGCACGAAAATCAGCAAGAAATGCCGGGCTCAAGAAAGCTGACATTAAGGATGCCATAGCAAAAGCCCGGAGAAGCAAATGAAAATTGTGCTGGATACAAATGTGTTGATATCCGGTATTTTCTTCTCAGGGCCACCACATCGAATTCTTAATGCATGGCAACAAGGTAAAATCAAAATTGCCTTGTCACAAGAAATCTTGAGAGAGTACCAGCGGGTTGCGGAAGAACTCTCAAAGCAGTTTCCCAAAATAGACATTCAGCAAATTCTTGATCTACTCACAATACACTCAGAAATAGTCGACACTCAGGGATTTGAAGTTACAGTCTGTGAGGATCCAGACGACGATATGTTTATATCTTGTGCCCTTGCAAGCAAGAGCAAATTCGTAGTGAGTGGGGACAAACACCTATTGAGAATTTCGGGATATCAAGGCATTGAAGTACTGAAGCCACGTGATTTCGCAGAGAAGATTCCGAAAAACGATTGTTGAAAACTTCCCTTATTGAAGTTTCCTGACAAGGCACCCTTAAACCCGAATCACCATTAAGGGCCACGTCTTCGCTTTAAATAGGGTGACAGGGCCTTTTAATGGGTGACCCTTTTTCCGCCCTTTCATGTGAAAGAGGTGAATTATTAAATTTTAAAAGAGCGTCCCGCTCTCCACGGGTGAGATCCTTTCCTTTCTGGAAGCGCACAACATAATCTGATCCCGTCTCCCTGGAACCTCACCCGCGAAGTTTTCTTTTCCCTTTCCGCCCTTTCATTTCTTATCGCTATTTTACCCTTATATTCTCTGACAGCCATGCCGATGTTTAGGAGTGTGTCTAACTATTTTGTGCCGGTTTTTGCATTACAATATCGTGACCCGCTCCGAGAGAGTGCGAGTCCTTTGAATGGTGAAGCCAGGACGTTCTACCATGGGGATACCCTAAGGCAAATGTTGATATGGATTTTGAGGCTGCCGGATGAACTGTAGAAGCCATTTTAATCGAAGCGTATGGCAAGAAGCTGTTAATAGGTGACAGGATATGATCGGCGATAAGAAGATATCCATCTTGGCGATCGATGACGAACCCTCTATCTTGGGGACCCTGGAGGGTATCCTTACCGATGAAGGCTATAGAATGTTCGCGGCAGTGTCAGGTCCAAAAGGATTGAGCATTCTCATGAGGGAAAAGATTGATACTGTCCTTCTGGACGTGTGGATGCCCGGGATGGATGGAATCGAGACATTAGAAAAGATAAAGAAAA
>Ga0307446_1000318_pt1 | contig 16317 bp, 16 predicted proteins | sample SalMarSW160320MG_FD_202141 | JGI IMG/M metagenome (GOLD analysis project Ga0307446, IMG submission 202141) | Salt marsh sediment microbial communities from the Plum Island Ecosystem LTER, Massachusetts, United States - SW1603-20 | ecosystem: Environmental > Aquatic > Marine > Intertidal zone >... | reverse complement strand
ACCCGGTCTGCTTGCAAGATGTACAATCATGGGGGTGTTTAAGGCGACTTTCGAGAACGACACCGTAATCAGATGCCGAATCCTTCGAAACCAAGGACAGTCCTGCACTTCGACCTGGATGCCTTCTTCTGTTCGGTTGAAGTCCTTCTCAGCCCCGATTTAAAGGGGAAAGCCTTCGTCGTTGGCGGCTCAGCCGAGAGCCGGGGCGTTGTTGCTTCGGCATCCTACGAAGCTCGCGCCTACGGTATTCGTTCTGCGATGCCCACCGCCCAGGCCCTGCACCTGGCTCCCAACCTGATCGTCATTTCCCATCGTCACGGGACTTATGGCACATACTCAAAACAGGTGATGGAATTGGTGCGCCAGAACGCGCCACGTGTGCAACAGATCTCGATCGACGAAGCTTTCCTGGACGTTAGCGATGATCCGCGCTCGGGTCGTGAGATTGCTTCATCTCTTCAATCCGAGATCAATCAACGCTTCAACCTGCCAACATCCTGGGGGGTCGCGTCGAATAAACTTGTTGCCAAGATTGCGACCGAGGTAGGAAAACCGAACGGTCTGATTGTCGTTCCCCCTGGCACCGAAGAGGAGTTCCTCGCTCCACTCCCGGTCCGCATGATTCCTGGGATTGGTCCGAAAATGGCAAGCAAATTAGGAGAACATGGGATCACCTTGATCGGTGAGCTTGCAAGGTTTGATCCCGGGGATCTGACAGACATGTTCGGGAAGTATGGTCCGGAACTTGCAGCAAAGGCACGTGGTGAAGATGATCGACCGGTTGAGGAGATCCACGAGCCGAAGTCGATGTCGGCCGAACGAACCTTTGCAGTTGATATTTCTGACGAAGCCAGGCTTCAACGTGTGTTGCTCCGGTTGAGTGAAGAGGTTGGGCACCGGCTGCGCAAAGCCGGGTTGGCTGGCTGGACGGTTAAATTGAAGATCCGCTGGCCAGATTTCACCACCCTGACCCGGCAAAGCCGCCTGGAGCACAACACGGATGACGATGGTGAAATATTCGCACAGGCGAATGATTTATTCCACATCGTCTGGCGGGCAGGAAAAGCCGTGCGGCTGCTCGGCGTCGGTGTGTCGGATTTGAACCCACCAATTCGCCAACTCTCACTTTTCGATGGCGATTGGGAAGAGCAGGAGCGCTTGAAGATCGCGTTGGACAAGATCCGTGATCGCTATGGCCCTGACGCCGTCCGAAGAGCTGGCGGGCTTAGACCGGGGGAAAGCTTCAACCCGGGCAAAGAAACTGAATGAGCCTCGAGAACCTGATGGTGATTTCAGGATGGAAGATGCTGGAGCATAGTCAATGACCTTGATTGGAAAAGGTTTTTTCATCTGGAAGATACCCTTCTGCCATGGTGGCGACCCAGACGCAATTGCGACCGCAGCCGCTCAAGCCGGACTCTCGCATGTCTTGATCAAGATCGCCGACGGATCAACCTGGCCCTATAATTTTGATTTTGACCGTAACATCGATCTCGTACCGCCTGTCAGGGAAGCCTTGAAAGAGAAGGGCATTCAGGTCTGGGGCTGGCACTATGTGCGTGGTGATGATCCGGTAAGCGAAGCCAGGCTGGCGGTTGACCGCACGCATGAACTCGCCTTGGACGGTTATGTAATTGACGCCGAAGGGGAGTACCGGCATTCGAGCAAGCGGACCGCGGCCACCCGTTTCATGCAGGATTTACGTTCGGGATTGCCGGATCTGCCAATCGCGCTAAGTACGTACCGTTACCCACGCATGCACGCCGAATTTCCATTCCATGAGTTTCTAAACTACTGCGATTTAAGCATGCCGCAGGTATATTTCGAACAAATGCATAATCCGGAAGAACAGCTTGAGCAGACAGTTGAGCAATATATGGCCCTGCAGCCTGCACGTCCAGTCGTACCAACCGGGCCGACCTATGCTCGCGGTGGCTGGAGGCCGAGTGCAGATGAGATCCGCCGTTTCTTTGTCAAGGCTCGCGAGATGGGTTTGAGTGCTGCGAATGCCTGGAGTTGGGATTTCTGTGCCCGACCTGAGTACATCGATCTGTGGAAGGCAGTCGCGGACTATGATTGGCCGGTGGAACCACCAGTTGCGGATATGCCTGAGCGCTTGATCGGCCGAATGAACGAGCACGATCCGGTCTTCGTATCCAAGCTCTATGCCCAAAACGCGGCTCATGTGACTGGCGAGCGCACGGTTGTTGGCATGGAACCGGTACGCCAGTGGTATCAGGAGATGTTTACCGCGTTGCTGCCGGATGCTAAATTTGAGGTCTTGGGGAAGAATGGTGAAGGGCGGTCGCGCCACTTTGTATGGCGAGCCCAGAGTACCCTTGGCCAGGTCGTTGACGGAAATGACACCTTAGGCATTGTCGATGGGCGGATCCAATACCACTACACATATTTCACTATTCGTTAGGATTACTGGATATCAGCTCAGATTTGCTCCCGAAGAAGTTCGGGAGCTTTTATTTTGGACCCATCGGGACGTTTGTACTTCTCAATTTCCGCCAAAGGATAAGCCCCCAAAAATATAATGCTGCTCCCAGGATGCTACCAATCAGGAGACTGCTTGCCCCGACCCCATCCGATCTCCGAGTGAGCAGCATTATGGCACTCATGAAAACAACCAGCTGGGCAGCCTGAATTCTCTTCGCATCCAATGTTTTCCCGCCTACATCACCGACGCTGACAATATGGTTTGAGTGGATAAGGAGCGGAACGAACAAAAGCGCTGGAATCAACACCCAGAACAGGTCCAATGAGAGGGTGTGGCCAGTCACGCGGAAGACGCCGATCTGGCTTCCAATCAGGCTGGCAACTGCCAGCCCTGCACCGAGGTAGCGGTGCCTGGGCAGAGGATCAGCCAGGAATCCATCAAGAAGCATGATGAGTCCAGCGATGAGCCCTGCCAACCAGTCGTAGGTCCCTGCCAGCCAGATGGAGAAACCGCTGATGACGAGCGTATCCAGCCAGCGGGCTGCCGCACCCGAGGTTCGGTTGAGAAGGCGAAGAAGTGCCATCAACCAGAATGTCGCCAGTAGATTAACGCCTGGCAGCAGGAAGACGGCCAGGGTTCCGAGGGCCATTGATAGGAACGCCGAGCCGTCGTGATCGGGGTCAATTTCGCGAGTAAGTGCCCAGCTGACGAACCCCGCCAGGCCGAATCGCGCCCCTAGTATCAATGCCACCAAGATGGGCTCGCCCTCGATCGAGGCCGTCAGAACACCCAGTGCCGTCAGGATGGGGATGAGAACGATAACGGCCCGGTTGGTCGGATAACTAGGGTCAAGAGGGCGGCCAAGGCTGGAGATAGAATAGAAATCCATCAGGTTTCAGGTAATCAACCGGCGCTAATCAATCGAGGGGCAGGATTTCCCAACTCAGCTCAATCGGCATGACCTCCCGGAACATCGCCTGCGCCGGACAGTATTTAGTCTCCGATAATTCAACCGCTCTGGCGACGGCAGCCTCATCGACATCCTTTCCCGAGACCAGGTAGTGAATCCTGGCCCGGGTGAAAACCTTGGGATGCTCTTCAGCTGTATCAGCATGAACTCTGACCTCGAAGCTCCTTATATCCTGGCGTTTCTTCTTCAGAATCGATATCACATCCATGGCGGTGCAGCCTGCCAGGCCGATCGCGATCAGTTCCATTGGCCTGAATCCATCATTATCTCCCCCCACGCTTGGATCGGCACCTAACGGGAGCTCAAAACCGGTTTCGGCAGATCCGACAAATGTCATTCGATCATCCCAGATCACTTTCGCGTCCATCGTGAGCTCCTTTATAAGTTTATTGGAATAAGGGCGTAACTTCAGATTCAAGCGTTGCCAGACAAGTTGCGCCGCTCCAGGCAAGCTGAACCAGACCACTGCGATCAATGACGATGGAGTAGGGAAGTGAAACGGTATTCAATGCCCTCAAAGTCTCCTCGGCTGGATCAAGCCAGATTGGAAAAGTCAAGCCCTGGATCTCCTGGAATTCACTAACAAGTTCAGCCGTCTCGCCAATATTTACAGCCAGGATCGTGAAACCCTCAGATTGATGGCGCTCGAAATATTCTTGCAAGTCAGGCATTTCAGCTCGGCAAGGGGGGCACCATGTCGCCCAGGTATTCAGGAGTACGACCTGTCCTCGGTACCCGTCCAGCCGAACCTGGTCGCCGGCGAGGTTGGTTAGTGCGAGTTCAGGTGCGGGGAATTGAATTGCTGCTGGCTGGACACACGCCCGGGCGGCTTGATTGGGCTGAGAAGGAATTTCATCCACAGGCTTGAATATAATACGCCAAAGCAGACCCAGGCCGAGGGAGAAAAGGCCGAGCGCGAGCAGAAAATACGGCAGTGCGCGTTTCATGGATTATCGTCCACTTGTTATCACAGAAGGTAACGAACCAAGCAGGAACATTCACGGATGCGAATTGCCTTGACAGCCACCCGGGCGCTCGGATTCCTTATCAGGTAAAAGCTCCCCCAGAATGGTACCTACACCGATCGCAGACCAGATTCAGGCAGCCGTCAAAATCGAGTTTACCGATGCCGCAGCTCGGGCAGTTCGCACCACGGCGTGGCTCGATGGCTCTCGCCGCCCTGCTGGTCATGCCGGTGGGCCTGCGAGAAGGCGTTGGTTCCCCCAGTCTTTGGCGTTCTCGTTTTTTCATCTATGAATCTCGCGCGGTCTCAGTCAAGCCACTCGTTCAAATCGAGTGAGTAAAAGAGCCTGGTTCGGACCCCCTGGGGGAGGTCGAGGCGCGACTCTTGTTCACGGTATAAGCTGACCGTCTTTCGAAGAGTATCGACCATGATTCGGCAATCCTGACATTCAGCCATGTGGGATTCAATCATTGCGCAGATCGCTTCCTGTGCCTCCCCGTCAATGTAGTCTGAGAGGCTGTGCAGCATTTCGCCGCAATTGACATGTTCAATCATGTTCGATCGCCTCCACATATCCCGCGAAGTAACCGCTCAACTTCTCGCGCAGCTCCAGCCTTGCCCGCAGCAGACGTGTTTTCACGGCCGATTCGGAAATTTCAAGGATTTCACTCGTTTCACGCGTCGAGAGACCCTGTAGATCACGAAGGACGAATGCTGCGCGCAGCGCAGAGGATAACTCACCGATGGCGTTATCCAGCTGGGCTTGTGCTTCACTTGTCATGAAATCCGCTTCAGGCAAACAGCACCAATCCTTCAATTGTCTCGGCATGCTGCCGCCGTCATCCATCTGGACGGGTTCATCTACAGAGACCAGGTCCGGCTCGCTCTTTCGTAAACGCATCAGTGCCTGGTTTGCGGCAATTCGGTACAGCCATGTACTCAACTGAGACCGGCCTTCGAAATCTATAAGATGACGGAAGGCATTGATAAATGTCTCTTGCAGAACATCTTCTGCTTCCTGCGGGTTTCCGAGCATCCTGAGCGCCAGCCGGTACAACTGCGGCGAATAGGCGTCGACCATCTCCGCGAAGGCTTCCCGGTTCCCGGAGCGCAGTGCCTCAAGCGAGAATTCACGTTCTCTATCCATATGATGCAGAAATCCCCGTAAAAGTTGCTTCGACCATCATGCGTGCGATAAAGTATACCCTAAGCAGCAAAACTGAAAGTTGACCTAAAAAAACCGTGCAGGCTCTCACAAGAGTTCTATGAGATGAGTTTACGGTAAGCTTATTAGTCTATCTCTCCCGAGAGGGATAGGAGCCCCATGAAGGAATCTGGCGTTCCACCTGACACTATCGTAGGTCCTTTTATCCTTCGAATGGATCAAAATGGTGAAAACCTGATGCTCATTCATGAGAATGGGCTTCGCTTCGAGAAAACTTCAATCCGACTTGCTCTGCGCACACAGGACGCAAGAACTGAGTTCAAGATTTCTCCGAAAGGAAGCCCAGAGAGGCTGCAAATGGAGCTCGCTGCCGGGATCGAGCTTCAAGTCCTGGTTTTTCGGCAGCAACTTCTTACTGGAGTAGGGATCGAGCTACAGTTCGCAAGCTGCGAAGAATGGGCGAGATTGATGTGGCGAATCGTTGTGACGAATCGATCTCAGGCTGCTTTGCACCTTGAATCGCTTACATTTAGCTCTGGCAATATCGCTCTTCCTCCAGGCGACTTCGAGCGTCGAATTGAAATCCCAGGGAGGAACCATAGAAGGACATCCGTTCAACCCATCAGGGACCTTATCTACTTTCACAGCGGTTGGCAGAGTTGGAGCCATGCTGGCTGGTTGAGGTCAGGCGACACTGCTCCCGCGACTCGTCTGGGCAAGTTCTCACGGCCAATGCAGTATGCAGCGGGGTTTCCAGAACCCGGTTTAAAACAAGTCTCGGATATGTTCACGGTTGTATTTGACCGGGGCAGTGGTTGTGGCTTTTTGGCTGGCTTCTTATCCCAGAAACATGCCTTCGGGCAGGTGGTTATTGATTCTCAGGACAATGGGATTGGCCTGCAGTGCCTTTCAGTGCTTGATAACAAGCAGCTCCGTCCCGGTGAGATTTTCACCTCCGATTGGGGGTCGTTTGAGGCTGTCGAAGGATTCGATCCCGAACCGGAGCGGGGGTTCATCGAGGCAGCGGGAGCGATCAACCAGGCACGAAATACCAGTGAGACACCAGTCGGATGGTGCTCTTGGTATTACTACTTTGGAAAAATCCGGGAAGAGGATGTTCGCGAGAATTTAGCCTGGATCAAAGAGAACAGGAGACGTATTCCGCTCGACCTGGTTCAAATCGATGATGGTTTTCAGGATAAGATCGGGGATTGGTTCGAGAGGTCAAAAGAGTTCCAAGGCGATCTCGTGAGCCTGGCTGAATCGATCACCTCCAGCGGTCTCCAGGCGGGGATCTGGCTGGCCCCATTCCTGGCATTCCCGGGATCCAGAACCCTGAAGATGCACCCCGATTGGAGTTTAAGAGACGCAAAGGGAACACCCGTCAACCCGGGTTGGGGGTGGAATCGATTCCCGCGGGTATTAGACGTCACACACCCGGAAGTGCTGGAGTTTCTAGCTCGGTTGATGCGTACAGTGACCAGGGAGTGGGGATATCGTTATCTGAAATTGGATTTCCTTTACGCAGGCGCACTCCCCGGCCAGTACTACGATCAGACGATGACCCGGGCTGAGGCTTTCGTTCAAGCCTTACGCACGATGCGCGAGGCAGCAGGTGACGAGATCATGATGGTCGGCTGCGGTTCCCCGCTGGGTCCTGCAGTTGGGATTCTGGATGGGATGCGAATCAGCCCAGATGTGGCTCCGAGTTGGAAACCACGTCTGGGTTTGGTGACACCTTTGATCGCTGACGACCCTGGACTTCCAGCTGCCCGCAACGCAATCCGCAATGTATTTGCTCGAGCCCCACTGCATCGGCGTTGGTGGGTAAATGATCCGGATTGTCTCCTGCTGCGAGGGGATGATACCCAGCTCGCGCCGCACGAAATCCAAACGTTGGCCTCTGTTGTCGCGTTTTCGGCGGGCTCTATAGTCATTTCAGATCGGCTCTCTAAGCTCTCAGAGGAGCGAATAGAATGGGCTGGTAAATTGCTTCCACCATTACGTCAACCTGCCAAGGACTTGTCCTGGTACGAGGCCGGGGACCTGCATACTTTGACATTGGAAATGCAGGATGAACCCGAAATCTGGCTCTTGCTCGGAATCTTCAACTTGGGAGAAAATCCCGTTGAATGGGAATTTAACCCGACAAGGCTTCGGCTCAATCCAGCCAGGGAGTATCATTGTTTTGATTTCTGGCACTCTTACTACTATCGGCTCGACTCAACAGAGGATCACAGATTCGAGATTGAGCCTCATGGGTGTTTGTGCCTATCACTCCGGGAAGTCAGATCTGGCCCACAATGGATTGGGAGTGGGATCCATTTTTCTCAAGGCGACGAAGTTCGAAATTGGTTTCGCGGGGAGGGCGAGCTGTCTTTTGACATTGGTTATTCGAAGCGGGTCATGTCTGGACCGTTCTTGATTCAAATTCCGGGGGTTCTCTCGCAAGCGTTATTAGGTGGTGAACCCGTAGAAGGAGAGTTGGTTGCACCACACGTCTATCGCTTCTATGTAACATTGGATGGTGTTGCGTTCGCTCAGATTGGGTGGGATGAGGTAGGCCTTGACGATTGATCAAACAGTTTTCGCAGTCGTGATCGTCTTAGTCATCGCCGGTGCTTCTGCGATGCTGATCGGAGTCGCTCAAATTCGATCTGCGCGCACACTGCGCTACTTTCTGCTTCGTCGGGAACGGATCATGGCCGCTTGGAGGTTGGTCGGTTTAGGCACAGTACTTGTTATTGCAGGTCTGGCCGGAACTCGATTCGGACGTCAGGCTGCATACGTCATCGTTCGGCCAACCCCCTCTGTAACATCCTCGCCGACCACCACCAGGACTCCTACAATTACATCCTCACCGACTGTCACGCTGACACCGACGATTACTGCTACCCCGAGCATCACTTATACACCGACGGCAACCGGCACCCCCCAACTGCCACCGGAGATCCAGATCCTGATCCGTTCGACAGAGTCAATTGACGGAGATCCGCTCTTCAGCCAGCCGGTGCTTTCAAAACGGTTGGATCGTGAAAATCAGCCCATAGCCCCGGCGGAGGATTTCAATAATCCCCTCGGTACTCTCTATGCAGCATTTACCTACAACAATCTGAGCAACGACGTCCGTTGGACGGCAATTTGGTACCTCGGTGAAGAAGTCATTTGTCTGGAAACTCAACTTTGGGATGGTGGAACGGGTGGGTATGGATATACGGAATGCAGTCCAGACGTATGGATGCCGGGAGAGTATGAGATCAGGATCTTCTGGGGGACACGCTGGATGACATCGGTGCGGTTTGAAGTTATTGGAGAGCCAGTGACAGCAACCCCACTCCCGGTCCCGGGAGCGACTACGACCCCCTCTGCATGAATGGAGTAGGGTTTACTCCGAACTCTGGTTCATTTCAGTCCAGGTTGTGATTAATTCCAGCAAGGCCATATACCCGCGTGGAATCATCTCGGTTTCGATGAATTCCTCTTTGCTGTGTGCGTTTCCGCCATGCGTAATGCCAATGCAAATTGCAGGGTAACCCCTGCTCAAAGGCATGCTGGCATCGGTCGAGGCGATTCCTAGCTCAGGAGCAAAGCCGGTGTGTCGTTCGGCAAGTTCTTGCGCCAGCCGCACTAACGCGTGATCCGCAGAAATCGCACCGCCTGGTCGTTCGCCGATGACGGAAAGTTGGATTTTTAATGGTTCATGCAAATTCTTCTGTGAACATATGCGCTGAACCGTATGATCGAGCTTGTTAAGCATCCATTCGTCTTCCGTCCGGACTTCGAATTCAAGCGAGGCATCTGCTGCGATGGTGTTGATGCTCGATCCGCCCTGGATCATACCGATGTTGAGTGTCGTTCGTGGTTTTCGCGGCAGACGGAGCTGTGATATCTGCGAAGCAAGCTGGATCAGGGCGTGTAAAGCTGAGGGACGCCCCGCGTGCACCCATGCGTGACCGCTCTCACCCTGGATGGTGATGCGATAGCGGCGGACGGGAAGAGCCCGATGATAGACATATCCTAGCGCCATTCCCTCAATCGCGAGGTATGCGCTGGGCTTTCCACCAAACCTGTCCACTATCGCCTGCATCCCGGCCAGGTTTCCTAACCCCTCCTCGCCAACGTTCGCGATCAGCCACAGGTCACCTGGAAGCGGAGTGCTTTTCAAATCATGCGCCAATTCCACCAGGCAGGCCAGGCCTAATGCGTTATCCCCAATGCCAGGTCCAATGATGCGATTGGACTCCCGCTTGATTTCCAACGGCGTGGAAAGTGGGAAGACGCTGTCAAGGTGGGCGCTGATGATAACCGGGGGAACCTGGCCTCCTGCAAGCCTGGCCAAGACGTTCCCGTCTGGATCTTGTTCGACCTCCAGCACTTCAATGCTTTCGAACATCGAGCGTATAGCGGCTGCCCTTGCCTGCTCCATAAAAGTTGGTGCCGGAATTCCCTGGAACAGGATCGCGTTTTCCAGGAAGCGTTCGATTCGCATTCTCAGACCTTCTTTACACGTGGGCGCAGAGCATCGAGGCGAGCTTGTGCCAGGCCGGGCGCTGCACCGAGCGCATACAGTGCTCCTGTTCCCTCGATCGTGAGGGAAGCTGATACGCTTCCGTAGAGAGCGGCTTCGACCGCCGAAGTGGTTCGTACCAGGCCTACGAGAAACCCTCCACAATATGCATCGCCAGCTCCGGTTACATCCCTCACTCTGCCGGGGTAGGCTGGGATGATCCAGCGTTCGTCGTTTTCGGCATTGAATAGGAACTGTCCGGACGGGCCAATCTTGATAACGACGATTTTTGGACCCATGGCAGAAAAATGTTCTGCAAGCTCAGCCGGTGAGAATTTATGCTGGGGAAAGAATGCCCTGGCTTCCATTTCGCTTGGTAGAAATACGTCCACCCCGTGCAGAATTCGGGGTAGCTCATCCCGGAATTCGGGTGTCATATAGCGTTCGGAAGGATCAAGGCTGATTGTTGGAAGATGCGGTCCTGGCATATTTTTCATGAAGTGAAAGGGGACTGTTTTATGGGTCAGGTAGTCGGCTGGGGAAAGATGAAGCCCGGCGGCGCCGAGATAGCTTTCAGGGACATCTTCTGGGCGCACTGCAAGTTCTGTGAAGCTCGCTCTAGAATCTTGCCCGAGGGTTGATGACTCATAATCGAGCAATGCTTTCGGCATGGGTTGGTCTATACGCTGATAATGAAGGGCTGGGTGAGTGTCAACCCGATCAACTTGCGACAGGTAGGCATAGAAAGTACGCGTATCCAACGCTACCGGCAGGCGTCTGATCCCCACGGTTTCGATCCCGGCCTTTTCGATCGATTGCAGCCAATCGTCTGGAAAGTTGGATCCTATCCGTCCGATCAGGCCTACCGACATCCCCCATAACCTGGCTCCTACGGCAGCATAGATTGCATTTCCGCCGAGAGCCCGATTGATGGTTACACCCTCGTGGGTGATACAATAATCCTCCCGAAGTCCTCCAAGGAAGATAAATTCCGGTGTCGTCCCTGGCATGACTGCGATTATACATGCCACTTCAGGATGTCCTAATGCAAAACAATCTGGCGGAGTCAGTTTCTGAATATCTAGAGTTCCTTGAACGCTCGTGGGAACCGGCACTCGAACAGGCAGCGGGCCTGGCAGCACAATTCCCTGCGCCAAAGGAATTCCTGCTGTTTGGGTCCGGAGATTCGCACTTCGCTGCGCTTGGGCTGTCAATGCTGCTGGGACGTGCGACCCGGACTCAGGTGCTGGCAGCGCGCGCTATGGATGCTGCACGTTATATCCTGCCGGCTATGCATCAGTCCTCTTCTGATGTTCTGGCGTTCGGTTTCTCGGTATCAGGGGAAGTGGCGCGGACAATTGAAGGGATTGAAGTGGCAAATACCCTCGGTATCCATACGGTTGCCGTAACATCATCCACCCAAAGCACTCTCGCAAGCACAGCCGATACAGTTCTCAGCCTGGATCTTCCTGCCCTTCAAATCGGACCTGGATTGCCGGGGTACAGCGCGGCATTGCTCCTCGGTACCGCCATCGGTCATGCCTACGCCAGTCCAACGTTCCAAAAGAAAATCATGGAATTAGTGCTTGAGCTCCCAGCAGTTCTTAGTGATTGGGTTCCTGATCAAATTGCACGTGGTGAATCATTCGCCCAAACGGCTCAATCTGGCGGTACGGTTTTCGTCGGATGCGGGCCCGCCTATGCGTCGGCGCTGTTCGGGGCGGCCAAGCTAATCGAGTTTGCAGGTGAGTATGCCTGGGCGCAGGATATTGAAGAATGGTGCCACCTGGAATACTTCTGTGCTGAGCCCGCGATGCCGACAATCGTATTGAGTTCTGGCGGGCGTGGCCGCACGCGTGAAGAGGAAATGCTTGTTGCGGCAAAAGCTCTTGGTCGGCAGGTGCTCACCAGCCGCTGGAACGGTGCGCCTCACTGGCCCCAGGATTTACGGGAAATGCTCTCACCGTTTGCACTCTGGGCAGCTCCTGCGGCCTTTGCCCTTAAACGACGTACGGATCTAGGCCAGGAACCATTCCGCGGTTTCGGAGGGGGGAGATCTCAAGCCGAGGGAGGCGGAGTGAGCCGAATACGGAGCAGCCAGCGATTGAGTCTGAATGAACTCAGGCTTCTGCCTTAAATCATTGCCGGAGGTCCATTTAATCCACCCTAATATCCCAGTTGCGGAGAATTCGAAAGACGGTATAATAGTTGACCGGCAGCACCAGTGATGTGCTGCTCAATGCTTGTAGCCTCTGAGAGTTAGATGTCCAAGACTGAAATCATTCTCATTGAAAGCAGTCGGGCGAGCGCCCCATCTTTTTCTCCAGCCCTCGAGCGAAAAGGGTACCAGGTCCGCATCCATCATAAAGTTGATAAGGCGCTCAGCGCTGCAAAAACTAAACCGCCCGACGTCTTGATACTGGACGCAGCCTCCATGCGAACCAGCGGAACACGCATGTCGCGCAAGCTGCGTGCTTCTCTCGATGGGGTTCCGATTATTCTCGTATCACCACAGGGTTCATCACCTGACCGCGGCAATGGCGCCAGTATCACCCTTGTGCAGCCTTTTACTCCCCGTAAACTCCTCAATCGTATTGAGCGGCTTTTACCGGGTGACGAGCGGTATGTGTTATCGCTCGGGCCGATTAAATTGGATATGGCAAAATCCCGTGTCCGCTGCAATAAGAAGGAATCCAGGATTACTCCAAAGCTGGCGAAACTGCTCGAGCTCTTTCTGCAAAACCCGGGCCGCCTGATGACCAGGAAAGCGATTATCCGCAAAGTTTGGCACACTGATTACACAGGCGACACCCGAACGTTGGATGTCCATATGAGCTGGCTAAGGCAGGCGATCGAAGCGGATCCCAACAGTCCGCAGCTCCTTAAAACTATACGTGGCATGGGCTATCGGCTCGATCTTCCAGAAGAAAAAGCCTGACCTGCGGTCTTATGTACCGTGGAGGACCACACCCGACCAGGGTGTTTTTTTCTTTACATCTGGAGCTGAATCAACTCGGACCCATACCGGCCGAGGATATCAAACGCCCGTAATCTGATGCATCCGCCGATGATCCGATCTCCGGGCAGTGATGCTAGCAGGGGAAGATCTCCTGAACGAAAATCGCGAACGATTTGTATCTGTGAACAGAAGCAGGGGTCCGACGCAGCCCAGTCAATTTCCCACAAGACGAGATCATCAGGAAACTTGAAATCGGTTGAATCTACCGCCTCGGCGCCCGTGAGCTCGAGCAGGATATCGGTGTTATTGCTCCGAGTTTGCACGTCGAGTTTCAATTCAGGGAGAGGCGGATGCTCTGCATCCACCTGCCAGGACAGGGCGGGTTGATTCCCTGCAAGATGGAGGCGGCGGTATGTCGTCAACGCGGCAAGTGGGGCTGGATCGCAGCTAATCCAGCGCCGGCCGAGTCGTTCTGCAACGAGAGCCGTGGTCCCTGAACCAGAGAAAAAATCAGCCACCAAATCGCCCGGATTGCTCGAGGCTTTTATGATCCGTTCAAGCAGCGCCTCGGGTTTCTGGGTCGGGTAGCCGGTCCGTTCATTATGCAGCCTGGCGACGACAGGGAAGTACCACCAATCTTCAGGCACTTTTCCACGCGCAAGATCGGGTTGCTTTCCGAATCCGGCTTTATCGGATGAGGCGAAAGTCTTAACCGTACTGTTGTTGTAAGGCACCCGGACATCGTCCGCATTAAAAGTGTAATTGCGGCTTTTCGTGTAAAGTAAGATTGTGTCATGCTTTCGGTTAAAGGCGGAACGGATTGGTGAGGGTCCGTGATAGGTCCATACAATTTCATTCAATAATCGGTCTGGGCCGAAGAGTTCATCCAGCAGAACCCGAGCGTATGCTGAGGCGTGCCAATCAAGGTGCAGGTAGAGGCTGCCCGTATCAGCCAGCAGCTGATGCATGAGCTGCAAGCGCGGAAAGAGCATGTCTAAATACTGTCCGCCGTCCTGCCAGGTATCAGAGTATCCCCCTGTTGTCTTCCAGGTCTCAGGCTGGCGAGAGTCTTCCCCGCGTCCAATGCGAGCGCGATAGGCCTTTCCGCTCAGGAAGGGCGGGTCGACATAGATTAGATCGACCCTCCCTTTTAGCTCGGGTAGCAGGGAGGCCATGACGCCCAGGTTGTCAGACTGGATAAGTCGGTTTTCAAATTTATCCGGGAGAGCCGGGCGGGTCGTCGTCCGCGACCATTCTTTAAGCGGGGTAGGGGAAATCTGTAAATCGCCGCGCCCCTCCCAAGAAAGTCGTGCGAAAGGGGTGCGGCGGTTCGAACGTCTCATCTCTCAGCGCTTGCTAAAACGCTCTTCAAGCACTGCATCCAGGGTAGGTTGACCGATAACCTGGAGTTCATAACGCAAGCGCATAGAGGGTATATCCAATTTGAGCAGTTTACCAAGGTCAATTGGCGTGCCGATCAGGACCAAATCAGCGTTACTGGAGTTGATCGTCTGCTCCAGTTCTTTTATTTGCACATCGCTATACCCCATCGCAGGTAACACATCGCCCGTTGTCGGATATTTCTCGTAAGTCGCGGCGATGCTTCCGGTTGCGAACGGGCGCGGGTCGATGATCTCAGCCGCACCGAAGCGTTTCGCCGTCACCCAGCCTGCGCCGTATGCCATTTCGCCATGGGTGAGCGTTGGGCCGTCTTCGACAACTAACACGCGCTTGCCCCTTATCGCCTGGGGGTCGTCAAGAAATATTGGTGAGGCGGCTTCAATGACGATCGCCTTCGGGTTGATCGCTATGACGTTTTCTCGGACCCGCATTACATCCTGGGGAGCAGCACTGTCGATTTTGTTCAGCAAGAGAACATCCGCTGCTACAACGTTAGCCTCACCGGGATGATAGTGGACTTCGTGACCGGGTCGCAGCGGATCGAGCACTACAATGTGCAGATCGCTCTTATAGAAGGGCAGGTCGTTGTTACCGCCATCCCAGAGCACGATGTCGACTTCCTTCTCGGCCTGCTCCAGAATTCGACCGTAGTCGACACCGGCGTAAACGATGACACCACGCTCGATATGCGGCTCGTACTCCTCACGTTCCTCAATTGTGCAATCGAATTTCTCGAGATCGTCATAGGTTGCAAAACGTTGAACAGCCTGCTTTTCGAGGTCGCCATAGGGCATCGGATGTCGAATCGCAGCTACACGGTACCCCATGCCGATCAAACGATCGGCAACGTAGCGGCTGGTCTGGCTCTTGCCGCTCCCGGTTCTTACAGCGCACACGGACACGACTGGCTTATTGGATTTGATTTGAGTCGTGCCCAATCCCATCAAACGGAAATCTGAACCATAAGCGAGAACCCGGGAGGCCAGGTGCATGACGTACTCGTGGGAAACATCGCTGTAGGCGAAGATAACCTGATCGATCTCGTGTTCTTTGATCAGTTGCTTGAGATCAATTTCAGGGTGAATTGGAATGCCATCCGGGTATAGCTTGCCTGCCAGCGCGGCCGGGTATACACGCCCCTCGATATTGGGGATCTGGGTCGCAGTGAAGGCGATGACGGTGTACTCCGGGTTATCACGAAAATAGACGTTGAAGTTGTGAAAATCACGTCCGGCGGCGCCCATGATGATGATGCGTTGAGGGTTCATAGATTTGTTCGCTTCCTCCGAAATGGATTGGATTCCCGATGAATTCCGACCGGGGCAATTGTTACATCACTCGTGGTACTTGAATATCGAGCAGGTAAAGCGCGTTGGCAAGCGTTTGTCTTGCCGCAGCAGTAAGCCGTAGCCTGGCGTAGCGGACCTGTTCCTCCTCCGCTTGAAGCACGCGGACGGCATGATAAAAAAGGTGAAATGCCCTGGCCAGTTCATAGACGTAGGTTGCCATGTTGAGCGGCTTGTATTCCTCAGCTGCCCGCTGCACGACGAGTGGGAATTGGGATATCCGTTCGATCAGGTCAATCTCGGCAACATCGAGATTGTAGTTGAACTCGCCGTGGGATGGTACTTCACCAGCCCGGGTGAGAATGCTGTTTCCACGAACATAAGCATTTTGAATATAGGGTGCGGATTGACCCTCAAAGCTCAAGGCCTCGTCCCAATCAAAGACAATGTCGCGAATGTTGTCGACGGAAAGCATGCTGTATATAAGAGCACCCAGCCCAATGGTTCGGGCAACTTCCGGTCGATCTTCAGGGGGCAGATCCGGGTTCTTTTCGGCGATGATGCCTTTCACGCGCTGCTCCGCCTCAGCCAGAACATCCATGAATAAAATCACGTTGCC
>Ga0307446_1000317_pt1 | contig 16326 bp, 14 predicted proteins | sample SalMarSW160320MG_FD_202141 | JGI IMG/M metagenome (GOLD analysis project Ga0307446, IMG submission 202141) | Salt marsh sediment microbial communities from the Plum Island Ecosystem LTER, Massachusetts, United States - SW1603-20 | ecosystem: Environmental > Aquatic > Marine > Intertidal zone >... | reverse complement strand
GCGAAGTCCTCCTGCAGCAACTCCTTGAGCCACGCCGCTGCCGTCCCGCGAGGGTTGGGCCGCCGGCGCTCCGGACGGCAGGACGGACACGCGCCCCCGACGAGATCCTGCGCCTGGCGCCCACAAACCCTGCAGACGCCGGCGCGGTCACGGAAGCCGGGGGCCCGGCCGCGGGCGGTGACGGCGTCCGTCCCGGCGGAGAGCGCCTCACGGCCGGCCGCGCTGCGAGGCCACATGCCGTCCCGGCGGCGGCGCGCCTCTGCGGTGCTGAAGAGAGCAATGTCGCCACCGTCCTGCGCCAGGTAGGCACGCGGCAATCCCAGATCGTGGTAGCCGCGCGTGGCGAGCTCGGCGGCCGAACGGAGGTCGCGCGGGACGTCCTGCAGGCAGGGATAGCGAGGAAGGGGGGCTCGTGACACGCTCGCCCCACTCTACCGGTTGGGGCTGGCCGACCGGCTCACCCGAGTGGGACGCTCAATCGAGGTAGGCGGTCCAGCGCAGTCTCGTCACCCTGCCGTGGGCGAAGTACACGCGTAGCTCGTAAGGCGCCGTCCCCATTGGCCTCAGGACCTGGTAGCGCCATGTCCCCGAGGCTTGGGCGCTGGGGTTGCCGAGGATGGCCTTCACCTCGCCCAACCCGAGGCCGACGCGCAACCCCTTGGCGGTTCGGAAGCGCTCTGAGGTAACGCTGACGGCCACCGGGAAGCGCGCGCCGGTGGCGCTCACGCGGTACGTGGTGATGGCGATCCCCTCGAACTGCAGAGTGCGCAGCGTATCCTTGCGGCTCGGGTTCTGCAGGTTGGGGAGCAGACGCCGGCGCACGCTGCGGGGTTCCGGGAGTGACCTCAGGAAGGCCTCGGCGGCACGCGGCGATGACGGCCGCAGCGTCGCAGCCAGCGCTCGGTCCAGCGAGATGGCGTCGCGACCCGTGCCTGCCGCGGCGACACCCTGGTCCGGTGCGCCGCCGGCCAGGAGCCCCAGCACGAGGCTCACGATCAGGGGCCGGACGGCAGCGGCTGGCATGGGGGTGCCGAGTGCGAAGGATGGCGCACTGCGGTTGCGGATATGGTCGAGGTGCATGTTGGCCTCCTTCTCGGGTGTCGGCCCGCCGGATCGGCGGCGCTACGGCCCCATCGGAGTCGCCATCAAGCCTAGGACGCGACAGGTGTACGCTTGGTGACCGCCAGATGAGCAGCGCGGGGTGGTCCTCACCTTGCAACGGGGCCACCTCGGGCCTCTACAATGGAGGCCAATTCCGCTCACCTAGGAGGGATGCATGGAGGCCACCACGAACGTGCGGCAGCTGCTCCAGGCGAAGGGCTCGGCGGTTTGGTCGGTCGGTCCGGATGACACCGTGTTCGCCGCCCTCGAGCTCATGGCGGAGAAGAACATCGGCGCGCTGATGGTAGTGGAGGGCGGCGCCCTGGTGGGTGTGTTCTCCGAGCGCGACTACGCACGCAAGGTCATCTTGCATGGCCGTGCCTCACGTGACACCGCCGTGCGAGACGTGATGAGCGACAAGGTGGTAACGGTCTCCCCGGAGAAGACGGTTGCCGATTGCACGGTGCTGATGACCGAGAATCGCATCCGTCACTTGCCCGTGGTCGAGGATGGGCGGACGGTAGGCCTGGTATCGATCGGAGACGTCGTCAAGGCCATCATCTCGGAGCAATCGTTCCTCATCGATCAGCTGCAGAGCTACATCCAGGGTGCCAGCTGAGGCCGTGCGTGACCGCGCTCGGACGCGCTCCTTTCGGCCGGCAGCCGACCCTGCGGGGCCGTGAATTATCTGCGGTGGCGGGGAGTCGGAATCCCTACCATTGACCCAAGAGGAGGTGGTGCCGAAATCCGGCTCGGGCCGATCCACCCAGGACACTCCCATCGACCCGACTCGGCACTACCCCTCCCTCTTCCGTTCCTCGGCCGCGGCGGCGCTCAGGAGATGCCGGCGGCCTCCTCGTCGCGCGCCATGTGAGCGCGCCCCCAGCGATCGATGGCGGCAATCACCGACTCCAGCTCGTGCCCTGCGGCCGTGAGTTCGTAGCGGCTGCGCGGCGGCATGGTGGATTCCACGGTCTTCTCGACCACCCCCAGCCGCTCCAGCCGCTCCAAGCGCTGCGACAGCGTCGTGGCGTTGGCGCCTCCGACGGCGCGTGCCAGCTCGTTGAAGCCGTGGGGGCCCTCGAGCAACGATCGCACCACGTGCAGCACCCACTTCTCCTGTAGCAGCTCGATCGAAGCGTACACCGGGCAGTAGTCGTGGTTCAGACGCGCCACCGTGCCACCTTAGCACATCGTACTCTGCCCCGCGTACCGCTTGACAATCTTGAGTGCTACATAATATGGTCTAGCTCGGCTTGGCTTGTGAGGCCAACCCGGCGCCTCTGCGGCGCATTCCTCACCCTGCACGACGTCCGTGCCAGCGGCGCATGCCGCCGGTGTCGGGAGGAGCGTGCCTGCCGGAAGGAGAGCAGAGATGAAATGGAACCTGGACACGGCGCACAGCAGTGTCGACTTCTCGGTACGCCACATGGGCTTCGCCAGCGTGCGTGGGCGTTTCGAGCGCTTCTCGGTGGAGATCGAAAGCGACGATCGGAACAGGCTCACGCGTCTCGAAGCGCGCATCGACGCCGCCAGCATCGACACGGGCGAGGAGCAACGCGATCAGCACCTTCGTTCGGATGACTTCCTGGCGGCGGAGAGCTTTCCAGAGCTGGTCTTTCGCGGTGCCAGCTTCGACCAGCTGGGAAGCAACCGCTATCGCGTGAGCGGCGACCTCACCATCCGCGGAGCGACCAAGCCGGTCGCCTTCGAGGTCGAGGTGCAGGAGCCGATCAACGATCCGTTCGGCAATGTGCGCGTGGCGGCGGAGGCGTCCGGCAAGCTCAACCGCAGAGACTGGGGCCTCAGCTGGAACCAGGTGCTGGAAGCGGGGGCACTTCTGGTAGGCGAAGAGGTGAGGTTCACCATCGACGTGCAGGCGATCGCCGCGCAGGAGGAAGTGGCGGCCTCCCACTGAGCCGTAGCGGGGCGTCGCAGAGGCCTGTGGCGACGCCCCGCGTCCGGTTATGGTTGCGGAACGCCGTTATCGCTGAGAAGCCTTGACGAATAGGGCATACCGGGGTACGTTGAGGGTATCGGACGCGCACGAGTGGTGCGCGTTTCTTCGTGCGCGTTGGGCATGCTTCAGGCAGCATCGTCAAGGAGTCCCTGCTGGGCGTCCAACAGCTGGCGGTAGCTTCCTCCGGACGAGGCCAGCCGCTCGTGGGTGCCGCGCTCAACGATGCGGCCGGACTCCAGGACCACGATCTCGTCCAGATCCTCCAAGCCGACCAGCCGATGCGTCACCAACAGCACGCCACGCTCGGGTCCGGCCTCGAGCAGGCGACGAAGCAGCCGCTGCTCCAGCAGCGGGTCCAGGTTGGCCGTGGGTTCGTCGAGCAGCACCAGCGGGGCAGGCTTCAGCAGTGCCCGGGCGATGGCGAGCCGCTGCCGCTCGCCACCCGACAAGCGGTTGCCTAGCTCGCCGACCACGGTGTCGAGGCCTTCCGGCCAGGTCGAGACGACGTCGGCCAGCTCCGCCTGCTCCAGCACCCACCACAGCCGAGTATCGTCGGCGGTGGGGTCGGCCAGGGTCAGGTTCGATCGGACGCTGGCGTTGAACAGCGTCACCCGCTGGGGAACCACCGCCAATCGCGAGCGGAGCTCCGCTTGCCGGAGCTCTCGCACGTCGACCCCGCCGAGGGTCACGTGCCCCGCGCGTGGGTCTGCAAAGCGCGCCAGCAGCCGCAGCAGCGTGCTCTTCCCCGAGCCGGAGGGCCCCACCACGGCGCGGCGTTCCCCGACCGCCAGCGACAGGTCGATGTCGGCCAGCACCTCGCGTGCCCCGTAGCCGAAGCGCAGGTCGTGCGCGGCCAGGGTCGACGATGTCGGAGGGGTCCGCGGCGCGATCGGATCGCTGACCGGCGGGGTCCGGTGGAGGATGTCCTCGAGTCGCTCGCCGGCGCGGCTGACCCTTCCCCACCGCTGAAGCCCTTCGGCCAACGGCGGAGCGGCCTCGAAGGCGCCGATCACCCCCAGCGTCAGCGGGACCAGCAGCAACGGAGCAAGGTGTCCCCGACCCACGTCCGGAATCGCGGCAAGCAGCACGGCCCATGGCCCCAGCAGACCGAGCAGGGCGCCGGCCCCCTCTCGCAGGCCCTCCAACGCCGCCTGCCACTGCGCCAAGCTCCCCAGCGCACGGTCCAGGGCCTCGAGGCGTCGCTGGAAGGTGCCGGTGCGGCCGTAGACCCAGAGCTCCGTCGCGCCCTGCACCGCGTCTTGCCAGAGGATGCGGCGGCGCTCTCGCAAGGTCGCCTCGCGGCGTCCCACGCGATCGCCCAGCCGCTGCAGTGCCAGGGGCAGGGCCGCGCCGGCCAGGAGGAGTAGGACGCCCGTCACGGCGGCCGCCAGCAGGCTCGCCCAGGCGATCAGTGCGACCGACATCACGCGCAGCCCGACGGTCTGCAGCTCGTCCACGTCTTCGATCAGGCGCCCCACAAGGTCGGCCGAGCGCTGGTGGCCGAGGCCCAGCGGGGCGAGCGGAAGCAAGCGCGCGAAGAGCATACGACGCAGGTGCAGCAGCACGCGCAGCGTGAGGTCGTGGGCAGCGAGGCGTTCCAGGTAGCGCAGCCCAGCCCGCGCCAGCCCGAAGAAGCGCACCCCGGTGACCGCCACCATCAGGGCCAGCACGGTGTCGGGGTGCTGTGCCGCGCGAGCGATGAGGTAGCCCGAGGTGGCGAGCAGCCCGACGCCGGCCAGCACCATGGCGGCAGCGAGGCACACCGCGGCGGCAAGCCTCAGCGGCCGTGAAGCGAGCAGGATGGCGACCGTCCTCATGCCGCCCCCGGCCGTAGCGGCCGGGCCCCTGCGCTCATCGCCAGTCGCGCGTAGGCGCCGCCGCTCGCCGCCAGGACGCGGTGGCTGCCCTGCTCGATCACGCGGCCCTCATCGAGGAGCGCCACCTGCGAGGCACGGCGCACGGTCGCCAGGCGGTGCGCGATGACCAGCACCGCACTGTGCTCGGCTAGGCGCACCACGGCACGGTTCAGGGCAGCCTCGGTCGCGGGGTCGAGGTAGGCGCTGATCTCGTCCAGGATTACCAGCTCCGCATCACGGAGGAAGGCGCGCGCGATGGCCAACCGCTGGCGCTCGCCGCCGGCCAGGTCGAGCGCGTCCTCACCGAGGACGGTGCGGTAACCCTGGGGCAGGGACCGGATGAAGCCGTCCGCCTCCGCCGCGCGCGCCGCCGCCTCGACCAGTTCCACGCTGGCGCCGGGTCGCGCTAGCCGCAGGTTCTCGAGCACGGTCCCTTCGAACAGGTGCGGTTGCTGAGGGACGTATGCCAGGTGCGCGCGCCAACCCGCATCCGTGGCCGGGTCGATGGCCCTGCCGCCGACCAGGACGGCACCGCGTTGAGCCTTCAGGGTTCCGATGAGCAGTCTGGCGACGCTGCTCTTGCCAGCGCCGCTGCGCCCGACGAGGGCGGTAACGCCGGTAGCTGGCAGGGCCAGCTCGATGCCTCGCAGAGCCGGCTGCGCCCGTCCCGGATAGCCGGCCCATACCCGTGCCAGCTCCACCGCAGGCACCGGCTCCCGAGCCTCGGGCGTTGCAGCCAGCATCGGCGGCTCGCGGCGAACGGCGCTGGAGGTTGCGGGGGACGCGTCGAAGGTCGGAAGCGGCCGGCCGAGGTGGCTCGCAAGGTCCCGCATCGCGGCGGTCCCCTCCATGCCGGCATGATGCTGGGCGCCGAGACGCCTGAGCGGCAGGAAGAACTCGGGCGCCAGCAATAGGGCGGTGAGTGCCACCAGCAGCCCGATATCGCCGTTTGCGAGACGCAGGCCCACGCTGACCGCCACCATGGCGATTCCAAGCATGGCCAGCAGTTCCAACGCGAATCCCGAGAGGAAGGCCAGTCGCAGCACGTCCATGGTGGTCCGGCGGTAGCGTTCGCCGACGTCCGCCAGTGCCTGCTCGTGGTTCCGCTCTCTGCCGAACAGGCGCAGCGTCTCCATGCCCTGAAAGGCGTCGAGGGCCCGAGCACTGAGTAGTCCCAGGTTGCGCCACTGGCGCTGCGCGCGGTCTTCGGCCAGGCTACCGAGCAGCCACATGAAGAACGGGATCAGCGGGCCGGTCACCAGGAGCAGAAGGCCGCTGAGGGGATCGAGCGTCAGGACGTAGAGCGCGATGGCGAGCGGTACGGCGCCCGCAACCACAGCCTGCGGCAGGAAGCGTGCCACCATCGGGCCGACGCGGTCGACGCCCTCGATCACCTCCGCGCCCAGCACGCCCGTCCGACGCCTCTCCAGGTAGGCGGGCCCCATCGCCTGGAGGCGACCGGTCAGCTCGGAGCGCAGGCCGCGGGCGATGGCGCTGGCGGCGCGCCGCCCGGCGAACGCGCCGAGCCCCTCAGCCACTGCTCGGAACACCACCACGGCCAGCAGCCACGCCAGCGGCACGCTCAGCTCGGTCAGGCTGCGGCGTTCGAGGAAGGCCCCGGCCAGCCCGGCAGCCACCAGAGCCGCCGTCGATGCGAGCGGCCAGCCCGGGCGGCGGCGCACCTGAGCCAGAAGCGCACGACGCGCCTCCGCGGGGCTTGCGGCCGCTTCCGGTCGCCCGTCCGCCTCTGCCCGGCCCCCGGCCACCCGAGCGCTCAGTCGCTGCCCAGGCTGCGACGAGTCACGCGCCGGCGGAACACCCAGTAGCTGTACGCCTGGTAGGCCAGCACGATGGGGACGAACACGATTGCGACGACCAGCATCACGTGGAGGGTCATGGGGCTGGAGCTAGCATTGTAGACGGTGAGATCGTAGCCGGAGCCGAGCGAGGACGGCATCACTCGTGGGTAGAGCCCCTCGAACGCCACCACGGTAGCTAGCACGATGGTGAGGCCGGTCGTTACGAAGGCCCAGCCACCCAGACGCAGGCGCGCCAGCACCGTGCTGGCCACGAACGTGATCATCGCCAGGACCGGCAGGGTGCCGGGCACGAGCCCGCTGCGCACGAACAGGTCGGTCTGGGAGTAGGTAGCGAGGAAGAAGCCTAGCAGCACCACCGCTGCCGGCCACCATAAGGTCAGTGCCGCATTGCGAGCCCGCTCGGCCACGGTGCTCTCGGCCCGCAGGTTCAGGAACAGGGCGCCGTGGAGCGCGAACACGCAGAGCGACACCAGCCCGCCGAGCAACGAGAAGGGGTTGAGCAGGGTCAGGAGGTTGCCCTGGAACTGCATCTGCGCTCCGATGGGCACCCCGCGCACCAGGTTGGTGATGGCCACGCCCCAGAGGAACGCGGGCAGCGCGCTGCCTGTCACGATGGCGACGTCGGCCGCCCGCCGCCAGCCGGCGTTGTCAAGCTTCCCCCGGAACTCGAAGCCGACGGCGCGCAGGATCAGCGCCACCAGGATCAGGAATAGTGGCAGGTAGAAGCCGCTGAAGAGGGTGGCGTACCAGTCGGGGAAGGCCGCGAACATGGCGCCGCCGGCGGTGATCAGCCACACTTCGTTGGCGTCCCAGAACGGGCCGATGGTGTTGATGACGATGCGTCGCTCGGCGTCGTCGCGCGCCACCACGGGTAGCAGGATGCCGACCCCGAAGTCGAACCCCTCCAGGAAGAAATAGCCGATGAACAGAACGGCGATGAGCGCGTACCAGATGGTGTTGATGTCCATGGTTCGGGTCTCCTGTCTAGTACGCGAACACGTCGCCCAGGCCGGTGTCCTGCTCACCCCGGCGCACGTCGGTCACTGGTCTGGCGAAGCGGTAGATGAGATAGAAGTCGAGGGCCGCGAGGACGCCGTAGATCACGGTGAAGCCGACGAAGGTCACCAGCACGTCGACGCCGGAGACATTGGGCGACACGGCCGAGGACGTGCGCAGGAGCCCTTGCACCACCCAGGGCTGACGGCCCATCTCGGTGGTGATCCAGCCGGCGAAGTTCGCCAGGTAGGGGAGGAACAGGAAGGCGATCGCCAGTCGCAGGAACCAGCGCCGCTCCAGGTGGCCGCGCCACCAGAGCACCAGCCCGGCCAACGCCAGCACGATGAAGAGCAGGCCCAGCCCCACCATCGCCCGGAAGCTCCAGTAGACGGCGGCGACGGGTGGAACGTAGTCGCCCGGGCCGTACTTGGCCACGTCCTCGGCTTCCAGCTCGTGGATGCCCTTCACTTCGCTGGTGGTGTTGTTGTAGGCGAGCACGCTCAGCAGGTAGGGCAACTTGATTTCGCGGGTACTGGTGCCGTCCTTCTGGTCGATGTTGGCCCAAAGGGAGAAGGAGGCGGGCTGCTCACTGTTCCACAGGGCCTCCATCGCGGCCAGCTTCATCGGCTGGGTACGGGCGGTGTGCTGTGCCTGCGAGTGGCCGCTGGTGGCGGTCAGCAAGCCGGCCACCGCCACGATCACCAGTGCGATCTGGGCGGAGCGGGCGTAGAGCTCGCGATCATGGTGCCGCAGCAGATGCCAGGCGCTGATGCCCAGCACGAACAGGCCGCCGGTGGTGAGCGCTGCCAGGATGGTGTGCGGCGCCTCGACCAGCAGCCGTTCGTTGAGGAACACCGCGACCGGGTCGGAGAGCCGGGCGCGCCCGTCGACGATGGTGTAGCCGACCGGCTGCTGCATCCAGGAATTGGCCATCAAGATCCAGATGGCCGATACCATCGAGCCGAAGGCGACGAGCCAGATGCTCAGCAGGTGGACCGCCTTGGGCAGCCTGTCGCGGCCGAACAGCCACACGCCCAGGAAGGTCGACTCCAGGAAGAAGGCCATCAGTGCCTCGATCGCCAGCGGGATGCCGAAGATGTCGCCGACGAAGCGCGAGTACTGGGACCAGTTCATGCCGAACTGGAACTCCTGCACGATGCCCGTGACCACCCCCAGGGCGAAGTTGATGACGAACAGCTTCCCCCAGAAGCGCGCCATCCGGTCGTACATGGGGTTCTTCGTGCGGTAGTGGAAACTCTGCATGATGGCGACGATCAAGCCCAGACCGATCGTCAGCGGCACGAAGACGTAGTGGAACGCGGTGGTGACGCCGAACTGCCAGCGGGCGAGTAGCAGAGGGTCCATGTTGCCGATTGTTGGTCGCGGGCGCATAGGTCCCCAGAGACAATCGTCCCTTGCACCGGGCTCTGCGCCTCCGTAGTTGCGGGACGTCCGCACCTACGCGAACGGCGTTGCGGCACGTAGCCTCCAGGTGTATCGCGCGTCTCGTGGAGAAGGTGATCAGCAGATTCGACGGGAGGTCGACATGGACACTCTGCTGAAGGTTCCAGGCCACGCGAGGCGGATCCATGAACTGATCGAGCGGCGGTGGCCGGCCGCTCGCGGCTACGCGGCGGAAGCGGCGGGCGTTCTCGCCAGCCTCGAGCCGCTGCTCGCCAGCTCGCCCGAGTTGGCGGCGGACGCCGTGCTGGAGCGCATCATCGAACCGGAGCGCGTCATCATGTTCCAGGTGCCGTGGCGTGGCGACGACGGCAGCGTGATGGTGAACCGAGGCTACCGGGTCCAGTTCAACAGCGCCCTCGGCCCCTACAAAGGCGGCCTGCGCTTCCACCCCGACGTCGGCCTCGATCTCTTCCTTTCCCTGGCATTCGAGCAGACGTTCAAGAACAGCCTCACCGGCCTTCGTATGGGGGGCGCCAAGGGTGGTGCCGATATCGATCCCAAGGGGCGGAGCGACGCCGAGATGGCGCGCTTCTGCACGAGCTTCATGACCGAGCTGCAGCGCCACATCGGCGAAGAAACCGACGTGCCTGCAGGCGACATCGGCGTCGGCGGGCGCGAGATCGGCTACCTCTTCGGTGCGTACAAGCGCATCGTTGGGCGATTCGCGCCAGGCGCGTTGACCGGAAAGGGTCCCAGCTGGGGCGGCTCGTTCGTTCGGCGCGAGGCGACGGGATACGGCCTCGTCTATTTCGTGCGCGAGATGCTGGCAGGGAGCGGCGACACGCTGGAAGGCAAGCGGGCCGTGGTCTCTGGGTCGGGGAACGTGGCGATCTACGCCATCGAGAGGCTGCAACAGCTGGGAGCCAGCGTGATGGCCTGCTCCGACCGGGGTGGGGCGGTCATCGATCCCGAGGGGATCGACCTCGGCACCCTGAAGCGCATCAAGGAGCGCGAGCGCGGCAGCCTGGCGAGTTACGTCCGAGCGCGGCCGGGCGCCCGCTATCAGGCGGGGGCGACCGTCTGGACGCAGGCGTGCGACATCGCCCTGCCGTGCGCTACCCAGGGTGAGCTGGACCTGGAGGACGCGCGCGCCCTCATCGCCAACGGGGTGGGGGTGGTGGCCGAGGGTGCCAATCTGCCCTGCACGGCCGAGGCGCTGCGTGCCTTCTCAGAGGCCGGCGTGGCGTTCGGGCCTGGTAAGGCCGCCAATGCCGGCGGCGTTGCCACCTCGGGGCTGGAGATGCAGCAGGACGCGTCTCAGGAAGCTTGGACCTTCGAGGACGTGGATGTCCGGCTGCAAGAGATCATGGCCTCCATCTATCGCCAGGCGCGCGCGGCGGCCGAGCGGGCCGGCGATCCGCGCGACCTCGCGGCGGGTGCCAACATGGCCGGTTTCGAGCGGGTGGCGCGGGCGATGCTCGACCAGGGCGTGGTCTGAGCGGTCAGCACGGGCCCCGCGACGTCGTCAGAACAGACGCGGCGCGGTCTTCACGGGGGCCTCGAGCGCCGCGGCGATGAGTGTCTCGGCGGCCTGTCGAGCGTGCCAGGCGGGCTCGGCGGTGCCGGCCACCAGCGCGTCGATCGTCGCACCGTCGAGCAACAGCTGTAGCTGGCGCGCCAGCGCCTCCGGGTCGCTGGCTCCGGCGTCGTGGGCGAGGCTCGCGAGGTAGGCGCGCACCTCGAGCTGGTAGTCGCGAGCGATCGGCCGGGCGGGATTGAGCTGGCCGCCCAGCTCGATGGTGGCGTTGGCCAGGGGGCAACCGCGGTAGTCGGGGCTCTCCACCCACTCTCGTAGTAGCTCGAAGACGGCGAGCAACCGTCCGTCCGCCGCCTCGGCGCGTTCGTTGGCTCGCCTCAGCCACGCCAGGCGCTCCTCGGCGCGGCGTTCCAGAACGGCCTGCAACAGCGCGTCCTTGGAGGGGAAGTGGTGGTAGAGGGTCATGCGGGCGACCTGCGCCCGATCGATGATCTCGTTGATCCCGACGTTGGCGGCGCCGCGCGCGTAGAACAGCCGCGACGCGGCGTCCAGCAAGCGCTCGACGGCGGAGGGGCGGCCGTCCTCGTCGCTGCTCATACCGCATGATACGACTGCCGCCCGCGACCCGTCCGTGCGCCAGCGGGGAGCGGCGTGCGCGGACGGCGCCGGCTCAGCGCTGACGGAAGGCCTGGAGCCGGCGGCTCACGCCTGCCACTAGACTGGCGTGATCGGTGGCCACGGTGAGGAGCTGGAAGCCCTGCGCGGCGGCGCGCCGTGCGAACTCCGGCGCGTCAGTATGCAGGCCGGCCACCTTGCCGTGACGGTGGCAGGCCTCCTGGACGCGGGTTACCGCCGCGACGTGGTCGGGATGATCGTTGTCCATGCGCGGTTCCAGGCCCAGGGCGAGGCTCAGGTCTGCCGGGCCGACGTAGGCACCGGTGAGCCCGTCGACTGCAAGGATGGCGTCCAGATCTTCGAGGGCGCCGCGGGTCTCGATCATGGCGAACACCAGCACCTCCTCCGAGCTGCGCGCCGGGTAGTCGGCGCCGTGCGCGCGGGTGGCCCGGATGGGGCCGTGACTTCGGATGCCGGCCGGCGGGTAGCGGCACGCGGCCACCGCCGCACGCGCCTCCTCGGCACTGCCGATCATGGGCACGATCACGCCGAGGGCTCCGGCGTCGAGGATGCGCATCAGGGTAGCGGCATCGTTCCACGGTGGGCGCACCAGGGCGACGGCGCCGGCCAGCTCGATGGCGCGCAGGAAGTCGGGGAGTCGAGCCGGATCGGCCAGTCCGTGCTGCAGGTCGACGCAGACGCTGTCGAAGCCGCAGCCGGCGACGAGCTCGGCCGCGAAGGGGTCGTCGAGCGCGATCCAGGCGTTCGCGGCTACGCCGCCCTCTCGCCAGATGGCCCGGAGACGGTTCTCACGCATGGCATGCTCCCTTCGAGCGGCCGCGCCGCTGGCAGGCAGCATCGCAGGTCTGCGGCCGAGTGTGCAACGGATTGGCGTCTAAGCCGCCCAGCACCGTGCGCTCCAGCTCGGCCAGGCGCAGGATCACTGCGTGGCGCGCACTCGCCAAGACCTGCGCCGCCTGGCGGCGTGTCAGTTCACCGCTGCGGTAGGCGAGTGGCGAGATCACCCCGGCGTCCAGCCGTGCCTTGGCGGCCTCGAGATCATCCTGCGCGGTGGCGTCGGCGGCCGTGGCGTTGGCGAGCGCGGCTACGGCCGCTTGGGCATTGGCTTACGCACCGCGAACGCTCAAGTCGAGCGTGCGGCCCACTGCGGTGACGTGCCGCTCGGCGTCGCTCAGGTCGTCCTGCGCGTGTTGGATGGCCGACCGGGCGGAGAAGTCGTTGTCGACCGCATCGTGCTGTGCGCGCGCGTTGCGTGCGCGCGTCCGACAGCGCTGCCTGCGCCTGCCGGTAGCTGTTGTCCGCCTTGGCGACGTCGAGGTCGGTGGCGGCGCCGGCCGCCGCCTGCAAGGTGCGGGTTCGCTCCAGCGTGGTGAGGTTGGTCCTGGCGTTGGCGAGGCCGTCGGATGCGTCGCTGGTCGCGTCGGCTGCGGCTTGCAGCTCGCTGGCGCTGGCGCTGCCCATGTCGTACAGGGTCTGCCTCTAGGCCAGCGTGCGTTGCTGGTTGGTCAGTGCCCGCTGTGCGGCGTCGATCTGGGACGCCTCGGTGGCACGGGTCTTCGCCTGGCTCGCCTGCAGCGCCGCCAGGCTGCCCTGCGCCCTCTGCAACGCCAGGCTGGCGTCGTCCACGGCGCGCTGGAAGCTCGCGGGGTCGAGCCGGGCACCACCTCGCCCTGCGCCACACGGTCGCCTACCGAGGCGATAGCGAGCACAGTGCCCGCCACCGATGGTGTGAGCGCCGGCGTGCGAGCGGGGGAGAGGGCGCCCGGTCCACTGACCGACACGTGAAAGGGTGCGAGATGCACCGTCACGGGCACCGGGGGACTGGGGGCGGCGCGGTGCCCGCGGTCCAAAACCAGGTAGCCGGCGACCGCCCCGGCGCCAAGCATCGCCAGCACGCCCCAGAGCCACGCCCGCCGACGCGGGTGGCGCGGCCCGGCCGCCTTCGTGTCCACTGCCATGCCCACCTCCACCCGTTCCCTCCCGGGACGGATAACGCCGCTCCACGGGGCGGATCGGGACGGAGGCCGACCGCTCCAGACGCATCTTCGAGCGCTGGTGTGCAGGCGGCGTCAAGGGTTTGAGAAGGCAAGGGGTGCTGCCGGACTCGGCGTGTGCGATGCATCGCTGCGTTAGGCTCCGGCCATGCAGCGGATCCGGGTGGCCATCCTCGGTGCCGGCAACATCGCCGGCGTGCATGCCCAGGCGATCGACGAGGTGGAAGGTGCCATGCTGACCGTCGTCGCGGACGGCGGAAGCGGGCGCGGCCGCGACCTGGCGGAACGCTTCGGTGCCCGCTACCTCGCCGATGCTGCGGCCGTTGCCGATGCGGACGATGTAGACGCCCTGATCATCGCCACGCCCAGCGGCACCCACGCCGAAGCTGCTGTCGCGGCCGCCGAGCGCGGCAAGCACGCGCTCGTCGAGAAACCGCTCGACGTCACGCTGGCGCGCTGCGATGCGATGATCGCCGCCGCCCGGCGGCACCACACGGTGTTGGCGGCGGTGTTCCAGAACCGCTTCGCGCCGGGCGTGGAGCGCGCCCGGGAGGCAGCAGCCGCGGGCCGACTCGGTCGCCTGGTGATCGCGAACGGACTGGTGCCCTGGCATCGGCCTGCCGAGTACTACCGAGACGTCGGCTGGCGCGGCACCTGGGCACTCGACGGGGGTGGTGCCCTCATGAACCAGGGGATTCACACGGTCGACCTGCTGCTCCACCTGGCGGGGCCGGTGTCGGCGGTAGCCGCGCGCAGCGGGCACCTGCTCCACGCCATCGAAACCGAGGACACCGCCTCGGCCACGCTGCTGTTCGAGAGTGGCGCCTACGGCGCGTTGCAGGCCACGACGGCGAGCTGGCCGGGATCGCCGGCCCGGATCGAGCTCTACGGCGACGCGGGGAGCATCGTCCTGGAGGACGGACGCATCGCCCGATGGCGCCTCAGCGATGGCGATGCGGCCGAGGAGGCCGCCATGCTGGCGCTGGACCCGGGTGCCGCCGGCGGGACGGCGGACCCCCTGGCCATCGGCGTGGAGCGGCACCGGCGTCAGCTGGAGGACTTCCTAGCAGCAGTCCGGGAGGGGCGCCAGCCCGCGGTGCCCCCCCTCGAGGCGCGGCGCGCTGTGGAGCTGGTGGTGGCCGTGTACAGCGCCGCCCGCGCCGAGACCACCGTGCGCCTGCCGCTTCCCGCGTGAGCGGGTCGGTCACGCCGCGACACGGCCTTCGCGCGTGCAGCGTCAACCGGCGGAGGAGAAAGGTGTCCAGACGCCGCCGTTGCGAGCGCTTGTCACGACGGTGTCGATGAAGGCGACGCCTCGGACGCCGTCCGCGACTGTCGGGTAGTCCGCGCGCGGATCGCCGCGGATGGCGTCCGCAACTCCCGCATAGACGTTGGCGAAGGCTTCCAGGAAGGCTTCAGGGTGGCCGGGAGGGATGCGACTGGCGGCCTTGGCGGCGTCGCCCAGGTAGCCGTTCCCGCGGGTGAGGACGCGCGCCGGCCCCTCCAGGCTCTTGAGGACGAGCCGGTTGGGGTCCTCTTGCCGCCAGTCGAGGCTGCCGGTCTCGCCGTAGACGCGCAGGCGCAGGTCGTTCTCCTCGCCCACCTCGACCTGGCTCACGGCCAGGACGCCCCTGGCACCGCCCTCGAAGCGCAGCAACACCGTGGCGTCGTCGTCCAGCCGGCGCCCCGGAACGAAGGTGGTGAGCTCTGCGCACACGCTCTCGAGCTCCAGACCGGTGACGGTGCTCACCAGGTTCTCGGCGTGGCTGCCGATGTCGCCGATGGCGCCGCCTGCGCCGGAGCGCGCCGGATCGGTGCGCCACTCGGCCTGCTTGTTGTCGCCGCCAGCCTCGGCACGGGTGGCCAGCCAGCCCTGGTGGTACTCGACGACCACCTTACGCAGCTTGCCGATAGCGCCCTCACGGATCAGGCGGCGAGCCTCCTTGACCAGCGGGTAGCCCGTGTAGTTGTAGGTCACGCCGAACACGATGCCTTTCTCGTGCGCGGTCCGAGCCAGCTCGGCGGCCTGCCCGCGGGTGTGCACCAACGGTTTGTCGCAGATCACATGGAAGCCGGCATCGGCGAACGCCTTGGCGACCGGGAAGTGAACGTGGTTCGGCGCAACGATGCTGATCGCTTCGATCCGCTCCGCGGGCGGCAGCGCCAGCTCGCCGTCGAGCATCTCCTGCCAGCTGCCGTAGCCGCGCGCCAGGCCCAGGTCGCGGGCGCTTGCTAGGGCCTTCTGAGGCGTGCTGGAGAGGGCGCCGGCCTGCAAGACGTAGTTCCTGTCGAGCCGAGCGGCGGTGCGGTGGACGGCGCCGATGAAGGCGCCCTGGCCTCCGCCGACCATGCCGAGGCGGATGGGCGTGGGCGGTTCCCTCACGGCTACGCTCCCGGCTCCTCGGCGGTCTTGCTGCTGAAGGCAGCGTCGAAGGCGGCTCCGGCCGACTCGAAGTCGAGGGAGCGGACGAACGCGGCAGACTCGGTGGCGCCGTGGACGCGGTCCATGCGGGCATCCTCCCACTCCACCGACAGCGGCCCCTGGTAGCCGATGTCGTTGAGCGCCACGATGATCTCCTCGAAGTCGACGTCTCCGCGTCCCACGCTGCGGAAGTCCCAGTAGCGTCGGGCATCGCCGAAGGTGGTGTGCCCCCCGAAGACGCCGACGGTCCCGTCACCCCGCGCCCACCATGCGTCCTTCACGTGCACGTGAGCGATCCGGTCGGCGAAGCGGCGCACGAAGTGCACGTAGTCGACGCCCTGGTAGCCCAGGTGGCTCGGGTCGAAGTTGAACTGGAAGCGCGGGTGGTGCTTGACGGCGTCAAGGGCGCGCTCCGCGCTGGCGATGTCGAACGCGATCTCGGTGGGGTGGACCTCCAGGGCGAACGTCACGCCGTCCTTGTCGAAGGCGTCGAGTATGGGCCCGAAGCGCTGGGCGAAGTCCTCGAACCCTCGTTGCCAGTAGTCCTGAGTGGTGGGCGGGAAGGCGTACAGACTGTGCCACACGGAGCTTCCCGTGAAG
>Ga0307446_1000315_pt1 | contig 16359 bp, 22 predicted proteins | sample SalMarSW160320MG_FD_202141 | JGI IMG/M metagenome (GOLD analysis project Ga0307446, IMG submission 202141) | Salt marsh sediment microbial communities from the Plum Island Ecosystem LTER, Massachusetts, United States - SW1603-20 | ecosystem: Environmental > Aquatic > Marine > Intertidal zone >... | reverse complement strand
ATTTAAGGAAACACCATCCATGAAACGTATCGCTGAAAATAAAGCTCCCGTTGATGCCGATGCTCGCAGGTCGGCTAAACCCGCGATCTGCTATCCGACCGATACACTGCCGTTGCCGGACATGAGCCAATATATTACCGCGCGTAAAACGATGAAATTGATGGGCGATATGATCGTGCCACCGCGTGACGCCGGAACTTTCCGAGTTGCTGCGGGGAGTTTTTTCCGGATCGTCAGCGTGGATGGCCCGCAGGTGGGCGATCTGAATCTCTGGGCGCAGGACGACCTGTCGGAACGGTTTTACAGCGGCAAGACCCGCGCGCTGCATGGCACGCACCTGAGCACCGGCGACCGGATGTGGAGCAGTTTTCCCCATATGCGGCCAATGGCGACGATAACCCATGACACCCTCGACTGGTACGGCTTCGATGCGGACGGCAGCGGGGTGCATGACGTTATCGGCACGCGCTGCGATCCTTATACCAACCGTTTGCTGAACGGAAGTGACTATCACCGCTGCTGCCATTCGAATCTGACCCGGGCTCTGGCCGCTGAAACCGGACGCCCGTTGCAACAGGCCGAACCGCATATCCATGATGTACTCAATGTCTTCATGTGCACCGGCTTCACCCATGACACGCATCAGTATTTCATGAAAGCAAGCCCGGTTCGCCCCGGCGACTTTATCGAATTTTTCGCCGAAATCGATCTACTGGGGGCTTTGTCGACCTGCCCCGGCGGCGATTGCAGCGCGAAGCATTCCAGCGATACAGCGGACTGTTACCCGCTGAAGGTCGAATTCTATCACCCCGATCCAAAGGCTCTGGCGGGATGGTCTCCTCCCAAACCGTCAGCTTATTTTCTTATATAATATCCGCCTGGGTCAAACGGCAGGAGAATCAATGAATCATGACATTTTCCCCTTTAAATAATCTTTTGATCAGCGTTGAAAAGCAAGGCCCCGGCACCATCAAAAAGGATACCTTTCCACTTCGATATGGAAAATACTCAGAGATTAAAACATCGGAATATGAATTCCGGTTTAATTTAAATGGTGAAATTAAATTTATCCGGGGCCTTGATGTCAACTGGCCGCATCCGGCCGAACAGCTAAAACGGACGGACGGCAATGACTGGGTGTATTATTCCGTGGGCGACAAAAGCGGCGAACACGGCATTATATCGTGGCTGGGCGAATATTATTTGCCCTGCCTTCCATATCCCAGCAACTCGATTTGGGAAGTGAATTATCTCTCAAATCCGAGCATAATGAATGCATTTGCGGCATGGTCGCAACTGTATGCGAATCTGTACGGGATGCGAAAAGATGGGCTGCATTCCAAAGCCAAAGACCTAATAAGCCTTATTTTAAATAATGATGACAGGGTCCTGTACAAGCGGTCCCAACAGTTGAGTTCGATCATCGGTGGACGGCTGTCGGTTCTTCCGCCGGATACGCGTCATGTCGATTACGAAATCATCCCGCTGATGATTGCGGACGGATGTCTTTATCATTGCAGTTTTTGTTGCGTTCAAACGGAACAACAGTTCAAAGCGCGCTCCCGATCCGAAATCATTGAACAAATTCGACGACTCAAGGCTTTTTACGGACGCAACCTTGAGAATTATAATGCGCTTTTTTTAGGAAATCATGACGCACTCGCAGCCGGGGATGACTTGATCTATATGGCCGTTTCTGAAGCCGGCAAGGCTTTTGGCTTTGGAGGTCCATGCACAAAGATCTCCAGTCTATACCTTTTTGGAAGCGTAGATTCCCTGCTCACATCTAAAAACAGGTTATTTGAAAGGTTAAGTGGTCTGCCATTTCATACCACCATCAATATCGGCTTCGAATCCATGGACCCAAAAACACTGGCATTCCTTCGCAAACCCGTATCTGCATCAAAGGTTTTAGAGGCCTTTAAGAAAATGTGCGAAATTAATGCCGCCTTTACGAACATTGAGATTACCGGCAATTTTCTTATCGGAAAAACACTTTCGCCCGAACATTATCAAGCCCTTGTCGAATTACTGGGGAACGCATCAGATCCTTCGGACGGCAGAGGGGCTATATACTTATCTCCGATAATGGATAGTCCCGGAAAGCGTGAGTTGTTGCCGCAATTTTTTGAAATTAAGAATCAGAGTAAACGACCGACATATATTTATCTTATCCAAAGATTATAAGAAAATAATTTGAAAGGAAGAGACCGATGAAAGAATTGATTCATGAAATTAACATCCGAAGAGCGAAACGGGCCCTGAGTGATAAAAAGATACCCGATGACATCATTCACAAACTCATGACCGCGGCCACATTTGCGCCATCTTGTTTCAACAATCAATCGTGGCGTTTTCTTGTCGTTACCGATGATGGGGCCCTGAAAAAGATCCATGACGCCCTGTCCGACGGCAATTACTGGGTTAAAAAAGCACCGGCAGTTGTCGTGGTGGCAACAAAGCCGGATTTCGGTTGCCGGTTGAGCGACCGCAGGGACTATGCCCTGTTCGACTGCGGACTGGCCACGGAAAATCTCATGCTTCAAGGTTTTAAGGAGGGCCTTTATGCCCATGCCATTGCAGGTTTTGAACCTTCCAAAATAAAAGCCGCATTCCACATCCCTGATGAGTACATTGTAATCACCCTCGTTGCGGTGGGTTATCCGGGGGATGATGCATCATTAAGCGAAAAGCACAGGGAACTGGAACACAGCCCCAGAAATCGAAAATCCGAATCGGAGGTGATTTGTTACAACACTTGGGAATTGGATGCATCAGAGAAGGCTCAGAAGGACAAGACCGAGAAAGAACACGAACGGCGCTTTCATGGTGACGCCGATCGCCTGCGGTCCGCCGAGAGGATTGCGAGCCTTGAGGTAGACAGGGTGGCGAACCTCAGCATCGAAGGATTGGCAACACCCCGGTTACTAGACGTCGGCACAGGTACCGGCGTCTTTGCAGAGGCATTCGCGGCAAGGGGGTGCACGGTCACGGGAATCGATACCAACAGCGGTTTGCTGCAAGAGGCCGGACGACTCGTGCCGACGGCGGCGTTCAGGCACGGCGCTGCGGAAGCGATCCCCTATGGGGATGGCGACTTCGAGGTTGTTTTTTTAGGGCACGTATTGCACGAGACCGATGACCCGATAGGCGCCTTAAGCGAGGCTCGCAGGGTCGCGACGGTGAGGGTGGTTGTCCTGGAATGGCCCTACATGCAAGAGGAACAGGGACCGCCCCTTGAGCACCGCCTCTCACCGGAAAAGGTTGTAAAAATGGCGAGACTGGCCGGCCTCGAGCAAGTCGAGGTGCTGAAACTTGCCCACATGGATTTCTACCGCATGGCTATTGCGTGAAAAAATGGAATGCTTATTCAAAATCAGGGAGATAGAAGAATATTTCCAAAAGGCTGATTTCACGGATGGCCCAATATGCTTTAACTCGATAGATAATCAAACGCCAAACACACCTTATAGTATGCATTAGACAAATTGACCGCGTTGGCAAAAGGTTGACTTTATATGCATCAAATGATAACTTTATGCATAATTTGTTGATGGGGAGGCCACATATGAGGACAACGCTTGATTTACCTGAAAATTTAATTGATGAGGCTATGAAAGCGACTAAAATTAAAACAAAAACAAAAGTGATTATTACCGCTTTAGAGGATTTAATCCGGAAATCAAAGATCTCGGGATTAAAAGAATTTAAGGGCAAGGTAGATTTGGATATCGATATGAACGCCGTTAGAGGGCGTCAATGTCGATACTAGTCGATACCTCCATTTGGATTGAGTATTTCAGGACTGGAAATAATTCTGAAAAACTGGATTTCTTGATTGATGAAAACCTCGTTGTTATTAATGAACTTATTCTTGCAGAACTCGTCCCATATTTAAGAATTCGCAACCAAAGAAAAATTATATCATTATTGCATAACATTAATAAGGTGGAACTATCCATTCGTTGGGATCAAATTATGGAATTCCAATTCAAATGTTTGAAAAACGGTTTAAATGGAATTGGCATACCTGATCTCATTGTTGCCCAAAACGCGAAACAAAATAAATGTACAATTTATTCGCTCGATAATCATTTTGAACCCATGAAAGACATCCTTAAACTCCGACTGCTGTATTAAAATGCCCCATGCCGAACCTGATGCTTTGGGTAGGGTGTTTATTCTGCCGCGTTTTAGTCGCATCACTAAAGCTAAGTGCATAATCTCAAATTCGAAGGAACTACACACATTTAAACAAAAACACCCCAAAATAACATAAAAGGCCATTTGGGGCGCCAAAAATACACGTTTAGAGGAGGCTTTGCTTGCGAAAAAGAAAGTGCGGGTTCTGGTTAATGGGGTTGCTGGTTGCGGTTGCGGTTTCCGGTTGTGCATGGCTCGGCAGGGTCCGACCGATTCAACCCGAATCGGTTGGACAAAAGACGGTAAATGCCGAAAAAGGCTGGTGGTATGCCCGATTTCGAATGGATTGGCCGCAGGACAAGGATCCCGCGTGGTACATGGACCTCATACTGGCCCACAGGGTCATCTCCCCTGTGCTCGATCAGTATAAAAAGGAAATCTCTCTCTGGCGCTTCCATCGTCGAGCGGGGCGGGATCAAGCCGGGCATGAATTTAGCTTTATATTCTACGCCTCCAGGGAGACAGCGCAAGAGATTTACGACGCCATCCGGTCAAGCCGGCTTCTCGGCGAACTCATCGCTGCGCATTTGGTGGCAGACACGATTTACGACGACACAACCATCGTTTTGCGGTCTGACTTGGGGGCCACGAGCGGCCCCAATTGGTCGCCCGAAATAAAAAGGGCCTGGCCTTTCTACATTATGGGCGTGAGCCGAATGTGGGTGAACCTGATCGACGAGGTCTCGAAGGAGACGCTGACAGAAGGGGATCTCTCCAATCTCGACGACTTGCAGGAAGGCTACCGGAAGGTGAACGAAGTCGTTGAAGAAAAGTGGCGGAAAGAAGGTCGTGAAGCCTTTTTGCATCATCTGAATGCCATCTTCGGCTACGAACCGTTGGTTGTCTACGAAAGGCGCCTCATGAATTTTTAACAAGGGAATGGTTTGTTGGACTTTGGCAGGGCAAAAATCTGTCATATACGATTGCATGCATCACCGTTATTATTTCAATTATACTTTGGTTTATTGGTTCCGGGAAACGCTCTGACTTGGATAAGAATTGGGTAAGCCCAACTGACGTTTAATATAAAAAGGATTAGGAGGAACGACACGTGAGAGTCTTTCAAGTTGAGGATGACTGGTCAATGGAAAATGTGCGCATCAACACACGACCGGACCCGCAGCCCGGAGCCGGCCAGGTGCGGCTTAGGATGAAGGCATCCGCCATCAATTACAGAGACCTTCTCGTTCCTGTGCGCGGCTATGGATCGAAAATGAAGGCGCTGCCGCTGATTATGCTCAGTGATGGTTTGGGTATCGTGGAATCAATGGGAGACGGCGTGACACACCTTGAAATCGGAGACAGGGTTTGCCCGTTGTTCTTTCAGAGCTGGACCAATGGCCCGCCGAATAAAAAGAGATTGTCTCTGAGCCTGGGTTGTGAGCTCGATGGTACGATGGCAGAATTCATGGTGCTTCCCGAGCATGGCGTGGCGCATGCACCCGCTGATTTGGACGACATGGAAGCGGGTTCCCTTGGCACTGCAGCGGTGACTGCCTGGCGAGCATTGGTTACGGAGGGCGCCATCGCGGCAGGGGACAAAATATTGCTGCAGGGCACGGGCGGTGTTTCGCTCTTTGCCCTGCAGTTCGCGAAGATGCTGGATGCCGTTGTCATCGTCACATCCTCCAGTGATGACAAGTTGGCCCGCGTACGCATGATGGGTGCTGACGAAACCATCAACTATCTTAAAGTTCCGGAATGGGGTAAACGTGCACGTGAAATTGCGGGTGGCGAAGGTATCGATCACATTGTAGAGGTTGGCGGTCAAGGCACGCTTCCGCAATCGCTTCGTGCTGTCCGGGCCGGGGGCACCATAAGTTTGATTGGTGTGCTTGCGGGCGGCACCATGGATTTGCCGCTGGGACCTATCGTAACGCGACATGTTCGGCTTCAGGGAATCACTGTCGGCAACCGGGATGATTTTATCCAAATGGCGACGGCAATGACGCAGCACAACATTAAGCCGGTCATCGATCGCGTATTCGAATTCGAGGACTTGCGCGTTGCCCTTGACTATCTGTCCTCCGGAAAGCATTTCGGCAAGATCTGTATCAAGCACTAGCCGGCCGTTTTAATTTCTCCAATTTCAGCGTGGAAGGAAATTATTTTGCAGTATTCCATCCAACCGATACAGCAATTTGGGGGAACTTGTATCGGCGACAAATCTGTTTCAAACCCAGGAAAGAGCTGTCGGCGACGGACCCTCAAAGGCAATTTATTTAAAAGATAAAAGAAAAAAATGAAAAGATAAGACAGGGAGGACCCTATGGACTATGTTAATTTAGGACAAACCGGTCTCAAGATATCGCGTATTTGCCTTGGGATGATGACTTACGGAACTTCGAAATGGCGGCCGTGGGTACTCGATGAAACGGATGCACGCCCCATCGTGCAGCGCGCCGTTGAGCTGGGCGTCAATTTTTTCGATACCGCCGATATGTATTCATCCGGCGCATCCGAGGAACTCGCCGGCAAATTTCTACGGGAGTTTACCCGAAGGGACGAAGTCGTGATTGCCACCAAAGTATTTTTCCCGGTCGACAAAGCCTTTCAGGGGGGCCAGGCAGAATCAGCACCCCCTCCGCCGAACACCGCCGGATTGTCGCGCAAGCACATCTTTGCGGCGGTAGATGCTTCCCTTAAGCGTCTGGGGATCGATTTTATCGACCTGTATCAGATCCATCGCTGGGATTACGACACACCCATCGAGGAAACCATGGAGGCCCTGCACGATGTCGTCAAATCGGGAAAGGTCCGCTATATCGGGGCGTCCAGCATGTATGCCTGGCAGTTTGCCAAGGCACAGCACATCGCCCAATCCAAAGGGATGGTTCGGTTCGTATCGATGCAGAACCATTACAACCTGATTTATCGGGAAGAAGAGCGGGAAATGATTCCGCTTTGCCGCGATATGGGCGTGGCCTTGATTCCATGGAGTCCGCTGGCCAGAGGCTTTTTAGCCGGCAACCGCACGCCGGACGATCTCTCGGCCGGCCGCACGACCCGGTCCAAAACCGACGACTTCGCTCAAAAGCTTTACTATCGAGAAGAAGACTTCACCGTGGTGAACCGCCTCAGCGAACTGGCCTCCCAACGCGGCGAAAGCAACGCCAAAATCGCCTACGCCTGGCTGCTGCATCAGCCGGGATTGGCGGCACCCATTGTCGGCGCCAGCAAGATCGCGCATATTGAAGAGGCGGCGGCAGCCACCCGGGTCAAGCTCAGCGAAGACGAAATTGAACGCCTCGGCTCGTCCTACAAGCCGCATACCGTGTTGGGACATTCTTGATTCATTACACCTGCTTGTCGTTGTCCGGTCCCGGTCTTTCCCGTCGGCCAGGCCGCCGGTGTTTTTTTTTGGCCAACCTTAAAAGAATGGATTTAGGGGTGCATCGGGTTTGAACTTGCAGATGCGGAGAATTCTTTTCACATGCTATCCCAATGCTAAACCCGGTGATGAAAAAAATATCGTTTCTGGTCAACCTGCCGGATAATTTTCATACCATGTTATTTTTAAATAATGAGGGAATTATGAGCGAACATTTTGATGTCGGAACTTCAATTGTTATTGGGATTACGTTTGTTCTTTTTGTGTGGGCATTGTTTATCAAAGGCTTCACCCACGATTTGCTGCTGGAAGCCGGTGTTTTTCTCGTTTCATTAAAATTGATTCTGATGGCTTATAAAAACAGTATCACCACCAGCACATTATTGAATGAGTTACAGGATATCAAAAAAACCCTGGAAATAAGAAAAGATTAAATGGTACATAACATCCGCGTTCAAAGGAAATATGCGACACCGAACATCCTGCATGAGGAGGTTTTATGACCGACCGGCGCGCTGAAATCATCGATCAACTCGAAAACAATTTGAAAGATACCCTATCGTTTTTCAGTTCGTTATCCGATGACCAACTGCAAGCTCAAATTTATGCCGACGGCGCAAAATGGACCGTTAAACAAGTACTGGCGCATTTTATTACCATCGAACGCTCCATGCAGAAATTGTTTAAAAATATTCTATCCGGCGGTCCGGGCTCACCCGAGGATTTTGATGTGGATCGATTTAACCTTACCCAGCCCAAAAAGATAGACGGGCTGACCCTCGAAGAACTCCTTGAACAATTCAAATCCGTTCGTGAAGACACCATTGATATCGTGAAAGGGATGACAAAACAGGATTTTATTCGTGAAGGACGGCATCCATTTCATGGCCATGGCAAACTTGAACGGTTCATTGTCTGGGCTTACGAGCATGTTGATATCCACAAAGACGATATCCGCAAGGTATTGCAAATCAAATAAGTCCGACAAGGGCCGATCTTCGAATTTCAACGGATGAAAGAAAGGGCTTTTAGACGGGCTTTTCAACGAGAAGTGATCAACATAGAAGGGGATTCACATGTCATCGAATAAGACAGGAAGTGAGTCAGACCGGCGCGATCAAATTATCGCCGATATTCGGCGTGATCGGGAGCGTCAGGAAAAAACCTATCGAGGGCGGGCGCTCAAAATGTTTCCGTGGATCTGTGCGCGGTGCGGACGCGATTTTTCAGGCAAGAGGGTTCGGGAACTCACGGTTCATCATAAGGATCACAACCACGATAACAATCCGCCGGACGGCAGCAACTGGGAGCTCTTGTGCATCTACTGTCACGAAAACGAACATTCGCGGGATGAGGTTGCCCAATGGTATGACGAAACGACGCCGGCCGGTGAACAAGGGGCGTCTCATCACGACAACAAACCGTTCGCGATCCTCAAGGGGTTGCTGAAAGACAAAAAATATTAGATGGACATACAAAAGATTCTCAAGGCAAATGCATCGTCTCTCGATCACTTGCAACTGGATGGTTCCGTCACGCTCCATGCCGATGACATATCCGACTGGGGCAACCTCATGATCGCTTTGAATAAAAAGTATAGTGTAAAAATACTCGGCGGCGGCTGCGGTACCAGTGTTGAACATTTGAAATATATTGTCCGGAATATAAACAGCGGGAAAGATTTCACAACCCGTTGGACATATAAGACAAAAAAGGAAAGTTTATGAGAAAATTCACGATTATTCTGATTCTGTTTTTTTTGTTTGTTCCCGTGAGTTCCGATGCAAATCAAGATAAATCGGATAACCTCGCAGAAACGTTTTTGATTGTTACCCGGCAAAAGGAACAAAACCGCAAATTACTCGATATGCTAAAAGCACAGATGTCGCAGCAGATGAAAAGACTTTCCAAGGCGAATAACTGGGATGAAAATCAACGAAAACTCATTGAAAAATATACCAACAAGATGACCAATATTTTGATGGAGGAATTGAGCTGGGAAAAAATCAAAGGAAACCATTTGAAGATTATCAAATCAATATATTCCAATGAAGAATTGAGGTCCTTAATACACTTTTTTGAATCTGAACTCGGTCAATTGTATATCAACAAACAACAGATTGCCATGCAGAAGCTTGGCGAATCTTCTCAAAATGTCATGCAAAACATCACGCGCCGTATAAGGGCAATGGAACAAGAAATGAAAGCAGAACTTGGAGGGGTTTAAAAGAAATAAATATTATTGTTTGAAACCAAGGTTTTTCGCAAATTAGAGCATGCACCGGCATGGATTAATTCACGTTTATCCGGTCTTTAACTTTGGGAATTGACAATCAAAATATGGATTGCAATAATTGTAAATGCGCTTAAAACCGCCGCTTTGCTGACGCCCGGGGGCTATGAAGCGGCCGAAACATTTTTGAACGTTGAGCAGAGAGGTCGGAACCGACCCAAATAATAGCAAAGCATACGGTCATTATCCGGCCGAAAGGAAGAAAAAGATGCGAGACATAGAGGACTTGTTGGAAGGAATGAGACGAACGCCGAAGATATTGTCTGAATTCGTATTGGCCGTTCCCGAAGACAAAATAGACGTGAGAAGGGGTGAAGGGTTCTGGACGGTCGCCGAGCATGTCAGCCACCTGGCTCAAGTGCAGCCCATGTTGCTGGACCGTTTTCAGCGGTTCATGAATGAAGACCACCCGGAATTTATCCCGTACATTCCCGGTAACGGCGAAGACGAACCCGATACCCCGCCGCGAATGAACATGAACGCCGCCCTCGACCAGTTCGCACACTGCCGGAAAAATCAACTCCAGCTCCTTGAAAACGCCCGGGATATCACCTGGAAAAAAACAGCCACGCACCCGGAATACGAAAAATATTCCCTTTACATTCTGACCCGCCATACCCTGATGCATGATTACTGGCATATGTATCGAATGGAGGAGCTCTGGCTGACGAAAGCTGCTTATCTGACAAAAATGGCATAAACGATATAACCGGAAAAAAGGACAAATCCTAAAAATTTGGAGCAACGATTGATGGTTCGAAAAATCGCATGGCTGGTTGTTATCGGAATGATGTTTTCGAGTATGGCCGTATCGGCGTCCGATTCCAAAAAGCTGGCGTCAGCCCTTTTTGCAGCAAATAAATGGCTCGCGCTGGTCGACCAAGATAAATATGCCGAAAGCTGGAAAGAAGCTGCCGATTTGTTTAGACATACTGTTCAATCTGATTTATGGGTGGCATCCTTGAAAGCATTGCGGGAACCGCTGGGTAAACTTATTTCAAGAAAAGTAAAAAGCGCCGTCTACAAGACCACTTTACCCGGCGCTCCCGACGGTCAATATGTCGTCATCGAGTTCACGTCATCCTTTAAACACAAAAAAACGGCAGTGGAAACCGTCACTCCCATGTTGGGCAAAGACGGGGTCTGGCGAGTATCGGGATACTTTATAAAATGACGCTGACAATACAAGGATCAAAATGAAAAAATGCCCTTTTTGCGCTGAAGAAATTCAAGACGAAGCCATAAAGTGTAAACACTGCGGTGAATTTTTGGCCCCCGCCAAGGACCCGCGTTTTCAAGAGGAAAATGTTCCATGGTATTTTAGAAAATCCTTTATTATCATCGCTGTCTTGTGTGTGGGACCGCTGGCATTGCCGTTGATTTGGTGGCGCCCGCAAACATCACCGGCGTGGAAAATCGGGCTCACGATCGGAATACTTATTCTCAGTTGGATCTTGTTCAAAACCACACTGGAATCCATTCGCACGATCAAGGAATATTACAAGCTCATGGAAGGGATGTGAAAGGATTTGCGCGCAGTAAACGAAGGAGAACTTTATGGAAACCAAATATGCCTTAGAAGACGGGATTGCATTGTTAAAAGAGCAGTTGCCCGATGTGGCGACCGCCTTTGGAATGCTTCGGGACGCGGCGACCAAAGACAGCGTATTGAGCGCCAGAACAAAGCGGCTGATAATGGTGGCGGTTTCGCTGGCGCAGCGCTGCGAACCTTGTATCCGGACCCATGTAAAAGCGGCCGTTGAATTGGGCGTGTCCCGTAAAGAAATCCTTGAAGCAGCGGGAATCTCCATTCTGATGGCGGGAGGTCCGGCCATGGCGTACACGTCAACGGTTGTTTTGAAAATTCTTGATGAAATGGCCGCTTGAAAAACCCGGAAATCGAAAAGTCTACAAGCGACACGCTTCACATATGAAAAAAAAAGACTTCGTAGAGTATGAATTTATTTTTGAAATTCATAATGCGGGCGACCAGGCATTTCTCAAATCTTTTCTGGATGCCCAAGGCATCACCTATTTTATTCAAGGCGAACATGTCGCGCCCTTTGTCTTTCATGCCGTGCCCATGCGACTCATGGTCAAAAAAGATCAGGCGGCAAGCGTCAGAAAGCTTTTAAAAGACTTTAAGGTATCTTCTGCCTATGGGGTTTAAAACGTCAAAATGCCAAGGATTGGAAGATGTTCGTTTTTTTCCGGCCTGGGATAATTTCTCTTCTGATTAAAATAAGACCTGACATCCCGGCGATACTTTGCACCGGCTTCAGTTCAAGAATAGACGAGCACGCGGCGTTGAGAATCGATATACGGGCCTTTATCTCCAAGCCGATCTTTAAGCGTGAAATTGCCGAAGCCGTTCGGAAGGTGCTGGACGAAACATAGAATTTATCAGAAGCTATCTAGTGTCCATCCATAAATGGTCTTTTTGCCCAATCTCTGCGTTATGCTCAAAAAATAATCCTCGGAATATCAACTATATGCCTGCGGTTATTTTTTTCGCATGCCTTGATCTTGAACAAAAATCCTCATTTATGGATGGACACTATCTAATAATCGATTCCGGGCTGAGGCTCGATATCCTTTCGATAGGCATGCTTCACTTCAATAACTTCGCTGACGGTATCCGCCAGTTCGACCACTTGGGGATGGGCATCTCTTCCCGTGAAAACCAGATGCATTTGCTCCGGCTTGTTGCGAATGATTTCCACCACCTGTTCCAGGTCGACCAAGCCCAGGTGCAACGCATTGTTGATCTCATCCAAAATAAGGATATCCCACATACCCGACGCCATCTTCTCCCGGGTCAGCAGGATCGCATCCTGTGCATTTTTCCGGTGTTCTTTGAAAGGATAAGGATTTCCCTGAATCCCGCAAAAGCCTTTTCCGGTGGAAACCAGCTCCACCGTGCACCCCATCTTCTTGATGCCGTCCCATTCCCCGGCATAGATGTCACCCTTCATATATTGAATGATACTGGTTCGCATATCGTGTCCGCATGCCCTGACTGCAATACCGAGCGCTGTGGTGGTTTTTCCTTTTCCATGACCGGTAATGACCACAATCAGTCCCTTTTTTCGTGATGGTTCCAACCGCGTAATTTCCATATTCGACACCTTTATCGTCCCTATTTTTGCCATTTTTAACATTCGCATATATTAAATATAAACTCTGTTGGATCAGATTCAACTATTTCAATTGTCTTATTCGGTGTTCGCAATAAATTCAGACAGCCGGGCGGCAAAATTATACGTATGAAAGACCAAACAAACAAAATGCTTGAGATAACTTCAGAAATCGGTAAAATATGCCTATGAAATACGTGCATGGATATGACCAAAGAGAAAACATTCGATTGCAGGACCAGGCATCAACGCTTGTCGAATTACTGCATTCCGATACACGGTACCCGGCAAATAGCAGAGTCCTCGAGGCGGGTTGCGGTGTCGGTGCGCAAACCATAACTTTGGTTCGTAACAGTCCTGAAGCCCATATCACCTCAATCGATATATCTTTAAGTTCGGTTGCAGAAGCCAAGAAAAAAATTGAACGCGCCGGATTTGCCAATGTCAGCTTCCGGCAGGGCGACATCTTTAACCTGCCGTTTAAGCCGGAATCATTTGACCACATTTTTGTTTGTTTTGTTCTTGAACATCTGGCACAGCCGGTTGAAGCACTCCATTGCCTGAAAAATCTTCTCAAAGCCGGGGGCACCATCACAGTTATCGAGGGGGATCATGGCTCGACGTATTTCTATCCTGACAGTGAAGCGGCGCACAAAGCGATTCAATGCCAGGTCGCACTGCAAAAAAAAGCCGACGGCAACGCCAATATCGGCAGAGAACTGTATCCCCTCCTAAACACAGCGGGTTTTGCCGCTATCCGCGTCTCTCCTCGGATGGTTTATGTTGATTCAAGCAAGCCGCATCTCGTGGAAGGCTTTACAAAAAACACGTTCACGGCAATGATCGAAGGCGTGCGCGAATCTTCTGTTAAAGCCGGTTTAATTGACGAAACAACCTTTGATGATGGCATTAAGGCATTGTACAGAACGACGGAAACCGACGGGGTATTTTGCTATACGTTTTTCAAAGCGGTTGCCGTAAAAAGATAATCCGCAGAACCTTTCATCTTTATCCTGACTCCGAAGGCTATGTTTTAAATGTAACAGTAAAAAATCCCATGTTCAACTGCTTGATCTATGGCATGTATGTTGCATGTTTCTATATTTTAAACGGCGCGTTTCAAGTTTGATAATCAAATGTCAATCAAAATGCCATGAAACAGGAGATAAGATGAAGGCCAAGACGATATTGTGGATGATTGTTCTGTTGATGCTGCCTGTCATTGCACATGCACAAAATCAAAACGAACTGATTCAATCCCTTTACATAAAGTCCGGCATAGACAAGCAGGTCAGGCAGCTTCCGCTTTTAATCCGATCCAGCGTGGTACAGGCACTGGAAAAAGATGATCGCATCAATGGCTTGCCCCGGCATACGAAAACGGCGATTAGCGGTTCTGTACAAGAATCGTTTTCACCGGAACGTATCAAGAAGACGATCATAAAAAAAATAAATGCATCCATGACCGTCAAAGATCTCGACAACGTTCTAAATTGGCTGGATTCGCCCCTTGGGAAAAAATGCACTCGGCTCGAGGATGCGGCTTCAACACCGGAAATCTTGTCCGACGTCAAAAAATTTGCGACTCGGCTGAAACAGGCGCCGCCGGCTGATCGTCGTCTGAATATCTTAAGAAAACTGGATGCCGCCGTTAAAGCGACGGAAACAAATGTTGAAATTGCGATGAATACACAGATTGCGGTGGCCTATGCCGTTGTTCAATCACTGCCCCGGGAGCAGCAGGGCTCCCTGAAAGACATTGCCGCCCAATTGGAAAAAAATCGCCCTCAAATCGAGGCGGTGATGAAATCGCAAACCCTTTTGTTCGCCCTGTATATCTATCGGGATTTAACGAACGCGGAGCTTGAAAAATATATCCGGTTCGCATTATCTCCGTCCGGCATCAAATATCACGACGCAACCATTTCAGGGTTTAAAAAGGCACTTTTAGACGGCAGCTTAAAATGGGGCCAATCCATTGCCGGCATATTAAACCAATCCGGTCATCAGTCGGATATATGATGGCTCCGGGACGACAAACACAAATTCGACCCGGAATATTTCTCTTAATTGGGTCATAAAAACCGGTCACTCTGGAACGGCTTTAAATAAAATAGCTCCTATGGCCCAGATTTTTACTATTCAGCAAACAAATCCGTGCTTAAATATCTTTCGCCGGTGCTCGGCAAAACAACCACGATTTGTTTTCCTTTGTTTTCGCTCCGCTTTGACAGCTCCAGGGCGGCCCAGACAGCAGCGCCGGATGATATGCCGCACAAAATCCCTTCCAGCGCCGCCAGCTTTCGGGCGGTTTCAAAGGCCTGATCATTGGTCACCGTCACAATATCGTCGATGATGTCCGTATTCAGCACCTCCGGAACAAAGCCGGCGCCGATGCCCTGAATTTTGTGCGGTCCGGGCTTTCCGCCGGAGAGAACGGGCGAATTCGCCGGCTCCACCGCCACCGCTTTAAACGACGGCTTCCGGGCCTTGATCACTTCGGATACGCCGGTAATGGTCCCGCCTGTTCCGACCCCTGAAACAAATATATCCACGTTGCCGTCCGTACTTTGCCATATTTCTTCGGCAGTGGTCCTGCGATGCGCTTCCGGGTTGGCTGGATTTGAAAACTGGTTGGGCATATACGCGTTGGAGGTGTTTTTCAAAATCTCGCCTGCTTTTGCGATGGCCCCTTTCATGCCCTCTGCTCCGGGCGTCAAAACAAGCGTTGCACCGAGATGTTTTAAAAGCTTTTGCCGCTCGATGCTCATGGTTTCGGGCATGGTCAACACCAAAGGATACTGTTTGACAGCGCAGACAAACGCCAGGGCAATGCCGGTGTTGCCGCTGGTGGGCTCCACAATAGTGGTCTGCGGGTTTATCAATCCTTTGGCCTCGGCGGCTTCGATCATGGAAATGCCGATTCGATCCTTGACGCTTCCCAGTGGATTGAAAAACTCGAGCTTTGCGACAATATCGGCGCCGAGTCCATCGGCAATGGTATTGAGACGCACCAGCGGCGTCGATCCTACAGTGTGATTGATATCTTTGAATATGCTCATGATTCCCTCCGTAATGATGCGCAGCGATGTGCGCCCTGGATACTTCCGGTGTCGCAGGTCAGGGTACTCCCGGCATTCACACGTCGCCAAACGATGTGCCGGTGACTTTCGGTTGATTAATCTTCAATTTGCCATGGCCGACGACAGCAAGGCATCGATCTTTGCCAAAACCTGATCGTCGGTGCTGTGTTTCAATTGGATGGCCTTGGCGGGACATTCCGACGCGCAGATACCGCATCCCATGCAGGCCGACGGCGGAATCTCGGACACCCCGTCTTCATTGATAAACGGCGCATGGAACGGGCACACGCGGACACACGCCAGACATGCCGC
>Ga0307446_1000314_pt1 | contig 16450 bp, 13 predicted proteins | sample SalMarSW160320MG_FD_202141 | JGI IMG/M metagenome (GOLD analysis project Ga0307446, IMG submission 202141) | Salt marsh sediment microbial communities from the Plum Island Ecosystem LTER, Massachusetts, United States - SW1603-20 | ecosystem: Environmental > Aquatic > Marine > Intertidal zone >... | reverse complement strand
GGCGTCGAGGTTGCCGACGCCATGCAGCCGCTGGAGCTGCTGCGTGTGATTCACAGCTTCAACCCGTGCGCGGCGTGTGCGGCGCACGTGCTCAACCCGAAGGGCACCGGCCCCTTCGATCTCCGCGTCCGTACCCGGGAGGGGGCTGGATGACCGTCGTCGACAGGCCGCTCCCTGACGCTGCCTCTGAGGAGGCGCTCGACGCGATGCCGGCTCCAGAGGCCCCGGTCCGGCCTGAGCCGCAGGAGGCTGTCAAACCCGGCACCGAGGTCGAGTCGGTGCCCGAGCCGGAGACGATGACCCAGGCCGAGATCGGGATCGAACCCGAGGTGACCTCCAAGCCCGTTCACGACCTCGAGATCGAGCGGCCCCACGAGCGGGTGCCCCTGTATGTGTGGCAGATCCCCGTTCGCGTCACCCACTGGGTGACGGCCACGTGCATCGTCGTGCTCGCCTTCACCGGTGGCTACATTGCCGACCCGTTCCTGATCCCTCCCGGTAGCAACGTGATGTCCACCATCCGCCAGGTCCACATCATCACGGCCCTCGTGTTCATGGTCTCAGGCATGGTTCGCACGTACTGGCTGCTGGCGGGCAATCGCTTCTCGCGCTGGTCCGCGTTCATCCCCACCACCAGGTTCCAGGCGACCGAGCTGTTCCGGCAAGCCGGGTTCTATGGGTTCATCCGAAAGGAGATCCCCAAGGTCCTGGGCCACAACCAGCTCGCCGCGACGGCCTATCTGGCGCTGTTCGCCCTGCTGTTGATCGAGGTCGTGACCGGGTTCGCCCTGGACGGGCTGACGGGCGCCGAGCCCGGGGCCACCTTGTTTGGCTGGATGCGCGAGCTGTTCGGTCCCCAGCTCTTGCGCCTCATCCACCACCTGTCGATGTGGCTGATCCTGGCGATCGCCCTGTTCCACGTCTACAGCTGCATCCTGGTGGACCACCTCGAGAAGAACGGACTGGTCTCGAGCATCGTCAGCGGCTTCAAGTTCCCGACCCGGGAGGAGCTGGTCGAGTCGCGTGACGGCGGCGCCGAGCTCCTGGAGCGCGTCGAATGAGCGGCGCAACGGGCACGCTGAGCGTCGTCGGGTTCGGCAACCCGTTGCTCGGGGACGACGGCGTTGGCTTGCGGGTGATCGAGGAGCTGGGACGGCTCGCGCGCCACGACCCCCGGCTGCTGCCGCCCGACACCCGCCTGGTCGCCGCCGGACCACCGTCGCTCGACCTGCTGGAGATCATGGACGACGCCCGGGCGCTGCTGCTGCTCGACGCCGTCGATCGCGGAGGCAGGCCGGGCTCGGTGGAGGTGGTGCGCGGCCATGCGGTCGAGGGGGTGGTCGGGCGCGGCGACATCGGCGAGCTCCTGGTGGCAGCGCGGCTGATGGGCTGGTTCCCGGACGCGATCTCGCTGGTGGGTATCCAGGTCGGGCTGGTCGGGGTCGGCGCCGGCCTGTCCGCGCCCCTCGAGGCCGCGCTGCCGGCGGCTCTCGACGTCACGCGCCGGGAGCTTTGCGGGCTCGCAGCCCGGATCCGTGGAGCACGGCCCCAGGTGGGACCGTCGCCGCTGCTGGCTGAAGGGGTATGCGCATGAGGCGACGTGTCGATCGGACCATCCGCCTGCTCATCATGCTCAACATGGTCGTGGTCACGCTGCTGGCCGCCACCATGGTCGCTGAGTGGATGCGGATCATCCCGGCTGTGGCTCCGTCCGACCTGCCGGGACCGTCGGCCTCGGCGTCGTCCGAGACGATGCAGATGGGTCTCGCCCACGTCCCCACCTCGAACGCGTGCGTGCTGTGCCACTACTCGGGCGGCGAGGCGGGCCTCAAGCCAATCCCGGCGCTCGCGCATCCGCTCGAGGGCTGGACCGCCTGTCTGACCTGCCACACGGACGTGTCGCTCGGGCGCGCTGCCCCGGGCCACCAGGGGATTGCCGAGTCGGAGTGCCTCAACTGCCACAAGGAGGCGCCGCAGCTGCCGATCACGCAGGCGCACGCGAACCTGAACAAGCCCTGCCTCGACTGCCACGGGACCGTCGCCCACCTGCCGTCGAGCATGGTCGGCCGCAACCAGGACGACTGCTCGCTGTGCCACAAGCCCAACCCGTCCCCGCCGCCCGTCAACCCGCATCCGGACATGGGCGACCTCAACTGCCGGAGCTGCCATCAGGCCGGCAACGCGGGCGCGCTGCCCATCGACCACGCGTTGCGCGGTGACGACACCTGCCTCCTGTGCCATGCGGTGGGCCAGTCACCGGCGCCCGGAGCGGAGGCGTCCTCGACGCCCACACCCGAGGCCTCCGCGGCCGGGGGCTGACGGATCCCGAGACCCCGTCGGTTCCCGGTCATCGCCGGGCGCCGTCCCCGCTCCTTCAGGGACCGGGCCGGCTGCTTCATGAGCCTCGCCGATGCGCGAAGATGGCCTCGATGCCGGAACCACTCGTGCTCACCTGGGACGCGCTCGATCGCCTGGTCGCCGATCTCGCTGCGTCCGTCGGCCGCGACTTCGACCTGGTGCTCGCGATCACGCGAGGTGGCCTGGTTCCCGCCGGGATGCTCGCCTACCGCCTCGATCTCCGCGAGATCCTGGTCACGGGCGTCGAGTTCTACCGCCCCGGCGGCGGTACGCACGAGGCTCCCCGGGTCGGGCACTTTCCCGATGCGTCGCTGCTGGCGGGACGCCGCATCCTGGTCGTCGACGAGGTGTGGGAGACGGGCGAGACGATGACCGAGGTCCTGGCCAGGGTTCGCGCAGCCGGAGCGACCACCGTGTCGGCGGTGATCCACTACAAGCCCGCGAGGTCGCGAGTGAGCGGCCGGCCCGACCACTGGGCGGCCTCGGTCGATGCCTGGGTCACATACCCGTACAAGGCGGGGGCGTAGCGTCGTCGGTCAGTCCCGCCGCTCACGACTCACCGTCCGATCTGCGGGCTGACTCGCCCGGTTGTCTCGCCCATTCTCAGGATCCTCTCAAGAACCGGCGCTTGAATGAGCCTTGACGCGGCGCTCCCGGTGACTCCTCTCCTCCACACCGAGAGCGCCGTACGTCGTTCCCTGGGCAAGAATCGTCGCCCGAAAGGAAGCCGTCGCCGGGCCCTGGTCGCCAGCGGTCTCAGCCGGCTCTCATCGTTGCCACCGACGATCCCGCGATGGCCTCCGCCCCCTTCGTCCGACCGCGGACAGTGCCGCTGCCCCGCGTGTGGGGCGTTCGTGCGACCGACGTCGTCGCGCTGCTGGTCGCGAACGGCGCCCTCATCGTGCTGATGTGGGTTCGTCATGGCGGACCGGACCAGCTGTCGACGCCGGGTGGCCCGTTGACCGCAGCGGGCCAGCTCGCCGGGCTCCTGGGCGCCTACCTGGCGCTGATCCAGCTGGTGCTGATGGGCCGCAGCCCGTGGCTGGACGAGGCGTTCGGCATGGATCGGCTGGCCTGGGCCCACCGCTGGCTGGGGTTCGCGACGGTCTGGCTGATCGGCGCCCACGGCGTGCTGATCGCCGCCGGCTACGGGATGGGCGACGGCCAGGGCGTGATCGGGGAGGCGGTCACGCTGCTGACCACGTATCCGTACGTGCTGTGGGCGACCGCCGGCTTCGGGCTGTTCCTGCTGGTCGGCGTGACGTCACTGCGCGCCGCGCGTCGACGGCTGACCTACGAGACCTGGTTCTACCTCCACCTGTACGCGCAGCGCTCGAGCTGCCCTCGGGCGGACGCTCGAGCCAGATCTCCCGCTTCGTGGAGCCTATCCTGCGCAGCGAGGCGCTCCAGGCGCAGAGCGCCAACATCGACGGCGTGTCCGGTGCCACGTACACCAGCACCGCCTACGCTCAGTCGCTCCAGTCCGCGCTCGACAGCGCCGGAATCTGACGGCCATGCCGGGGCGCCCGGACGGTGTCGCCCGGCAGGTACGGGTGGAGCCGGTGATGGGGACGACGGTCTCCATCGATGTGCGCCCGCCGTTCGTCGGCGCCGCCGCGATCGAGGCCGCGGTGGCGTGGTTCCACGCGGTCGACGAGAAGTTCAGCATGTATCGGCCCGACAGCGAGCTGAGCCGGATCGCCGAGGGCTCCCTGGCCCTCGAGGATGCGAGCCGGGACGTGCGGACGATCGTGTCGCTGTCCGACTCGTTGCGCGATCGCACGGAGGGCTACTTCGATGCCGGCCGTCATCGCGACGACGGCCGGCTCGACCCGACTGGCGTGGCCAAGGGATGGGCGGTCGACGAGGCGGTGACGATCCTGCGAATGGCCGGGGCCAGGAACCTCCAGGTGGGCGCCGGCGGCGATCTGGTGATGGCGGGCGAGCCGGAGCCGGGGCGCCGCTGGCGGATCGGGATCCGGCATCCCGAACGAGCGGACAGGGTCGCGGCGGTCCTCGAGATCACCAGCCTCGCCGTCGCCACCTCGGCGACGTACGAGCGTGGCGCTCACATCCGGGATCCATGGACGGGACGGCCACCGACCGGCCTGCAAAGCCTGACGGTCGTGGGTCCGACGCTCGCGATGGCCGATGCGTTCGCGACCGCGGCGTTCGCGATGGGGGAGCGCGGCATCCCGTGGGTCGGTCGCCAGCCGGGCTTCGGCGCGCTGGGGATCACGAGCGACGACCGGGTCGTGTGGACGCCGCTGGTGGACGAGTTGCGGATCCCCGATCCGACCGTCGGGACAGGCACTCGGGGCCGGCCCACGGCGGGCTCCGCTCTCACGTCGCTCTCAGGCGACGAGCGTTGACTGGTGGCAATCCGGTCCAATCCTCCTCCACGGAGCCCAACGCGATGACCTCGCCATTCCCCCCGACCGACCCGGAGCCCGAGGCACCCGGGCCCGCGTCCCCCGCGGGCGTCCCGCCGACGCAATCCATGCTCACCCCGCCGCCCCCGATGGGCGGCTCCGGCTGGGAGCCGCCCGCACCGGTCCAGCCCTTCGACCCCCTGGCGCCGGCCAGCGTTCCGCCGGTGTCGTCGATCACGCCCCCGGCCGATGGGCCCGGCCCGGGCGCTCGTCGTTCTCGAGGTCGTGGGCTCGGGCCGGTGCTGGTGGCGGCCGTTCTGAGCGCCGTGCTCGCGTCCGCCGGCACGGCCGCCATCGTTCACGAGGTCGTACCCACGACCACCGTCGTCGAGCGCACCCCGGCTGCCTCGGTCACCAGCGCCAGCACCGGCACGACGACCGTCGAGACCGCCGACCTGACCTCGGTCGTCTCGGCCGCCCGGCAGTCCGTGGTCACCATCACGGCCGACGGCCAGGCGGTGAACGGCTTCTCCCCGTTCGGCACCCCCACCGGCGGCATCGGCTCGGGGATCATCGTCTCGAGCGATGGCTACATCCTCACCAACCGGCACGTCGTCGAGGGAAGCCAGACCCTCAGCGTCGAGCTGTATGACGGCCGGACCTTCCCGGCCACGATCGTCCAGCAGTCCACCACCAAGGATCTGGCCCTGATCAAGATCGACGCGACCGGCCTCCGTGCGGCGCCGATCGGTGACTCGAGCAAGACCCAGGTGGGCGAGACGGTCCTCGCGATCGGCAGTCCGCTCGGGACCTATACGGAAACCGTCACCAAGGGCATCCTGTCGGGCCTCGGGCGCGAGATCACCGTCCGCGACGAGATCACCGGACGCCCGACCCAGCTGACCGGGCTGATGCAGACGGACGCGGCCATCAACCCGGGCAACAGCGGCGGCCCGCTGCTCGACTCGACGGGCGCCGTGATCGGCATCAACACCGCGGTCGCGACCAGCGCCCAGGGCCTGGGGTTCGCGATCCCCATCAACGACGCCAGCTCGCTGATCAGCCGTGCTACGGGCGGCCAGGGCGCCTGATCGCCAGCCGCCGGCAGAGCCGGCACAGCCGCTGACCACGGCGCCGCGTCCGCGAGGGACCCGGCGCCGTTTCCCCCGCTCTCATCTGTCTTTCATCTCCATCTCAGATCCTGCCTGACGCCCCAAGCCCCTGGGCTTCGCGCTTCCATCCGGAAAGGAATCGCATGCGCCTCCGAGTGGTTGGCATTCTCCTGTTCGCGGTCGTCGGTGTCGTGGCGATCGTCGTTGCCCTGTTCCCGCCCGGCGGCACGTCGGGCGCCGACGCCAGCTACCAGACGGCTGCCGCCACGACGACCAACGTCGTGCAGCAGGTCGTCGCCACCGGCAGCGTCGGTCCGGTGGCCGTGTACGACCTCGCGTTCGGCTCGCCGCCCGTGCTGCAGTCGTCATCGAGCAGCTCGTCTGCCGCCAGCTCCAACAACGGCAACAACGCCGTGTCGTGGCGGGTGACCAACGTGACGGTGACGCCAGGTCAGTCCGTCGCCAAGGGCAACGTGCTCGCCACGGCCGATGACTCGGACGCGAAGCTCGCGCTGACGGTCGCGCAGGCCAACCTGGCCTCGGCGCAGGCGAAGCTGTCGGCCGACAAGAAGGGCCTCAGTGCATCCGACAAGGCGGCGGCCAAGCTGTCGGTCACCCAAGCCGAGCAGTCGCTCAGCCAGGCGAAGGCCAGCAAGACCCAGACCGCGAAGCAGAACAGCCTCAAGCTGTCCCAGCAGAAGAAGGCCGTGTCGGCCGCGAAGGCGCAGCTCGCCGCCGATAAGGCCGCCTCCCCTCCGGTCTCCACCACCCAGCTCGCGCAGGACAAGAACAGCGTGACCCAGGCGGAGAACAGCCTGGCCACGCTCAGGCTCCAGATCCAGCAGTCGAACACCCAGGCCGCCAACCAGGTGACCTCGGCGCAGAACCAACTCAAGTCCGCGAAGTACGCGTACCAGTCCAAGATCCAGGGCGCCACCGACGCGCAGATCGCATCCGACGATGCTGCCATCGCGACGGCCCAGCAGTCGGTCGCGAGCGCGCAGGCGACCGTCGATGCCGCCTCGCTCGTCAGCCCGGTCGACGGGGTCGTGGTGACGGTCAACATCACGACCGGGGTCGACGCGCCGTCGGGTGCGGCGATCACCGTCCAGTCAACCGCGTTCCAGGTGTCGGCCAGCATCGCCGAGTCGGACCTGCCGTCGCTCAAGCTTGGCCAGGCGGCCGACATCTCGATCACCGCGACTGGCCAGACCACGACGGGCAAGGTCATCGAGGTCAGCCCGATCGGCAGCAGCGGTACCGGCGGCGGCGTGGTCAGCTATCCGATCGTCGTCTCGCTGCCGACGCCGCCTGCGGGCACGGCCTCCGGGATGAGCGCCCAGGTCAGCGTGACCACCGCATCCGCCGACAACGTCCTTGCGGTCCCCTCGATCGCTCTCGTTGGCGGCAGTGGCAACTACAGCGTCCGCGTTCTCGACGGCTCGGGCCAGCCACAGCTCGTGGCGGTCCAGGTCGGCCTCATCACGTCGTCGCTGGCCGAGATCCAGGGCGGGATCTCCGCGGGCACCGCGGTCGTCGTCGGCACGTCCTCGACGCGCCAGGGCACGTCCGCCGGGCTGGGCGGCGGGGGAGGCACCTTCATCGGCGGCGGCACCTTCCGGGGCGCCGGACGGTGACCGTCGCCGTGGACGCGCCGACCGAGGGCTGGGGCGGCCAGGGCTGGGCGCCGTCGTCGACCCCGGTGATCGAGCTGCGGGGCATCACGCGCGTCTACCGCAGCGGCCGGCTGGAGGTGGCGGCCCTGCGCGGCGTGGATCTCGACATCTGGCCGGGCGACTTCCTCGCGATCGTCGGGCCGTCGGGCAGCGGCAAGTCCACCCTGATGAACATCATCGGCTGCCTGGACCGCCCCACCAGCGGCGTGTACCGCCTTGGCGGGACCCCGATCGAGTCGCTCACCGACGACGACCTGGCGCGGGTCCGGGGCCGGGCGATCGGGTTCGTGTTCCAGTCGTTCAACCTGCTGCCCCGCACGAACGCGCTCGAGAACGTGGCGACGCCCCTCCTGTACCAGGGCGTGGGCCGCAGGGAGCGCCACGCGCGGGCGGAGGCCGTGCTGGAGCGCCTCGGGCTGGCCGATCGGGCCACGCACGAGCCCTCCGAGCTCTCGGGAGGCCAGCAGCAGCGGGTGGCGATCGCGCGGGCGCTGGTCGGCGAGCCGGCCCTGATCCTCGCTGACGAGCCGACCGGGAACCTCGACAGCGCCTCGGGTGCCGAGGTGATCGGCCTCCTCCACGAGCTCAACGCCGCGGGCACGACCATCGTCCTCATCACCCACGACACGGACGTCGCCAACCATGCCCGCCGGCAGGTCCACGTCCGCGACGGGCTGCTGCTCCAATGAGCCCGTTCGAGCTCATCCGGCTGGCCATCTCCAGGCTGGGGACGAGCCGGCTGCGGGCGGTCCTGACCATGCTCGGGGTGATCATCGGCGTCGGGTCGATCGTCGCGCTCGTCGCTGTTGCCGAGGGCGCAACGAGCGGCATCACCGACCGCATCCAGGGTCTTGGCACCAACCTGCTCACCGTCACGCCCGGCGCGACCTTCACGAACTTCACGCGGGGCGCGGCCGGGTCGGCCACGACACTGACGGTCGAGGACGCCGACGCTCTCGCCAAGCTCACGGGCGTGGCCGCCGTGGAGCCCGAGGTCGACACCCAGAAGACGGTCATCGCCGGGCTCCAGAACACGACCACCTCGATCATCGGCACGACGCCCGCGTTCCCCGCGGTGCGCAGCTACACGATGTGGCAGGGCTCGTTCCTCAACCAGGCGTCGGTCGACGGGAGCCTGCGGGTCGCGGTGCTGGGGGCGACCACGGCCGACGACCTGGGCCTCGACGGCTCCTCGATCGGCAGCTACATCGAGATCGGCGGGCTGCCGTTCCAGGTGATCGGGATCCTCCAGCCCAAGGGCTCGACGGGCCCGGTCAGCCAGGACGACCAGGTGCTCATCCCGATCTCGACCGCCCACCACTACTTCGTCAGCGGCGATTCCGTCCGCTCGATCGGGGTCAGCGTCGCGAGCGCCGACCAGATCGACGCCACCCAGGCCCTGATGACCGTGACCCTCGAGCAGCGCCACGGCACCAATGGCACCAACGACGACTTCTCGATCCAGAGCCAGGCCCAGCTGCTGTCGACGTTCTCGTCGGTGACCGGTCTGCTCACGCTGCTGCTGGCCGGCATCGCGTCGATCTCGCTCGTGGTGGGCGGGATCGGGATCATGAACATCATGCTGGTCTCGGTCCGCGAGCGGACGCGTGAGATCGGCATCCGCAAGGCCGTCGGCGCGCGCAGCGGCGACATCCTGTTCCAGTTCCTGGTCGAGGCCCTCGTCCTGTCACTGCTGGGCGGCCTGATCGGGATCCTGGTCGGCGTGGCGGCCTCGGCCGCGATCGGCGCCGTTGCCGGCTGGGGCTTCGTGTTCAACCCCCTCACGGTTGTCGTCGCCGTCGGGTTCAGCCTGCTGGTCGGTGTCGTGTTCGGGGTATGGCCCGCGCGGCAGGCTGCCCGCCTGGACCCGATCGCGTCGCTCCGGTACGAATGAGCAGCCACTTGAGCAGCCACCGAGTCTTCCCGGCAGCCCAGACGGCCGACCGGCGGTCTCCGTCCGATCCCGCTTCGACCGCTCCGCGTTGGCCGACGCCTCCCCCCATCCACACCGCAGCCGCCAGCAGCAGGAGCCAGCGATGACGACACCTCCGTTCAACCCTTCGAGCGACGACCCGGGAGCGGCCGGTGACGCCACCCAGCCCGTGCCCGAGCCAGCGGCGCCCGGGTACCAGCCCGGACTGCCGCCCGGGTCTGGAAGCCCCGCAGGCACCCAGGCCTGGCGACCACCCTCCCGGTCGGGTGAAGGCGCGACCGCCCAGCCGGGACCGCCGCCGATCCAGCCAGACTCGACCTACTCGCCCGGGGTGACCTTCGAGCCCGCTCCCTTCCGGCCCGTCGGGCCCGAGCCCGCCCCCGTGCTGGTTCCACCCGTGACCGGGAGCCGGTCGTCGGGCTCGTCACGCCTCCTCAACGTGGCCCTCGGGGTCGCGGTCCTGGTGGCCGCGGCCGGCGTCTCATTCGCCCTCGGCCGCGCGACGGCACCAGCTACCGCGGCGGCGACGGGTCGCCTCGGCTTCGGTAGCGGCGCCGTACCGAATGGCAGCTTCGCACCCGACGCCAACGGCGGCTTCCGCAGCGGCAACGGGGCCTTCGTAGGCCGGGGTGGCTTCGGTGGCGGCCTGACGATCCAGGGAACGGTCGCTTCGGTGACCGGTGACTCCATGACGATCACGACCACGAATGGCCAGACCATCACCATCGGGCTCGATTCCAGCACGACGTACCATCAGCAGGCGTCGGCGACGTCGTCGGACGTCCAGACGGGCAAGACCGTGATCATCGACGTCACGGGAGGGCTCCGCGGGGGCGCCGCCGAGGGCAACGGTGGTGCCAACAGCAACGGCACGTTCAGCCTCGGTACGGCCAGCGACGTCACCGTCGTCCCGTGAACGAGGAAGGCTGACCCAAGCATGCATCTGCTCCTGATCGAGGACGATGAGCGCCTCGCCCGCTCGCTCACCCGCCTGCTCGTGGAGGACCGCCACGTCGTGGAGCGTGCTCCGGACGGGCGGACCGGCCTCGAGCTTGTGGCCGCGCTCGAGGGCCTGGACGCCGTGATCCTCGACATCGGTCTGCCGGACATGTCCGGGCTCGATGTCGCCCGCCGGCTTCGCCGTGATCGGGTGGACGTCAGCATCCTCATGCTCACCGCTCGCGACACCATCAACGATCGGGTCACGGGCCTCGACGCGGGGGCCGACGACTACGTGGTCAAGCCGTTCGCCTACCAGGAGGTGGCGGCCCGGCTGCGGGCCCTCGCGCGGCGGGCCGAGCCGGGTCCCAGGCGGGCCGAGCCGAGGCTCGAGGCGGGCGCGATCGTTCTCGACGAGACCGCACGCCGGGTGACCGTGAGCGGCCGCAACGTGGACCTCAGCCCGCGCGAGTTCTCGCTGCTCGAGGCGCTCATGCGCCACCCTGGTCAGACCCTGACTCGCGACCAGCTCCTCGACCACGCCTGGCCGTTCAGCGTGGCGGTCACGCCCAACGCGGTCGACGCCTACGTCCACTACCTGCGAACGAAGCTGGGCGAGGCAGGGTCCCAGGTGGAGACGGTGCGCGGGGTGGGATACCGGATGGGCGACGGCGGATGGGACTGACACCGCTCGACGGCGACCCGGGACGGCTGCGAGCACACGATGCCTGACGGCCGGCGGATCGATCTTGCGGACGACGACGCGGAGCGGACGGCGCTCGCCGGCGAGGGTCGCCTGATCAGGCGCGTCCGGTGGCGGCTCGTGGCCTGGAGCGGGATCTCCACCCTCGTGGTGCTGGTCGTGCTCGGCGCGGCGCTCTACGCAGCGGTGGCCAACACCCTTGCGACCGCCTCGGCGGCACAGCTCGAGGACCGGATCGATCCGGCCGTGCGCCTGCTCCAGGGCACCGACACGCCGTTCCGGCGTCCGGACCTCGGCTATGTCCTGGGAAGCGGCAACACGTTGCTCTACCTGTTCGATGCCAATGGCCAGCCGGTCCAGTCCGAGCGCCCGGTCGCCATTCCGGTGGGGCTGCCCGCGCAGGCGAGCCTGACCGCGGCGCAGGCCGCTTCCGGCGGCACCGACGTTCGGACCGGCAGCCTCCAGCTCAACACCACGACCGGCTCGGATCTGCCGGTCCGGGTGATGACCCAGATGGTCGTTGCCCAGGATGGCAACACGTATTTCCTCCAGGCGCTGCAGGACCGCTCGACCGAGGTCGCGACCCTGGATGCCGTGCTGGCGGTCCTGCTCGTCGGTGGCGTGCTGGTCGTCGCCGTCTCGCTCGGCTTCGGGGCGATCTATGCCCGTCGCGCGCTGGTGCCGATCCGGGAGTCGCTGGGCGCCCAGCGCGAGGCCCTTCGCCGCCAGCGCGAGTTCGCCGCCGACGCCAGCCACGAGCTGCGGACCCCGCTCACGGTGATCCGCTCCTCGGTCGAGCACCTGAGCCGCCACAAGGACCGACCGATCGGCGAGGCGAGCGAGGCGCTCGAGGACATCGATGCGGAGGTGGCCCACCTCAGCGCACTGGTCGACGACCTTCTGCTCCTTGCTCGCTCCGACTCGGACGCCGTCGCCCTGGAGCAGACGCCGCTCGACCTTGGCGACGTGGCGTTCGAGGCCGCGTCCGCGGTGGGCCGGGCGGCCGAGGACCGGGGTGTCCGGGTGCTCGTCGACCCGGAGCCGACGATGGTCGCCGGCGACACCGCGAGGCTCCGGCAGCTCGTGATGATCCTGGCCGACAACGCGGTCCGGCACAGTCCCAGGGAGGGCCAGGTTCGGGTGACGGTGCGGGGCGCGGGCCCCCTGGCCTCGATCGAAGTGACCGATGAAGGCCCGGGCGTGCGCGAGGAGGACATGCCGCACGTGTTCGACCGGTTCTGGCGGGCGCCGGGCGCGCCGAGCGGAGGGACGGGGCTGGGTCTGGCCATCGCGCACTGGATCGTGGACCAGCACCGTGGCCGGATCGGCGTCGCCAACCGCCCCGAGGGCGGTGCGGCGTTCCGCGTCGAGCTGCCGGCCATGCCGAGCCCGGTCGCGGCAGGCGAGGACGACCCCACGGCCTCCCCGGTCCAGCCGCAGCTCTAGCTCGGCCAGGCTCTCCTCGCGCCACCTGCACGGGCTTCCGGGCACGCGCGTCCCCGGCACGCATGTCAGGCGCGAGGGACCGGCCGCGGTCACGCCTCCCGCCGCGCGTGCTAGAGTCACGACGTCCTTTAGAGCCGGTCCCGAGAGGCCGGTGTACCGGTCCAGTGAGGCCGGCGAGGAGGCTCGATGCACGTGCGCATGTCCGCCTGCGGCGCTCGCCCGCCGCGGCCCGCCGGGATCTGAGTGATCGCCCCACCGTCTGTCGGCCATCCGCCGCTGCCGCGTGCCCGCGCGATCGTCGATCCGCGCGTCGGTGACGCGGGTCCGGCGCTCCTGGCCCTCGAGGATGGCACCTCGTTCCCGGGCATCGCCTTCGGCGCCCCCGTCGCCGCGGGCGGCGATCTCGTGGTCAATACCTCGCAGACGGGCTACCAGGAGATCGCGACCGATCCCTCGTACGCGGGTCAGGTCGTCGTCATGACCTACCCGCTGATCGGCAACTACGGGCGGTTGGAGGCCGACGACCAGTCCGAGCGGCCGTGGCTGCGCGGCCTCGTCGTGGCCCATGCCACGGCCGCCGTCCTCGAGGACGCGCGCCAGCTGGCGACGATGCTGCGCACCAGCGGCATCCCGGCCATCGCCGGCATCGACACCCGTGCCCTGGCCCGCCACCTGCGGGCGCACGGCTGCCTGCGCGGGATCATCACCGAGCCCGGCCGCACGGATCCGGTCGAGGCCACGGCCCGTGCTCGCGCCGTGTCGCGCTGGGAGGACCAGGACTTCGTGGCCGAGGTCTCGCCGGCGGCGGTCCGCGAGGTGGGCGACGAGCCCGGCACGCCACTGGTCGCGATCGTGGACTATGGGCTCAAGACCAACATCATCCGGTCGCTGCGGCGGCGTGGCGTCCGCGTCCGTGTCCTGCCCCATACCGCTCCGGCGGCCGAGGTCCTGGCAGCCGACGTCGCCGGCGTGGTCCTGTCGCCCGGCCCGGGGGACCCGGCACGCCTCGCGGGTCCGGTCGCCGTCGCCCGGACGGTCATCGACGATGGCCGGCCGCTGCTCGGGATCTGCCTCGGGCACCAGATCGTCGCGCGAGCCGCAGGCGCCGAGACGACCCGCCTTCGCTTCGGCCACCATGGGGCGAACCACCCGGTGCAGGATCTCGACACCGGGTACGTCCAGGTGACCGCGCAGAACCACGAGGTCCAGGTCGTCGGGGACAGCCTGCCGGCGGGCTCCGGCTTCCGGGTCAGCCAGCGCAATCTCAACGACGGCTCGGTGGAGGGGCTGCGCCACGCCGAGCTGCCGATCGAGACGGTCCAGTACCACCCCGAGGGGGCGCCCGGGCCGCTCGACGCGCTGGCGGTGTTCGACCGCTTCGTGGACGCCTGTCGGGGCGGCGCGTGACGACGCCACCGGTTGCCACCGCGCGGCCAACAGACCGGCCGGTCCGGGCCAAGCCGGCCTCCGTGCTCATCCTGGGCAGCGGCCCGGTCGTCATCGGCCAGGCGGCCGAGTTCGACTACGCGGGGACCCAGGCCTGCCGCGCGCTGCGCGCGGAGGGCGTGCGCACGATCCTCGTCAACTCGAACCCGGCCACGATCATGACCGACCCGACCGTGGCCGACGCCGTGTACCTGGAGCCGCTCACGGTGGACGCGATCGAGGCCGTCATCGCGCGCGAGCGACCCGAGGGCCTGCTGGCCGGGCTCGGCGGCCAGACGGCGCTCAACCTGGCGACGGCCCTTGCGGAGGCGGGCGTGCTCGACCGGCACGGCGTCCGGCTGCTGGGCACGCCGCTCGAGGCGATCCGGATGGCCGAGGACCGGGAGGCGTTCCGCGACCTGCTGGACCGGATCGACCAGCCATACGCGCCGTCCGCCATCGTCGAGGGTGCCGACGATGCGGCACGCCACATCTCCGCCGAGGTGGCCCTGGCCGAGATCGGGCTGCCCGCGATCATCCGGCCGGCGTTCACGCTGGGTGGCACCGGCGGCGGGATCGTCGAGACCGAGGGTGCCTACTGGGAGCGCGTGCGGTCGGGGCTGCGTGCCAGCCCGATCAATCAGGTGATGGTCGAGCAGTGCCTCGTCGGGTGGCAGGAGGTCGAGTACGAGGTCATGCGCGATGCCGAGGACACGTGCATCGCGGTGTGCTCGATGGAGAACGTCGATCCGCTGGGCGTCCACACCGGCGATTCGATCGTGGTCGCCCCGGTCCAGACCCTCACCGACGCCGTCCACCAGCGGCTGCGCAGCGCCGCGCTCGCGATCATCCGCGCCCTGGGCGTCGAGGGCGGGTGCAACGTCCAGTTCGCGCTGTCGGCCGACTCCACCGAGTACGCGGTGATCGAGGTCAACCCGCGCGTGTCACGCTCGAGCGCGCTGGCCTCGAAGGCGACCGGCTACCCGATCGCCAGGGTCGCGGCACAGATCGCGGCGGGCCGGACGCTGGCCGACATCCCCAACGTCGTCACCGGCACGACCGTGGCCGCGTTCGAGCCCGCGCTCGACTACGTCGTGGTCAAGCTTCCCCGCTTCCCGTTCGATAAGTTCCCGACCGCCGACCGCCGGCTCGGCTCGCAGATGAAGGCGACCGGCGAGGTGATGGCGATCGACCGCACCTTCGGCGCCGCGCTCAACAAGGCGCTCCGGGGCCTGGAGCAGGCCGGAGCCGGGCCGCTGGGGGAGGACCCCTCGTGGCGCCCCACCTTCGACTACCTGGCCGCTGTGTACGCGGGCGCCGAGCCCGGCCCGGACGGCGAGGACGGCGGTGCCGGCGCGGACGGCGGTGCCGGCGCGGGGTTGGGGCGAGACGAGGACGCGGTGATCCGCTGGATCGACGAGCACGGCGAGGCGTGCGAGAGCACGCGCTTCGCCCAGCGCTCGGCCGCGCCCATCGTGCTCCGCCGGTTCCTGGAGCCCTCCGACTCGCGGCTGTGGCGGATCCTGGGGCTGCTCCGCCGGGACGTGCCGCAGGAGGTCATCCGCCGAACGACCGGCATCGCGGCCTGGTTCCTGGCCGAGATGGGCCGCAACATCGAGCTCGAGCACGACGTGCGCGCGATCGGTGGCCGGCTCGCCGATGTCGATGATGCGGAGGGCGCGACGCTGCTCGCGACCGCCAAGCGTGCCGCCTTCGCCGATCGCGACCTGGCGATCCTGGCCGGCCTGCCCGAGACGGCCGTGCGCGACGCGCGATCCGCCCTCGGTCTCGAGCCCGGCTACGCGATGGTCGACACCTGCGCTGCCGAGTTCGCGGCCGAGACGCCTTACTTCTACTCGACCTACGCCTCGGCCGGGTCGCCGCCCGAGGCGCCGCGGGTCGAGCGGCCGGGCGCGCTCGTGATCGGCAGCGGTCCGGTGCGGATCGGGCAGGGTATCGAGTTCGACTACTGCGCCGTCCAGGCCTCCGAGGTGCTCCGTCGGGAAGGTTGGAGCGCGGTCATGGTCAACTCCAACCCCGAGACGGTGTCGACGGACTTCGACGCCTCGACCCGTCTCTACTTCGAGCCCCTCGATCCCGAGAGCGTGCTCGGCATCCTCGAATTCGAGGCCGACCCGGTGCGGGGGATGCTGCCCGCGGTGGTCGCCTTCGGCGGCCAGACTCCGCTCAACCTCGCCGCACCCCTGGTCGCGGCCGGCGCTTCGCTGCTGGGATCCAGCCTCGAGGCGATCGACCAGGCTGAGGAGCGCACCCGGTTCTCTGCGCTGCTCGACCGGCTGGGCATCCCGCAGCCCGAGGGCGGCATGGCCGAGTCGATCGAAGAGGCGCTCACCCTCGCTGAGCGGATCGGGTACCCGGTCATCGTCCGGCCGTCGTTCGTCATCGGTGGCCTGGCCATCGACTTCGCCTACTCGCCCGAGGACCTGGTCCGTCACCTGGCCGCGGCCGCGGTCGTCGACCCGGAC
>Ga0307446_1000311_pt1 | contig 16529 bp, 21 predicted proteins | sample SalMarSW160320MG_FD_202141 | JGI IMG/M metagenome (GOLD analysis project Ga0307446, IMG submission 202141) | Salt marsh sediment microbial communities from the Plum Island Ecosystem LTER, Massachusetts, United States - SW1603-20 | ecosystem: Environmental > Aquatic > Marine > Intertidal zone >... | reverse complement strand
TAATCCAAAAGTTTTAGAAATTTGTAATTTAGATTTTCCAGAATATATTGATTGGTATTGTGAGAACTGGCGAACATATAAAGACTGGTTATTTGTGGGTGGTAAATTACCCAAAAATGTAACAATATGGAAAACAGAAACTATAGAGCAGGATTTGAAAAAACTTTTTGGTTCAGAAATAAAAATTCCACATATTTATAATATGCACAATAAGCATCATTCAAAATATTTTAATAGGGTATTATATGACAAAATAAATGTGAAATATAAATGGTGTTTTAAACAAGGATTTTATACACAAAGCTAAGATTATATTACAGGAGTAAACAATGTTCAAAAATAAAACAGTATTAATTTCAGGTGGAACTGGATCATGGGGCCAAGAATTGACCACCCAACTTTTAGAACAGTACCCAAAGAAAATTATCATTTTTTCCAGGGGGGAATTAGCTCAGGTAAATATGGAAAGAAAATTCCGTAATGATAAGTTGGAGTTCATTATAGGGGATGTTAGAGACGCCAGTGCTGTCGATAGGCTGTTCGACAACAAACAGATTGATTGTGTTTTTCATTTAGCCGCGCTAAAGCACGTGCCCGTGTGCGAAAATCAACCGCAAGAAGCCATAAAAACTAACATTGTGGGTACAACTAATGTTGTTAACTCGGCTGTTAGATATAAAGTGCCGAAGTTCATCGATGTCTCGTCAGACAAGGCCGTTTCTCCTACAAACCTTTATGGATTTACGAAAGCCGCTGGCGAAAAAATAGTTATTCAAGCTAATAATCTATCAGATTTTACAGATTTTGTTTGTATAAGAGGCGGAAATGTTCTAGGATCTAATGGTAGTGTTGTTCCTTTATTCATAGACCAGATAGAGAGATTTAACAAGGTCACGCTGACAGTAGGCACAATGACTAGATATTTTTTAACTCTTTCAGAAGCTATTTCCCTGCTTTTTGAGGCAGCGGAAAATAGCGTTGGGGGAGAAACTTACGTCATGAACATGCCATCCTTTTATATATCCGATTTAGCTAATGTTTTGATTAGACGCTATGGTACTGAAAACACTACTGTAGAAGAGATCGGTATTAGGCCAGGAGAAAAAATGCATGAGGAGTTGATATCTGAACATGAATCTGCAAGATCTTATGTTTTTAATGAGGACTATTATATTATAATGCCTGAGATAAACATAGTTAGGGATTACTCTTATGTGGATGATTTAACTCGGGTTGATTTTGATAGGTTTTCTTCAACGGATAACATTAAAAATGAGGAATATTTAACAAGGCTGCTTAAAAATGGAGGTTTTCTGAAATGAAAGTATTTGTATTTGGACAAACAGGTATGTTAGGCAGGTATGTTTATTCATTTCTTAAAAAAGAAGGCTTTAATGTAATAAGTGTTAATAGAAATAAACTGAACATAGTAAATACATGCCGACACCAGTTGCGAACCTTGCTGTTGAGTAATGAACTTTGTGAAGAAGACGTGATTATAAATTGCGCGGGGTTAATAAAACAGCGAAGTGAAATTAATAAGTTTGATTTTTTACAAGTAAACGCTGTTTTTCCACATCTATTACAAAAAATATGCAACGAAGTTGGGGCTAATCTTATACATGTTACTACTGATTGCGTGTTTAATGGGCTTAGGGGGTCTTATAGTGAGTTAGATGAGCACGATGCTATCGATGTTTATGGGCTTACAAAATCTTTAGGTGAGTCTGCTGATGCTACTGTTGTACGGACTTCTATAATAGGGGAGGAGCTCCGTAATTTTAGTTCGTTGTTGGAGTGGGTTAAATCAAGTAAAGATAAAGAAGTTTTAGGATACACTAATCATATTTGGAATGGCATAACTTGTTTACAATTTGCTAAAGTGTGTAAAGACATTATAAACACAGAAAAATTTTGGCGCGGGGTAAAACACATAACCTCTCCTAATGTTATTAGTAAGTTTGATTTAGTGAATTTGATTTCTGATGTTTATGATTTAAATGTTACGGTAGATCCGTATGAAACAGAGGTTAAATGTGATCGTTCTTTGATTTCTGTTAGAGAAGATGTAGTTTTTAAAATACCTGAATTGGAAGAACAATTATTAGAAATGAAAGATTTCTATAATATTTTACAGATCTAGTGAGGTATAGTTTTATGTCAGAATTTCACGGAAAAAGTTGGGGGTATGAGCAGTGGATAGTCAATAATGACATGTATTGTGGTAAAATTTTACATTTATGGAAAGACCACCAATGTAGTTATCATTACCATAAAATAAAACATGAAACTTTTTATGTATTGAGCGGGGAAGTTTTAATGCAGGTAAATAATACTAAATGGTTAATGAAACCTGGGGATAGTGTAACCATTGAAATAGGGGATAAGCATCAATTTACTGGATTACAGACTTCGGAAATATTAGAAATTTCCACGCAGCATTTTGAAGATGACAGTCATAGATTAATTGAAGGCGGGGAAGTAACATGGAAGATTTAGCAAATATAAAACTAATAGTGTCAGAGATTGACGGTGTGATAACTGACGGAACTTATCCAGAGGATGAGATGGGGCATGTTTTTTATAAAGTATATCAGAGCAGGGATTTTTCCGCGATAAATGAATTAAAGAAAAATTTTAAATTAGTATTTTTATCTGATGACAATCGTGTTAATTATAACATGTGTAAAAGACGAAACATACCGTTTTATTGGGGTAAAAACGAAAAAGAAAAATATGATAGTTTGGTAGAAATTTTAAGACGGTATAGTTGTACTCCAGATGAAACCATTTATATTGGATCAAAAATAAATGATGTAAAATGTTGTAAGATGATCCCAAAATCTTTTTGTCCTGACGATGCTGGCAATTATTTAAAAAAGATTTGTTGGGCTGAGTTTACTACTAGTGGTGGGCGCGGTATAATGTGCGAGTTATTGTTTTTGTTGAAAGATTTGATTAAAGATGATAAAATTTATGAATAATCTAACCATTTTGTATAAAATTCTTTGTTTTTTGTACAAAAAATATGTAAAATTTACCTAGCAGATCGGGGATTATATTCTATAATATAGATATAAAGTTTTAAGGAGAATTCTATGATAGTAAAACGTGGAAGGGGCGATCTAAATAAAATTTACCGCCCCTGTAAAATTAGTGAGGTAGTTGGGCACGCTACAATAAAGAAAACAATTGGAAATGCTATTACAAAGGGTACTTTACCGCATTCACTAATGTTTACTGGGCCATCAGGTTGTGGTAAAACTACATTTGCAAGAATTATTGCTTTAGGATTGAATTGTAAAAAAGGCCCTACATCAGAACCTTGTTGTAAATGTGATTCGTGTAGAGCTATTCTTGATTTGAATTCCTTAGCGGTAATAGAAGTTGATGCGGGAAGAACTGGTGATGTAGGAAGTATTCGTAAAATACTAGATGATTTACCCGCCGCACCTATGGGGGATGAGCCATATAAAATAGCGATATTTGATGAGGCGCATAAGCTTGGCGGAAAATCTAGTTCTGAAGATGCCATTCTTAAATTTCTTGAAGATACTCCTGAGCATGTTTATCTAATGCTTTGCACAAATGAACCTCAAAAACTTAAAGATGTGACTAGAAACCGGTGTAAAACTACTCAGTTTACCAGACTGACTAATGATAATATTTACACCTTACTAGAGCAGGTTTGTCAGTTCGAAGGATTTAACTATAATAAAGAGGTTTTAGACTACATATCAAAAGAATCTGATGGTGTACCAAGAGCTGGGTTATCTTTTTTACAACAAGCCGCAAGTGAGGGATCGTGGACTAAAGATGCAGCGAGTTTGATAATTAATGCCGGGGTAGACATAGACTATGTTGAAATGATGGATTTTTGTAGAGCATTAATGAAACATAAAAGTTTTGGAACCGCTTTGGTTGATTATAAAAAGATAAAAAATATACCTTTAGAAATTATGAGGATGTCTATTTGTGGGTTTTTTGTGGGGTGCTTACGTAATGCTAGAACAGCAAGCGAAGCTCTTAAATTTTCAGAAATAATAGAATTTATGTCAGTGCCGTATTTTAATAATCCAAAACCAGAACATATTTTTATAAACAATCTATTTAAATTAACACAAATATTACGGAGTTAACATATGCCAAAAATAACTAATGGCACCGGCCTTCAAGATTTGCCGGCGCCGAATTATCAATACATAACATCTACAGAAGAAGCATTAAAACACATAGAACTTATAGAAAGACATCCTATAATAGAAGTAGACACTGAAACTACTGGATTAGACCCATTTACATCTAGGGTAGTGTTACTTCAAATAGGAATACATGGCAAAGCATATGTGTTTGACGTTAGAGATGGCCGTGTAGATGTTAGTATATTTAAACCTCTGCTGGTCAGTAACAAAAATTTAAAACTTTTACAAAACGCAGTCTTTGATTGTGAAATGCTCAAGACAAATTTTGATATAGAAATCAATAGGCTGTATGACACCATGCTTGCAGAGCAGTTGTTGTATCTTGGATTACATAATAAATCTAATCTACAATATTTAGTTGCAAAATATTTGCATCTAAACATGCCTAAAGACATTGGACACACTTTCCAGGACTATAACCAAGAATACCAGGAATATCAGTTAAGGTACGCTGCAAACGACGTAGTTGCTATGAAGGATATTTACAATCTACAACTTCACAAATTGCAGCAGGATGGTCTTATGCGTGTTGCGCAGCTTGAGTTTGATTTTGTCAAGCCCTTGATGCATATGGAATTAAATGGTATGCTTTTAGATGTTCCTAAATGGCAAGAAATTCTAGATGAAATGATTGTAGAACGAGATAAATCAAGAATACAATTAGCAGATGCTTTTAATCAAACTATTGATCAAAATACATTATTTGGAGTATCTCTTTTGAATTTGGACAGCCCTATACAAGTAGTTAAATGTTTAAATGATTTAGGTGTTCCTGTTGAAAGTTCGGATGTGAAAGAACTAAGCAAATATAAAAAGAATTCTATAGTAAAATTATTATTGGATTACAGAAAATATGAAAAGTTTATTACTACGTATGGTGATCCGATGATTGGTCGTATACATCCTATTACAGGCAGGCTGCATACAAGTTTTAAACAAATGGTTGACACAGGTCGTTTGAGTTCATCTAATCCTAATCTGCAAAATATTCCAAAGGAACAAAAATATAGGGCTTGTTTTGTTGCTAGGCCTGGGTATAAATTAATCAAATGTGATATGTCTCAAGCAGAATTAAGAATTCTTGGTGATTATTCTGGTGACCCAGTATTTTTGGATGCGTTTGCTAGAGGAATGGACTTACATACTAGAACTGCGGCTGATTTATTTGGACTTACTTATGAAGAGGTCGTAGCAGACAAAGAGTTGTCTGATACTGATCCGCGTAAAAAAAATTATAGGGGCAATGTAAAATCCCTAAACTTTGGCTTGGTGTATGGGCTTACTAAGGTAGGCCTTTCTCTTAGGATGGGTACGTCTGAAAATGAAGCGCAGAAACTTATTACTGCTTATTTTACTAAATATCCAAGAATTAAGCGGTGGTTGGATGAAGCGGCTAAGTTGGCTATAAGGAATAGATACAGCACAACAATCAGTGGTCGTCGCAGATACTATAGATTGCCCGAGGCAAGTGATCTACAGTTTAATAGAATGAAAGGGTCTGTTGAACGGCAAGGTAAGAATCAACCTATTCAGGGCAGTAATGCTGACACTATAAAGCAAGCCATGGTGTATGTTGTTGATAGAATTAAACCGTATGATGCTAGGTTATTATCTACTGTGCATGATGAAACTATTACGGAAGCAAGAGATGACCAAGTAGAAGAAGTTAAAAATATTGTCGAACAGGCAACAATAGATGGGTTTGCTGCATTCTTTCATAAAGTAGAGATGAAAGCAGATGCGGATGTTGCGGATTACTGGGTGAAGGGATAAAGACGTGATTAATGTAAAATTTGATTATGTGAATAAAAAATTTGTAGTTAAGGAAAAATTTACTACATTGTGTTGTTCGAAGATATTTAAGCCTGGAGAAGTTTTAGAGATTCGAAAACACCCATCTCCTAATAGATTATGGGTTACTATTATAGAGGGAAACCCTATAAATTCAGGGCATAATGTTAAAAGATCTACTTTAAATAGGTGTTGTGAATTGAAAGGATAAAACTATGATTAATATAGAATTTGATGAAAGAAGTGTATTTACTTACAGCGCTAAAAAGCTCACAGTTTATGTGTGGGATCATAGTGATGGGTGGTGTAAAGGGCCTGTAACTGGTGAAGTAGGCTCTGTAACTTTTGCAAATGAGGATCAATTGACTTGTTTTATGGAAATGTTAGAATTTATTAGGGAGAGGCTAAAAAATGAAGATAAAACTAAAACGTTTGAGTAAATACGCTAAGGTGCCTACATATGCTCACAAATTAGACGCAGGACTAGATTTGTATGCAGTAGAAGACGTAGTTTTGCATCCTGGTGAACTCAAACATGTGAGAAGTGGGTGGGCTTTTGAAATACCTGAAGGATACTACGTTGAAGTTTACAATAGAAGTGGGCTAGCCTCTAAAAAACAAGTTGTAATAGTGAGTTCGCGGATTATAGACAGCCCATACAGAGGAGAAATATATACACCTATGAAAAATATAGGGGATCATGTTGTTACTATTAAACGTAATGATAGATTTGCACAAATAATGCTTAAAGAAAGTATTTATACGTGTTTTGAAGAAGTAAACGAACTGAGTGATACCAGCCGAGGTGATGGCGGATTTGGATCAACTGGTAACTAGGGGGTAGTAAATTAATGTCTAATGGAAAATTATCCGAAAACGCTATAGCTATAGCAGAAGCTCGCTATTTTATGGAAGGCGAAGATTGGGAATCCTGTACGAACAGGGTAGGTCAAGTAATAGCTTCTGTTGAAAATAGTAGTATGCTTGAATATACGTCTAAATTTAGTGAAATTATTTATAATTTAGATTTTTTACCCGGCGGAAGAATTTTACGTAACGCTGGTAGACAGGCCGGTTCTTTATTTAATTGTTATAATGTGCCTATAGGTGACTCTAGAAAAGAGATAGGTCAATTTTATATGGATTCGTTAATACTATGGGGAGAGGGGGGCGGCGTAGGTGTAAATTTATCCCCATTGAGGCCAAAAGGCGCTCCTATTAAAACAGTTGGCGGAGTATCTTCTGGGCCTGTTAGTTTTTTGATAGCTTCAGATGCTATTGCTAAGACCATTGAAAGTGGTGGGTCAAGAAGAGCTGCGGCTTTAGCTCTTATGCACGTAATGCACCCAGATGTAATGAATATAATTGATGCTAAAATTGAGCAGGGTGTGCTGCCTCATTATAATATTTCTGTTGCCGTAAATGATGAATTTTTAGATGCGGTGGAATCTAATACAGAATGGGAGTTTAAATTTGCTCGTAAAAGTTATGGTAAAGTTAAAGCTAGGATTATTTGGGATAAAATAATTGTAAATATGGTAAAATATGCTGAGCCGGGGCTATTAAATTGGAATAATTTAACAAAAAATAATTCATATTACTATGATCCTGTTACTGGAACAAATCCGTCACTAAGAAAAGGTACACGAATTTTTACCAGCGGTGGTATTTTTTCTATTGAGGATTTACAGGATAAAAATTTTAATGTACCCAATGTTGAAAATGGGTATAGTGAAGCTAAATGTTTCTTATCTGGAAAAAATAAAAATCTTTATAAGATAACATTACGGGGGAAGCATGTTTATTATGCTACAGCGGAGCATAAATGGCCTGTCGTTATAAAAGATAGGTGGAGCTATATTCAAGCTGATTTTACCAAGAAACGCACAACTGAATTAAAGGTCGGCGACTATTTGCCTCAGCCTAGTTTAAAAAACTCTCTTAATTATGGTTATGAAGGTAGTTATGATGATGGGTTTTTAATAGGATGGAACATTGGGGATGGTTGGATATCTAGCAACGATAGGCCAAATCAAATAGGATTTATAGTAGCTGAAGAGGACCAAAAATCTGGTATACATAATAAATTAGCAAAGAAGTTAGAAGAGTTGGGCTGGACTGGTGAATTTAGGGGTGTTGGTAATAACAAAGAAACAAATATACAAAATAAAAAAGTTAGAAATTTCTTTGAAAAATTTGGCGTTTCCAAAAAAAAGTTTGGTATTCCTAAATCTTTATGGATAACTGCCAGTGAAGATTTTAGAAAGGGATTTATTGACGGACTTTTTTCTTCCGATGGATCTATTGATAAGAAAAGTCAGCGTATTTCTTTAGCATCTTCCCATAAACAACTAGTGCATGATGTGTCAGATCTTTTGGGATTTTATGGAATATATTCATCGATAGAGTATTCTACTTATAAAGGCGGTACATTTCCTAATGGTAAAACACACAATAGAATTTATGATAGATATGTGCTTAAAATATCAAATCAAAGATCAATATTACAATTTTATGAGGTATTCAAATTTTCACATTTGGGTAAGCAAAAGCTACTAGAAGAAACCATTAATGATTTTAATATAATAGCCCCCAAACATGCTATAGAAATACTTTCTATTGAAAAAACAGATCTATACGAGGATGTGTGGGATATTTCAGTTTTTGATGATGTGCATTGTTTTGAGTTGTCGCATTGTGTAACAGGAAATTGTGGCGAAGCAGTTTTAGAACCGTACGGAGTATGTGATTTGGGGTCCGTAGTGTTGCCTAATTTTATTACTGGAACAGTTAATACAAATTGGAAAAAATTAGAAGAGGTAATCAAACTATCTTTAAGATTTTTAGACAACGTTATTGATGTTAATAAATATACACTTCAGGAAGTTGATATTAAAGCACATAATTCTCGTCGAGTGGGGCTTGGTGTAATGGGATTAGCGGAATACTTATTTGCTAAAAAGTTACGTTATGGGTCTGAGAAAGCTATTGTTGAAATTGAAAGATTAATGCGGTTTATGCGAGACGTTGTTTATGAAACACTGGTGGAATTAGCGCGCGAAAAAGGCGCATTTCCCAAGTTTGATCCAGTACCCTATGGTAAGGCCTCCTCTATAAGAAAACTTCCAGCCTCGTTGCGTATGGACATCAAGGAACACGGTGTGCGATGCGTCACGGGGATGGCTATAGCCCCTACTGGAACGATTAGTTTACTTGCTGACGTTAATTCTAGTATAGAGCCATTGTTTAGAAAAGCGTATTTAAGAAATGACAGGGTTAGTGCAAGAATGTACATACACCCAATTTATAAACAATTGTTGGAATCTGGGGATGAAACTCCAGAATGGTATGTTGACACAGATGATCTCAAACCAAAGGATCATTTTGAAGTACAATCTGTTGTTCAAAAATACGTAGATGGTGCTGTAAGTAAGACCATTAATATGCCAAAAGGAACCACCCCTAAACAACTAAGTAAATTGACGTTGGAATATATTCATGACCTTAAGGGCGTAACAGTGTACGTAGATGAGAGTAAGGAAGGTCAGGTGTTAAATAAAGTTACTAAAGAAGAGGTGTCGCAGCATTTGCAAAAGAATAAGATCAAGGAGAGCGCGGACATAGAAGCAGTTAAATGCGTAACTGGTACATGCGAGATATAATAGCCTTAGATATAGACAGCGTTTTAGCTAATACTGAGAGTAAGATACATGAATATTTAGAAAATGAATTTAACTTTATAGTTGACTGGTCAAAAGTAAAGCGATTCAAGTTGGAAGAATTTCCAGACATTCCTAAAGAGGTTGCTGAAAAAGCGTTGGATGATTTTTATGAAGGCGGTTTGGTTGCTGATATTTTACCATATAATTATACTGAGCATGCACTTAACAAACTACACAATGAAGGGTTTAAAATAGTATTGATAACAAGCCGTCCCATAAATTTAAAATCATTGACAGTGGATTGGCTAGATAGATGGTCATTAAAATACGATGATGTTTGTCATATTGAAAGTACATATAAGCACGCCCTCATTAAAACTTTAGACGCCAAATCTTTTGTAGAAGATAGAGCTGATATTTTGGACAGCGTTGTCCAAAATTGTGGAGTATTAGATTATGGATTGTTTTTAATTGATCATCTTTGGAATAAAAATTACGATGAAGAAAACATTATAAAGGCTGATAATATAGCTGATGCTGTAGATAGAATAGTAGAATATAGGAAGTGGAAAAATTTTTTTGTTAGTAAATGTCAGGGGGATGTGAGAAAATTTATTAAGGAGTATTTAGATGGAAGATAAAGGAGGCCGAAGATGGGAAAGGTAAGATGTAAATTTTGTAATTTTGAAACTGATGGTAGGTGTGCTGCAAAAAAAGGGGCTACAGTAAAGGTATCTAAAAAAAGAGTTTGCTCATCTTATGTAGGTAATGAGGATAAAATAGTAGAATTTTTGGATCGTAGACAGTCTGACTCATATCCTAAAGCTACTATGAGACCATCTTGGTGGTGGGACAGACAAGCTAGACGGGCTGCTAGAAAGGCTGCATTGGAAAAATTAGCCCACCAAAAAACGGAGCAAACTCAGCCTATGACTACGCCTGATAAAAGTCACCCTTTAACAGGTGATTTGAGCAGATTTACACAGTCTACGGTTCAGGATGCTGAATAAAAATGAAAACATTACCAACTTATAATTTAGAATTATACTTAAAGAATAAGGGCTATAAATATATTATAGGCATAGATGAAGCTGGTCGCGGAGGGCTTGCGCTGGGTGTTGTTGCGGCAGCGGTAAATATTCCAGATGGGTTTGATACCACAGGTATAAATGATTCAAAAAAGTTATCTAGCAAAAAACGAGAATTGTTCTATAATAATATTATAAGTGGATGCGATTACGCAATTTCATATGTGGATGAAAAAATAATAGATAGTATTAATATTTTAAACGCTACAAAACTTGCTATGAGGCAATGTGTGTATAAAATGATGAAGTCGGATTTTGTTTTAGTTGATGGAAATTTTAGAATAGATAGCATTGATATTGATCAAATATCGATAATTAAAGGGGATACGTTAGTGGTTTCAATAAGCGCTGCGTCTATTTTGGCTAAACATTATAGAGATGCTTTAGTAATAGAACACCATAAAAAATTTCCTATTTATGAATGGGATAAGAATAAAACTTATGGTACTAAGAGACACAAAGAGTTGATAAAATTATATAGACCATCAATGTATCACCGTAAATCATTTTCTGGGGTAAAGGAGCACTGTAGTGGTATTTAAATCTGGAATGATTCCACATAATAAAAAGCAACTATTTGGCCAACGATTTTATAGGTTATTAGTTATTGGGGGATTGAATAGTAGGGATAATAGATCTATTTGGTTGTGTAGGTGTGATTGTGGGCGGCAAATCGAAGTTCCAGCTCTGAGCTTGGGTGTAAGTAGAAATAAAAGTTTTCGGGGAGTAAAAGAATATGTCAAAAATCAAACAAGTAATATGTGTAAGGAAAGATCTCCATATGAGATCTGGAAAAATTGCAGCACAGGCTGCTCACGCTAGTTTAAAAGTCATTTTAAATATTATGAAAAAAGACAACTTGACTTACCCAGTAGGAACAGGTATGCAAGACGGGGTCCGCTTCTCGATGTTAGTAGATAATGGAACACCGCTTTCTGAATGGTTGAATGGTCACTTTACTAAAGTAGTTGTATATGTAAATTCAGAAGAAGAACTGAGAGATGTATACAATAAAGCAGCAAATAAAAATTTGCTGTGTTCTTATATAATAGATAGTGGTTTTACAGAATTTCACGGTAAAAAAACCGCGACTTGTGTGGCTATTGGCCCAGATTATTCTGAAAGAATAGATGAGATTACAGGAGGTTTACCATTATTATAAGGAGGACAAAGCGATTTTTGAATCGTGTAAAGAAGGATTAAAATGGAATTAAAAGAACTAGTATTAAAAAATTTAATCTTAAAAGTAAGGTGCGGAAGCCATTTATACGGTACTAATACTTCTGAATCTGATGAAGATTTCGCGGGTATTTTTGTACCGAACGCTGAATATTTAATAGGATTGAAAGATATTAAATCTAAAGAAGTAGATCTTGGTAAAATAAAAAAAGATGAGCATGGAAAAAATACTAAAGATGCTATTGACTTTAAAGTATATTTTTTAGAAAAATTTATCCGGCTCGCTTTAAAAAACAACCCAAATATTCTTGAACTGTTGTTTGTGGATGAAAAGAATATTGTTTTCATTAATGATGAAGGCAGGGCTTTAGTAGATCTTAGGTATGAGTTTCTTTCTAGGCATATCAAAGGAAGATTTCTTGAATATGCGAATGCTCAGAGAGACAAGATGGTAATCAAACTTGATAATTATGATAAATTAAACAAAGCTTATGATTATATTTGCGAGAATGAAGGTAGATTTAGATTTCTATTAGAGTTGATGGAAGCCAGCCCGAATATATTATTTGTGCGGAAGAAAGATTACGCTATAATAGGAAATATTAATTTTCCTATTACTGTTACTTTAAAACGAGCTAAATCAATAATCCATACTCGCCTCGCTAAGTTTGGTAGTCGTCAAGAGCTGATTAGCAAGTATGGATATGACACTAAGTTTGCAAGCAATCTTATCCGATTGTTGCTCGAGGGCGGGGAATTACTCATGACCGGTAATTTAGAATTCCCTCTAAAAGCTAAACAATTAATTTTAGATATTAGGTATGGGAAATATTCGATGCCGGAAATAATATTTCTAGCTAGCCGTATAGAAGAAGGAATAGAAAAGTATGCTGATATTTATAAAGTTCCCGATGAACCTAACGAGGAATTGATAGAAAAGTTTGTTATTGAAACACATAAGGGGTATATACTATAATGGAAATAATTGGAAAAGATGGGAAAACAGAACCGCAAATACATAAAGAAGAGTGGGAACGAAAGCCGGACTTTAAAATTGATAAAGAAGTGCGTATACTAAGAGAAGATGGTGAGTGGGAGTTGTCCACTATTAGTAAGGTAAAAGCTGGCGATATGTTTAGGATATACGCTATACCGGCAACTGGATTTACTATTGGTTGTGATAATGAATATGTTATTTTGGAGTATGAGGCAATAGCAGACGCTTGTATAGGTGAGAATGGTGCTTGGGAAGCGGAGTGTGTTGTATGGGTGGATGAATAGCTTAAAGATGTATTAAGGAGAATTAAAATGAGTAGTTCAATAGATGCTTGTTCCTATAGTGATGATAATGATGTTCCGGATAAATGTCCTAAGTCACCTAATGGAGAACATAAATATGAAATAACCTGTGGTTCATGGCCTTCGTGTGAAATGACGTGTAAATACTGCGGGGACGTTTTCTATACAAAGTAGTTTAAGGAGAATTAAGATGAAGAATTTTATTGACAGAATTGAATGTGTGGTTGAACCAAGTCTTTATTTTCATAGAGAGGGCGAAAGCGTTCAGATACGTATTCGTTGCGTAATAGATGATAAGGAGTATAGAGTGTCAAGGGTTGAACCAAAAGATTTTTTACGCTCTCATTTTGATGTAGTTTTTGATTATATGAGGGAAGAACTTAAACATGGACTTTTGGAAGAGGTTAAAAAAGAAGATGTTGAATAGAATTATAGAATTAATTAAATTAAATTTGACTAATGATTTGCTGCATTCAAAATATAGGCATTGTGAAAATGGCGGCGTTGCTGGGCATTGTTATGTAGCAACTGAGTGCCTTTATCATCTTTATGGTAAGAAAAACGGCTATAAACCTAAATGTTATAAATATTCAAATGAAGAAACTCATTGGTGGTTAGAGAAAAATGGACATGTATTGGACCCCACAAAAGAACAGTGCTCAGATTTTGATTATAGTTTAGGGAGAAGCCAAAATTTTTTATTTTATCCTTCCAAACGATGCCTTGTGTTGGTCGAAAGGATAACGCCCCGCTTGAGCGGTGCGTAGCATCCGTCTCAAAGCGGATGGTTATAAAATTATAGGAGATTAATTATGAGCACATTTAATTATCCTGGTTATTTTCGTATTGAAGAATATCCAGTGTCTTTCTTTCAGGATTCATCTGGGAGTTTTCTTGAATTACCTTGGTTGTCTCTTCTTTGTTCTTTGCCTTTAAATGAGGCGAAGCAGGATCAACCAGTACCAATTGGTTATCACATAATACAGCGCAGTATATATGATAGGAATACTTCTCTTTTATTTTCTGTATTAAGGCAATTAAAGGAAATTTTCCCTCATTCGTTTCTTTTTCAAGAATCGATACCGCAGTATCAATATCGTGTAGACCATGTTCGCATTCTAACTTTAGAGTGGTTAAAAATTCTGAATGACCAAATGACTGTCTTTGATTTTTCTCATCCTCTTGAAGAGGAAAAGACTCTAATGGAATTAATTCGTGTAGTTTGGCGACAAACTCAAATGCCGAAGCAATGCATGACTCTTCATGCTTTTGATGATGAGAGTTCATTACCTTTTGAAGAGTATCAGAAGTTAACATGGTTTGTTCCTTTCAATGAGTTTTATAAGATGGATAATGTTTCAATTAAACGGTATATGTGTGTTGATTTATAATCGCGGTGCTGACCGGCACCGGGGGCCGTGCAAGCAAGCGTAGCTTGATTGTGCGGTTCACGGTGCCCGGTCGAGTTCCTTGTTCCGGCGCAAGGCGCCGGGGCAAGGAGCTTGACGTAGTCAGCACCGCGATTCCCGGCGGCGTAGCCGCCGGGAACAAGTGATTGTATGCTTCCGTTTAAATACTACAATTGGAAAAGGTTGACAACAAGAATGCAATATATTATGTTTCTGCTAACCGTTTAACATACCTTGAGTAGAGATAGACGTATACGGATAGATACGATGCTAAAGATTTCTGATTCTCTGAAGGCGCAGTTCTATAGTGCATTAGCCGAGAAAAAGATCCCCGGACCAGATCAGGGCCATTACCTCAAATGGCTTCGGTATTATCTGGATTATTGCAATAAATACGGGTTCAATGAATCAGACCCCCGGAGCCTGTCCGGCTTCATCAGGAAACTGGAAGAGAAAAAACAGACGAAAAAACAGAGAGAGCAGGCCGAGGAAGCCGTTCAAATATATTACGAATTAGTCAGATCAGGCCATCAGAATAATAAAACGGGCCTGATCACGTCTCCGCCAAAAGCAGCGGGTGTTCAGGAGCCGGGGCATTCGTACCGGCCAACCCTTTCGCGGCCGGAAGCGCAGACGGCCACCGGCAGGCCTGATTCCCCAAGAGACAAGGCTGTTCGGGCAGGGGTGAAGGGGAGTTGGGAATCCGCGTACCGGCAATTGTCAAATGAAATAAAAGTAAGGCACTATTCCCCCAAGACCCTTAAATCATATACAACGTGGGTTCGGAAAATGCAATATTTTCGTAAGAGCAAAGATCCGGCGTTACTCTCAACCGATGATGTTAAGGATTTTCTGACATTCCTGGCCGTCAAACAGAAGGTATCGGCATCGTCCCAGAATCAGGCCTTTAACGCGTTGCTCTTTTTCTTCAGACATGTGCTTGACCGCGAGTTTGGAAAAGTCGATGGAGTGGTCCGGGCCAAGCGCAGACCCTATATTCCTGTTGTCCTCTCTCGAAGTGAGGTCGATTTGATTCTCGCAAACTTAGAATATCCTTATGATCTGGTGGTCAAACTGCTCTATGGCTGTGGTCTTCGTTTGTTCGAATGCCTGAGCCTGCGTGTTCAAAGTTTTAATTTCGAGTTGGGCGTATTGACGGTCCACGACGGGAAAGGAAAAAAGGACCGGACAGTACCGCTGCCCCTGACCATCCTCCCGGAACTCAGAGGGCATCTGGAAAAGGTGAAGGCGTTGCATGACAGGGACCTTGCGGAAGAGTACGCCGGCGCCTTCATGTTTGACGCGCTTGAAAGAAAGTACAAAAACGCTGCCAGGGAGTTCGTGTGGCAATGGATTTTTCCTGCCAAGACACTTACGTTTGTGCCGGAAGCCATGGAATATAGGCGCTACCATCTGCATGAGCGCCATGTGCAAAAGGCCATCAAACGAGCGGTGAACAAGGCCAAGATTCCCAAACGCGCTACTGCCCACACCTTCCGTCACAGTTTTGCCAGCCATTTGCTGCAGGCCAACTATGATATTCGGACGATCCAGGAATTATTGGGGCACAGTGATGTCAGGACCACCATGATTTACACCCATACCATCAAGAGCCTGACCAAAAAAGATGCCAAAAGCCCGCTTGATTTTGAGTACGGAGAAGGAAGTGAACGACGAATAGTCTAGGAGGACGAATTGAAAATGAAGGCAAAGAAGATTGATCACCTCTGTATTGCCGTGAGGAACTTGGAAGAGGCAAAGAAGATCTGGGAGCCCTTCCTGGGAAAGTCGGGACCTGATGACGCGTATATTGATGAGGTTGAAAAGATAAGGGTGGCACGATACTGGGTGGGTGAAGTGGGCTTTGAGCTCATGGAATCCACGAGACCGGACGGGGAG
>Ga0307446_1000309_pt1 | contig 16613 bp, 14 predicted proteins | sample SalMarSW160320MG_FD_202141 | JGI IMG/M metagenome (GOLD analysis project Ga0307446, IMG submission 202141) | Salt marsh sediment microbial communities from the Plum Island Ecosystem LTER, Massachusetts, United States - SW1603-20 | ecosystem: Environmental > Aquatic > Marine > Intertidal zone >... | reverse complement strand
TTGAGACGAGGAACGGCGCGCGCGTGCTCAAGGCCGAGGCGCTCGATGCCGGCGCAGCGTTCCGCCTGGTTGGCTTTTACGGCAACATCGAGGGCGGCAACGCCTCGCTCCAAGTCAACATGGATGCGGGCAGTCCGGGCACGAAGTCCGGCACGTTGTGGGCGCGCGATTTCACCGTGGTAGGTGATTCCGTTGTGGCCGACGTCCTGACGGATCCGAGTTCGGCGGCGGTGTTGGGTCAGAATAAGAAGCCGATCGCCAGATCTCGCATTGCCTTTAGGCGTCTGCGCGCGCCCTTCATTGTCGGGTCCGGTAGGTTCCGCCTGCGCGATGCCTATATCAATGGGCCCGCGCTTGGCGCCACCATGCGCGGCACGGTGAATTTCAAAACGCAGACGGTCGAGCTCGGCGGCACTTATGTGCCGCTCTACGGCCTGAACTCGGCTCTGGGCAACATTCCGATTCTCGGGAAAGTGCTGGTCGGGCGCCAGGGGGAGGGTGTGGTCGGCATCACGTTCGCCATCAAGGGCAAGCTCGACGATCCCACGGTGCTGGTCAATCCGATGTCGGTGATGGCGCCAGGCATCTTCCGGCAGATCTTCGACTTTAACGGCTCAACTGGCTCCGTCCCGGATTCATCGGCCGCTGCCGCGAACGCCGCCCCTCCGGACTTCAAGGGAGTCCAGCCGTTTCGGTCCCGCTAAGCCTGGAGCGGTTAGACAGGACGGATAAGCGCGTGCCGCTTCTTGCCGAGCGACAGCTTGATCACGCCGTCTTCGGTCAGGTCCGATGGCGTCAGCATTTGCCGCTCATCGGTGACCGGCGCGTCGTTGACCTTGATCCCGCCGCCCTTGATCTGACGCCGCGCCTCGCCGGTCGACTTCACGAAGCCGACAAGGACATTGGCGCTCAGCACGCCATAACCCTTTTCGAGCTCGGCCCGCGCGATCTCGAAGGTCGGTAGACTTTGCGCAAGCTGGCCTTCCTCGAAGGTCGCGCGCGCGGTTTCGGCGGCGCGGTCGGCGGCATCCCGCCCGTGCACGAGCGCGGTCGCCTCGGTGGCCAGGATCTTCTTGGCCTCGTTGAGCTCGGCGCCCTCGAGCGCGGCAAGCTTGCCGATTTCGGGCAACGGCAGCTCGGTGAACAGCTTGAGGAAGCGCGGCACGTCGGCGTCCTCGGCATTCCGCCAGTATTGCCAATAGTCGTAAGGGGAGAGCATGTCGGGGTTGAGCCACACCGCGCCAGCCGCGGTCTTGCCCATCTTTGCGCCAGATGCGGTGGTTAGGAGCGGCGAGGTGAGCCCGAACAGCTCAACGCCTTCGGTGCGCCGCCCAAGCTCGATGCCGCCGACGATGTTGCCCCATTGGTCCGAGCCGCCCATCTGCAAGCGGCAGCCTTCGCGCCGGTAAAGCTCCACGAAGTCGTAAGCCTGGAGCACCATGTAGTTGAATTCGATGAAGCTCAGAGGCTGCTCGCGGTCTAGCCTCAGTTTCACGGAATCCTGGCTGAGCATGCGGTTGACGCTGAAATGGCGCCCGTAGTCGCGCAAGAAGTCGATGTAGTTCAGTGCATCGAGCCAGTCGGCGTTGTTGACCAGAAGCGCGTCGGTGTCGCCATGGCCGAAAGTCAGGAACTTGGAAAACACGGACTCGATGCCGGCGATGTTGGCGCCGATCTCGGTCTCGGTGAGCAGCTTGCGCGCTTCGTCCTTGCCTGACGGATCGCCGACCTTGGTGGTGCCGCCGCCGATCAAGACGATGGGGCGGTGGCCCGTCTGCTGCAGCTTACGCAGCAGCATGATGCTGACGAGATTGCCCACATGCAGGCTCGGCGCCGTGCAGTCGAAGCCGATATAGCCGGTGATGACGTCCGTCCGTGCGAGCTTATCGAGCGCCGCCTCGTCGGTGCATTGATGGATATAGCCGCGAGTCGTGAGCTCGTGCAGGAGGTCCGATGTGACGGTGCTCATGGCCAGGACGGTTCAAGTCTGATGTAGCGTTGGCCAGAGCCTCTAGCAGGTTTGGGCCCGGATTACCAAACCCGGTCACCGCCGCGGAGGCCGGGGGAAGTCTTTGAGCGCTTAGGCCGCCGACTCCTTCGCCTTCTTCTTCGGCTTGCCGAGGCGCTTGTCGAGATAGCCTTCGACCACCTCCATGAGGCCGTCCATGCGCTCCTCGAAGAAGTGGTTGGCGTCCGGCACGGTCTGATGGTCGATGACGATGCCCTTCTGCGTCTTCAGCCGATCCACGAGCCCGCGCACGGACTCCGTTGGCACGACTCGATCTTTTGCGCCGTTGACCATCAGCCCGGAAGACGGGCAGGGGGCGAGGAAGGTGAAGTCGTAAAGATTGGCCGGCGGCGCTACGGAGATGAAGCCCTCGATCTCGGGGCGCCGCATGAGGAGCTGCATGCCGATCCAGGCCCCGAACGAGACGCCCGCGATCCAGCAGGACGGCGCATCCGCGTTGTAGGCCTGCAGCCAGTCGAGTGCCGTGGCCGCGTCGGCAAGCTCGCCGGGCCCGTTGTCGAACAGGCCCTCGCTCCGCCCCACGCCGCGGAAATTGAAGCGCAGCACCGAGAAGCCCCGCTTCTGGAAGGCGTAGTACAGGTGATACACGACCTGATTATTCATCGTCCCGCCGAACTGCGGGTGCGGATGCAGGATGAGAGCGACCGGGGCGTTCGGAGACGGCTGATGATGGTAGCGGGCTTCGATCCGACCGGCTGGGCCGCTAATATTGACTTCAGGCATGAACCACTGGCCTCGACTGGACGTTATTCGCTGATGGGGACGGCTGACCGTATATGGGGCGTGGTGTAGGGCGCGCCAACCAATGCCGCAAACCTTGACTCTGCCGCCTCAGAATCCTATACAAACAAGAGCTTAGAATTGTTCCAAACAAGGCCGTTCCAAATCAGCTGGGCGCTTGGAGCGGTCCAATTGTCAGGCCGCGCTTCATAGCATGGGCGACGGGGGCTCGTGCAAGCGTTAACCCGGCGGCATTCGGCCGCGAGCTTCGGCAGAGCATGAACCAGCGCTCCTATCTCGACCATAACGCCACTGCGCCGCTCCGCCTCGAGGTCCGCGAGGCGGTGATCGACGCGCTCGCGCTCAGTGGCAATCCGTCTTCGGTCCATACCGAAGGCAGGGCCGCGCGCGCCGCCATCGAGCGGGCGAGGGTGCAGGTGGCCAAGCTTGTCGGCGCGAAGCCCGAGAATGTGATCTTCACCAGCGGCGGCACCGAAGCCAATGCGCTCGCGCTCGCCGCGCGGTCCGGCGAAGCCTGGCACGGCTATCTGTCGGCGATCGAACATCCTTCCGTGCTCTCAGGCGGCCGGTTCTCTCGCGAGACCACGACCATCATCCCCGTGACGCCTGAGGGCGTCGTCGATCTCGACGTGCTTCGGAAGACGCTCGAGGAGCACAAGCCCAGGGGCTGGCGGCCCTTCGTCTCGCTCATGGCCGCCAACAACGAGACGGGCGCCATTCAGCCGGTTGCAGAGGCCGCTGCCATCGTCCACGACGCCGGCGGGATCCTCCATAGCGATGCTGTGCAGGCGGCGGGCCGCATCCCCCTTGATATGACGGCCCTCGGTGCCGACATGGTAACCTTGTCGGCCCATAAGATCGGCGGACCGAAAGGCGTGGGCGCGCTCGTTCTCGCTGAAGGCGTGAGCGTTGAGCCCCTCATTAAGGGTGGCGGCCAGGAAGGCCGCCGCCGCGCCGGCACGGAGAACCTCGCCGGCATCGTCGGCTTCGGCGTTGTCGCGGGCCTTGCCGCTGCCGACCTCACCAAGATGGATGCGATTGCCCAACTCCGGGACGCCCTGGAGGAGGGCGTAAGCGCGCTTTGCGCCGACGCCGTGGTGTTGTCGGCCGGCGTGGCGCGCCTCCCCAACACATCGTGCACCGCCGTTCCCGGCGTAAAGGCCGAGACACTCGTGATCGGGCTCGATCTTGCCGGTGTTGCGGTCAGCGCCGGTTCGGCCTGCTCCTCCGGGAAGGTCGAGGCCTCTCATGTGCTCGCCGCCATGGGTGTCGCGCCCGAGATCGCGCAAGGCGCAATCCGCGTAAGCCTTGGTTTTGGCAGTGAGAATACCGATATCCAAAGATATCTGAGCACCTTTGGCGCGCTGGTCAAGCGGCTCAAGCAGAACGCGAAGGAAGCGGCCTAAGTCGCGCTTTGAACATAGGAATTTGAAAGAATAGTCATGGCTGCAGTGCAAGAGACCGTCGAACGCGTCAAGCAGATCGACGTCGACAAGTACAAATACGGCTTCTCCACCGACATTGAATCGGTCACCGCCCCGAAGGGCCTGAGCGAGGACGTGGTCCGCTTCATCTCGGCGAAGAAGGGCGAGCCGGATTGGCTGCGCGACTGGCGGCTCGAGGCCTTCCGCCGTTGGCAGACCATGCAAGAGCCCAAATGGGCCAACGTCCAGTATCCGAGGATCGACTTCCAGGAACTCTATTACTATTCCGCGCCGAAGAGCACGGAGGGGCCGAAGAGCCTCGAAGAGGTCGACCCTGAGCTGCTCAAGACCTACGAGAAGCTCGGCATCCCCCTGAAAGAGCAGGAGGTGCTGGCGGGCGTCCAGGGCGCGCCCAAGGTCGCCGTCGATGCGGTGTTCGACTCTGTGTCGGTGGTCACCACCTTTAAGGAGGAGCTCGCGAAAGCAGGAGTCATCTTCTGCTCGATCTCCGAAGCGGTGAAGAACCATCCCGAGCTCGTGAAGAAATATCTCGGCTCGGTCGTGCCGATCACCGACAATTTCTACGCCACCCTCAATTCCGCGGTGTTCTCCGACGGCTCGTTCGTCTACGTGCCGGAAGGTGTGCGCTGCCCCATGGAGCTCTCCACCTATTTCCGCATCAATGCCGAGAAGACCGGCCAGTTCGAGCGGACGCTCATCATCGCCGACAAGGGCGCCTATGTGAGCTACCTCGAGGGCTGCACCGCGCCGATGCGCGACGAGAACCAGCTCCATGCCGCTGTGGTCGAGCTGGTCGCGCTGGAAGACGCCGAGATCAAATACTCGACCGTGCAGAACTGGTATCCGGGCGATGCGCAAGGCAAGGGCGGCGTCTACAACTTCGTCACCAAGCGCGGCGATTGCCGTGGCGACCGCTCGAAGATCTCCTGGACGCAAGTGGAGACCGGTTCCGCCATCACCTGGAAATACCCGAGCTGCATCCTGCGCGGCAACGGTTCGCGCGGCGAGTTCTACTCGATCGCCATCTCCAACGGCTATCAGCAGGTCGACAGCGGCACCAAGATGATCCATCTGGGCCGAGACACGTCGAGCCGCATCATCTCCAAGGGCATCGCCGCTGGCCACTCCAACAACACCTATCGCGGGCTCGTGTCGGCGCATCGCCGCGCGGCCAATGCGCGGAACTTCACCTGCTGCGACTCGCTGCTGATCGGCGACAAATGCGGCGCGCACACCGTGCCCTATATCGAGGCCAAGAACGCCAGCGCGACCTTCGAGCACGAAGCGACCACCTCGAAGATCTCCGACGACCAGCTGTTCTATTGCCTGAGCCGCGGGCTGTCGGAGGAGGAGGCGGTGGCGCTCATCGTCAACGGTTTCGTCCGCGACGTGCTCCAGCAGCTGCCGATGGAGTTCATGGCCGAGACCCAGAAGCTCATCTCGATCAGCCTCGAGGGCTCGGTGGGCTAGCGGCACGAACAGACTCAAATACCAAAAGGTTGGAAAGACGAATTCATGCTTGAGATCAAGAACCTCCACGCCAATGTCGACGGCCGCGAGATCCTCAAAGGCCTCGACCTGACGCTGCCCACGGGCGAGGTGCACGCCATCATGGGGCCGAACGGCTCCGGCAAGTCGACGCTCGCCAATGTGCTGGCCGGCAAGGAGGATTACGAGGTCACCGAAGGCTCCGTCACCTGGAAGGGCCAGGACCTGCTCGCCCTGAGCCCGTCCGAGCGGGCCGCCGCCGGCGTGTTCCTCGCCTTCCAGTATCCCATGGAGATCCCGGGCGTCGCCACCATGACCTTCCTGCGCAGTGCCGTGAACGCGGTGCGCAAAGCGCGCGGCGAGGATGAGTTGTCCACGCCGGACTTCCTGCGCGTGGTGAAGGAGAAGGCGAAGGACCTCAAGATCGATGTCGAGATGCTGCGCCGCCCGCTCAATGTCGGCTTCTCCGGCGGCGAGAAGAAGCGCAACGAGATTCTGCAAATGGCGCTGCTGGAGCCCGGGCTGTGCGTGCTCGACGAGACCGACTCCGGCCTCGACATCGACGCCTTGCGCATCGTCGCCGATGGCGTGAACAAGCTGCGCTCACCTGAGCGCTCCATGCTCGTCATCACCCACTATCAGCGGCTTCTGAACTACATCGTGCCGGACCGGGTGCATGTGCTGTCTGCTGGCCGCGTGGCGCGCTCCGGCGGGCCTGAGCTTGCTGTCGAGCTCGAGAAATCCGGCTACGCCGAGTACGGCGGCGAAGCGACGGCCGCGTAGGGGAAGGGCTCATGGATCTTCCTGTCCAGCAATTCAGGACCAAGGCCGAGCAGGAACTCCTCGACCTCTATACCAAGGCGGCGAGCGCGCTGCCTGGGGCGAACAATCCGTTCGTCGCCGCGCTTCGCGAGAAGGCCATCAAGACCTATGGGAGTCTTGGGCTGCCCCATCGCCGCGTCGAAGCCTGGAAATACACGGACCTGCGCGCGCGCCTCGACGAGGCCCACCCGCTGATCGCGGCGCTGGGCGCTGCCGTCGGCGAGACCGAGCTTGAAACGGCTCTCGGCAAGCCCATCGCCGCCTTCCCCGGCTACCGCCTCGTTCTCGTCGAGGGCGAGCTACGGGTCGATCTCTCGGACATGGCGGGCTTGCGCGAGGCGGGTGCCGAGGTGACGTCGCTCGCCCATGCCTTGGAGATGCCGCCGGAATGGCTGCGGCAGACTCTGGGCCAAGTGAACCCGCGCGAGGACGACGCTGTCCTGGCGCTGAACACCGCCTTGATGACCGGCGGCGTCGCGCTGCGCTTGCCCGAAGGTGTGACGCTCAAAAAGCCGGTCCACCTCATTCATCTCGACGGTACCGGCGCACCAGTCACCATGGTGACCCGCAATGTCGTCGTGGCCGAGGAGGGCGCTTCCGCCACGGTGCTGGAGAGCTACGGCAGCCTTGGCCTGAAAGGGCTTCAGCGCAATGCCGTGACCGAGGTCAAAGTCGGCGACAAGGCCGCCATCCATCACATCAAATTCCAACGCGAAGCGGCCGATGCGCTTCATCTTGGCGTGTGGCTCGCCAATCTCGGCGTGGACGCGCGCTACAACGCCTTCCAGCTTTCGACCGGCGCCAGCCTCGCCCGCAACCAGCTCTATGTGCGCTTCGACGGCGAAGGCTCCGCAACGGATGTCTCGGGCGCATTCCTGCTGCGCGGCAAGCAGCATTGCGACACGACGTTGATCGTCGAGCATCGTGTGCCGTCTTGCGAGAGCCGCGAGCTATTCAAGGCGGTGCTCGACGACGAGGCCCGCGGCATCTTCCAGGGCAAGATCATCGTCTCGCCCGGCGCGCAGAAAACCGACGGCAAGCAGATGGCGCAGGCGCTGCTGCTGTCGGAGACGGCGGAGTTCGATTCCAAGCCGGAGCTCGAGATCTTTGCCGACGACGTGGTCTGCGGCCACGGCGCCACCTCCGGCCAGATCGACGAGGATCTGCTGTTTTATCTGGAGTCTCGCGGTCTGCCGGAGCCGCAAGCCCGAGCGCTTCTGATCCAGGCCTTTGTCGGCGAGGCGTTCGAGCAGGTCGAGGACGAGGTCTTGCGCGAGGCATTCTCTGCCGCCGCCGCCGACTGGCTCGGCGTCCCGGCGGAGTGAGGGCAGGGCCGATGACCGTCATCACACCATCGGCCAAGGACCTCCGCGCCATGGACGCGGCCTTTGACGTGGAGGCGATCCGCGCCGACTTTCCCATTCTATCCGAGACGGTCCACGGCAAGCCGCTCACCTATCTCGACAACGGCGCCTCGGCGCAGAAGCCGAAACAGGTCATCGAGGCCGTGACCCGCGCCTATGAGCACGAATACGCCAACGTGCATCGCGGCCTGCATCACCTGAGCAATCTCGCCACCTCCAATTTCGAGGAGGCGCGCAGGAAGGTGCAGCGCTTCCTCAATGCGCGGTCCGATGAGGAGATTATTTTCACCCGCAACGCCACCGAGGCGATCAACCTGGTGGCGTCGTCCTTCGGCCGGCCGCGGATCGGCGCCGGTGACGAGATCCTGCTCACCATCATGGAGCACCACTCCAACATCGTGCCGTGGCACTTCATCCGCGAGCGCCAAGGCGCGGTGTTGAAATGGGCGCCGGTTTCCGACGAGGGCGAGTTCCTGCTCGATGAGTTCGAGAAGCTCATCAGTCCGCGCACCAAGATGATCGCCATCACCCAGATGTCGAACGTGCTGGGCACCCTCGTGCCGGTGAAGGACGTGGTGCGCATCGCCCATGCGCACGGCATTCCGGTGTTGGTGGACGGCGCTCAAGGCGCTGTGCATCTCCCCGTCGACGTGCAGGATCTCGATTGCGATTTCTATGTGCTGACGGGCCACAAGCTCTACGGTCCGACCGGCATCGGCGTGCTCTACGGCAAGAAGGAGCTGCTCGAGGAGATGCCGCCGTATCAGGGCGGGGGCGAGATGATCGGCTACGTCACCACTGACGAGATCACCTACGGCAAACCGCCGCACCGCTTCGAGGCCGGCACCCCGGCCATCGTCCAGGCCATCGGGCTCGGTGCCGCGATTGATTACGTCGAAGGCATCGGCCGCGCCCGTATCAAGGCCCACGAGGACGCCGTGCTGGCCTACGCCATGGAGCGCCTCGGCGAGTTGAATTGGCTCAAAATTTTCGGGCATGCTCAAAACAGGGGCAGCATCATTTCCTTCGAGGTCGAAGGCGCCCATGCCCACGATGTGAGCACGATTCTGGACCGCTACGGCGTCGCCGTGCGGGCCGGAACCCATTGCTGCGAGCCGCTGTTGGCCCGCTTTGGTGTAACCTCCACGTGCCGTGCCTCATTCGCCATGTATAATACGTTCGAGGAGGTCGACCGGCTGGTCGACGCGCTGCACAAGACCCGTGAGATGTTCGCTTAATGTCGATGGCTGAAATGACTGAGAAGATTCGCGACCAGGAGAAGATGGAAGCACCGGAGCAGGCGGCCGCCGAGCCTGAGGCCATGCCCGACGACATCAAGGGCTGCGTCGGCGCGACCGGTGGGGCAGAGGGGAACGGCGGGGGACTTTCACCCGTCGAGCTCGAGCAGCTCCGCTCCGATCTCGTCTCCGCGCTCAAGACCGTGTTCGATCCCGAGATCCCCGTCGACATCTACGAGCTCGGCCTCATCTACAAGATCGACGTCGATGACGATCGGAACGTCGAGGTGGATATGACGCTCACCGCGCCCGGTTGTCCCGTCGCGGGCGACATGCCGGGATGGGTCGAGAATGCCGTCTCTTCGGTACCGGGCGTGGGCCAAGTGAAGGTCAATTTGGTGTTCGACCCGCCCTGGGACATGTCGCGCATGTCCGACGAGGCGCGCCTCCAGCTCAATATGTTCTAGAGCCAAGCCCTTGAACGCCCCCGCAAATTACCCCACCTTTAAGCCATGACCGATCGACCACGCCCTCAAGTCATGCGCCTCACCGAGGCTGCCGCGGAGCATATCCGCGCGCTTTCTGCCGCCTCAGGCAAGGAGGTCGAAGGCGTGCGCATCGGTGTGAAGAACGGCGGCTGCGCCGGCATGGAATACACCATGGAATATGCGCAAGAGCGCGGGCCCCATGACGAGGTGGTCGAGGACAAGGGGGTCAAGCTCCTGATCGACCCGACTGCGGTCATGTTCCTGCTCGGCACCGAGATGGACTATCAGGTGGACAAGATGCGTTCGGGCTTCGTGTTCAACAACCCGAACCAGACGAGCGCGTGCGGCTGCGGCGAGTCCGTGATGCTGAAACCTGCCGGCGAGGCTGAGCCCGCCGAAGCCCCCGAATAAGACTCCCCAAAATGCAGATGGCCGGGACAGGCCCGGCCATGACAGAAGAATTGCTTTGGCGGAGAGCCCCTACGGGACCCGCACCGGCCGCATCATGAAGGCCGGGACGTGGTCCCCCATGCCTTGCGGCTTGGAGCGCGGTGCATCCGACCGCCTAGGCTTGTTCTGCGGGGCCTCACTCTGGGCCGGCTTCCGCGCAGCCCGGGGCTTTGGCTCATCGTTTCGCGCGTCTTTGCGGTGGTCGTCCTGGGGCTTTGGCGGGCGTGCCTGCGTGCTGGCCTTGGGAGGCCTGGCCGCTTCGCTTTTCGCCGCTTGCTGCCCGGTCTCGCCGGAGGAGCGTTTTCCCCCTCGGGAACGGCCGCCGCGCCGGCGTCGCCCGTTGCTGCGCTCGGCGGATTCCGCCTCTGCCACCTCTTCGGGGGCGGGCGGACCATCAACCCAAGAAATATCCTGGCGCAGCATCTTCTCGATGGCTTTGAGCGCCTTGTGGTCCTTCGGCGTCACCAGCATGGCAGCGTAGCCCTCGCGGCCCGCGCGCCCCGTGCGCCCAATGCGATGGACATAGTCCTCCGGATGGATCGGCACGTCGTAATTGAAGATGTGGCTCACGGCGGGGATGTCGAGGCCACGCGCCGCCACGTCGCTCGCCACGAGGAAGGCAATCGTTCCGTTGCGGAAGGCCTCGAGCGTCGCCATGCGCTGGCGCTGGTCCAGGTCTCCGTGCAGCGCTCCGACGCTGAAGCCGTGCCTCTGCAGCGAGCGAAAGACGACGCCGACATCCTTCTTGCGGTTGCAAAAGATGATGGCGTTCTTGACATCGACCTCGCGCATCAATTCGCGTAGCGCCTGGCGCTTGGCAGCTGGGTCGTCTGCCGTTTTCTTCAGGCGCTGGACGATGGTCGCCGCCGCCGTGGCTGGCGGCGAGGCTTCGATGCGCTCGGGATTGTGTAGGAAGTTGTCGGCGAGGCGTTGGATTTCGGGCGGCATGGTCGCCGAGAAGAAGAGGGTCTGCCGCGTGAAGGGGAGCATCTTACAGATACGCTCGATATCGGGAATGAACCCCATGTCGAGCATTCGGTCGGCTTCGTCGACCACCAGGATCTCGATGCCGTTGAGAAGCAGCTTGCCGCGTTCGCGATGGTCAAGCAGGCGCCCCGGGGTGGCGATCACCACGTCGGCGCCGCGGTCCAGCTTCTTGTCCTGCTCGTCATAGGACACGCCGCCGATCAGAAGCGCGACGGTCAGCTTGTGGCTCTTGCCGAGAAGCTCGAAGGCTTCGGCGACCTGAGCGGCGAGTTCGCGGGTCGGCTCCAGGATCAGCGTCCGCGGCATCCGGGCCCTGGCGCGTCCGCGCTCGAGCCGGGTCAGCATGGGCAGCACGAAGGATGCCGTCTTGCCGGTGCCGGTCTGGGCAATGCCGAGCACGTCGCGGCCTGTAACCGCGATCGGGATCGCCTGGGCTTGAATTGGGGTAGGGGTTTCGAACCCTGCCGCGGTGACGGCAGATTCTACTTTGGGGCTTAGGCCAAGGTTAGAAAAGCTCATGCGTTAGCAAAATAGCGCGCGGCTTTCGCGGCGCGCATCTTCTTTCTAAAGGCGCAAAGATTTGCTGCTACGATTCGTGGGCTCTGCGCAAGACACCACTGAAGCATTACGGCCGTATGACCGTAGATTACTTACTACTCAAATAGGGGGCATAAGCGGGGCGCGCAAGGGGCAAAAGTACGCAGAAACAGGGTAAATAGGCGGGAATCGACCCCGGAAACTCCATAGAAAGGCATTCATGCGCACGAACGACTATGCCGATGTGACGGTGAAGCCGCCGCTCCTGTTTGGTGCGGCGCTGGCGCTCGGCTACGTCTTGAGCCTCTATTGGCCGCTGGGCCCGGGGCTCGCATCGCCCAACGCGCTCGCGCTCACCGTGGGCCTCCTCTTCATCGTGCTCGGCTTCGCGCTGGCCATCCGCGCCCTCCAAATGTTCCGCCGCGCCGGCACCCACGTGGTGCCGGGCGAACCGGCCACCGCGCTCGTCACCGCCGGTCCTTACCGCTTTACGCGCAATCCCATCTATATCGGCTTCGTGCTGGTCTATTTCGGCCTCTCCATCGTGTTGACCAGCATGTGGGTGCTTCTGCTGCTCATCCCCACGCTGGTGATCTTGCAGCGGGGCGTGGTCAAGCGGGAAGAGGCCTATCTCGAGCGCAAATTCGGCGACGCCTACCGCGCTTACAAGGCCCGCGTGCCGCGCTGGGTTTGAGTTAGATATCCAGTGCCTCGGGCTCGGCAAATGCGGCGCGCTCTTGGATAAAGCGGAACCGCGCCTCGGGCTTGGTGCCCATGAGCTGATCGACAAGCTTGGTGGTGGCGCCGCGATCCTCGGCGATCTCGACGCGCAGCAGCGTGCGCACCGACCGATCCATGGTCGTCTCTTTGAGCTGTTTCGGCAGCATCTCGCCCAAGCCCTTGAAACGACTCACGTCGATCTTGCCGCGACCGTTGAACTCCTTCTTCATCAGAGCGTCCTTGTGCGCGTCGTCGCGGGCGTAGAGCGTCTTGGGGCCTTGGCTGATCCGGTAGAGCGGCGGCACGGCGAGATAGAGATGTCCGCCCTCGATGAGCCCGCGCATCTCGCGATAGAAAAAGGTGATGAGCAGCGACGCGATATGCATGCCGTCCACATCGGCGTCGGTCATGACCACCACTTTCTCGTAGCGCAGATCCTCCTCGCGATAGCGGGTGCCCGTGCCGCAGCCGAGCGCCTGGATGAGATCGCTCAAGAGTTGGTTGTCGGCAAGCTTGGACGAGCTCGCGCTCGCCACGTTGAGGATCTTGCCGCGCAACGGGAGCACGGCTTGCGTCGCCCGGTCGCGCGCCTGTTTGGCCGAACCGCCGGCGGAATCGCCCTCGACGATGAAGATCTCCGTGCCGCTCGCGCCGCTCGCCGAGCAGTCGGCGAGCTTGCCCGGCAGTCGTAAGCGCCGGGTTGCCGTCTGCCGGCCGATTTCCTTCTCTTTGCGGCGGCGCAAGCGCTCCTCGGAGCGGTCGACCACCCAGTCGAGCAGGCGGTTGGCCTGGGTGGGGTTGCCGGTCAGCCAATGATCGAAGGCATCGCGGACCGCGTTTTCCACAACGCGCGCCGCTTCCTGTGTGGCAAGCCGGTCCTTCGTCTGGCCCTGGAACTCCGGCTCGCGGATGAACACCGAGAGCATGGCGGCGGCCGTGCCGAGTACGTCGTCGGCCGTCACCTGCGCCATGCGCTTGGCGCCGGTGAGCTCGCCATAGGCACGCAGGCCCTTGGTGAGCGCCGCGCGCAAGCCCGCCTCGTGGGTGCCGCCGTCCGGCGTCGGCACCGTGTTGCAGTAGGAGCTGAGGAAGCCGTCGGCGCTCGCCACCCAGGCGATCGCCCATTCCACCGAGCCGTGCCCTTCGGCCTTCTCGATGCGGCCGGCGAAGATGTCATTCGCGACCGTGGTCTGACCTGCGATGCGGTCGGCGAGGAAGTCCTTCAAGCCGCCGGGGAAGTGGAGCTCGGCCTTCTCCGGCGTCTCGGCATCCCCGGCAAGAAGCGCCTTGGCGCAAGACCAGCGGATCTCGACGCCCCGGAACAGATAGGCCTTCGAGCGGGACATGCGGAACAGGCGGCTCGGCTTGAAGGCCGCGCCCTTGCCGAAGATCTTGGGATCGGGCCTGAAGCGGATCTTGGTGCCGCGCCGGTTCTTGATGGGGCCGAGGTTCTTGACCGGGCCGTCCGGTGTCCCGCGCGTATAGCTCTGCCGGTAGAGCTTCTGCCCGCGCGCCACCTCGACCTCGAGCGTCTCGGACAGCGCATTGGCCACCGACACGCCGACGCCGTGCAGACCGCCGCTCGTGGCGTAGACCTTGGAGTCGAACTTCCCGCCCGCATGCAGCGTGGTCATGATGACCTCGAGCGCGGACTTCTTCTTGAACTTGGGATGCGGGTCGATGGGAATGCCGCGCCCGTTGTCGTTGACGGTGAGATAGCCGTCCTTGTCGAGGTCGACGTCGATGAAGCTCGCATGCCCCGCCACCGCCTCGTCCATGGCGTTGTCGAGCACCTCGGCGAAGAGGTGATGCATCGCCTTCTCGTCGGTGCCGCCGATATACATGCCTGGCCGCCGGCGCACCGGCTCGAGCCCCTCCAGGACCTCGATATGGGCGGCGGTGTAGGCGTCCTCAGCCCCGCCGCCGGCGCGGCTCTTGGCGGCTTTCCGCGCGGGCGCCTTGCCGGGCACGGCCGGCTTTCGTTTCGACGCCGCGTCGAACAGGTCGCGCGATGCGGCGGATTTGCGTTTCGTTGCTATGAGCGGACTCCTCATGCCGGAAGGCGCGTCGCCCCCGCAAAACGGAGAGAATCAACGACTTTTGGAACTAGAGGTTAGCTCGCATGCGCTTTGGGCTTTTTCAAGAGCCTCGCCCGGTCAGATGATCGCGGCGCGGACCTTGGCCGAAACCCATTCGGAAAGGGCGACCGTGGCGAGAATGACGATGAAGATGACCGTGACCTCGGCCCAGGCGAGCCGGGCGAGGGAGGATTGGAGCTGGAGCCCGATGCCGCCGGCACCCACGAGGCCGAGAATGGTCGATTCCCGGATGTTGATGTCCCAGCGGAACACCGCGATCCCTGCAAACGCCGGAAGGATCTGCGGCACCACGGCATAGGACATCACCTGCGCCCCCGAAGCCCCCGTAGCGCCGACCGCCTCGACTTGGCCTTCGTCGATCTCCTCGATGGCTTCGTAGAGCAGCTTGCCGATGAAGCCGATCGAGCGCAGCCCGATGGCGATGATGCCCGCCAGCAGCCCCGGTCCGATGATCGCGACCAGAAGCAAAGCCCAGATCAGCGAATTGATCGAGCGCGAGGCGACGATCACCAAGAGCGCGAAAGGCCGCACGATAAGCGCACTCGGCGTCGTGTTGCGCGCGGCGAGAAACGCGATCGGCGTGGCGAGCACGATGCCGAGCAGCGTGCCCAGCGTGGCGATGTTGATCGTGTCCCATAGCGGTCCCCAGAGCTTGTCGAGATAGGCCCAGCGCGGCGGCCAGGCGCGCGAGAGCAGATCGGCGGCTTGCCGCGGCGCGTCCTCGACGAACAGCCAGATGGTGTGTTGGTTCATCACCTGCCAGCACAGGACGAAGAGTGCGGCAAGCGCCAGCCAGCCGAGCCACACCCCCCATTGCGCGAGCGTGCTGCGGCGCTGCCAGGTGCGAGATCCGTCGACGGTGGCCACCGGCATCACTGCACCCATTTCCGCAAATGGCTCGACGCGTACTCGGCGACGAGCACGATGACGATGATCATGATGAGGATGGCGCCCGCGGTGCTGTAGTCATAGCGCTGCATCGCCGTGTTGAGCGTCGCGCCGACCCCGCCGGCGCCGACAATCCCGATCACCGCGCTCTCGCGGAAGTTGATATCGAGCCGGTAGAGCGACAGACCGACCAGACGCGGCATGACCTGGGGCTGGATGCCATAATTGATGACCTGCCACCAGTTCGCGCCGGTGGCGCGGATGGCTTCGGCCTGAACCGCATTGATGTCCTCGATGTCCTCGGCGAGCAGTTTTGCCAAGAATCCGATCGTGGCGAAGGACAGGGTGAGGAAGCCGGCGAACGGGCCGAAGCCGAACATCGCCACGAACAGGATGGCGATGATGATCTCCTGAAAGGCGCGCGAGACGGCAATGATGCCGCGGCAGACGACATAGACGGGAAGGGGTGCGATGTTCCGCGCAGCCCCGAGCGCAATCGGAATCGAGATGAGGCAGCCGACGACGGTGGAGGTTACCGTCATGGTGAGGCTCTCCGCCATGCCGCGCCAGATGTCGCGCGACCGAGTGAGGAAGTCCGGTACGAAGAACCCTTGGGCGAAGTGCCAGCCTTGGGCGAGCCCCTCGCTGACGCGCTCCCAGTTGACATCGATGGAATTGAGCGCCGCCACGAGATAGGCAAGCGCGCCGAGATAGAGGGCCCAGCGCAGCCACGGATTGCGGATGAGCGGCGGTCGCCTCCAGGGACGGCCTTGGGCGAGGGCCGTGCTCATGCAAGCCCGGCCATGCGTTCCTCGCGCGATGGCTCCAGATCATGCGCCTTGGCGGCATGCGCGGCCGTCTCGTCGGCCTCGTCGTGCATCTGGGTCCAATCCTCCTCGCCGTAGATCTCGGTGAGAGTTGCGGCATCGAGCTTTGACGGCGCGCCGTCGAACACGATCTCGCCGGCGCGCAGGCCGATGATGCGGTCGACGAACATCTTGGCGAGCAAGACGTCGTGCAGGCTGATGATCGCCGGAAGGTTGCGCTCGCGGCACACCTCGCAAATGAGCCGCATGATCTGCCGCGCCGTCTTCGGATCGAGCGAGGCGGTGGGCTCGTCGACAAGCAAGAGCTCGGGGTCCTGCTCGAGCGCCCGCGCGATACCGACCCGCTGGCGCTGACCGCCGGACAGCGCACTCGCGCGCTTGTCCGCGTGATCGCTCAGGCCCACCCGGGCGAGGAGCGTAAAGGCCTTGTCGACATCGCTTTGGGGAAAGCGCCGCAAGAAGGAGCGCCAGAAGGGCACGTAGCCGAGAC
>Ga0307446_1000308_pt1 | contig 16619 bp, 20 predicted proteins | sample SalMarSW160320MG_FD_202141 | JGI IMG/M metagenome (GOLD analysis project Ga0307446, IMG submission 202141) | Salt marsh sediment microbial communities from the Plum Island Ecosystem LTER, Massachusetts, United States - SW1603-20 | ecosystem: Environmental > Aquatic > Marine > Intertidal zone >... | reverse complement strand
GAAGAGCAGGTGAACGGGATGTTTCTGAAGCGGCGTCATTTCGGCCCTGGAACAGGACAGTGGAAGGGCCGAAATCCGCAGCGACCGGAGTCATGGACGACGGAGGGAGCGTAGCTTCTGGAATATGCCGTTTGCCTGCTCAACGAGGCCACGACTTCGTTGGAAGTCCGTCCGTGGACTTTTTACTAACGGAAACCGAAAAGTGTGATTTTCGGTTTCCTTACAAATCAACGAGTTACAAAACAACCCATTGATTTGCGTGCCCCTCCATGGGCACGTTGATGACTTTTTGCGAAGTCATCTAGTTTGTCTGATCGGAAAAATCAGAACGTGAATACCGTCGAACCTTCCGACAGGGAGATCAACTTGGGTGCGCCTGCAAATTGCGCAGTCTTGACAATGTCCTGCTCGCCAACCTGGCGATTCTTGGCACAGGGAATTCAGACGTAAATGGGGACTTGTTGCTCCAGGATATAGTCAAAATAGTCCTTGGCCCCATCGCCTGTCGGTGCCTTCACAATATCCGCCATCCTCGGTTTCGCCAGCACCACTGCGTCATCAGTCAGGAAAAGGTGTACTTCATTTCCCTGTTCTTTTGCCACCTTGGCAAGCTGCAGACACCTGGTCACGCGGGTGGGGTCCTCAAGGCCTCTGGTCAATACGAACAGAAACTTTCCCATTGCTCCTCCTTTTACGATTAGGACAAATTGGTACGACCGCCAGGAAATCTTGGACCTGGCCCCCGATTTCCTGGAAAACTTTTTCCATCTAGAAATATCTTCAAATTCAAAAAGTTATCTTGCTTTGCACCTAGGCTTTTGAAAAGGCATGAAACGTTACCCGTGACGCCTCATGCCTTGACCCGGGTTGAACCTCCTCAACCTATGCCCGGGTCATCGAGGTGCCGCATTTGGGGCACTTGTGCTCAAAACAGGGCTTTCCCCTCTCGTGGGACATCTTTTCCCCACAATTGGGACAAACACAGTCTCCTCCCGGGCCGAGTCCCCTGCCTCCGCCCATGCCGCTTCCTCTTCCGGAAGTTCCCTGACCCCTACCGCCACTTTGTCCTCCCCCTTGTCCTCCGGGTGCCATATCACATCCTCCTTCCATATGCCTGGTGATTGCAACCATTGTTTCCTGTCACACCGCCATTTTATGACCATTTTGGTCCGTTCTTTTCCGCGGCTTGGTAATATCTCCTTATGCCATCGGAAAGCTCACCTTGTTTTTCTCAATGCTGATGATCTTGTCCACTATTCCATCAAAGGAACTGGTGAATGGACGGTCTCCGTCATCCAACAGGGACATATTCCCGACATCGCCGTTTTGAACCACGTCAGGTTCCAGCGGGAGGGTCCCCAGGAGCCTGATATTCTCCTGTTTTGCAGTGATCTTTCCGCCTCCGGTCTTGAAGAGATCTATCATCTTTCCACAATGTGGACACACAAGGCCGCTCATGTTTTCCACCAGGCCCAGGATTTCCATATTGACGTGTTTGCAGAAATTGATGGATTTCCTCACATCCGCCAGGGATATTTCCTGGGGTGTTGTGACGATCAATGCGCAGGCATCGGGTATGGTCTGGGCAACGGTCAGGGGCTCGTCCCCGGTCCCGGGAGGCGAATCCACAATGAGGTAATCGAGATCGCTCCATTCGATATCGGCAATAAACTGCCTGATGACGCCGATCTTGAGTGGCCCTCTCCAGATGGTGGCCTGGTCCTTGTCTTGGCCCATCAGCGGTTCGATAGAGATGACATCCAGGTTGGGCAGGTATGCAATGGGTCTGGCCTTTTTATCTTCAGTGCCTGGACGCAAGCTCCCTTTCAGTCCCAGCAACCTGGGGATGCTGGGACCATGCAGATCAACGTCCATGAGGCCCACCCTGTATCCTCTCTTGGCCAATACTACTGAAAGATACGCAGCTATACTGCTCTTGCCTACACCCCCTTTTCCGCTCATGACGAGGATCTTGTTCTTGATATGGGCCAGCCTTTCCCGTATCTCAATGTCCTGCTTCTGGTGTTCATTCTCCTGGCTGCTGAATCCGCAGCTCTGTCCCTGGTCTGTCATTGTTCTTTTTTCCTCCTGTTTCACAATAGGGTTGGTTTTTTCCTTCTAGATTCAATGGATTCAATTTGCCTGCGGAGTTCTTCCGCCTGCTTCTTCAAAACGGAGAGTTCTTCGTCATCTTCTGAGGCTACAGCCTGAGGGCGGGCGGCAGGATTCCATCCCGAACCCTTTCCTCCACCTCCCATACCTCTACCGCAACCCATACCGCCGCCGCGGCCCATGCCGCCGCTCATGCCACGGCGCCCCATACCACTGCCCATACCGCTTCCTTTGTAAGTTCCGGGATCTGGTGAGGCTCCTGAGGAGCCATAATGGTCAGAGACATTGGCCTCACTTGTTGCGTCCAGCAGTCCTTTCTTGTATTTCTCGACTACCTCGCGCACGGTGCCTGACTGCCCCACAATAATATTGGTCCCTGCTGCATTCAGTGTCCTTACGGCATTCGGGCCGCAGTTTCCGGTGATCACCGCCTTGGCACCCTTTGAGGCGACAAACTGGGCAGATTGAATACCCGCGCCCCCTCCCAGTGCAATGTTTTCGTTGTCAAATGCTTCGAAGCTCATATCCTCTGTTTCCACCAGAATAAAATAGGCACATCGCCCAAAACGCGGATCGATGGCTGCGTTGAGATCATTGCCACTTGAACTGATCGCTATTTTCATTCCTATCCCCCTTTTCTTCTTGTGATCCATTCTCGACCGTAGTCTACACAACAGATAATAAAAGCAGAATACGTGCCACTATTCCCTTTGGGAGGAACAGGCCTTCAACTCCTTTACATTTAAGGCATTTTTCGGGAGAGAAGCAGGGCAACTCGCCGAGGGCAGCGAAAAACTATTGCACAATTGCAATATTGATGCTGGTGATGCAAGCACAAATGCAATGTCTATGGCTTGAAACACCAGATGAGAATCATCCGGATCCGGGGAAAGCGCTCTGGATTTTCAGCCGTTTCATCTTGCGCCAGAGCGTTGTGGGGTGGATGCCCAGGTCTTGGGCGGTGGCTGCCTTTTTCCAGTTGTTTTTCTTAAGAGCTGCGAGAACAAATGCCCTCTCTGTCTCCTCCCATGACGACTCGAAGTTCATGGACCGAGCAACCGTTTCGCGAGGCAGAAGGTGCCCCGGCAAATGTTCCAAACCGATGATACTGTTCCTGCAGACGACGGAAGCGTATTCCACCATGTTTTCAAGTTCCCGGACGTTTCCAGGAAAATCATAGGCCATCAGGAGACCCAGGGCTTCCGGAGAAAGTCCTTTGATATTCTTGTCGTTCAGCCGGTTGAATTTGCGGATAAAGTGTTCTGCAAGAAGGGGAATATCTTCTTTTCGATCTCTCAGGGGAGGAAGGGAGAGTTTGACCACGTTGATGCGGTAGAAGAGGTCCTGACGGAACTGCCCTTTTTTGACCAGCTGATCGAGATCCTGATGGGTAGCAGCCACGATCCGAACATCGGCCTTCTTTGATTGCGTACTTCCGAGCGGCTCATATGTCCTCTCCTGGAGGATACGCAGCAACCGGACCTGGAGGGCAGGAGAGATATCTCCGATTTCATCAAGAAACAGGGTGCCTTTTTCCGCGAGGGCAAAGCGACCGAGTTTGTCTCTACGGGCATCCGTAAATGCACCGGCCTTGTAGCCGAACAGTTCCGATTCCAGCAGGGTATCCGGAAGGGCGCCGCAGTTGATCGTAACAAGGGGACCATTCTTCCTTCGGCTCAGTGAATGGATCGCCCGTGCGAATAATTCCTTGCCTGTTCCACTCTCGCCCTGAAGGAGAACGGTGCTGTTGCTTCCTGCCACCTGCTCAAGGATCTGGAAGAGCCTTCGCATCTCTTTGTTTTTGCTGATAATATCAAAAAACGAATGGCGTTCATTGAGTGCCTTGCGAAGTTCTTCCACCACGCTCAAGTCGCGGAAGGACTCAACACCGCCAATCACCTTTCCATCAAGCTCCTGCAGGATTGCGGTAGAAATACTCACAGGGATGCGCTCACCTTCCGAGGTGACGATGAAGATGGCCTGGTCCACCACAGGATCGCCTGTTTCAATGCTCTGCTTGAGAGAGCATTGGGTCTCACAGATACTCGCCCTGAACACATCCCAGCAGTGGCGGCCAATGGCCTCGGCTTTCTTGATTCCCGTAATGCGTTCTGCGGCCCTGTTGAAAGAGGTGATTTTCCAGTCCGAATCGACGGTAAATACGCCGTCGGCGATACTGTCAAGGATGATCTGGGTCTGTGTCTCGGCTGTGGAGGCCATGGCATTCTTTTGGGTGTCCATGCCCTAAAAGATGAGACCTGTTCCCTATAATGTCAATAGAGATTGCGTTTCTGAGGAAGGGTGGTACCTTTTCTCTTCTTACCATTTCTTGATTATCGGTGCATCTCGCCGGATCAGGTGAAATTTCTGCCGCAGCAGCTCCCAGGGCCGGCACACCCGGCGGCATCACCGGGAGAAGAACCACAGCACGCGGTATCACCAAGGCCGGGCAGGCTATTTTTTGCAGGTCCCGACATGGATGAATGGGCGGAAAGCAGTTTCTTGAGATTGTCGCTCCCGCAATGGCCGCATGCCGGCGTGTCTTGTGAATTTGTAATAAGAATTTCGCTGGTTTTCCCGCAATCCTCGCAGAAATAGTCAAACAAAGGCATGGTGGTTTTCTCCTTTCAGCCAGTCGGGTCCATTATGTGCGGACAGGGCATGGGTGGTTTGCTCCATATTCGGCGATGCTTTTGTGCAGGGTTTTAACGGCCAGCTGAATGCAATGGTGCTTTTGGACCGGGATATCTTCAAGGGCATTGAAAATATCACCGTCATTGAGCCTTGTTGCCGCGGCCAGCGGCTTGCCTTTCACCAAATCGGCCGCGGCCATGGCCGCCGCCACCGCTCCGGGACACCCCAGGACCTGGTACCGGATATCGGAAATGACATCACGCTCGATCTTGAGTGATACTCTCATGGTGTCCCCGCAGGAGCCGGTCATTTCGCTGACTTGATCGGCGCCGGGCAGTTCGCCCATAAAGGGATGTTCCAGATAGTATCCGATGGCTTTTTCCGAATAGCCGGACGCGGCCATGGTGGTATGGATGCTGTCTTCAGCTGAAGCTTCCATCAATTGTTTATCCAACGTAGATTTTCCTCCACAACGCTCCGATGGGATGCCCGGGAGATGGTCTCCCACAGGCCATTCATTGGCGGCCTGCATCGGCCGCGTGCAATAAAACACCGCCGTCCCACCGGTGATGACATTACCAACCGGAAGCGGGCGATGCTTCATGCCCTAAACCGATGGCCTACCAGTGGCCCTCCACATTGGCCTCGCTTGCGTACGGCAATTTGCCTTGCGTAAAGGCCTCGACGGCCTCTCTGACCGTGGCGTAGACATTGGCGTCATTGGCTACCTTGACTTTGGCCGCGGCCAGTGTCTTAAACGCGTTGGGGCCGCAATAGCCGGTGAGCAGCACCTCGGCGCCCTGTTCGCTCAGTGACGAAGCGGCCTGGATGCCGGCGCCTTTGAAGGCATTGACGTTCGCCTGGTTGTCGACCAACCGGAAGGCAAAGGTTTCCGAATCCACGATCAGGATATAGGCCGCGCGTCCGAAGCGGGGATCAACAGCCGCATCAAGATCGGTTCCTTTGGCAGTGACCGCAATTTTCATGGTTCTTCTCCCCCCTGGTTAGTGTCCGCCGCCACCGCCGCACACCTCGTTGTCGGAAATCATCGGCAGCTTACCCGCGACCAGGTCTTCCACCACCGGCCGGATCTCAGCCCGCTCGGCATCATGGTAGACATCGATGCCCGCCTGGCGAAATCCCATCAGCGGACGCATGCCGATACCGCCCACCACCAATGCATTGACCTTGTGTTGCGCCAGCAGGTTCACCGGCACCATGCAGCCACCCTGGACATGCTCCTGGTTGGCTATGGTTGAGACCGATTGAATTTTACCCTCAGCCACATCGATCAACGTGAAGACATCGCAGTGGCCAAAATGGCCCGATCGTTGTCCATCCATTCCGCCGTCCCCAGTGGACGGCACCGCAATTCTACCTTTCTCCATAATAAGTTCTCCTTCTAGTTTAATGTATCATTGCCTCAGAGGTAATGATCTGTTGCCAAATCTCTTTCACCTGCCGGGTGGCATCGGCCTGCGGTGCATATTCAGGCAGGGTTTCGCCCTGCACCATGGCTTTCGTAAAAACCGGATCAAAGGCAATGCGTCCCACCACCTTCATGTGGTAAAAGGCGGCGCGTGCTTCAATCTCGGTCGCTTTTTCCGGGTTCAAATCATATTTGTTGACGCACACCATCCCCGGCACCTTGAAATGGGCCGCCAACTGGGCGGCCCGATCCATGTCGTGCAGGCCCGAAACCGTGGGTTCGGTGACGATCAGCACAGTGCTGGCACCGCCGATGGAGGCGATTACAGGACAGCCCACCCCGGGTGGCCCGTCGGTGATCATCAGATCCCAGCCTTTCTTTTCAGCCAGTTTCCTGGCTTCCTGTCGGACCAGGGTCACCAGTTTGCCCGAATTTTCTTCGGCAATCCCCAAACGGGCATGCACCATGGGGCCCATCCGGGTATCTGAAACATACCACTGCCCACAGGTATTTAGAGGAAAGTCAATGGCCTGTTCCGGGCAAAAATCAACGCAGACCCCGCAGCCTTCACAATCAATGGGATTGACGACAAATTCGTCGCTGATGGCGTTGAACCGGCACATGTCCACACATAATCCGCACTGCGTACAGCGATCCATTGCGATCAGGGCGGTGTTGCCGCCGGTGAAATCGGTTTCCTGACGGATTTCGGGCTGTAGCAGCAGATGCAGATCCGCCGCATCCACGTCCGCATCACACAACACCTTGTCCTGACTCAAGGCGGCAAAGCATGCCGTCAGGCTGGTTTTGCCTGTTCCACCCTTGCCGCTGATGATAACGAGTTCTTTCATCCTTGTCCACCTTGCTTGACCATTCGGTCAACTTTCCCATAAAGTTCACTGAAACGCGCCTTCCATTCCGGCAGAGCTTCGACCAGCAGTTCACCCCGGGCGTAGGCCTGAGCAATTTGGCGATCAAAGGGAATTTCCATCAGAATGGGAATGTTTTCGGTTTCGGCATATTGTTTGACACGATCGTCACCGATATCGCTGCAGTTGATCACCAGCCCACAGGGGATGCCAAGGACGCGAACAACGCCCACGGCCAGTTTTAGATCGTGCAAACCAAAAGGTGTTGGCTCGGTGACCATCAGGATGAAGTCGGCCCCTTTCATGGCCGCAACCACCGGGCACGAGGTGCCGGGCGGCGCGTCGATGATAGTGACTATGTCCGGCCGCTCGTACTTGCGTACCGCTTTGATCAAAGGCGGCGACATGGCCTCGCCGACCCGAAGCTTGCCATGGACGAACTCGATGTGCTGCGCCTGTCCGATCATAATTTCCCCGACATTGCGACCGATTTCCGAAATGGCCGCTTCCGGGCACACCGCCATGCAGCCACCACAGCTGTGGCACAGTTCGGGGAACGTCAACGTGGCTTCCTCCAGGATGGCAATGGCCCGGAATCGGCAAATCTGGGCGCACTTTTTACAATAGGTGCATTTTTCTTCATGGATTTCAGGCACCGGTACGGAAAAGGGTTTTGTTTCCCGTATTTCCGGATGGAGAAAAAGATGGGCATTGGGCGCTTCCACATCGCAGTCCAAAAACCGCACCGATCTTTGCAATGACGCCGCCATATTGACGGCAACCGTTGTCTTGCCGGTACCGCCCTTGCCGCTGGCAACACTGATAATCATGAGCTTTGCTCCACTGGCTGATTCAGTTTGATGACATAGCGAAGTTTTGCCAGAAGATCTTCTCCGTCCGTTCCTACCGCTGAGACCGGCAGTTGGGCCAGGACGCCCAATCCCTCGCTGGCTTCATGGAACGCTTCGGCCGGCAAAGAACTGACCAGGGCGCAATAGACCAGCGGATTGGCAGCCACGAGCCGTCGGCTGAATTCAAGCCCGGTCATATCGCCAAGATCCTCGTCTGCGATGACCAGCGTAACCGCATTCTTGCCGATGGCATCCAGGGCCTCAGCTCCGCATTGGGCGTTTAGCAGGCGGATGTCGTCCTGCATGCTCAAAAAATCGATCACCGCTGACAACGCTGATCGTTTTGTACTGACGGTTAGAATGTCAATCATCGTTTTTCTCCACTTCCTTTTTCCGAAGGGCCTGGGGCCATATGATTTTCCGAACTTCCGTCGCAGCATCTGCGACGCCTGCCACATCCCGGCATCAAGAATTGGGGAATGATGGCCCGACCTTCTGCAAAAGCATCAATCACCCTGTCGGCTTTGCCGGTTACAAAAGGAATCAGTCGGATACCCGCGGCCTCCAATATCAAGGCCGGCTTTTGGGAGATCGCACCGCAAATCAAGACTGTTACCCCTATCTTGGCGAGACGTTCAGCCGTTCGGGCGCTGGAATCAGAATCCATGGGCTCATAATGCACCCGGATGACTTTGTGATCGATGACCTCTGCCACCATCAGCAGTTTCGAAACATCGAATACCGGAGAGATCCTGTTGTTCCACACGGTCACGGCTGCCTTCATTTCAGCGGCCTCCTTGAGCGACTTAATGGAGCAAACATCATGCCATCAGGAAATGCCGGAGACAACATTCCATAAAATCAATACGATAGAGTGTTTTTTGGCTATTTGGGATGACTCTGCGGTGGAAAAAAGGTTGCAAAAATGTGATTTCTGATGGATAGCAGCACTGCAGTTTTGCAATTTTTCCATGGAACGTTCCGCTGCCGCACCCGTCGAAGGCAGTGTCGCAGATTATGCCGTGATGTTGAGTCAGGGGGTTATATGTCACATCATGATGATGGCTTTCCTAAAAGTCCTGAGGACCGTACTTTCTATGATTCCATCAAATATGGCGTATGCTGTCAATGCTCCTCATCTTTCAGGAAGTACTTGTGATACTCCTCGTCCTTCAGGTGGTGTTTCATGATACGTGTGATGCAGCTAAAGAGATCGTCCATATCCTCCTGTGACATCCTGGGCCTCAAAAGGGCCATGAGTTCATCATCCGAAAATTTCTGGAGATAGTAGGTCAGGGTACATGCGTCCACATCCCGGCTGAATCCAAAACCCACGAGCCCGTCATATTCCTCTACGAAAGAATGGGTGTGTCTGCTCATGATCAGAACCCCAGGGTCTGGTTGATGAGGATGACCGAGACGTCGGTGATCATGGGTTTCCGGTGCAGTATTGTGGTGATGCGGCAGATGCGCTGGGGTGAGTTGCAGTCGCTGCACAGGCCTGTCTCCGCACAGGGTGTTTCCATCCCGAGGCTCTTGGCACGCATGGGGCCGGCGACTTCACGCACCCGCGTCAGGGCACCCTCCAGGTCCTGTGCCACTTTGTTCATCCCCGCCACGATGACGACCTTTTTGTTCCCGAAAGTCATGGCATTGGTCCGGTTTCCGATCCCATCCACATTGACAATTTCGCCGGTGGCGGAGACGGCATTGGCACTGCAAAGGAAACAATCACAGCGGCCCTGCCGGAGCCGGATCTCCAGGTCTTCTTCCTTGGTCAGTCCCTGTTGCCAGTGGTCATGGATGGTTTTGCCCCGTTTTTTCAATTCTTCCATGACCCCGAGAGAACGGGTCGTGTCCGATCCCCCGAAGCCGAAGCTTTCAAAACCGTCCGTCATGCCCATGATGAGGTCTCTGGCCTCTTCAACGGTCCGGACAAGATGGGCGTCGAAACCGTGCTTGTTGAGGTTCTTTATACAGCGCTCTCCCAGTTTTTCCCAGAGCCAATCCTGATAAGATTCCTTAACTTCGTAACCCATCGTCACCCCTCCTTGTGGCTCGATTTCAACAGCATCTATGGTTATTTCCCCGCCCGTACTTGAACCAATTCCGCAACGATGCTCACGGCAATTTCCTCGGGAGTCTCCGCTCCTATGCTGAGCCCGATGGGAGAATGGACCCGGGCAATGTCTTCCTTTGAAAAACCCTCTTCCATGAGTCTCTGATAAATGATATCCCGTTTCCGTCGGCTTCCGATCATTCCCACATACCTGGCATCGGTTTTCAATGCCTGGGCCACGACCTCCTTGTCATGACTGTGTCCCCGGGTGACAATCACAAGGTAGGAGGAACCATCCACGGGCAGACCACCCATCACGTCCTCAAACCGGCGCTCAAGCACCTCCTGTGCTTCCGGAAACAGATGCGGATCAGCAAAATCCTTCCGATCGTCAATGACTCTCACGTTGAATCCGACCCGGGCCGCCAGGGGCGCAATCTGCTGGGATACATGCCCTCCACCGAAAATGAACAGAATCGGGTTGGATTGGACCGGCTCCACAAAGACGTTAAGAGATCGTCCCCCTTCGGAAAAACGGTGGATCTTCGGGACCCTCTGCCGCACAAGTGCTTCCGCCTTGTTTTTCAGTTCCGTTTCAAGATTGGGACATCCCGGGATACTTCCCGTTTGCTCACCGTCTGCCGTGAGAAAGACCATGGGCGCCTTCTCAGCCTGCCATGACTCAGGGTCCACGATCGTCGCGATCAACCCGGATCCACCGCGCCTGTGAATCCTCAGGATCGCCTCAAAAAAAGGAAGAAGTCCGGAATCCTCCGGGGACAGGGGGGCCAGGAAGACCTCCACGTCACCGCCGCACAGCATATCCGTGTCCTCAACATCGGTCCCTTTGAGATGAAAGCTCATCAGCTCCGGAACCTTGGTTTGCATTAAGTCGGTGGCCTTCTGGAGGACTTCGGCCTCCAGAAGGCCTCCACCGATGGTCCCGAAGAGCACGCCGTCTTTGGTCAGCAGGCATTTTGCGCCGATACCGCGCGGGGAAGGACCCGCCTGTTTGATGATCGTGGCAAGAACGGATGTGTTGCCCTGCCTGTATTGATCCATAAGCGCTTCATAGATGTTTTGCATGTTGACTCCTCAACCGTAAAGAAAATCCAATTATCCCGGGCGTTCAAGTTTCCTCAGGCGCAGGGATCCCGTTATCACCATGTTCACTCCGGCTTCAGGTGAATCGAGGATATACTCCCTCAGGAGTCGAACGTCCCGGTCATCTTGAACGACATCCAGCTTGTTCAGAAAAACAACCCTCCTGGCCATGGGCGGTGTCCCTTTGAAAAGCCCTTCCCGGCCTTCAAATACCCTCGAAAGACCTCCCGGGGTGATATCCTCACCCGGTTTGAGGCCTGTAATTTTTTCAAAGCGATCCATCCTGAAGACATGTTCTTCATCAAAAGGGGCCCCGAGGGCGTCAAGCCCCACCACGGCTATGACCATGGTGACGGAATCGGGAATGACCGGCTCATGGGATTCCGGGGCCTTAACGGGACGGCCGGCCGCACCATCGGCCTCCAGGATCAGGTGGTCAATCCAGGGATTTTTCCAGAGGGTGTCGGCCAGGGATTTTGTGATGCCGGTTACCTTGCCGGAAGGAAGGATCTCGTTGCAAAAGAATACATGCCCATGCGTATCAAGCCCCGTTCTGAGGGACCTTTCCCAGTCCGGATCCGACGACAGAAAAACGCTTTTCAGGGCATGCAGGCTTTCAGGAAGTCGGACTTTTGTGGTGGTACCGGTGACCACCCTCCGGCCTTCTTTGCGCAGCGCCTCTGCGAGGGTGAACATGAGGGTGGTCTTACCGCCCCCTCCAACCAGGGCGAGGTGTTCTTTCGATCCCAGGGCCAGAGCGGAGATCAGTTCCTCAAAGCCCTTTTCCATGCCTGCAGCGGGGATCTTCATTTATTTCGCAGCACACGGCTGTCTCCTACTCTCACCGTAATCCTCGATCGATCAAAATACTCTATGAGCGGGATGGTGAACTTGCGTGAGACGCCGGTCAGGTCCTTGAACTGGGGGGTCGTCATCTCCCTGTGTTCCCGGAGAAAGGCAATGAGATTCTCCTGCAGTTGATCAATGGACTGATGGTGAAAGTAGAGGTCTTCCTTCACCTTGACGAGAATGCCTTCCTTGTGCATCAGCTCCAGGAGTTCCAGGGTCGTGTTGCCGGGGAAGCTGTCTTTGATTTCCTTGAAATACGGGGGCTCAAGACCGCTCTTGAGGTAGGTCTCTTCAATGCCCTTCCGCGCCTTTTGCTGATCTTCCGCCAGGGTCACGCGGTGCTCCTCAAGGCGGACAAGATCCTTGTCCAACACAATCCCGCCTTCCTTGATTAGCTGATTGATGAGAAAATTGAAGAGCTTGGGTATCCGTGAACCTGCCGTCTTCGATCGCAGCTCTTCTTTGGGAAGTCCTCCCTTCAGGGGATAATCCTGGTGATACCGGGAAATGGTCTCCATTAATTCATCCCTGGCCTTTTCAAGAAAATCAGCATGGATCAGGATCTGGTTTTCCTTGTCATACTGCACAACCCGTTTTCTGGCCTTGAGGGCCTTGAGGATGTCGTCGAGACGTTTCTTGGCCGTGTTGGTCAGGAACGGCATTTCAGACTGCGGTGTTCCCTTGAATCGGCCCTGGGCCACAAACAGTTCTACGATATCACCCAGTTCACCTTCATGAAGTACCTTTAACTCAGAGAGGGCCTTGTCCGAAAAGCGCTTCTTCTTTCTCGGCAGGGCGTTCAGGACTTCACCACCTCCGATGGCCCTGACCGGGGAATAGCTGCGAAGAACGTAGCGGTCCTTCCTGAGCACGGCCGTGGGTTCATCGAGCCGTATCTGGGCAAAACAGCTTTCTCCCGGTTCGAGTTCATTTCGGTCCAAGAGAACCACGGTGGAAATGATCTCCGAGGTCCCGGTGTGAAAGCGGGCCTTGGCCCTGTTCTTGAGTTTTCTCGGGGCGCTCGGAAGGAGATCCAGCACCACATCCACCATGTAAGTGGGCCTGAGAGCATCTCTTGTAGCCAGGATGTGGCCGCGGTGTATGATGGCCTTTTCAATACCCTGAAGGTTTATGGCGGTGCGAAGACCGGCATGCACTTCCTGGACTTCCCTGTTGTGGACCTCTATGCCGCGTATTTTGGACTGTATTTTTTGGGGGTAAATGGTCACATCATCGGCGGTGCCGATCTGCCCTGAAACGGCAGTCCCGGTGATAACCGTCCCGAACCCCTTCATGGAAAAAACCCGGTCAATGGGGAGGCGGAACACGTGGCCCAGCTCCTTTTCGGGAATATTTCGGGCAAGTTGATCCAGGGTTGAAATCAGGTTGTCAATACCCTCCCCGGTGGCGGAAGAGACCTCCACGATGGGGGCATCCGCCAGGAAGGTGCCGGAGAGGTATTCCGTGACATCCTCTTTGACGAGTTCAAACCACTCCTCGTCCACCATGTCGATCTTGGTGAGAACGACCAGCCCGTGATGGATGTTCAGCAGCTGGCAGATCTCCAGATGTTCCCGCGTCTGGGGCATGACGCCTTCGTCGGCTGCAATGACCAGCGCCACCAGGTCAATGCCGGTAGCACCGGCCACCATGTTCTTGACGAATTTTTCGTGCCCCGGCACATCCACAATGCCCAAGTGATTGCCGCTCGGCAATTCAAGGTGCGCAAACCCCAGTTCGATGGTGATGCCACGCTCTTTCTCTTCCTTGAGCCTGTCCGTGTCCACACCGGTCAGTGCCTTAATGAGGGAGGTCTTCCCGTGGTCAATGTGGCCTGCCGTTCCCAGAATGATCTGTTTCATGCCTTGGGTTCCTTATTAGTGGTATCTTTTTAGTATAGGGGAATAGCAGATAGTGTCAAGGTCGATGACGCGGCAAGACATGGAGGAAAGCCGTCTTTGTGGTGCCTAAAAAAGTGCGCGACATCACTGAGAAGACAAAATAAGCTGGTTTCCATCCACAAATGGCCTTATTCAATACAGTGTGTCAACATGCTGATTTTTCCATCATTTTATCTCTTGACAAGCTGATAAAGTACTATAGTATCTATTGCACAATTTTCAGAAAATGGAGCAGCCTGGAAGTGCCCCTGAATGGGGCCCAGGGCTTAAATCCCGCGTCCCAACCAGAATGGTTATAAAAAAAGCAGCTTAGTGATCAACTAATCTGCCTTTTTTATATCCGAAACAAGGAGTAATACCATGACCCGACTTAGAGACCTTATTCAGAATACCCCAGTGCACGAACGACGTCTCGAGTTTCGTACCTATCCTTTAGAGGGCGACCGATTGATCGTAGAAGGCTGGCTTAGAGATGAGCGACTCGTTCCTGGATACCATTGGAATGGTAAGTCACGGCCAACTGGTGTGGTACACTGGATGTGCGTCCGGCTGCTCGTTGGTGGCTGGCCCGTTACCATCCTGGATGCTGAGGCGGAAATGCCCGATATTCCACACGAGCTCTGTCCAACTACCCTGGAATCAGTAAAGAGGATCGTGGGCCTGTCCATTGTTTCCGGTTACAGCGAGGAGGTGCATAGGCGCTTGGGCGGGGTTCAGGGATGTGCACATCTAACACATCTCATTGTGACCATGGGCCCTGCGGCCTTACACGGATATTGGACCCAGCAGTCGCGCGAGCGTCGCCCTATTCCCCGGTCCCTGGATGAGTTTCAAGGGCTAACCACCCTGATCAACAGTTGCAAGCTTTGGAAAGAAGACGGCCCACTGATGCAAATGATACGGGAGACCCTGGAAAGGCACGAGAAAGAGAACCGGTAGGGAATTCTTCCAGTGAAATTTTTCCTCCTTGATGTTAGTCTTCGATTTCATTGGCTTTTTCATGGCAAGCGACGATGAAGGCCTCGAACAGATACGCTGTTCGATCCGGCTCTTTCTTGATAATTTTCTCTATGTCATTCGCAACACCCTGAACATCATGCACGAACGACCAAGCAGCGTTGTAGGAGATGAAGCGTCCGGGAGACAGTGCCGCTTCGATGGCCTGCTCGAGCGGATCGATCTGTTTTCGCTTTCCGGGGCTCACTCTGCTCCTTTCTCAGTGGACATACCCATCGTCATCGTCGTCATCGAATTCATCACTCCATGGGCCCTCGGCCATAGCCATGGCTTCATGGGCTGCCTCCACGATGTCCTCGTCGTCGGAGTTGGTCAGATCCACCAGAATTACGCCTGCTTCCTGTGGGCGAATGCCGGCTACGGCATCAATGGCGGCCAGCAGCAGCGGTTTGTCGGTCACTTGCGCGCTGACGAGTTTTGATAAGTGTGACCAAGCCGCATCCACCTCCCAATTCCCGGCCGCACAGACGGCCTGGTAATGGATATTCTGGTTATTGCTTTCGAGCGCTTCGAGGATCTGATTATCGAATCCGCCGACCCAGCGCATCGAAAAAACCGCCGTCAGCCTCCAATCCTCATCATCACTGGAATAGGCTGCCCGAATAGCGTTTTGGTGCCACTCTTGGGGGGCGCGAACCGATGCCTCCAATATCCGTCGACGCACGTTTTTGGGCACACCGGCGTCCAGGTAGAGCCTGCGGAGCGATGCCTGGATTTTGCGAAACGTGTCCTCGGAGATTGGAACATCTTCCGGGTCATCAAACCCGTCTGTGTCGGCGTGATCGAGTACCGGCCCCAGGGATATTGCAGCCTTGCCACGCAGCTCCTCTGATTCATCATCGCCTTGGAGGATGGATAGCAATGCATCAACGAGATCGTCGTTGATCACGGTAAAGTCGCCGGCCAGCTCCGCAGCAAGGATGCGGTTGGAAGCATCGCCCTGGTCATCTGCGAGAATCTCAAGAAACATTTTGTCGGCGCGTTCCGGCCAGTCCCAAGGAGGAGTCTCCTTCAATATCTTCAGGTCCATTTGTCCCTCCCGAGTTTCGTCATTTGATTGTTATTCCTTTTCACGATCCTTCCAGGCTTTCGTGGGTTCATCCCTTATTTCTCCTCCCAGATACTGGCTTTTACCAGACGTTGAATCAACGCCTTGCGCCGCATGTGGTCGGCCATGAATTTTCTCAACTCTTGTTCAAAGGTTTTCCGCTTCGCGTAAAGTGAATAAGCTTCAGCCAGGTCAACAAGGATATGTCGGGCCTCGTCATAGGCCGGGCCCGATCCGCGTTCAACAGTTTTCTGAACCGACTTCCAGGCCCTCGAAAAATCTTTGGACAGGTTCTTCAGATACGCGTCGCGCTCCTTGCAGCGCTTGACCTCTCGCCGCTTGCGGTCGCGTTTCTGCTTTTCTATCCGGATCTTTTCAGCCGCATCAGCATTTGCCCTCAGTTCTCCCACCGTGCGCCGAGGCGTGTCGGTCTTGTCAGCCTGCAGGCCGCGCCGCCATGACGCGAATCGGTTTTTAAGGGTGTGCTCCGCCTGCTGTCCTTGTCCCTCCAGAAGTTGTTTCAAGACCTCCTTCAACTCATTATTCGGCAAAGTATCGACCCATTCATCCATTTCATTTTGGGAAATCTCCTCGTCTTGCATGGCCGGGCTGCCCATGCAGGCACCTGCCAGCAGGTCCGGGTCCACCTCCAAAAATTCCGCAAGTGCCTGTTGGGCCGATGTCAAACTCCCCAATCCGCTCACGGCCAAGGGCTCCATCTCATCGTCATCCATCATTTCCCCGGT